>BNJT01001585.1_pt1 | contig 26298 bp, 41 predicted proteins | sample 8540491 | NCBI WGS metagenome assembly BNJT01 (sample SAMD00202455, study PRJDB9452) | human saliva metagenome | host: Homo sapiens | reverse complement strand
ACGGCAATCCAAACTGTATGAACAGCCGGTTTGCCTGTTACGATACATTTTTCTTTTTTCACTGGAGCGTTAAATGGAATATTACGAGTTGTGAAACCTGTTTCTTCTTTGATTTTCGCTTCACTTTCTTCTGTTCCATCCCAACCAACTAATACCCAACCAGGTACTTCGCCAGCTTCGCGTTTTGCTTCGATATGAGCTTTTAACTCATCCAAAGTATCAATGTTTGTATATTCATTAGACGCACGCATCGCACGAGCTGTTTCTAACAGACGAACTTGCATTTTATCTAATTCAGATAAAATTGTATCTACTAAACCATCGAATCCAACTGCTACTTTTTCATCTAAGTCACGCATTTTTGTCATCACTTGATTGTTTTCTAAGTCACGAGGTCCGCATTCGATACGCATTGGGACACCACGTAATTCCCACTCATTGAATTTGAATCCTGGTGAGTTGTCAGTGTCATCGATTTTCACACGTAATCCAGCAGCTTTCAATTCTTTTTGAAGCTCTTCTAATTTTTCTAAGATAGCTGGATTTTTCTTCCATGGTCCAACAGGAATTAAGACTACTTGTGTTGGAGCCACTTTTGGAGGTAATACTAATCCTTGTTCGTCCCCGTGAGTCATAATTAATGAACCGATTAAACGAGTAGATACTCCCCATGAAGTTGTATGAGCGTAGTACATGTTCATTTTCTTTCGTTAAATATTTGATGTCAAACGCTTCAGCGAATTTTGTTCCCATGTAGTGAGAAGTTCCCGCTTGAACGGCTTTCCCGTCTTTCATCATCGCTTCGATGGAGTAAGTATCTACTGCCCCTGCGAAACGTTCTGAAGGAGTTTTTTGACCTTCGTAAACTGGCACTGCTAATACGCCTTCTACGACTTCTTTATAAACTATCTAACATCTTCATTGTTCTGCGACGTGCATCTTCTTCATCTGCATGCGCTGTATGTCCTTCTTGCCATAAGAATTCTGAAGTACGTAAGAATGGTAAAGTTTTCTTTTTCCCAACGGAATACATTTGCCCATTGGTTAATTTCATATGGAAGATCACGGTATGAATTAATCCAGTTTGAAAAAGCTGTTCCAATCATTGTTTCACTTGTTGGACGTAGTGCTAAACGTTCTTCTAATTTTTCGCCAGCTGCTTCTGTCACCCATGGTAATTCAGGAGCGAATCCTTCAATGTGGTCTGCTTCTTTTGTGAAGAAGCTTTCTGGAATTAACATTGGGAAGTACGCATTACGAATGCCTTCTTCTTTAAAACGACGGTTAAATTCCTCTTGAATATGTTCCCAGATTTCATATCCGTCTGGTTTAAAAATCATACATCCACGCACTGGTGAATAGTCCATTAAATCTGCTTTTTGAATGGTTTGAATATACCATTTAGAAAATCTTCTCTTTGTAAGTTTGTTTTTTCTGCCATCTGCTTAGCTCCTTTTTCGTTTTTTGTGAAATAAAAAAAGCCACTCCCCTAAAAAGGACGAATGACTCGCGGTACCACCTTAATTACACTTACTTTGTAAATGTCTCTTTAACATTGATAACGATGATTTCACCGGATTATTTTCATAATCACCTATTTGGTAGGTTCAGTTAAAGAGCGGGGGTTCTTTCTCAGCAATCAGAACTTTCTGTACCCATCATTTCACTTACTTTTCCATGTCCTATCGTACTCTAAACATACTCGTAAAAGCAAGTGTTTTTCTTGCTGTATACTAGTCGTTTTTTGCTGTTTGCTCTATGTACTCCATCAAGTTCGTTGAATGTTGGTATTTAATAGCCGCACTTAAGTCTTTTTCTAAGATAACTTTCTCTAAATCAATTCCGTTTACTCCTGCAATAGCAAACGTATAATGAATTACGTCTGCAAAGTTCTTTTCCTAATTCTTCGAGCACAGCTTCTTTATCTCCATCTTTTCTTCCATCTCGGATGCTAATTTGTTCTGCAACTTCACCAATTTCTTCCACTAATTTAATAAAAAGTCCTTGATCATTGTTTCTATTCTTATATACATTTTCTAAGTATTCTTGATACTTTTTAATCGTTAGTTTTGACATCTTCTCACGCTCCAAAAATAGCAATAGACATAGAGTCTATTGCTATTTTACTAATTTATTTGACGTAAATAAAGACAAAAGACTGCAGAGATTTATGAGTCATTTCTGGGTGCTTTTCATCGTATCCTGTGTAGTTGAACTCGGAAAAGCAGAAACGGCGTCCACTTCCCGGAGTCGTCCGCAGAACGCATCACGTTCCTTGCGTCGATCCGCTCCAGTGTTCCGTTTCTGAACGCTTTTCCTCGTATCCTATCGTTTATCGATGGCTTTTGACGGTTAAATCTCCAATAATTTGAATGATGAATACTAAAACAAGGATAGCTACTGTTGCGACAAAATATGATATCTTGTTTGTTTCTAGTAAATCCAATCATATAAGCCAGGTTTCCTAAGCCTCCTGCTCCTATTGCACCGGCTACAGCAGTAGAACCTACAAGCGCAATGGCTGTTACAGTTATTCCTGAGACAAGAGCTGGTAAAGATTCTGGAATTAAAACCTTTGTGATAATTTGACGAGTATTCGCTCCCATCGACTCAGCTAGCTTCAATCACTCCAGATGGAATTTCATTTAAAGCAATATCGACTAGTCGAGCATAGAATGGCGCTGCACTAATCACTAAGGTAGGGAATTGCCCTTTTTGGACCAATAATGGTGGTCATAATCGCCTTTGTAAATGGCATTAGTAAGGTTAACAAGATAATAAACGGAATAGAGCGGAACACATTGATAATGCCTCCTAAAATAAAATGAACAAACTTATTTTGTAGACTACGTCCCTTTCCCCCGTTAAAAATAACAAAATTCCTAATAGCAAACCAATGACAAAAACATAAAAAGTTGGAATAAAGGTCATGTATAATGTTTCGTTTAGTTGCCTTAATAACTTCATTCCAATTCACGTTTTTCAAAAAGAAAAACATTTGTTGAAACAATTCTTCTATACTCGTTTGAGCTAAAAATACATTAAACATTCTCTAACACCTCCACAATAATTTCTGCTTTTTGAAGGTATTGAATAACTGCTTCTGCTTTTTCTTCGTTTTCTTCAATCAGAATAATCATACTACCCAACACGCCTTTTTGGGTTATATTCACTTTTGCTTGTAAAATTGATACTGTCGCATCAAGTTTTCGAATCGCTTCGGATAGAACAGCATCTCCTGTTCGATCTCCTAAATATTGAATACGCACGACTACACCTGGACGAAGAGAGGTTGCTAAGTGACTAAATACTTCTTCCATTTCATCTTCCACTCGTTCTTCCCCAACGAATTGTTTTGTAATAGGTTGTTTAGGATTCTTGAAGACTTCAATAACCTCCCCACTCTCAACAACTCGACCTTCTTCCATCACGGCTACCCGATGACAAATTTGACGAACAACATGCATTTCATGTGTAATCAGCACAATCGTCAAACCTAATCTCTCATTAATTTCCACTAGCAACTTAAGAATATCTTTGGTTGTTTTAGGGATCCAAAAGCACTCGTTGCTTCATCACAAAAGTAATACTTCCGGGTCATTTGCGAGTGCACGAGCGATTCCCACACGTTGTTTTTGTCCCCCGGATAATTCTGATGGATAAGCTTTTTCACGACCACTTAACCCCACTAATTCAATCAATTCTTTCACTTTACGATTACGGGCATCTTTAGCAACTCCTGCAATTTCTAGAGAAAAAGCAATATTTTCTTCCACGGTTCTAGACCATAGAAGATTAAAATGTTGAAAAATCATCGCAATTTTTTGGCGTTCTTTTAAAAGAGCTTTTCGTTTTAATTTGGTAATGTCTTTTCCATTGATAGAAATTTGTCCACTGGTAACTGATTCTAACCCATTCAACAAACGGATGAGTGTACTTTTACCAGCACCTGAAAAACCAATAATCCCAAAAATTTCTCCTCGACTAATTTCTAAAGAGACATCTTTCACTGCCTCAACCGTGCCTTGTTTTGCTTTATAAGTTTTCGACACGTGTTCCACTTTAATCATCTCTTCACTCCTTCAACTGTTAAAAAGAGTGGAAAGTCCAAGGCACATCCCTTAACGGCTTTCCACTCCTCTTGTTTCTATTTAATAGTATATCACATTATTTCGCAGGAACTACAGAACCATCTGTATATTTCTCACTAATAAATTTACGGATTTCTTCACTTTGTAACACTTTTAATTAATGCTTTAATTTTTGCATTATCTTTTTCTGATGGTTTTACTGCAATTAAGTTCGCATATGGAGAACTTTGATCTTCTAAAGCAATTGAGTCTTTAACTGGTGAAAGTTTTGCATCAATCGCAAAGTTTGAGTTAATAATCACTGCATCCCCTTCATTTGCTTCATAAGTAGAAACTAGCAATTCAGGAGCAATTTCAGTTTTAATTTGGATATTTTTTGGATTTTCTGCAATATCACTTAGTCCTGCAGTAACTGGGTTAACACCCTCTTTTAATTTAATTAAACCAGCTTTTGTAAAGAAGCTTAAGAAACGTCCTACTTCAGCAGGATTCGTTGAAGCATAAACTACAGCATTTTCTGGTAATTCTTGTAATGATTTGTATTTTTTAGAATAAATCGCCATTGGTTCAATGTGTACATTCCCAACTGATACTAAGTCTTGACCGTGTTCTTTGTTGAATTTTTCAAGATATGGGGTATGTTGGAAGTAGTTTGCATCAGCATCTCCACCATAAACAATATTATTTGGAGTTACATAGTCGTTGACGATATTAATTTCTAATTCATAACCTTCTTTTGCTAAAATCGGTTTTGCAGCTTCTAAAAATTTCAGCATGAGGTGCTGGTGAAGCAACTACCGTAATTTTTATCTTCTGATTTTTCTGCTGTTGTTGTTTTTTTGACTCTCCTGATTGAGAATTATTGTTTCCGCATGCTACTAACGCTGTAGCTACAAGTCCTAAAGTTGCTGTTTTAAAGATTTTTTTGATAATTTCATATTTTTCTCTCCTTATTATTCCATAATTCATTTTGGAAACCCACATGCGCGCGTCGGGATTTCCACCAGATGGATGCATGATTGATTTGGTTTTGGGGCCATAAAAAAGCTTCTCCCCTATTTTTAGAGGCGAAGTTTCGCGTTACCACTCTAGTTCCAATGAACCTCACAGTTCATTGCTTAAAAAGTACATTGCATTTGCAAGATACTTTTTGTACTTTATCGAGTACAAGACGCAAAAAGCTTGATCACCTTTGTTGCTCCCAGACCATTTTCAATAAAGTGCCCTGTATCCTTTCTCACCATCCGGATTCTCTTTTCACATTCTTCTCTATTTACTTATCTGTTCATTGCATTGTTTTTATCTGATGAAATTACTATATACGATAAGCTATCTTAGAGTCAATGCAAAATGCGTTATTTATATATATCAGTTTCTTTGAACTCGTTATAACTATTATGCATATTAAAAATAAAAAAGATGAGCATCTCTGCTCACCTTAGTTTAAGATTTATTTCTTTAAGAATCTTCTCATTGAAAGAATAGAACCAAAAGCTCCGATAGTGATACCGATAGCAGCCATGGCCAATGAGACATAAATTAAGAATGGATTAGGATCAAGTAAGCTAAAACTTGAACCAGAGAAGAAGTCTGATCCACCTTTATAAATCCATAAATAGATTGACCAAACTAATCCGATTGGAATAATAGAACCGATTAATCCAATCATCCCACCTTCTAAGAAGAAAGGCCAGCGAATATACGCCTTTGTCGCTCCTACTAAGCGCATAATCTCAATTTCAGTTCTTCTTGAGTAAATTGTTGAGCGAATCGTATTAGAGATTAAGAACATTGCTAACGCTAATAGCCCTACAATAATGACAGCACCAATATTTCGAGCTGTAGCAATAATTCGGAATAAATTATCCGCACGAGCCTCACCATAACGAACACGAGCTACGTAATCCATTCCTTCGATAGCTTTAGCAACTGCGCTTGTTTTTTGAGGTTCTTTTGCTTTTACGTCAAAAAGCATTACGAAGTGGATTTCCCATCATTTTTTTAAACAATGAAAAATTCTTCAGCAAAGCTCTTTGTTACATCTTCTAATTCTTCATCTTTTTGAACGGAATGTTACAGATTCTACATCCGCTAATTCTTTTAATTTTCGCTTCTAATTGATCTGTCTTTTCCTGATCTGCTGCCAAATCAATATATACACGAACATTAACGTCATTTTCAATATCTGATCCAATTTTGTTCACATTAAATAGTAGTGAAACAAACACACCAACGATTAAAAAGAATCATTGATACCGCAGAAACCGAACCAAACGTCATTAATCCGTTTTCTGAAAAAGACTCTTGAAGGCGTCACGTATATGACGACCCATCGTTCTAATCTTCATATCCGTATTCCCCCTGTTCTTGGTCACGAACAATTTGTCCACTTTCAATGGCTAAAACACGATGTTTTTCTCGTTTACAATTTGACTATTATGAGTCGCCATCACAATTGTAGTTCCTTGTTCATTAATTCTTTCTAAAAATATCCATAATTTCCATAGAAGTATCCGGATCTAGGTTTCCTGTAGGCTCATCGGCAATTAAAATTCCCGGAGTATTCACAATTGCTCGAGCAATCGCTACACGTTGTTGTTCCCCACCAGATAATTCATTTGGGAAGTTATTCATACGGTGTTTTAAATTTACTAATTCTAACACTTCGTCTACGCGGCGTTTAATTTCACGAGGAGATTTTTCAATTACTTCCATCGCATAAGCTCACATTTTTCATAAACTGTTTTATGTTTGTAAAAGTTTAAAATCTTGGAATACGACACCAACATAACGGCGTAAGAATGGAATTTGACGATCTTTTAATCTTCATCAAATCATATTTTCCCACATGAATTCTACCCTTTGTCGCTTTTTCTTCACGATACATCATTTTAATGAAAGTTGATTTCCCTGCACCAGAAGGTCCTACTACATAAACGAATTCTCCATCTTTAATTTGAATGGATAAATTATTAATAGCAGTAATGCCTTTATTATATTTCTTAGTTACATTCATCATTTCAATCATAAACTCACCAGCTTTCTAATCCTACGATTTTTAATCTTCACTATTATAGCACCCTAATATTACAACACCTTCACATAAGATTACAGAAATATTAAATTAAGGATACGAGGGCGAACGCTCAGGACTGAAACACTGGACCGGAGCGACGCAGGGAACGTGAAAACGTTCTGCGGACGACTCTGGGAAGTGGACGTCAGTCCTGTGAGCCCGAGTTCAACTACACAGGATACGAGGGCGAACGCTCAGGACTGAAACACTGGACCGGAGCGACGCAAGGAATGTGAAACGTTCTGCGGACGACTCTGGGAAGTGGACGTCAGTCCTGTGAGCCCGAGTTCAACTACACAGGATACGAGGGCGAACGCTCAGAGCCGAATCATTGGAAACAAACACCGCAAGGGACTTGGAACAAGTCGTGCGGATGTTTGTTGAAATGGACGTCGGCTCTGTGAGCCCGAGTTCAACTTCAGGATACGAGAGAAATCCTTCACAGTGCGAAGGATTTGGGTGTGGGCATTGCTTCTCGTATGATACTTCATCACTGTAAGACAATACTTCGCTCTATATTAGCAGTATTTACTCATCCTCAAGAAAGTCAATAAACCACTGTGTCTATATTAATAAGCGTTTCTCCTTAGTTATAACGGAAGTTTCACCTAATAATAATACTGTTACTTAAAACGAACTTAAAACAATTTGCCTTCCAACAGTAAAACACCCAGCTCGCACTAGGTGTTTCTCTACTATTATTCTTCAGTTTCTTTCGTTCCCTTAAGCGTCCATTTTAAGTACGCATCCATAAACGGATCTAAGTCTCCATCCATCACCGCACCAATATTTCCTGTCTCATATCCAGAACGTAAGTCTTTTACCATTGAATATGGATGGAAGACATAATTTCGAATTTGAGAGCCCCAGGCGATATCTTTTTGCTCGCCACGGATAGCTGCTAATTCTGCCGCCTTCTTCTCTTCTTCTAATTGGAATAATTTAGCCTTCAACATCGCCATCGCTTGGTCTCTATTTTTAAATTGAGAACGTTGCGCCTGACTCTGCGTCACGATTCCAGTTGGAATATGCGTAATACGTACCGCAGAAGACGTCTTATTAATATGTTGTCCACCGGCACCACTTGCACGGTACACATCTACTTTTAAGTCATCTGGATTAATTTCAATATCAATATCTCCATCCATTTGCGGAACGGCATCCACTGAACAGAATGATGTATGACGTTTTCCAGCTGCATCAAACGGTGAAATACGAACGAGATCGATGCACGCCTTTTCAGAGCGTAAGTACCCGTATGCATTTAACCCCTCAATCGACAAGGTTACAGATTTAATCCCTGCTTCATCTCCGTCTTGATAATCGACCGTTTCCACACGGTAGCCATGCTTTTCAGCCCATCGCATATACATACGAAGAAGCATACTTCCCCAGTCTTGCGATTCTGTCCCCCCAGCTCCTGGGTGAATTTCTAAGATAGCACTGTTCTTATCATGTGGACCGTTCAGTAACATACTTAATTCGTACTGTTGTAAGTCTTTTTCAAGAGACTGAATCGCTTCAACGATTTCCGCATGAACTTCTTCATCTGGCTCTTCTTTATACATTTCAAACAACAAACCCGTCTCTTCATGCGCTAATTCCATTTTATGGAAAGTATCATAAATCGACTTTAATTCATTATTCTTTTGAATGACTTGATTCGCTTTTTCGCTATCGTCCCAAAAAGATGGTTCTGACATCTCTTGTTCGTAAGCAGCGATATCTTCTTCTAGGCGATCTAAGTCAAAGAGACCTCCTATAGCTGATAATTTGCTCATTCATGGCTTCAAGTGCATTTCTAATTTCACTAATTTCCATATTGACCTCTTTCTAACAGAAAACGGCGAAATGCTTCGCCGTCTCCTTATTTATTAAGCTTTTTCTGAATCGTCATCAGAAGTTCTGTCGTGACCTGTAGCCACTACACTACGAACTCCTTGAATTTGTTCACGTTGTAGGTTTTGACGAATTTGAGATTTCATCAAGATACGTGTTACATCATAGTCGATTTCAGCAATCATTTGTTGGAATCGTTCGTACCCTTCAGTTTGGTACTCCGTTAATGGATCGATTTGTGCATATCCACGTAAACCAACACTTTGACGTAATTGGTCCATATCATCGATGTGATCTGTCCACTTACGGTCAACCACACGTAGGATAACCACTTTTTCGAACTCAAGCATTTGATTGTCGCCATTCAATTGCTCTTGTTTTTCTTTGTAGATTTCCATTGCTTTTTCATATAAGAGTTCTTCGATTTCAGCAGCTTTTTTGCCTTCTAAATCGCTAAGTGAAAGTTCATCTGGAGCACAGATTGAGTTGTGAGCAAAGTCCACAATTCCTCTAAGTTCCATTCCTTTTTGATCCGCTAAAGTATGGCTTTCCACTACACGATGGATAGTACGACGAATCATTCCTTTAGTTACATTTTCAAGAGATTTCTCTTCATTGATAATTTGTAAGCGTTGAGAGTAAATGATTTCACGTTGTTCACGCATTACTTCATCGTACTCTAGGACACTTTTACGTGTATCATAGTTGTTTCCTTCAACACGTTTTTGTGACGACTCCACTTGTTTGGTTAACATCTTACTTTGGATGAAGTTGTCATCTTCTTCGTCTGTTAAGTTTAGACGTTCCCAGATTGCTTGCATCTTTTCTCCACCGAAACGTTTCATTAAATCATCTTCTAATGAAAGGTAGAATTGTGTTGCACCTGGGTCCCCTTGACGTCCACTACGTCCACGTAATTGGTTATCGATACGACGGCTTTCGTGACGTTCTGTTCCGATTACGCAAAGTCCACCTAGTTCTTTCACGCCTTTACCAAGCTTAATGTCAGTACCACGTCCGGCCATGTTTGTCGCGATTGTTACAGCGCCACGTTGACCTGCTGACATGATAATTTCTGCTTCTTTAAAGTGGTTTTTCGCGTTTAGTACTTCGTGAGGAATTCCTTCTGCGCGTAATAAGTTCGAAATCAATTCACTTGTTTCAACTGCAACAGTCCCTACAAGGATCGGTTGTCCAACTTCATGACGTTGTTTAATATCGTTAACAACCGCTCTAAATTTACTACGTAGAGATGGATAAATTAAGTCTTGTCCGTCAACACGTTGAATTGGTCGGTTTGTCGGAATAGCTACAACGTTCATGTTGTAAATTTCTCTGAATTCTTCTTCTTCAGTCTTGGCAGTCCCTGTCATTCCTGACAATTTACGATACATACGGAAGTAGTTTTGGTAAGTGATTGTCGCCATTGTCTTAGACTCGTTTTCAACTTCAACGCCTTCTTTAGCTTCAATCGCTTGGTGAAGACCATCTGAGTAACGACGACCTTCCATAATACGTCCAGTAAATCCATCAACGATTTTAACTTTACCTTCATCCACTACATAGTCGATGTCGCGTAACATAATGTAGTTCGCACGTAAAGCTTGGTCGATATGGTGAACGAGTGCTGCATTATCAACATCGTAAAGGTTTGGTAGGCGGAATGTTTGTTCCGCTTTGTTAATCCCTTCGTCTGTTAATGAGATTGTCTTGAAGTTAAGTCGATTGTGTAATCTTCTTCCTCTTTTAATCCTTTTACAAACATATCTGCACGTTGGTATAACACTGTTGATTTTTCAGCTTGTCCTGAAATGATCAATGGAGTACGCGCTTCGTCGATTAAGATTGAGTCTGTTTCATCGACAACTGCGTAGTTCAATGGACGTTGTACCATTTGTGATTTGTAAACCACCATGTTATCACGTAAGTAGTCAAATCCTAATTCACTGTTTGTGCTATAAGTGATATCACTAGCATAAGCCGCACGTTTTTCTTCTGAAGACATTCCTGTTAAGTTTAACCCTACAGATAGTCCTAGGAAGTTGTATAACTCACCCATTTCGCGAGCGTCACGACTTGCTAAGTATTCGTTAACTGTAACTACGTGAACTCCGTCTCCTGATAATGCATTTAAAAGTATACAGGCATTGTCGCTGTTAAAGTTTTCCCTTCACCAGTACGCATTTCCGCAATGTTCCCATCATGAAGTGTAATCCCACCCATGATTTGAACTTTATATGGGAATAAGCCTAATACACGTTTAGCTCCTTCACGTACTAAAGCGAATGCTTCAGGAAGTAATGCATCCAGAGACTCTCCTTTAGCATATCTCTCTTTAAATTCTTCAGTTTTTACTGGAAAATCAGCATCTTCTAATGCAGCCATTTGAGATTCTAACGCAATTACTTTATCCGCTAATTTCCCTAAACGGCGTAATTCGCGCTTATCATTTTCAACTAACTGTCTCAAAAAAATTTTGCCATTTAATTAACTCCTTTTTATCTTCATCAATCGTCCTTATCTTAAAGTATGTAGATGATGAATATTTTAAAAACTAATAAAGTCCTACAAATTGGTAACTAGACCTATTGCATCTTATTCATTTTTACCATTGTTTAGCTAATTAAGAAAGAAAAAGGTGACTTTTTCAAAGTCACCCTGATTTTTTTATTAATTTGTTTCAATCAAACCATATTTTCCATCTTTACGACGGTAAACAATGTTTGTTTCGTTCGTTTCAGCATCTTGGTAGATAAAGAAGTTATGTCCTAACATGTTCATTTGAAGAACAGCTTCTTCACTATCCATTGGTTTTCAAATCAATTCGTTTTGTACGAACGATTTCTAATCCTGTTTCTCTTCTTCCGGAGCTTCTGGAAGTGTTGGTAATACAATATCGAAACCTTTTTCACGAGATTTACGATTGATTTTTGTTTTTATGTTTTACGAACTTGTCTTTTCCAGTTTGTCTACTACTAAGTCAATGCTTCCATATAAATCAATTGAAGTTTCCTCAGCACGTAGAACTAAATAAGGAAGTGGAATTGTTACCTCAACTTTTGCAGTCTTTTCAGTGTAGACTTTCAAGTTAACGTAAGCAGTCGCATTAGCTACGTCAGTAAAATACTTTTCAAGTTTGCTAATTTTCTTTTTCTGCGTATTGACGAATCGCTTCTGTGACCTCAATATTTTCTCCACGGATATTATATTTAAACATAATACTCTCCCCTTTTCATCTGGAAAAACCAGATTTGAAGAAATACCCTAAGGACCACTCTTAGGAATTGCTTCGTTTGATTTCTATAGTTTTATTATAAAGCATGGCCCTTGTTTTTTTACAACTGTTTTCAAATCTTCTTTCATTAAGAATTGGTAAGGAAAAGTCTTTATTTTTTTGCCAACTTTCCTTTACCTTTTTTTTGTTTCCATTACCTAAATAGTTTCTTCTTCGTTTTATAAAATCTCTATTCTTATTTTTCTTTTTCAACCCCATTAAATACATTGAATCTCAAATACTTTAACAAAAACAACATAAAAAAACTTCATCAAAAAGAAACCGTTTTCAATTGTATAGTGAAGTTAGTAAACAAACTATAAAGGAGTTATGATTATGGAAAAAGTATTTGCTAGTCCGTCTCGTTATGTTCAGGGGAAAGATGTTCTTAAAACTGGGCTTTCTCACGTTTTTGGCTCTTGGTGATCGACATCTTCTTCTTTGCGATCCTGTCGTTTACGATTTAGTCGGTAAAGAACTGGAAGAAAATCTCCTTAAAGCAGGTGCAGTTGTTCATCGTGAAATCTTCCATGGTGAAGCAACCAATGATGAAGTTCACCGCGTTGCTGAAGTCGTGAAGGAGCATCAATTGAATGTTGTCATCGGCTTAGGTGGTGGTAAATCTATCGATACAGCTAAAGCGATTGCGGATGATTCTAATTGTCCGGTAGCGATTTTACCAACGATTGCTTCGACTGACGCTCCAACTTCTGCTCTGTCTGTTATTTATTCAGCTGAAGGCGTGTTCGAACGCTATCGTTTCTATAAGAAAAATCCTGAATTAGTTTTAGTGGATACAAAGGTCATTGCCAACTCTCCTGTTCGATTATTAATCTCTGGTATTGCTGACGCGCTTGCAACTTGGGTGGAGGCTCGCGCGGTTATTGAAGCCCAAGGAGGCACAATGGTCGGTCAAGTACCCACTCTTGCAGCAGAAGCCATCGCTCGTGTTTGCGAAAGTACTTTTATTCGAAAAATGGTCTACAAGCTGTAGCAGCGGCAAACGCAAAAGTAGTTACCCCAGCTTTAGAAGCGGTTGTCGAAGCCAACACACTACTCAGCGGTATCGGATTTGAATCTGCAGGTTTAGCCGCTGCTCATGCCATCCATAATGGATTCACTGCAATTCATGGAGATATTCATTCTCTAACTCACGGTGAAAAAGTCGCTTATGGTACATTAACACAACTGGTATTAGAAAATCGTCCAAAAGAAGAACTTGATAAATACATTACTTTCTACAAAGCACTCGGATTACCAACTACGCTTAAAGAAGTGAAAATTGGATTCTGTTCATTATGAAGACTTACTCAAGATTGGAACACTTGCAACACAAGAAGATGAAACTATCCACCAAATGGCCGTTGACTATACCGCCGAAGATGTAGCAAATGCCCTACTCGCTCTTGACCAATATGTCACTACAAGATTTCTAAAATTAACTAAATCAACTAGCCCAAGCTGATTACTGCTTGGGCTAGTTTTAATGATTGCTTTTATATCATGAATTATACACTTTTTATCTAAACAATGTCAGAGATTCCACTTCTTCAACACCCATTTCCGTTAATGCTTTTGCGGCCAAATGTAACGTAGCGCCTGTCGTATAAACATCATCCACTAATAAAACTTTCTTTGGAATCACTCACATCTCTTTTATTTTGAAGGGTTGCTTTTCAACTGTAAGCGTTCCTGCCTTGTCTTCTCGGATTGCTTCTTACCACTCCCAATATGTTCTAAAAAGCGAAACGGTAGATACCTGGCACTGTTCCAGCAAATACGGAATTGTCTCGAACTCTCTTTTTTAGACTCGTACTAGATGATGGTAATGGACAAAGAACGAAGCTACCCTTTTGATATTTGAGCAACTCTTTCCTTAACTCTTTGATCACTAACGCCATCACTCTTGTATCTCCTACAAATTTGAATAACTCCATAAACTTTCGCCCCGCCTCGTCATAAGCATATAAGGCCATATTCTTTAAAAAACTGCTTCTTTACTTGATGCCATTTTTGACAATCTGGGCAGACTTCCACTTTCGTCATCAGCCGTCCGCACTCTAGGCAAGTCGGATGTTTTTTTAATTCCATAAAAGGCTTTTTCACAATGGACGCAGATGCACTTCCTGTTTGCCCTCAGTAAAAAAACGAGAGTATTGGCTGATACCGATCAACTTCTTCTCCGCACCATAAACATTTTCATTTACCTTCCCTCCCAAGAAGCGCTTGTTGATTTAAGTCTTCGATTTCCCGGACCGCCTGAACCATCGCCTTTGTTTTTCCCATTATGAAAAATACTTAACTTCTCCTGTCGGGCATTCTGCGGTCCGTCCAACGCGTCCTGCGATTTGCACGAGTACTTCCCTTGAAAAATTCCTCTTCGTGCGCATTGACGACACAAACATCGACTCCTGGGAAAAGTCACTCCTCGCTCTAAAATGGTTGTTGTCACAAGAAAATCGAGCTCCCTGCTCTCATTTGAGCAATCTCTCTTGACGATATATTTCTTTAGAACTAACCGTCTCGAATTTTGCATTTTGAAACTGTCGTCTAAGTGCTACTTCTATCGGATTAAGAAGTGTAATTCGTGGTACAAATAACAAAAATCGTTTCCCTGTTTTAACATGCTCCTCTATAAAACGCTGCACAGGTTTTTGGCACTTTTCTTCTTTCGTAATCTTTTATCTAGATCCCTCGATATAACTCATCGTTGGTACTACTAGTGGTTTCTTGTGATACCGCTCCGGTAGTAAGGAAACTGACAACTCCTTTTCGTTTAATTCTGTTTTCTAGCGTCCGGGATGGTGTCGCCGTTAAATATAGCAAGCACCCATCCTCTTTCACTGCCCGATGAACTGCTCTAATCAGTAATTCATTATCCCGATACGGAAACGAGTCCGTCTCATCAATCACCACTAAATCAAACGCTCGGTAAAACCGTAACATCTGGTGCGTCGTCGCGATTGTCAGTGGCACTCTCTTTGTATCCTTCCTCCGACTGTGAATGCAAGACGTTTTTGTTCAACTGTAGGGAAAGCTTCCTTCAAACGAGGTGCTAACTCTACACATACATCGATTCTTGGCGCTGCAATAGCGACTCTTTTTCCTTGTTGCAACATCCATTCGATGCTTGCAAAAATCATCTCCGTTTTCCCTGAACCTGTCACTGCCCAAAGAAGATGCTCGCGAAATCCTGTTTGCTTTACGACAGCCAAACACTCCAAAGAGAACTGCTCCTGTTTAGCACTCATGATATGTTTATAGTGCGCTAATTCTTCTTCTCTTCTTAGAAAAAGGCTGCTCTTCTTCAGGTGTTGCAATTATGACACTACACTCCTTCACCTTTCCCATTGCGATGCACTTCAAGCAATACCAACATTCACCTCCTGTACAATTGATACAAGGTCCTTTTCGCAAATTCCAACGGATTGGTATTCCCACAAAATTGGCACTGCTTCTGCCCATTTTTGATGGTAATCCCACATCTAGCACTGCATTAGGAGAAACTTTACGCTCTTCAAGCATCGATTTAAAAACTGCCCGGATGCGCCCAACTTCCTCTTCCATCCCACTCACCTCACCACTAACTACGCAAAAAAAGAAGAAGATTTCTCTTCTTCTTTTTTTGTTTGAAAAGGAGTGCTTCTATTATGAGAAGAATGCGAGTAATACTCCCTGCCGCAATCGCACTACCGATAACGCCTGCTACGTTCGGTCCCATTGCGTGCATTAATAAATAATTACTTGGGTCTTCTCTTTGTCCTTCTTTTTGTACAACACGAGCGGCCATTGGTACGGCAGATACTCCTGCAGCACCAATCATTGGATTGATCTTACCACCAGATAATTTGTACATGACTTTACCCATAATAACCCCTGCCGCAGTACCGGCTGCAAAAGCGATTAACCCTAATAAAGTAATTTTAAGAGTCGATACCGATAAGAATAATTCCCCTGTTGCTTTCGCCCCAACGGTTAATCCTAAAATAATGGTAACCCCGTACATCATTGCATTTTGTAGAACTTTTGTAATGTTTGGTACTACCTTAATTTCTTTAATTAAGTTACCGAGCATTAAGCACCCTACTAATGGTGTTGCACTTGGTACTAATAAGCTGACGAAAATCGTAACGATGATTGGAAAAAGAATTTTTTCCGTTTCACTCACTTTACGGTTTTCTGTCATCTTCACAAGACGTTCTTTCTTCGTTGTGAGCGCACGGATAATTGGCGGTTGAATAATTGGTACAAGCGCCATATACGAGTATGCTGCTAAGGCGATTGCTGGTACTAAGTGCGGTGCAAGTCTTGTGGTTAAGAACAAGGCTGTTGGTCCATCCGCACCCCCGATAATTCCTACTGAAGCAGCCTCTTGCGGTGTCATTCCCCACATTACTGAAAGGAAGAATGCAACGAAAATACCAAATTGAGCTGCCCCACCAAGCAAGATTGTTTTTGGATTAGCTAGTAGCGGTCCAAAGTCGGTTGACGCACCCTAAGCAAAGAAAAATCAACGGCGGATAAATACCAAGGTTAGTTCCTTGATATAAGTAATACAAGAGTCCACCAGGCCCATTTTCTGTAGGGACATCCATTAATCCAGCTAAAGGTAAGTTTACAAGGAGCATCCCGAAAGCAATTGGAACCATTAAGTATGGCTCATACCCTCGTTTAATCCCTAGATATAGAAACACGCAGGCGATAATTAACATAATGACATTTTGAATCGTTAGGTTATAGAGCCCGCTCGTTTCAATCAATTGTTGAATGACTTCCATAAACCATCGCCTCCTAAATCGTTAAGAGTGGTTGGTTCGATTCGACAGATTCATTACTTGTTACATGAATTGCTTTCACAACACCGTCACAAGGAGCAAGAATTTCATTTTCCATCTTCATGGCTTCTAAAATTACGAGTACATCCCCTTTTTTCACTGCATTACCGATATTTTTATTGACCGATAATACAATCCCTGCCATTGGAGCTGGAATCACTTCACCGTCCCCTGTTGGAGCAGGAGCCTGTGTAGGTTTCTTTTCTTCCACTGGCGGATTAGGTGCTGGAGCTGGAGCAGCTGCTAATTTCTGTGTTGCTTCTTCATTTGAAATTTCTTTTAGTGAGACGATAAATGTTTCGCCATTTACTTCTACTTCATATTTTTTCATTTAGTCCACCTTCTTTTCAATCGATACAATTTCAAAGTGCTTGTCCGGAACATCCGCACTCGCTTGTGTTAAAGCGACTAATGCGGCTACTCTAGCAAAGCTTATTCGTTTCAAATAGTGTTCCATTATCTTTCGGTGTTTCGGGCGCCAGATTTACTGGATTCCCTACCACACCAGCTGTAGGATGGCTCTTTGCTTCCAACATTTGAATAATTTTAGAGCTTCCTTGCATGAGGAACATTAGAATCGTCAACATCACAAACACAATTCCCATTGAAACGATTGTGATCCATAAGATTTCTAATAAACTTAATTGCATAACTCTCTCCTCACTTTACCGACGCGAAAATTTTCACGACTTCTGATGGTTTTTGCCATTGTCCATTCTTCTTAAGCAAGAATTCTTTACCAACTTTAGGGAAGAGTGCGTAAGTTAAGACATCTTCGTCACTTCTTGCTAAATCTCCGAGCTCTGCTTTAAGTGTTTCGAATTCAGGTGGCAAGTGGTTCGCTGGCCGATCCGTAATGACTTCTTGATCACCAATAATAGATTTTCTGAAGCTTTCTTGAATTGGTACTGGTGATTGACCATAAGAACCAAGCAAGTAGGCTTTTTACTTCGTTTGAAACCACTTTGTAGCGTTGGCCTGTAAGAACATTCATCGTTGCTTGTGTTCCCACCATCTGGCTCATTGGCGTTACTAGTGGTGGATAGCCAAGGTCTGCTCTTACTTTAGGCACTTCTTTTAATACCTCTTCATACTTATCCGTTGCACCTGCTTGAGCTAATTGAGAATACATATTTGATAACATTCCGCCAGGCACTTGATATAACAGCGCACGTGGGTCCGGTGTTAACATTTTTGGATTAAGTGTTCCCTCTTTAATGTATTTGTCTTTAATTACTCGGAAGTGGTCAGCAATTGGTTCTAATTTTTCCAAATCGACAGTAATATCATAACCTAATTCGCGAAGTGCAATCACTAACGATTCCGTAGGCGGTTGACTAGTTCCTTCACTGAGTGGTGAAAGAGCTGTGTCAATGCGGTCTGCACCAGCTTCAATCACTGCTTGATAAGTGAGTTGTGCGATTCCGCTTGTGCAGTGAGTGTGCACGACGATAGGAACAGTAATCACTTCTTTTAATGCACGAACTAGCTCAATTCCTCTAGCTGGGGTCAAGATTCCGGCCATGTCTTTTACACAGATAGAATCGGCGCCCATTTCTTGCATTTTTGCTGCTAGCTCTTTGTAATAGTCAATCGTATGCGCATCACTAATCGTATAGCAGATTGTCATTTGCGCTTCTTTACCCGTCTTTTTCACTGCATTCAGCGCTGCTTCTAAGTTACGAACGTCATTTAACGCATCGAAAATTCTGAAAAATATCAATTCCGTTTTCTGCTGATTTTTTTCGACAAATTTTTTTCTACGACATCATCGGCATAGTGACGATATCCCAAAAATATTTTTGTCCACGCAATAACATTTGAAGCGGTGTTTTCTTTAAATGTTTTTTTCAAGGTACGAAGTCTGTCCCAAGGGTCTTCATCTAAAAAAACGAATACATCGAATCAAATGTAGCTCCACCCCAACATTCAAGTGAAGTAAATCCCGCTTCGTCTAATTGTTCTAAAACAGGGAGCATATCTTCAATTCGCATACGGGTTGCCATCAACGATTGATGAGCATCCCGTAAGATTGTATCTGTAATTCCTATTTTTCTAGTCATCACCGAACACTCCTTCCACTATAATACGTCGATAAAGCGTTCGATTGTCTTGATGCTTTCAAGCGCATCTTGAGGAATTTGATGTTCTGGATTTGCATCATTAAATGCTTTCAAGTAGTCTAAACGGAATTGCATCCGGTCACGAATTAATTCAGCGTACTCACCATTCATTTCAGGAACTTCGTAACCTTCAACTGGTAAGTATTCCATTCCTGGAAGGCCACCGAATAAATCGAAGTTTGCTTTGCCATCTACTACTGTTTCGATGACACCAAGGGAAACTTCTTTTGTAACTTTCTTACCTAAGAAATCTCCTGTATTGATAATGTAGCAGTCTACATCTTTATCAAATAATGCTTTGAATTTATCGTAGTCCTCTACTAATGGATATACACGGAATGGGTTTGCGTATGGTTCGATAACAAGCGCATCTAAGTTTGCCCCAGCTCCTGTATTTTCAGCATTAGAACGTTTTGTCATTAATGTACATCCTAAAATTGATGCAAGACGTGGATCTGTGATTTTCACTAATGGTGGTAGTGCATCATCTTTCATGATCCAGAAAATAGATTGAATTGGTTCTTGAATCTTATCAACACGGTTTGGTGTTGAGTAACGAGATTTAACAGTACGTCCGTTACCGTTACGAATATCTTCTGTTACTAATACTTTACGGCCATTTTCATCCAGAGTCACACCACAGTTTTGAACCGTTACGAAGTAATCTTGTTCTCTGTGACCTGCTGGATAGTCATTTGTTTTGTCGAAGTAAGAAGGTTCCAAAGCTACAGATGAACCATCTTCTACCGAAATCACAAATGCATCGTCGTGTAATACTTCAATGTCGTATTTATCGTCATGTTTTGCGTGTGTTAATGTAGACTTACCTGATCCAGATAATCCGAAGAAGCTTGCAACGTAAGAAGCGCCTTCTTTACGGAAAATCTTCAAACCACCATGGCAAGAAACGTAGTTGTTACGAGCGGCAGTTGCCCATGCTAATGTTAATGTTCCTTTTTTGATTTCCCCAAAATAGCTCATTCCTAAAATTGCAGCACAATTATGTTTCGTATCAAAGAACGCTAATCCATCTGGGTAATCAGGATGTCTCCATGTAGGATCAAAGAAAATAAAAATGTCATTTTCATCATATTGTTTCGATGCATCGTAACGTCTCTTATATTGGTCATTGAAAATTTGGAAGTTCAATAACCAAGAATATAAGTTATTAATATGTTCTTTAGGCATCGTGATGTGCGCTTTTACCATAAAGTCTTCGTCCAGACCTACAATAGCCGTTCCTTTAATAAACGGTTTGAAAGCGCTGTTATAAATTTCGTCACGAATAATTGGAATAATCTTTGCATCTTCGGACGGATTATTTCCTAAAATTCGACGAGCTTTTGCCGTACGTCCAACGACACTCCCATCCACTACCGAAAGAATATGCGCATCCTCCGGTAATCCTAAATCCTTTCGCATTTGCTACAAATGCATCTAATACAGTTGTATTGGGTGCATGTGACGCTAATTCATACGCCTCTGCCAGAGTCGGAATTTCAGTCGCATTGTTCGAATAAAAAGCTGGTTCAATAGTTGCCTTCAATTGCGAAAGATGCGGATTGCTCTTGCGTATAGTGTCTGTAGCGAAACGATCAATTGTTGCCATAATATCAACCTTCCTATCTTTTTATTGATATCTTTATTATACACGAAAAACGCTTTTAATTGTAAGCGTTTTTGTGAAATTATTTTCTAATTTACTTATTTTTAACATTACGGTTCCATTACAAAAAGCTGGATTATCTCCCTAAAAGAGATAATCCAGCTTTTTCATCAATTCAATAAACAACACTCCTTCCCTACAGTTTTATTCTGTTTCAATTTCAAAACACATACCTGTTTTGGTTTGCATAAAAGCGATGTTTAATTTCTTCTTGTTTTAATAATTGATGGACAATGTATAATCCTACCCCGTTACCACTTCCTTTATTACTTGTCGATGGTAATAATGAATATGCCATCTCTATTTCTTCCTCCGTCAGAGGTTGACAAGGATTCTCTATTCTTACAATATGATTTTTAGCAGAAACTTTGATAACACCTCCTTCATTCGAGTAACGAATCGCATTAATCATCAAATTATTCCAAACTTTTTTTGGAAGGCCATTTGGTTCATTTCTATTGTTGAAGATTCTAAATCCGTTTCAATAATTAAATTTCTTTCTTGTGCTAAAATTTTAAATTCTTTGTTCCAAATAGGAATCATTCTTTCTAGTTGAATCGATTGCTTTTTCCATTGTGCTTTCTTGTAATTTTGAAAGTTCCAATATCTCTTGAACTAACACCGATAACTGGTCCACTTTGCCAAGTGAAGCTACTAAATATTTATCTCGATCCTTGTATTTCCCTACATTAAGGCTCATATTTTCTAGCATAATTCTCAAACTAGCAAGTGGTGTTTTCAACTCATGCGAGGCGCTACGAAGAAAAATCCACTTTTGTTTTTTTCTAAGCGAATCATTTTTGTTCTTTTTCTTCTAGTTCATCAATCACCGATAATAAATGTTGATACAAATCATTAATTTGTACTTCCATTTGTCCAATTTCATCCGAACTTGGTTCTAAAAAGGCTGCATCTCTTTCTAAAGTTCATCATTTTCTCTGTGACTCGAGACATTCTCATCAGAGGTCTTGAAAGTTTCCTTGCATAAATGTAAGAGAAGATGACTGCCGTAAAGATTGAGATAGCTAAAGACAAAGGTAAATAATGAAAAGTGACTCGCGTGGCTTGTTTGACCATTTCCGTCGTTGACACCACTTGAATAAATAATTTTTTCCCATCCTTAGTCGTGACTTCACGGTCTTCGATAATCACAGAATGTTGATTGCTGTTCTCATCTATTGGTAATTTTGCTCCTAAAGTTACACTTTCTCCAGTGCTTTCATGCTTCAAATACGCTGTTATACCTTCATTATTGGCATACACTTGTAGTGCAGAAGCCGCTCCCTTTTCATCCACTTGAGAAAGACTCTCTACAAGAACATCTGCTTTTCTACTCAGTTCTTGCTGCCGTTCTTGCATGTAAAAATGCGGGAAAGCAAAATATAAGAATAAATGAGCAACCGCAACGAGTGATATTAATATACTAAAAAGTATAAATGAAAATTTTTGGAAATAGTTTTAATCTTCTCATTTTAACTCAATTTATATCCAACATTTTAATAGTGATAATACAATCTAATTTTAGCTTTTTACGTAGTTGTTTGATATAAACATCCACGACTCGATCAAATGGTGGGTCTTCATGGTTAGACCAAACATGATCTAAAAATTTATGAACGGCTCAAAGCTTGTCCCTCATGCTTCACAAGCAGTTTTAGAATCGACAGTTCTTTAGCGGTCACTTCTACTAATTGATTATTTACATACGCTTCAAATCGCGTAAAATTAACACTTGTATCCTGATAACTCCAGGTTTCTACTTCTCCATAATGTCTTTTTAGTAAAGCCTCAATCCTTTTATAAAGGACCATTAGAGAAAATGGTTTTTGAATATATCCATCCACTAGTAATTCAAAACTTTTTTACTTGAGTCTCCTCATCTTGCAGGGCTGTTAACATCAATATTGGGACATTACTTTTCTGTCGAACTTCTTCTAATACTTCAAACCCATTCTTTTCGGGGCATCATGATATCTAATAAAATTAAATCAACGGATTCTTGGTTAAATACTTCGAGAGCTTCGACACCATCACAAGCTTCAAAGACTGTAAATCCTTGTTCACTTAAAAATTCTCGAACACCTTCTCGAATAGCCTCTTCATCTTCAACAATTAATAAATTCAAAAACATCACCTCTCTTTCTATTATAACAATCTTTACTATTGTAAACTACCTTTTATTCCGTATCCTGTAACAAGCTCTTCGGTGATTTTTGTAAAATCAATGCGCTCGCAAGGAATACCGCAATGACAATAACCACTAATCCAAGTCCAATAACGATTCCTTTGTCCATATTTGAAACTGTTACTGATAGTTCCGTTAGCGTCTTATTAAATCCATCTACTGCAGCACCTCCACCTAAGTTAGCTGATTTTGCTTCGTTGGCAAGTTGAGTTCCTAAACTACTATTCACTTGTCCTAAAAATTAATTTTCCAACCCATTCACTGACAGGCTCCCCTGCTAAAAAGGCTGCTCCAAAAGCTTGCAATACTTACCATTCCTACTTCACATAGCATTTGTGTAATAATCGTTTTCTTTGTCATTCCCTAATGCTAATCGAATTCCAATTTCCTTACGACGACTGTTTGTCCACAAGAACAAGATTAATACTAAAATAATCGCAGAGAAAATTAGACTTCCGATGAATAATTTATTTGTTAGGCCATACACCAGGTTAATTGATTTTTGTAAAGTTGGATAGTTTTGGCTACTTTTTCACTAATGTATAAGCTTTCCAGTTAATCCCTAATTTTTAGCTTGTTCCATTACCTTATCGATGTCATATTCTCCTGAAACTAGGAAAGTTGCATCTAAATAAGTGCCATCTTCTTCACTAAATCCATACATTAAACGACTTGTTTTTTTAAGTCTGTTAAAGATTGTATTTTCGTATAGTTCTTGAGGGGCAGTTACTCTTCCCTTATTTTTTCCACTAAACGTTCCGACAATCGTTACTTCAGTTTTCGTTGTTTGCTTTCTTTTCATTATCAGCATCATAAATATTGGATTTTTAATTTAATCTTGTCTCCAACTTTTAAATTGTTTTTCTTAGCAAAGTCTTCATGAACCATTGCGACGTTCGTATCTGAATCTGTAATGTGTCTTCCAGATGTTAATGTGAATGTTTGAGCCGCAAAACGTTCATCCATACTTGAATCATTAATTCCCGTTACCATAGCAGCTTTTCCAAAACGTTTCACACGGTTGGCATCTAATTTAACACCTTGAGCTGGGTATTAATTCTTGATCAACTAAGTCCGCTACAACCTCCATTCGTTTAATAGCTTTTTGAACTCCTTCAATCCCTTCAATAGCTTTAATATCTTTTCCCCTTCAAGTTACCTCCCACCACGAGCAGTCCCTTGATTGTGACGGCGGTCAATTTGCATTGAAAAAGACGAATTAATCGATTTAAAGGTTTCTTTTGCAGCTGTGTCTGTCGCATGTTTTACAGATAAACTACTTAAAGCAACAGTTGCCATACTGAATAAGATAAAGAAAATTATGAACGATTTAAATTTCTTTCTAGTCACGTATGCCCAAGCATTTTGAATAATTCTCATTTATCTCACCCCTTCTTTCCTTTTTGATTTTTTAATTGTCCTTCTTCAAGTGTAAGAACTTCGTCACAAGCGTCGGCTACTTGCGGACTATGAGTCACCACAACTACACACTTTCCGCTTTCATGGGCAGCCATTTTTAAAATATCAATAATTTCAGCAGCTGTTCCTTCATCTAAGTTTCCTGTTGGCTCATCGGCTAAAATAATTGGCGCTTTGGATACTAAAGCTCTGGCAATAGCTACACGTTGTTGTTGTCCACCTGATAGTTTCAATACATTTCTATGAATCAGTTCTTCTCCTAAACCTAATTTTAGAAGAATTTCTTTATCCGCTTTTTCGTTTACAAGTTTGACATTTTCAAGCGGTGTTAAGTAATCAATCAAATTGTAGTTTTGGAAAACTAAGCAAATATGATCTCTACGATGATCACTGTAGGAACCTTTTGCAATATCTTCTCCCTTAAATAGCACTTTTCCTTTTGTTGGGCTATCTAATCCTGCTAATAAAGATAAGAATGTTGATTTCCCCGCACCCGATTTACCTACAACAGCAATAAATCTTCCTTCCTCAAACTGTGCATTTAAATCTTTTTAATACATATTTTTGTGCATTCTCATAACGATAGTAAATATTTTCTAATGATAACACTGACATAAGACCACTCCTTTAATTCATTTGACTTAATATTTTCTTTGGTTTCTTCATTAAGATTACGGCTGTACTAAATAGTACTGCTAATACAATAATGACAATGACGATGACTAATGTTTTAGCACCCTCCATTAGTGTTAGCTGCGGTAAACTGGATTCAAATAATGATTTGACCTGAGCAGGTATATCATCCGATGAAATCAATCCCTGAGTAAAAACTGATTTGCCACAAACTCACCAAAGAATAATGCAATTAAATAACTTCCTGAAGCAATCGTAAACAGCTCCAGTAAAATTTGACTAATAATTTTTCCTCTTGAAATACCAAGAGATAATAATATTCCAAATTCATGGATTCTTTCACGTAAGGTGAATAATAAAATTAAGAATAATATAATGACTGCTAATGCGAACACAGATCCCGTTAATAACATCATTAATGATTTAAAATTAGAAATCGGACCCGATACTTGTTCAAAAACTTGTTCATTTTTGGATAATTGTAAAGTTTCCCAATTTAGTGAAAGTTTTTACTTCTTTTAATCACAGAGTCTAGTTGTGAAGGATTCTTTACAGTATAGATAGCTCTATGAACAACTTCATTCGACTCCTTATTACCTGCTAATAACTGACTCGTTTTATAATCCATATACATACGATTTTCAGTTAAATCACTTGTGAGCCCTGTAGATTGCTCTGATAATTTTCCGTTGAAAAATCCCAACGACTTCAACAGTGATTTCATCATAAGAGCCTCCACCTTCTTCTCCATTCTTAAACAGTTTCATTTTTGATTTTTAGAGCCAACCGTCCAGTTGTTCTCTTTCGCTAACTCTTCATGAATAAGAACTTTATTTCGATCTTCTTTTGTTAGTGCTCTCCCACTTTGAATATTTAATGCTCCACTAGCAAAATTCATTTCATTATTGCTATCACTAACTCCTCGAACACCCACTAGCTCACCGAGATTTCCTTGATCTAGTTGAACAGATTGTTCTCTTTGAACAGCTTTAGCATCTTGCAATTGTCCCTACTGCATCGTATTCATATTGAACATCTTTAACTCCATCTGTTTTCTCAATTTGAGTTAATTGCTTCTTTTGTATCCCCCATCATTTAAGATTGATTCAACTTGAAAGCCTGAATTTGAAAGACTAAGGAGTTTCTTCAACCTTCCC
>BNJT01002127.1_pt1 | contig 26304 bp, 27 predicted proteins | sample 8540491 | NCBI WGS metagenome assembly BNJT01 (sample SAMD00202455, study PRJDB9452) | human saliva metagenome | host: Homo sapiens | reverse complement strand
TATCCCAAACTATAAAAATTTTCTGGCTCCACCTGTGCATTGTTATACACAAAAACTTCATAGTGAAGATGCGGCCTGTAGAATTTCCTTGTTCCTCCGCACTCACTTTTCCCTTTCCTACAAATTTCCGCCTGTATCTACATAAATTTTATCAAATGAGCATAAAGAGTCTGAAAACCAAATGCATGCTCTAGGATTACCATGTTCCATATCCTCCTTTTGCTCCTGCAAAAATCATCCCTATGGCTGGTGCGATGATCATCGCCTTGTTCAGCCTCAGATCCACTCCATTATGATGCTTTACTCCTCCGCTTGTAGGGCTTGTTTTCTATTCCCAAAAGTACTCGTCACTTCTAGTTCTCTCAGCAGAGGATTTCCACTTGGATGATGTTCAGCATCAGGTTTTCTTTCCTCAGGAAGATTATTTTATATTATCTAAAGTCAAATTTTGCAGTTCTTTTAGCTCCCTCTGCTTTTTGTTTCTGCTTTGCAAGATATTTTTACTATAGTTACTAGTTCCTCATTTTTGGAAAGATAATACTGAAATTCCAGATACTGCTGGAATAAAAACCTATCGCTCCTGCCATCACCAAAAATACAAAACCTAAAAGATATGGGCGTAGTAGTCCGAAGTTGGTTTTTGTTTTATATAGTATTGAATTTATCATCATCTATTTCTATAACTATTTTTTATGCTCTATGTTTTTCTTTTAACCTTCAAAGGAACTTTTTCTGTCTTTTTCATGCGTTCCAGAAATTTCATTCCTTTTCTTTTCTTTTTGCAATGTTGAAAATCTCAAAAATCGGGCATTTTGTGGGTTTTTGCTGAATACTTTATTAAACAAAGAACAGCAGTGAAAACCTCTGAGTAGTTTTCTACTGCTAATTCTATGTCAATAAAATATTCTGTTTCAGAGAATAAAAGAAATTGAAAAATAATCTGAAATATCCAAATTTTTAAGGTTGATATTGAGTCGCATTACTCTCTATATCATATTCCTTTTTCCAAAGATTTCTATGAATTCTTCCTTGGTTACGCCTTTCTGGGAATCAAATTTTCATTTTGATAAAAGCATCATTTATTTGGTGTTTTGTTTCATGATAAAGCGAATCCATGCTGAAAAAGAATACTGCTCCACTTCTATTTTATAAATTTTCCCTTGAGGCTGTCTATTTTAAAAAACCTGCTTTTCATCTTTTATCAAAAGTATTTTTCAGAAATTTCTATGCTGTATTTTTCTGTTTCTCTTGGTATGAGAAGATGATCTATAAAAATCAATGGAAAAATTAGTGATGCGTTCCATAATGAATGATAAAAGCATTCCATAAAAGATTGTATCTTACTCGGATAAAGACAATTACAAAGTCCTCCTATCAACTGATAGGAGATAATAATAGGAGAAAAACATAGAACCAAAAACCGTCATTAGTATAATTGGTAAGGTGAACAAAACCAAAAATCACAGACCGAAGCATACACCAAGAAAAGGAAATATCCTGTCCCAAAGTTTTTGGCTAGAAGATGTACTTTATGGAAATTTTCTCCTTAAAATCAATCTAAATCCAATCTCCTCAAAAAGCAGGTGCTAAAACAACAGTATAACAGAAGTAATGCTCTTTTTATCAAAATAATGTTTTTGAGTCCGTAGAAACAAAATGTTCCACCAAATAATTCAACGGCATTAAGACAAAACAAATCACACATATTTCAAACCCTAAAAGAATGAAAATTGTCTGTAATTTCCTTTTAAAACTTTCTTTTTGTCTGCACATCTTTTGGGATGCTTCAAAAAGAAACAAAATCACAAAACCCTCTTTATCACTTATTTAGCCTCTTTCTGCAAAATAGTAAACACAGGGGAAATGGTCGCTGTAGCCTCCTGTAAATTTATCTCCATCCCAAGAGCGGAAAAGGATAACCTTTGTAATTTCCTTGCTTATTAATAAAGGTAAGCAGGCGCATAGACTTCGGTTCTATAAACAGCGTATTCCTCGACAGAAGAACCAGAAACTAGATTTTTAGAATAAATAATCTGGTCAAAGGGTTCAGTGCATCTCAGTGAGGCTAAACTCGCTTCCACGCCTTTTTGTACATTTGTACATCGGGTTGAAATACGGATATTCCTCGTTCAGCTCTTTCTCATCGCCTACGGCTTTCAGATGATTTTTAAAACTTGGTAATGGGGTCATCATTAAAGTCTCCCATAGCGTGTGAGCTTGATATTTGGGTTTTTCTCTCGCAGGGCGTCCATTTCTTGTTTCAGCAGGGCAGCAGCGGCATTACGCTTCGGCATCGACACGGCTTCTCCACCTCTTCTTGACGCCGGTGATTCACGAAGAAAAGCCACTTTTTCTCCATCCAAAAATCCCGAAACCACCAGCAAATCCCTTGTGTTCTCTCTTTCCCGTCTTCACGGAAAAGCACAAGTTCTTTTATAGGAATTGGTCACGGTAAATCTTTTCTTCTGATAAATCAGCGCTACATCTGTCCGCGCATCAAAGGAATTATAATGCACCACGCCATGAGTCATACTTTTTCAGGGCGTCTTGCTGAGTCAGCGCCTCTACGACTTGGCGGTTTTCCACCTCCACAAGTCCCACCACTGCGGGTGCTGTTTTTAGTGTATTTAAAGCCGATTTCGGAGATCACCTGCGCGATGTTTTTCAGCTTTTGCTGGTAAATGTTATAAAGTATAATTTTTATTGCTTTTTGGGCGTAAAATCATCCGAAAGCACTTGTTTTCTCACTACTTTTGTCCTTTTTTATCCGCTCATAATCCCACGGCCCTTTGTAGTCTTTTGGTAATTTCCAAATATTTCAAAGAATCAAAAGGCACACTTCTATGAAAAATTAATATGATGAGCAGGAAGCGTCATCTATATAATCCACAGATTTCACGGTGTCCCAGAGGGTTTTCCACATTATAAAATCCCACAGCGGCGGTTCTTTTCATCTGGGCATTATAAAAACAAACCAAAAACACATAATGATAAATACTTGTCTCATGATAACTTTTCTTTTGTTAAAAGCCGATAAATTTAGATTTTTCTTTTCACTCAGGAAAAGAAATTGATATGATTTATTTCATATCGTTATATTCGTTTAATTAAACATTAGCTCTATTTTTGTTAAAACTTGTTAAATTAGATTAGAAAATGTTTAAAAATCTGTCTTGATTTGTGGTCTTACAGTCGCTTGCGATGCACTTCTGTAACTGCACAAAACCACGGTCTATGCCTACATAAAAAGATGAGAAAAGAGCAAGCCTGTGGAACGAGCTGAAATGGTATAGAAAGCTCGGAGGAGAATATGACCGCAGACAAAATCGGGTATTTCAGTTTGTAATTTGAAACCTGGTAATTATCAGATAGTTGTCTTCGAAAACAATTACAGACCAAGACCATTGATTTTCCAGTGTGCAGGAGGAGAGAAAAAGAAAAGGATTTGGGCGTTATTGTCTTAAATACAGTTCTTTATAACTCTACTGACCAAGGTTTTACTCTACTACTGGACGGCGATAGTGACAATGATGATGACAACAGCTCACTTCAGACTACTGTGGGACTGCTGCAGTCTTCACAGGATATTTTCAACAGAATCGCAGGGTATGATCTGAATTTACTGGTTTTCACGCCCGAGAGGGTCTGGACAACAGGTCTAGAAATGATGTTCAACGGCGTACGTCCATGTCAAAACAAAAACAATGGAAATATAGATTTCAGCAGCTGGGGAGGACTGAATGAGATTGCTCGTTATCCAGGGTCGCCACCGGCCGCACCATCTGAAGACCCTACGCTTTCCGGAGGTGTCGGTTCTGTGATTTATAAAAGACACTTCAAAAGGCGAAACCCGCAGAATACAGAAGGAAGCCAGCTGACCTGCTCGCCTGACAAGCCGAAACTACCGCCACAGGCTCTCTTGCACGCACCGCCAGGAATGAACAAAAACGGATGGGCTTTCACTGGGATGGTCAGCAGAAGATCGGGCAAAAGAAGGCATACAAGAAGGAACATTCCTAAGATTCCTATGCGGCATATTTAGTGGAAGAAATCAGCGAGCAAACACACCCTCGCGCTCGTATGGTAGGGAACCCATACTGAAAGGTCTACATCCAGCCCTAACACGCAGGAAGTCTGTGATTACAAAGGATCTACTGCAACTCCTACAGAGGATGGCAGGATGGCGAGAGCGAGAGAGGTAAAACGAGGGTTTTCCAGCCTATTTTTCCAGCTAGCAGTTATTGGAAAATCAATAAGAAAAACCAGAACTTTGGACGACGCTTTTCCTATCAGTTTTGGAAAGTAAAATCTTCGCGATTAGATTGGCACAAAACAAAACCCTTCGCCTACTTATTTTTAAAACTTACAAGCTACTATATTGGAAGGCAGAATATGACAATGTTCTTCAAAACTGGATAAATGACAATCCTTCTGTATCTCAGATAGATTGGAATAGATTTTACCTCATGTAACTAGCAATGGAGGACGATCAATATTCTATTTAGTAGATGATGTGAATGATGACAAAATCTGGAATCTTTCCACACATTTACACAACTTTAATGATAAGACAAGATTTATCCTAAATGTTTCTTATCAAGGCTCTAAGATCTGACCAATACGAAATAAAAGACCTACTAGGAGGGCAGTATGCTCTGAACAAAGACCCTTACATGAAAAGTGGCAGATGATAGTGAGACGAAACAGCAGAGACCCACAGGGCGTGGGTGATAAATAAGCTGACTACACTTTCGGAAGACAAGAAGTAAAAGTAAATCAGCACTAGAATTCTCCACAGGCAAGTTTGATGTTTTCATTGAGGACTTTTCCAGCTATTCTACTTCGTACCAGGATGGTAAATTCAGCATTATCTATCATCAGATTCTTATGGAAGAAGCCAAAAGATTATGAATTTACCAATTTTTGGGCTAAAAGGACAGGTTGTCCTATAAAATCAATGGGGCGAAACTTCTTGGTTTATAACGAACAGCTTATTCCCAAGCGCCTTTCATGGAGATTTATTCTTCTAATCAAAGTAAATTCCTCCGTAGTGGAAGGTATTGAAACATGTTTATCAATGCTAATGACCCTCAACTATGTGCTTTCTACACCTTTCGTAAAAGCAAGGCTGAGCGGATACGTATCAACTCTGAAAAACAGAAAGCCAATGCTCAGCGCTTCTTTTTGCTGATGGGTCAGTTTACAGGTGTAACTAATGGCGCATTCTTCACACGGGTGATGAAGGATATGAAACGACAAAAACCGAGGACTAGAACTAGGACTGGAAGTAAAAAGTAACTTCTACGCTCTCTCTACAAGGGCTGGCAAGCTACGGTGAATATGTTTATAATAACAATCCTAGAATTATATTTCCAGTTCCGATGCTGTGGGGCGCTTCTGGAGGAACTACTTATACCCACATCGGGGATGCCTATATCAAAAAACTACAGACAAGGAGGAACGCCTCAGACTGCATTCTCTCTGAGTTTTAGATATAATAACCTAAATACTGGTGGGTAGGGCGAACTGGAACTATTTTTGATAATTCTTATTTAGACCCAGCTGCACTTATCAGAACAATATTTCATCACAAATCCTTCTACGGGAGCTCCATACCCAGGACTTGAGTGAAGCAGAACTGAGAAGAGTTCTTCAGCAGAAACAACTGCCTTCAGCATTCTTTGTCAATCTAAATGCAGGAAATCTTGGCTCTTTGGTAAATATTATCCCGAGTGCTTTTCGGCTGGTGAATAACCTGCTGAACAACAAGAACTACATCACAGGCAGTTCGAGCAGACCCGAGCTTCTTACAGGATTTTGCAGCAGTTTTTGACAAACAATATCCTCCTTTTGCGCCTAAAATATTGGTATTTCACAGGAAGGTCTTATTTTCGTAAATGTTCAGGTTAGATTTTAATTAGTAATTCTTTTTAAAAATATATAAAAATGAGTATATCTAAAACAGGTTGTGGGAGGAGCTTTTATTGCTATTCAGGAATTACCACTTCTACAGGAAAAGATGATTGGAGCGTTCCCGATATTACATGACCAATAAGTTTTGGGGATACTAACACTACTATAGCAGCCTTTTGAGCATTGGCTCCACATAGCAGGACAATTGTAATTAGTATGACCAAATCTTTGATGGATATGCTGTTTCTTCCGATGAAAATGGCAGCTTCTACAAAACTATTGTCTTCCAAGACAAACAGAAAACCCTACAGGACTTCAGATAGATGTGAAAAAGCTCTCTCTGCTGATTTCCCAGTGGGAGCACATCAAGTGAATGCGAAGGGTTGGTCTTAGGAACGGACAGGGAGTTGTAAAATTAGGTGCAGTAGATGCCCAATATCCACAATGGGAGGGTTCCTGCCTCTTCTATTGGCAATCAACTTCCCTGTGTGTAATAATGGCAGGGGCAGAGGTGGTAGAATATCCTCACTTCCAGTGGCTAGTTTGAACCAAGCTAAGCATGCTCAATACATCAACAAACTGGTGACGGTTCCTAGCATGTACGGTTGCCGATAGTGAAATCAGTAATTTCAAATGGACCAAAAACTTACCTCAAACCTCTCTCCAAAAAGCCGGTACCAAGCAGAGAGCTGGTAGATGCAGGAGCAAAACGGCTATTCTCAGAGTGTCCCAGTGATATAAACTTTGGAGGAGAGACTGCCTGTGGGCAAAACATCACTTTTCGTGGTAAGTAAATGCAATACCACTTACCAAATGCTGATAAAGAAGCACCAGCGATGTTAATTTTCACAGAAAGCAAGTAGATACCGCTCCTCCGAAAAGGCGGAACATCTATTACTTATGCAGGTGCAGGAACTACGGAGAATTTCAGCTCTTATGCCACAGGGTCAGACTTCTGAGCTCTTCTAAGTATGTGAATGGCCCTGTCATAGGCAGCAGATAGTTGGCAAGTGAGAAATTTTGGTTCAAGTAAATACCTCAGCTTTGGTTTTCGGTGCCACAGGTCTAAAGCCAGAATCTAAAACGATGTTTTATCGTTCCTGTGGATTTCTCAATATGAAGCCAAGTTTTTCTTTCACTTCTAAAGATGGATATAACAACGGATGACTCTAAGAATCATTATTCACAGACTATCAGCCGTTAGGTAATATTCATGCTGCAACACTTACCGATATTACAAGTGCATTTACCATTTCCAATTCCGCACCGGCTAATGGATGTACGCAGGTTTTATAAACAGTGGGGCACTGGGTAAAACCTTCTTCACTTACAGAAATGGTTTTCATTATCTTTGAAGATATTACGAGGCGGAACCCTACCGACCACTTCCATCCAGATAGATGACCTTAAGTGAGTAAAAGTACTTCTTCTACATTCTTAAAAATCTATGCCCTCACAGCATAGATATTTTCCATACCTCAGGAGGAAACGAAAATGAAGGCAAATAAGCACTGGTATTTTTCGCTGTTTGTTCTAGAAAATTCACAATAAACATTTTTGCTTATCTGAAAACATTCCTATCTTTGTTATAGGAAACATTGCGTAGTGCCTTGCTTCCCATAAACATAATTCAACTATGGAGCAATACACTAAAAGTAAAACTCTGGAGCAATCCTCTTACTGCAGAAACCACGGGATTTACCGCTGTTCCTAATATCAATGCAATTTGAATACCCAAGACCTTATCGCCCTGATGAAAGCAGAAGGTATGGAAATAAAGACGGGCAAACAGCACAGGATATCATTACCGATTCTTTTCATGAGCCGAAGAAATGGTATTGCAGAACAGCATAAATGTTGACTTCGTCATTGCACGCCCTACCGTAAAGGTATTCAAGGATGATGTATGGGACAAAGAAAAACACTTTTGTTCAAGTGAGCATGACCGCAGGGGCAGAGCTGAAGAATGCCACAGACCAGAATAGAAATCCTCCGGAAACCAGGGTTCTCCTATGGCACTGCTGGGAATAACCGATAAAGCAACAGGCGGTACCGATGGCAGCCTGACCAAGGCAAGAATGCCGAACTGCGGGACATGCTAAAAATAGCTGGAAACCAGTGCCGACTGCGGGTCGCGCACCCATCTCGATACTGGGGGCAGAAGATAAAGCTGGGGATGGATGATGTCTGCCATCAATGAACCCCTGCTAGACTGCTCATTTTAGTCCCAAAAGGATCTTCCACAGGAAGCTACAGAGCTGAGCATAACACCCAAAAGTTCACAGGCTCCTAAACTGCTGAAGAACCCCCGGACATGAGAAACCCTTGGGCAGATTATCACCATAGTATAATGAAAGTCTGTCTGTCAGCATCGGACACATAAAGCTGTTCCTGTAAGAACATGAGGTCTGTTCTCTCAGAACAGAACAGGTGTATATAATAAGGTGGTAGAGTGTATTTCCTTCTCATAAAAACCTCCTACTCCTCTGGGCAGGTGTATATCTACACGGCATCCTTTACGGATACCGCCCGACACACTATGAGAAAAATTAATTTTATCACTAATCTTGGATACATCTTACAGAAATACTTTCTCGATTGCTTCTGCTATTGGTCCCATCAGGACCAATACATTCCCTGAAGGAGTTGAGACGCTGATAATATTGATGGCCGTGATTCCTGGTATATCCGCTCTGTACTGTCTGTTTTCCTGCTCCTGGCAGACGATGAGTCAGTTGCATTCCGCTCATCCGCCAACAGCATTTAGGTAATCATCAAACTCTGTTTTTGTAGGCATGCCGGAAGCCATTAGGGCATGGGTTATTCGCTCCATTTGCCTGCCAAAGATTGAAAAGGTCCTGTAGTTTGCTAAAGTGCTGTTTACCCAAGAAGAGGTGAGAGCCAACCTCATCTATATAACTATTGGTTCCTGCATTATGCCAGCTGTTAGCTAAAGTTGTTGGTGGGGTATAGTGTACAGAGGCAGCAGGGGTTTCCCATTTTGGTCCATTATCAGCTCATGCCCATCTGCCATTCTCTGCCATTGGAAGTGGGAGCCGTAGGACTTGGTGTCGTTTTGGATCACCAGGAGCCATTCTGCCCATCAGGTTAAAGTGTTCAGAGTTAATGTTAGCATAGTCCGCCCCAAGGTTATTGGTAGGCCACCTTTTCATGAGAACCTATTTTTCACGGTTACTGGCAGGAGTAGATGAACTGGTGTTCGTATTCATCAGCAGCAAGGACCGGCATAGTCTCTGGTTTTGCACGCCCAAAGTATCGGTGCAAGATCCTGCAATAGCGCGGGACATCAAGGCACCTGTGTGCGTAGTCAAACTTTCTTAAAACTCTACACCTTTACCATCATACCCCACCCCTTCGTTGATGTCTAATTTTCTTCACTTTAATCTCTGCACTTGGTTTCAGTGTTGCAGTGATGAATGTAGTAGCCATAGTAAAGGCTTGTGCTGTCCAAGACAGGGTAAGGGTAGGTCTCTTGTTGTCTTCAGTGTAGTTTTTAGGGATGTTTATAGTAGCAGAGTATGCAGGGAGGTTCCTGAGCCAGTTGCTGTTACAGGGATTTTTATCTGTACCTGCTGCAGGTATGTTCTGGTATTCCATTATGTGGGATCCCCAGGGTTCCTGGTCAGAGCTTCCCAAGAGGCAGGTCCTGTAGGAGGGAGTATAAGGTAGGTAGTTATTATCCTTACGAAACAACACCATAAGAGGTGTTTTTCAGTGTGATTGTTGTTGGGATACTTGGTGGGGTGGGAGGTGTAGAATTGCTTGCAGCTGCTTATCCAGTCAGTGCACCATTATATGTTTCAATACAATTGGTATCAGTGTTATGACATAGGTCCCAGCCTAACATTCCCACCCAGCTATCTATTTCTGTAGTGGCGGCATATGGAGACTATTCCTTGAGGTTTGGGTCATATCCGATGAACTCTTCACATGCAGAGTAGCTTTTTGGTTCCTCTGTGTTTGTATCCTACTTTTCCTTCACTCTGAGCAAGAGCCATTATAGGCAGGAACACAGTAGTAATAAATATCATGAGATATTGAATAAAAATTAATTACTGCAAAGATAAGACTTTTCCTTTAAAGGAAAAAGTCTTGTGATATTATTTGTTATAATTGGCTTCCACCTCATCCAAGTTGATGATTTGAAAAGCCTCTACCATAATCGGGTCTTCTGTTTTGGTAATGAAGGTAGTAGGCATGTTCCCAGACATCCAGTCCTAAAATAGGCTGCCGCCGCATCGGCATCTGGCATCAGGGGATTGTCTTGGTTCGGTGTAGAGCAGATTTCTAATGTGCCCGTCTTCCTTTTGCAGCCAAGCCCATCAGAGCCAAATCTTGTTTTGGCAGCATTAGAAAAATCTTGTTTGATGTTTCAAATCCGCCGTAGTTTTTCTATGGCCGTCTTTACATTTCTGATGGGGGTTTTGAGAGCACATTGGGTTTTAGTATTTCCCCAGAAAAGAATGGTTATAGTGTAGCGCCTCATTATTCCTAACAGCTGGAATTTGGTATCCTGTTTTGCAGATTTCCTCCATACTTTTTCCTTCCAGTTCTGTTCCTGCAAGGGCTTTGTTGAATTGTCTATATACGCCTGATGATGCTTTGTATGGTGGATTTCCATGGTTTTAGCATCAATGACGAACTCTAATGCATTATAAGCATAATCTAATTTTGGTAATTCAAAGAGCATAATTCTTTGTTTAAAATTTCGCCAAAAAGTAAATAAAAACATTCGTTTAGAAGAATTTTTGTTAAGAGATTTTATAAATCAATATTTTCATATTTTGACAATAATGTTAGACTTATTTTTAGGAAAAATATTTAGTTATGATTAACAAAACATTATGCTGCAGTAGGTTTTAGCTGCCATTTTCGTTTATGAACGCTCAACACAATTATCCTAAAACAGAAAATAGAGCCACACCGGTGGGTATTTCGGTACGAAGGTGGAAGACCCTTACCGCTGGCTGGGAAGAGCGACATCTCCCAAAACACCAAAAACTGGGTAAAAGCGAGGTGGATTTTACTATGGTATTTGGCTAAAATCCCTTTCAGAAAGGACATCATGAAACAGCTGAAGACATCTGGAATTATGAAAAATTTCTGCTCCGTTCAAGGAGGAGTTACTACTTATTTCTATAAAAATGACGGGCTTCAGGCGCAGTATGTTCTATACAGAAAGGACAAAAGCGGAAAAACAGAAGTATTCCCTTGACCCTAATAAATTCTCGGCTGACGGACAACTTCCTTGGCGGGAATCAGCTTTAATAAAGAAGAAACCTCGTTGCTTACAAAATCTCCGAAGGAAGCGGCGACTGGAATAAAATCATCATCCTAGATGCCATTGCAAAAGCAAATCGATGAAACTCTTGTCGATGTGAAATTCAGCGGAATTGCATGGCTTGGCGATGAAGGTTTCTACTATTCCAGCTATGACAGACCTGATGGAAGCGTACTTTCTGCAAAAAGCAGACACGCACAAAATCTGTTTCCATAGCAACTGGGAACTAAGCAGTCTGAAGACCAGCTCATCATCGGTGGAGAGAACTTTAAGCGAAGATATCTTTTCTGCCAGCGTTTCTGATGACCAGAGATTTCTAATCATTTCTGCAGCAGATGCTGCAGAATGAAACGAGCTTTACATCAAAGGATTTAAAGACAGACTTCGTTCCTGTGCAGACTGGGTATGATTTTAAGTACAAATGTAGTCGACACCAAAGGCGATATCTCATCTATGCTATCACGGACAAAAATGCTCCGAACAAAAAGATGGTGAAATTTAATTTCAACAATCCTAACAGCTGGACAGAAGTAGTCCCTGAAAAAGAAAATGTGCTGTCTATCTCTACTGGCGGCGGATATCTGTTTTGCTAAATATAGAAAAGGAGTGCTATTTCTTTCGTGCAGCAGCTGGATTACAACGGAAAACTTATCCGCGACATCAAACTTCCTGGAGCTGGGAAGGCAGATGGCTTCGAAGGAAAACAGGAGAAAAGAACTATATTTTTCATTTACAAAAATTACATCACCTTAGCACGATTTATAAATATAATTTGACTACGGGAAAATACCAAAATTCACCAAAACCCTAGTGAAATTTAATCCTGATGACTATGTATCCGAACAAGTATTTTATACCTCAGCAGATGGAACTAAAGTACCGATGATGATCAACTACAGGATTAAAAAGAGATGGTAAAAACCCTACTATTTCTATATTCTTACGGAGGGTTTAATGTAAGTCTTACGCCTCTCTCGCCTGTAAATGCTATCTGGATGGAGAATGGTGGAATCTACGCTGTTCCAAACATCCGTGGCGGAGGTGAGTATGGTAAAAATGGCATGATGCAGGAACCAAAATGCAGAAGAAAATGTATTCAATGACTTCATCGCGGCAGGAGAATACCTACAAAGAACGGATATACTTCACCGAAATATATGGCTCTTTCTGGGCGTTCCAATGGCGGTCTTCTTGTCGGAGCTACCATGACTATGAGACCAGACCCTTGCCAAAGTAGCTTTCCCAGGTGTGGAGTATTGGATGTGCTTCGTTATAACGATTTACTGCTGGTGCTGGCTGGGCTTATAGATCACGGAACAGCTGAGGACAGCAAAGAAATGTTTGAACACCTAAAATCCTACTCCTTCTAGTTCATAATGTAGAAAAAGGTGCGTGCTACCCTTCTACGATGATTATCACCAGCGACCATGATGACCGTGTGGTTCCTGCACCTCCTTCAAATTCGGGCCGAACTACAAGAGAAACAAGCTGCCTGAACCTATCTTATCCGAATAGAGATGAATGCTGGACATGGTGCTGGGCGTTCTACAGACCAAGTTATCAATGAAAATGCTGATTTTGCTAAGTTTCGTTCTATGAAATGGGCATCCGACAACTGATAAAACATCAGTTCTTTTTACTAAATATTCTATCCCGTTCATTTCAGAATGAGCGAGTGTTTTAAAAGGTTATTAAAAAGCCTCCTAAATTTTAGGAGGCTCCCGTTGTAATATTGTTAGTCACATTTCATACACCAATATTTGCATTTTGGTCAGCATGTAGCTTCTATTATCATCACTATTAGCACCACTATACGGAGAGGCCCTACTCCTGGATTGTTATTAACCCTCATTGCTCCTGACCAGATCTTACACCTACTTTTAAATGTATAAGTTCCTGAGTTAAGTTCTGCAGATTTTATAATAGTAGCAGGAAAAAGGAAGCAGCATTAGTCCTCTTTTAGCAACAGTTTGACCACTTATAGTAGCGGTTCCATCCACACTGGTAACATATCCAGTGTATGCAGAGGAATATTTTTGTTCCATTTTGAAACAAATTAAAAGCTCCTTAGTGCATTTTGGGTCTGCACCTGATATGCCTGTAACATATCCTGTTACAGTAATCAGTATTTTCTGTCTTTGTTTGCCTGCTGGAATGATTTATAGTCCTGAGTAACCCCTGGAACATCAGCTTGACCACCGAGCTATATTCAGAGGCAGAGCCCTCTACATAGAATGCTTCTGCAATAGTTCCTGTAAGGTGTTTTATTTCTGACCAAACAGGTTGGTTGTTAGCCCTTGAGATAGCACCTACCCTTGTGTTCCTGCTGGGATTTTCCTATCTTTCCACTGTTATCGGTGGCAACCAAGCCTTTTGCATTAAAGGTTGTTCCTTTTGTGATTTTGTTCCATTATATATTTTGCCTGTGCCACTTGCTGGGAGGTCTTCTACACGAAGAGTTCCTTTACATCAATGTTTCAGTGGGAGCGGAAGTGTTGATACCAACTTTCCCCATTCGTTTGAGCCAAAGCAATTTCTACAGATAGCATTGCAGCTAAAATAAAAATTTTTATTCATTTGTAAAATATAAAGTTGGCAAAGATATTAAAATTTATTTGTAACAAACTTTTAGTTTTTAACAACATTTTAATACCAATAAGATGCTTATCCATTGATTATTGAATGTGCTATAATTTTATATTAGAAAATACAGTCTCAGCATTTAAAAACAACAGCTCAGTTTATAGTTTTTCATCGAAAATCTGTCATACCTTTTTGAATCATCACAAGAACCATGAAAAAGTTTTTCTTCATCTGCTTTTATTTCCTTGGAATAACTGCTTTTTAGAAATGTTTTGGGTACAGAATCCCACTTTTGGATAAATGAGTTTCTGTATTTCAGCTCTTACATTTATACCATTAGGTTCAGCCAGATGCTGCTCAATAATTTTCTCAGCCAAAAGATGGGACTGGATATCACAGACCTATGAGCGTGTGACTTTTGGAATTATTTTCACTATTTTGCAAGTGTGGCGAGTGCTTTTGTGCAACTACATCAATTTCATTTTGATACAAAAATGCCCGTTGGGAGGGTTTTTTGGACAGAGAAAATGGTGGATTCATATTTTTACATCCTTATTTCTCTGGGAGTTTCTGCTTTTCTCCACGCGAGAAGCTGTGATAGAATGGAAAAATCTACAATGACACAGGTGGTGGAGCAGAAAAATCATTGCAACTTCGGCGAATGTCCGTTTTGAAAGCCTCAAAAACCAGCTTGACCCGCATTTTCTTTTTCAATTCGCTGAATGTGCTGAGTTCTCTGATTGAGGAAAAATCCACAAAAAGCGCAGGAATTCACCGCATCAATGTCCAAAATCTACCGATACATTTTGGATAGACAAAGGAATTGGTAAGCGTGGAGGAAGAACTGGACTTTGCAAAAGACTCTGCAGAGATGCTCACGGCTCGTTTTGAAGACAGCGTTTTCTTTTCATTTTGAAATAGAACCAGAGGTCAGAAAAGCTTTCATCGTGCCGCTTTCGTTACAGCTTCTTTTGGAAAACTGCATCAAAACATAATTTCGCAACAGCACAAAAACCTCTGAAAATCAAAGTATATTCAGAAAACCAATATTTAATCGTAGAAAACAATCTGCAAACCACGAAATTCCATTCACCAGCCCTCTGGAATTGGCTTAAACAACATTTTGGCTCAGTATAATTTAATTACAAACAAAAAGTTTTTATAGAAAACAGAAAAATCATTTCAGTGTAAAAATCCCTATTTTATTAACTTCAAAAAATCAAAATTATGCAAACAACTAACGAAAATCCCGCTTATGACAGAGCTTACAAAAGAATGAAAGAAATCAAATCTTTTACATACCTCATCACTTACTTGGTTATGAACACTTTCTTTATCTGTCTTAATCTGTGTCACAATCCCGACTATCTTTGGTTCTGGTGCCGCTTGTAGGCTGGGGCTTGGGGTAGTGATGGAACGGACTGAGCGTATTCTCTCCTTTTGGGAATTCTTGGGAAGAGAAAAGTTCGTGAAATCATGGAAAAGGAGGAAAAAGAAATTTAATAACGATTACTTTCCAAACAGATGCCTGCGTCGTTTTAAACGAATAAGCATTCGTTTTAAATCCTATAAGCATAAAATTAATCTCACTAAAAATGAAAGTCATCATTATAGAGATGAAAAACCAGCGGCGAGACACCTACAGAGAATGCTTTCGCAGTTTCCTGATTTAGAAATCGTGGCGGTCATTCACCCGTAGAGGAAGGCGTAGAATGGTTCAGCATGAGCATGTCCACAGCTTATCTGACCTTGTCCTTTGTGACGGGCTTTCTTTTGATATTTTTGAGCAGGTTTCACCCAAAGTTTCATCATTTACACCAGAGCTTTTGACCAATATACGCTGCGGGCTTTCAAACTAACTCTATTGATTACTTTACTGAAACCCATTACTTTAGAAGATTTAACTGAAAAGGATTGATAAATTTAAAAATTTCATTCCAAAAGGCAGTTTTATAACAACTTGAATTTCAAGACTTATCCAGAAAAACCTTCTGAAACGAGTTTTGGTTAAAATCGGGTATAATTTAAAGATAATCCTGTGAAGAAATTTCATACTACACACCGAAAACAAGATTGTCACGCTCAGACTTCTGAAAGGGCTTTCCCTACGGTAATTTAGAAGAGCTGGAAAGTGTTTGGATTCCTCATCGTTTTTCGCGCAAATAGGCAGTTTAGTATTAACATAGATTACATCAGAACATCCACACTTCACCGCATTATAAAGTGGAACTTCGCTTCCAACCGACAGAAGAAATCAGCATCAGCCGAGAGCAGTGAAAGATTTTAAAAATTGGCTGAATTAGGCTGGTTCTAAAAATCCTTACTTTTGTTAGCATGTTAGAAAGCGTTTTAAATAAAATATTCAATCTTTTTATTCTCAGAAGGATGAAAGGAATCAACCAGTTTTATCGAGCATCCTATCAAGACTCAGCAGAGAGTTTTGTTTTCCTGCTTTCCCAAGCGAAAAATACGGAATATAGAACTTCATCACTTTGAAGAAATTAAATCTTAGAGGATTTCAATAAGCAGGTTCCTATTGTGTCATACGAGGATTTGAACTTTTATAGAAAGGCGAGACAAGGAAATCCTGATGTGGCCTGGTGAAAATAAAACACTTCAACATCTGGAACGACCAATGCAAAGAGCAAATTTATCCCAATTTCAGATGAAAGTCTTCAAACACGCCACTATAAGGCAGGGAAAAGACCTTTTGGCGATTTATATTAACAATCATAGAGACAGCAATTTATTTAAATTTAAAATCTAAGACTGGGCGGAAGTGCCGAGCTTTGCGAAAGTTTTGGGAACGAAATTCGGCGATTTATCAGCGATTTTGATAGAAAATCTGCCTTTTGGGTGAGAGAACCACCACGCCGAGCAGGGAAGTTTCTCATGTCCGAATGGAAACCAAACTGAAAGCCATAGTTTCAGAAGTAGCAAAGATGTGGGAAGCCTCACGGGGAGTTCCCAGCTGGATGATGGGTGCTTCTGCAAAGGTTTTGAAAGACACAGGAAAGAAATCATTTCCGAAGTCTGGCCAAATCTGGAAGTGTTTTCATGGCGGAATTAGTTTTGTGTCGTATAGAGAGCAGTATAAACAGTTGATAGGCAAGGATATCCGCTATTATGAAATTTATAATGCTTCGGAAGGATGGAATTCAAGACCGATTTGGCAGCGATGAAATGCTCCTCATGCTGGATTATGGAATTTTCTATAATTTATCGATGGATACTTTTGGGACAGAAAACGTAAAAGCTGTTTCGCTGGAAAATGTAGAATTAGAAAATTATGCAGTCGTTATCACTACTAATGGAGGGCTTTGGCGCTATCTGATAGGCGATACGATAAGATCACAGACTTGAAACCGTTTAGATTTATAAATTTCCGGGAAGAACCAAACATTATATCAATGCATTTGGCGAAGAGCTGATGATGAGACAATGGAAACAGCCCCTCTCTACGGCTTGCCAAGAAACCAATGCGAAAATCACGGATTACACAGGTGCTCAGTCTATATGAAAGATGGCATGGATCTGGCAGCCACGAATGGATGATAGAGTTTTCCACAGAACCGAATGATTTTGGGCGTTTTTTCTGAAATCTTTGATGAAACACTGAAATCTCTAAACTCTGATTATGAGGCAAAAAGATACAATAACATGACCCTGAAAACCGCCGATTATCCATAAAGCGAGAACCAATCTCTTCTACGACTGGATGGCATCTCGCGGGAAGCTGGGCGGACAGAATAAAAGTCCCGCGCCTCAGCAATGACAGACAATACATAGAACCTCTTTTGGAAGAGAATAAAATAAAACTCCTTTTTAAAAGGAGTGTTAATTTTGAAGGCAATAAAATCCATCTTGTTTAGATCTAATTGCACTGATGCTTTTAGAAAAATTTAGAATAAAATCGAGTAGTTTTCTGGGCATAAGGTCAATTTTTATGCAAAGATGTAGTCATAGGTGAGATATTTACTTTTGCCTCTCGAACGACTGTTAATTACTGCGATGTTAAAACAATTTTATTTTCTGCGAATTATTTTTCTAATATTTCATCAGGGCGTAGCGCATTCTGCCGGAGAGTAGTATTGATGCTTGTGTTTTGTCAGTTCTGCTATCTCTTTGAATGTCAGTTCGTCATAGAAACGCATTTTTGATGATTTCTGCTGGTTTTCAGGAAGAAATACGATGATATTTTTAAAATCCTCATGTATCTGGCTGAGAATCAGCTGTTCCTCAACATTGAAATCTGTTTCCTTAATGGTGTCAAAAATAGAAAATTCATCATCCATGTAGGATGTTTCAGACACAGTGATATAGTCTGGATTTTTACACGGAAATGGTCTATGATGAGATTAGAGGCTATTCTCTTGGCCCAAGGATGAATTTGTCCTCCTCTGTGTATTTTCCTTCTTTTTAGTTTGATGATGATTTTTATAAAAGTATCTTGGATCATTTTGCGCTAAGTCATCATCTTTCACTTTATAAAAGATGAAAGAAAACAGCTCCCTTTTGGTGTCTCTATTAGAGTAGCTAAGGCCTGTTCATCGCCGTTTTGATGAGTTAGCAATCAGTCTGCTGTCTGGTAGTTTCATAATCCTACATTTAGTGGTAAAGACAGCTTTCGCTTCTATTACCTGTTCATAATGTAGAGGTATTTTTCATTTGTTGTGCTTTTTATTGGTACAAATGTAGAAAAATATCTTAAAAATCAATATTTCTTTCTGAAAACCTATATATAGGACAGAGGTCGGAGATTTATCACAAAACCGAAATTTACACCAGCGAAGTCGCTTGCCATGCAGGTTTTGTCCTCACAAAAGAGCATATCTGCCGAAAATCTACAATACCGAGAATACTTATCCCAGCATAGGGTGCTACATACTTCGGTAGTAGCCTCAGCGCCTATCATATAGTAATAAGCGTGTGCCACATCTACATTTTTCGGAGGTTGAGGAGAATGTCTCCCTGTATTTTCGGCATGATGGCAATTTACCATTCGTAGCTCCCCAATAGTGCCGAACCGCCGATGCGGAAAAGCGATGTTGTCTTCCTTTAAAAGAGAATTTTGCCGCCCACTTCGCCGAAACTTTGGTTTTGGTAGTGATACCCTATCGTAACTCATGGGGTGGGATGTATGCTGTGCTAAGATTTAAAAACCAAACAGCAGAAACAGCACCGGAATATTTTTATAAAACTTCATTTTGATTAAAATTAAAATGCAAAAGTATCATCCGACATGTGTCTTTTTCCCCTATGATTTCTGATTTTCCTTCCGAAAGCAGCAAAAATATCCCAGCAGATAAGTAAAACATCCCTCCGATGGGGTCTTTTGTCCCTCCGATGAGGTAAAAGACCTCAACGATGAGACAAAATGTCTTAATGATAAAGGTTAAAAAGCCCCAACGATGAGACAAGAGAGACCTCAACAGTATGACAGATGTCTTATGATAAGAGACCCCAACGAAGGGACAAAAACATCATCGGAGGGACAAAAGACCTCATCAGAGAAAGAAAAACCCTGTCAGGAAAAGAAAAAGCCCCATCACTGAGACTTTTTGTCTATACGAAGGTTATTTCTGCCCCTCCGAAGGTTTTTCGGTATCCGTGTTATCTTTCTTTTTCGTTCTTGTACTGCTTCAGTTCACGGTGCTTATCTTCACACCCTGCAATGTTTGCTCCGGCCTTATAGCTGGTATAGGCGTTGGTCATTTCAGTGCATCATATGGTAGTTATCATGGTCGTGCAGGGTTTTAGCATTTTTAGTTTCAGTATGATAGCATCCAGCCGGTTCAGGCAGTTTTCGTAGGGTTTCTACTTTCAAAATCTTTTCCTCAATTCCATCCAACTGCATCCTCAGAGGCGAGGTCATACTGGGATTTCATGAAATCATACACCTTATTGATGAAGAGTTTGTTCTTGTTCATTCACGCTTCCATGCGGTGTCTTTCCTCTGAGGGAGAGGGGTTACATTCAGTGGCTGGAGGCTTGTCTCTAGTTGAGTGGCGCTTGTTCTAGTGCGTTTTTTCTGTTGTCCATCTAGTGGACATGTTTAAATCAGTTTTAGACTCATGACAATTAATATTTTTGAAATACAGACAAATATAAACATCTTTTTGGGAAAAATAAATTTTTCACATTTTCTTCCTCCCGAGAGGACAAAAAGCCTTCAGATCTAGCAAAAATATCTATCCGGAGGGACAAAAAGCAGGATAGAGGGGACGAAAAAGGCTAAAAATCTATATAGTTTTAGCCTTTTAAAAATAAAAACCTATTTTTATTTTCCTCCTTGGTAAAGAACTTTTATTTAATCTGGATGATAAAATCTACATTTCTAACCCCAGGTGAAACATCCGCAAAAATTCATCATAAATCTGATTATTCTTCACCGCATTGATATCCCTTCAAGATAGGGTGATTTTTGATGAAATTTCGCTTTTTCTTCGGGGGTCATGTTTCTGGACTGCGTGTCCGTGATGAAAATCACATCTGGATTTCTATACACCTTTTCAAAGATACGAACTCATACGCCGTCCCTGCATCTTCGTAAAATATTGATACCTTCTGCCTGACGAACCAAATCTGCCGCCAAGAGAAAAACCCAAATCCATTATTAATAGAAAGTATCATCACTCTTTTTCGTTTTCAGGTTTAACTACAGAATGTAGCCTCAACAAGTTTGGATTTCATTCCTCTACTACTTCCTTCGCTTTGTCATTTACATTAAGATTTTTCCTAGCATATAGAAATCCTCATACACAGTTTCTATAGTAGCGTTTTGGAGTCTGGATGGTTTTTGGCGTAAATGGCGCTATTCCTGAGCAAAAGTTCCTCTGGCGAACCCGTAGATTCTGAGCTAAGGTCTCCATCATGACACGAAATCTGGCTCTCTAAGAAGGAAAAGCCTCTTTTGGTCATTTAAAACTATGTCCTATGAATTTATATTCATCTGGAACTTTCTCATACTCCTTTTCAAATTGCTTAGAAACAGGGGCCTTCTGTAGTTCCCACCACTATTCTATCTGCCTAGACCCTACTGCCAAAAAGCATCTCTGTCATATGAGGTGTAAAAGAGCCGCACGCTGTGAGGGTGTGTGGTGATGGTTACTTTCTGGATCTCTGGTTCCATCGTGATAGATATATTCTACTTTCTCCATTTTAGGAGCGTTAGCCTGCGCCTTATTATCTACTGATTCTTTCTTCCCTGAGCAAGACAAAACAAGCGCTCCTAGTGCAACTGAACAAAATATTTTATGCATAATTTAAATTTAATTCTATATTTATTTAACTGCTATAATTCTAAACATCGGTGCATAAGCATTGATTTCCTGATGTTCCTTGTCATAGACCTCATCATTGATATTATAATCAAAAGCCATCTTAGAAAACCCTAAATCCAAAAGACAATTAACATCCCACGCAGGTCTTCTCTCTTTGGAAAGCGGGAGCGTTTTTGCGATATTCTCCATTCGTGCTTCCATTCCGTCTGGCAGGGCTTCTTGAGTTTCTTATCTGGGTGTTCTTCGTGGTATTTTTGACATTTTCATCAAAGACAGAAACACCAGTTGGAATCAAAGTTTATCATTTTCCTCCCTTTTCAGTACTCTTTTCCATTCTTTGTAAGCATCTCTTTTGGGTGAGGAAGATTCCAAGTTACATTTCTAGTGACAATCACATCAAAAGGTATTGTCCTCAAAGGCAGCTGCTGCGCATCAGGCAACTGAAAATTACTTCGCCCTGAATTTCTGTGCATTCTGCGTTGCCTGCTCTATCATCTCTTTGCTGGAATCTACTGCGGACACCTCAAAATTCGGATTTCTTCCCAACAAAAACCGCAGACATCCCAGGCCCTGTTCCGATGTCTAATATCTTCAGTTTCTGGTTTTTATCAATATCTCCACGAGAATATTTTTCCCAGTTCTGGGCATTGTCCCATAAAAGCTCCTGCAATGTAGAATCGCTGTATGTTTTGGAACGCTCTGTCCAGTAATTCTAATCATTCGCTTATTTCAGCCATTTTTCTTTTATTTAGTGTTAGTGTAATTTATTAGCAAAATTAACAATAAAAACATACAATGATTATTTAAAATACTGATATTTATCACTAGTTTTATAAAAACATACCTCATAAACAAAAATTCCTCTCAGCTTTTCGGCTAAAGGAATTGAGTGAAATTTATACTTTTAATTAAAGAGAAACTCTTATGAATCTTACTACTTCAAGGTCTGGATTTACAGATTTCACATATTGAGAAACCTTCATATCTCCATCTTTGATGTAGTTTTGGTCAACAATGCTTTCTCTTGGTCTAGAGAAGTGTTATGCTGATGAATCTCTGTACTTTACCAGGTAGATTTTATCCCAGATTTGTTCTGAAACATACCTAACTTTCAATTCAGCTTTTTGCATCTTCTTCTGCTTGTTTTAGAACTTGCTCTAGTCAATTGTGCATCAGAAACATATTTAGGAACATTTTTCAATGGTTTTTCCAAGTCTTACAAGCTCCTCGTTATCTTTCTCGATAGCTGCACTTTCTTGCATCTGTTTCGCTGCTATAAACTCAGGAAGAAATCTTTGTAAGAAAAGAACTTCTGGGCTCATAGATGCTACTGCATACTGATGTTTCTCGCTGCCTCTGCTCCATCTACTTTGTGAACAATGCTGTGATAGCTGCGATTTTGTTTCCGCGTGGATATAAGCTGCCAAGAAAGGTCCTTTCGATTCTTTCAAATGCACCGATTTCTATTTTCTCGATAACTCCTGTTTGCTCGAGTGGTTTTCAGCAACAGTAATTCGTGATCAGAAGCCAAGAACTCTTCTTTAGAAGCGTAGTTCATTACTTGTTCTGCTAATTCAGTAAGCCAATTCTAAGAAAGCATCATAGTAACAGAAGTCAGTTTCGCAGTTTAAAGAGATGATAGCACCCTGTGTGTTATCCTCGTTTACTCTTGCGATTACAGCTCCTTCAGTAGATTCTCTATCTGCTCTATTTGCCATGTTTTTGTCCTCTAAGGATTCGATAGCTTTTTCAAAAATCCCTTCAGCTTCTACAAAGCCTTTTTGCAGTCCATCATTCCTGCACCTGTTGTGTTTTCTTAGTTTAGCTACATCTGCTGCTACTGGTGTATACATAATTATAATATATATATTTTTGTAATTAATTGGCAAAAGATACAAATTTTTATAAAGATGACCATTTTACTTCATAGTCTGCGTTAAAATTTTTGCTCAGTCAAAATATACTATAGAGCAAGTAGAAAAATCAATGATACAAAAGTATTAGCAAATTTCATTGAATAATCCTAATCACCCAAAAACACCAGAAACTAAAAAGAGATGAGCTCAGCTTGTTGCGGTAAATCCTTAGCACTCATGAGATAGTAAAAAGCCACGCTTCTACTTCTAAAAACCACACAAAATCACACAACGAAGCATAGTAAAAACACGATAAAAAGAGCATGAGGAAACAGCTGAGATACTCAATCATTTTACTGAATGACAGTTCCAAAAGTAATAGTGTTCTTGTTGCGATTAAAAATCAATCCAAGTTACAGTATTTCTGTCAATTTAAAAGGTAGCCTCTGTGCTGAATATTCCGGGCCAATTCTACAGGAAGAATACTTGTAGATAAAGGAACATATAAAATCTCTTCTTTAATCTGCAATGCGCCGTTTCATACGGAAAAGCACATACAAAGCGGTATCCAAATGACACTTTAATTCAAAAATAAAATACAGAGCTGAATTCTCAGCTCTATTTCTTTACTATCCTTTGTATTTGATCCATTTCTACAAATTTTCTCTTGTCTTTGGGCAGCCAGTTCTTCTCCTGTAAATCCTTTGTAAGCCTTGATGCTTTTTAGAATCGTATCTTTTATACCAGCAAACGCTTCCGCTGGTTCATAGTGCGCTCCACCAAGAGGCTCTCAAGCGATAATGCCAATCTGTTAACTTTTCTTTCAGCATTATCTTGAAGCTAAGTTTCAAGTGTATCGGCGCATGTTTTGCACTCCCAGCTTCTCCAAAAGAATGAGAGAGCGATGATTCTGGTGCAGAATCACTGAATACCAGGTATTTTCCATCCATGTAGACCTGTTCCCTACACACCTATTCCCAGAGCTCCTCCACTAGCTCCCTCACCCGATAACGATAGCAATTACAGGAACTTTCAGAAGGCTCATCTCAAAAAGTATTTCTTGCAATAGCCTCACCTGATCCTCTTTCCTCTGCTTCAAGACTCAGGATAAGCACCATAGGAGTGTCTATCAAAGTCACGATGGAAGCTGTTATTAAATTTCTCCTGCCAACTTCATCAATCTCAGCGCCTTACGATATCCATCAGGATTGGAACCTCCCGAATCTTCTGTATTGTCTTTCCTTAGTGGTTTCTTCCCTTTGCGTGTCGATAACCATCACGCTTTGACCATTTATTTTATCATCAGCTCCTATCATCGCTGGGTCATCCGCAAAGCACTCCATCGCCATGAAGCTCGACAACACTGCCTCATCTGCGATTCCGTAGAGATGGTCCAATGTATAGGGTCTGTCTACGATGGCGGGAAAGCGCACTCTCGCCGCGGCGTAAGGTCTGCCATAGATCTTAGTCTTGATGATCTTCTTCATCTGTTTGCAAGTTGCGAAACATCCACCTCCCTTTCCTTCGCCTACGATGGCACATCATATTGTTCCATCAACTCTTTTTATCGGTTGTTCAAAATCGATTCCATAGATAACTTATTCAATTTTGCAGGACAAATTTAGTAAAATATTCATTGATAACAATTTTAGAAATTTACTTTTCAGTGCTTCATCTATTCTGTGCAGACTCTTCATCTTTACCCAGAATTTCTAAAATATCAGGAGGCTATCAAGCGTCAGTTCTCACCAAACAAAAGTCGGAGCGCATCATTACCCGTCATCTCCAAGCTCCTTTGCTTTTCGGCAAAATGATGTATAACTTCTTTTAGAGTTTCAGCTGAACTCAGCATCTTTTCAAAGCCTCCACAAGACTTCTGATAATATCCAGTGTCTTCTTTCCATGCTCGGCTTTTTCATCGTAGGAGGGAGTTTCAAGAAAGAACCTGCCATCGTGGTAAATATCTTTTCACGAAAAGATGCCCTTTCTTTCATTAATGAAACTATTTTCTCAATTTTTCTTCGGAAAGGTTGGCTTTTTCACTTCTTTCTATTTGTTTAAGAAGCGCTACCAGTTCGGCATTGCTTTTTCTTTTGAAGATACTGATGGTTGAACCATTCAGCCTTTTCTTTACTGAATCTGCCCTGCTTTTATGCACTTTATAAAGGTCAAATTCCTAACCATTTCCTCTAAAACGAGTATTTCTCTGTCCTCCGCAGGTGACCAGCCAAGAAAATGCAGATTCTGACAAGTGGAAAATAGCCCTCTTCGCGATAGCCTTTGTAGGTTTCGCCTGAGGCTGTCGTGAAAAATCAAGCGGAAACACAGGAAATCCGAATTTTTGCTCCATCTCTCTGCTAGGTTTTCCTTTTGCCTTCAGGTTTTTGGGATAAAGGAAAGAGTGGGCAAACTGTGGTGCTTCCCAGCCCATAGCCTCGTATAGAAGGACATACAGTCCCATAGATGGCAGCCATTCTTCCCGCGGATGACATGGGAGATTTTCATCTCATGGTCATCTATAATGTTGGCAAAATGATAAGTAGGCATTCCATCGTTTTTGACTAAAACTTTATCATCAAAAGTATTGGTATTGACAGAAAAATTTTACCTCGGATAATGTCTTCCAGATGAAGTGTTCTGTCCAGCGGCATTTTGAACCTTACCACATAGAGGAGTTTTTCATCTAAAAGCTTTTGAGACCCTCATCGGCAGGGGAGATAGGGAGTTTCTTAGTCTGTTTCGAGTTTGGTATTGTGCGAAGACTTCGCCTTTTGCTTCATACTACTTTTGCGGATTTCATCCAGTTCCTCAGCAGTATCGAGTGCGATGTAAAGCATAGTCTGTTTCCAGTATTTTTGGGGTATATTTATCATAGATGGCTCTTCGCTCAGACTGGCGGTAGGGGCGTAAGGGCCTCCATGCTAGGGGCTTTCATCAGGGATGATGCCGCACCATTCAGAGCTCCATGATGTAGTCTTCTGCCCTTCCACAAAACGGCGACATCTGTATCTTCTATTCTTAGGACAAACTCGCCGCCTTGGTTTTTGGCAATAAATAATCGTATAATGCCGTTCTGACACCTCCTAAATGCAGTGCGTAGGACTCAGGCAAAACCTCTTACTTTTTCCATAATCAAATTTTTATAGGTGCAAAAATATATATTAAATAAGATAGAATCGGGTAGGAGGGAAGAATGTTTTTGGGAATTAGGGTCTCTAATGGCCTCTGGAAAAGAAAGAAAGTTTTGATGAAATCCCACAGATATTACCCACTCCTAGAGATTATTGGAGTGGTTTTTAGTTATTTGTTTTAGCAGAACTCTTCATAGCTGCTTGCAAATTAACGGCGATAGCTCCCGCTGGATGTC
>BNJT01002866.1_pt1 | contig 26389 bp, 36 predicted proteins | sample 8540491 | NCBI WGS metagenome assembly BNJT01 (sample SAMD00202455, study PRJDB9452) | human saliva metagenome | host: Homo sapiens | reverse complement strand
CAGTTACGTATTGCTTTCCCGTGAAGCTACGGCACCTTTCTCCATATTCTCCACGGAATCCGCCAGCAAGCTGTATGAAACTCGGCAGGCCGACCACCATGCTGATGTCAAGGCTGCCGTCCTCGCTGGCTTTCCGCCCGTGCAGCTCGCATCGTGCGGTGTCAGCCGTGCCAGTATACCGTCGAAGCTGGCGAAGGTGAACGTGTCGAATCCACTGCCGTCGGTGTCCATGAAGATGTTGTCGAAGATGAGTTTTCACGGCTCGCGTCCTTGCGCGAGCATCTGATGATGATGTTTTTCATGTATGTCGGTCTTGTCGCCTGCGTTTCTGTCTATGAGCATGAAGACGTTGCGGTAGTCCGCACCTGCGAACTTGTTGCCTTTGGCGAGGACTCCGTATCCGAGCTCAACCATGTTGCCGCTGTCTCCAAAAGCCGTTTCCTGCGCAGCTAGGGATAGTTTAATGCTGTCTCGCCGCTTGCGATCTCGAAAATCATGCAGGCAGCCTTTGCCGTGCTTTCAACGGGTATGGTTATCTGCAGCTCCTGCTGCCCCGGCCGTCTGATGAGCAGAGTTACGCTGTTTCCTTTCTGCGTACGATGAAACTCTTTCCGCCCGTGTTTCTTTCTACTGATTCTGCTCATGAGTTCCGTTCTCTACGATTCGGATCTCACCCCGTGCGCTGACGTTGAAGCCGTATGCGCACTTCGTGCCCGATGCCTCGGTGAAGCCCACGTTGTAGGCGGGATGGAGTCTCGGGTTGGTGTACTCCATCGTACCGTTTCCCGTGTCGAGCGGGGGAACTGACGATGTATGCGCCCTCCTTGGCTCATTCTGCGACACTGCATCCATAAAAAACCGTCGGAGGTGACGGTGATGCCGTTCTGCGTCCAGATGTCCTTCCTGTACTCGGTGGAGTCGATGTTCGTCCTGACGAGCCACCTGCGGTTCATGACGTGCCACGGTGTTTTTCCTTCCGTCTCGACGGTGGTCGTGGCGGCACTGTCGTCGCCCCATATCGCAAAAGCCGCCGTCGGGCATGGGAGAGCCATCCTCGCGTCCCATGACGAGAAGGCGTTGGCTCGTCGGCAGAGCCGTATGGGTCTGCGTCTCTGAAGCTGTCGTATGTCTTTTTCAGTAGAGTATCTTGGTGCTTCCTCGTAGCTCGTCGTGGAGAGGCTGGAAGAGGTCGCCCGCGTCGTCACGCCCGATGCCCGTCACCCTGTGGTGGTAGGCGGCGCTTTCGTCCCTGTCCCATGAAAGGTTGCCAGTCCCCGTATAGTATGAGCCGTTGAGCGTGATGCCGTATCTGATGGCGAGATAGGTCTCCACCTGCCTGCGCTCCAGCGGCGTGAGCGTCCTGCCGTATGCGATGAGCTCGGGCGTGTAGCCATTGAGCGCACCGCCCCCGAACAGGGACTTGTCAAAGGCTGTCGTAAAATTGACGTCTCCGTCCCTGTATGTTCCCGTGGTGATGGTCGCACGTCTGCCTTCTCCCACACGGGAATGCACGGGGGCGTATGCCCTGATGTATGAGACGATGCGGGGACTCGTGGACTTGAATTCCTCTGCGGTCTGCCTCTCGCTCCCCGAATAAAGAAGGTCCTCGCCGGCCGTGCTTCCGTAGTCGAGCGGTTCTCTGCCCTGCTGCCCGACCGCCTTGTCCCTGCTCACGAGGCTTCCCGCACCCTTGCGTCCGCTGACGGCATATAGCACCTCGTCCTTGTTATAGGCGGTGGTCGTCGGGGCAAACACCCCGATGACGGTCATCTGCGCGAGGTTGGAGTATTTCAGTAGACTCTCCTTCGGCTGATTCCCCTCGGAGAAGTTCAGGGCGGGGTTGAAGTTGAAAGTCCGTATCCATGTGTGCCGCTGCGTGAACTCACCACCGTAGGCTGCGCCCTTGGCATCGTAGAGGTTGGTTCTAACGGAGTCGCCCGAGAAGTCGCGCCAATGATAGTACCCCTGCAGGTCCGTCGTCAGGGGACGGTCTTCAGCCATGCCTCCGCACCGCTGACCTGACCGGGTGACTGCGCACGGGACTGCACGGGAATGAATAAGGCTGTAACTATTAGAAATGCTGTTTCGTGAAAATGTCGTCCCATAAGTTAATACTGTCTATGTTCTTTTTCAGTCTGATAAGATACCCGCAATAAAAACGGTAAAGAGAAAATCCGTAAAATAAAAGTGGGATGGATTGTATCGTGTGTGCGAAAATTGATTAATGCAAAGCCTTTTGTCAGAGTCCTGCATATCTCCCTTGACTGCCGAAAGTGGCGTTCTTTATGTCAAGGGGCTGAAATTGGTAAAATCAACGTTGTCTTCATAAGCATGAACGTTTAAGTTGTTTTTCTAAACGCAAATATAGGTTATTCTTCTTTAATTTGCAAGGAATTGCATGGATGTTTTTGATATACAAAAAGGGGCGACAAGAACAATAAAAAGGAAGTTTTTAACAGCAAATTCACGATGAGATGGGCTTTGGGGCATAAAACGCAATTCAAGTGCGGGAAAAATGAAACGGACTGATAAAAAGTGTGGCTTTCTCTTGTTTTTCATCGAAAATAAAGACTACCTTTGCAACGTTAGGTAAGTGGTCTTTGAGACATTGCAGAATAAAGAAGGGGAAAAGAAAACTCGCTCGTTTCCAAATCGTAACCCTTTTCTTCTTTATTCGAGTGTTATTCTATTGATTATCTGAAAGATATAAAATTCTGAAATCTTTTACGGGGATAGGTCGTGATTTTCTTCTCATAGAGGCTCTGGGCTATCGAGAGGGTCTTGTCCGCAGAAAAAGCCGTGGCGTTTGTTAGCATCCTTTCTGCAAGGCAGTAAGGTCGTACAAGAGTGGTGGCGGTGTACCGCCCACCTTTCTTCGACCAACTCCACTTTAAAGCCGGCTCTGACTGCGGAGCGTAGCGAGAGCAGTCTGTGCCGATGCTTCATTCTCATAGTTTCTACTGCCAATGGCTTTCAGCGACAAACCCTCTTTTTCTGTGAGAACGGAGAGTTTCCAAAACGGTACGGAAGAAAAATCACGATTTACAATGTACCGACGGCAAACCATAGCAAGTGTTGGGGTCTGTACCCGTCCCAAAGAATAGCCTCCCCTTGCGGGCAATGGACAGCGCACGGCTTGCATTGATACCCACGAGCCAGTCGGCTTCGCTTCTTGCCTTGGCAGAATGATAGAGATTGTCGTAATGGCTTCCTAGCTTTGAGATTGGAAAAGTCCCTCACGAATAGCCTTGTCTGTGAGTGAACTTATCCAAAGACGATCAAAAGGCTTTCTACAACCAAGATGATGGTAGATATAGCGGAAGATGAGCTCACCTTCACGCCCTGCATCGGTGGCAACGATGATGCGGTCAGCCTTGTCAAAGCAGGAACGTATCACCTTGAGCTGTTTGAGTGCTGCTGGGTCTGATACATACTCCCTTGTCCTTACGTACTTGTCGTACCACTAACTGAAAAGGGATTGGGACGGATGGGCAAGTCCTCGGCTTTGTAGGCAGAAAAACCGTAGGTTTCGGGCATGGCAAAGAGCGATGAGGTGTCCCATTGCCCAAGTAACGACATAGCCGCAGCCTTCCATATATCCGTCTTGCTTTGCTCGTTGCTCCTACGATGCGGGCAATATCTCTTGCTACTGAGGGTTTCTCGGCAATAATACAAGTTGTCATAGTCGATAATAGAATTAAGGGTTACATCTTACGTCCACGGGACTTCTTCTGTTTGTTCTCGTCCTGCTTTTTGCTCCGCAGTAGGGCTGTGTCTGTCCCGTTTTCGAGAGGTTCTTTCACATTTTTGGTGGCTTCATTGGTCTCTGTGGTTATTGACAGCTACCTGTGTCTTTGTGTTCTTCCGCCACAGCTACGACCTTTTCTTTGCCGGTTTCCTGCTTCTTGTCAGGGATTCCATTTATAAAAGCGTGGTCTATTCTGTTCCTTGTCCATGCGGACATAGGCGTTGAATGGTTGCCCCTGTTTGTCCACCATTTTTTTTAGGTATAGTGTACGACCGCTATCCAATGCTTCACGCTGTTTATCTGATAACTCTAAGCCGCAAAGCTTATGTGGGACACCTTGCTGCTGTGTCTGTCTGTGTTCCTGTCGTTCTCTTAAACTTTTGTTGTCGCCAAAAGATGAAACTCAATGCCTTTCTTCTCGGCATTGACCTGAAGCGTGGCATTAAAAGACTTACCGCTCTTGGCAGTCATACCTTCCACTTTCACGGCTTTGCCTTCCACAAGGTCTTTATACTGAGCGTCAGAAAGAGTCACGCCCTTGATTTCCTTGGGGATATTTCACACGGTCGGCACGCAGGGCTATGATTTCATTCGTCTGCGGATCGATGGAGACGTAGGCAGAGAAAGGCTCTCCGTTCTTGGGTGTTACTTCAATGGTTTTTACCGAGATTGCCCGTAGTGAGAAGTGCCTCCTTTTCTTCGGAGAGAACTTGTAGCCCATATAGGGAAAAGTCAAGCTGTGGTTCTTTTCTCAAAGGATGAATTGCCAAACCGATATTGCCGCTATCGTCCGTGCGGAAACGCAAGGCGGGCTTCAGTGTAGATGGTGGTGTCTCCAATAGGTACGGCAATCGTCATGAGGTTACTCTTTCTGCCAGTTGAGCATCTTTTCCAATTCTCCACTCTGTTCCAATCGCTCACGGGTAAGACCGAGATCGTCGAGTTGCTTCCAATCAATCTTCGACTCATCGATGGCAGTAGCATTCTTCTGTCTGGGGCAGATGGTCCCTCAAAGGGAACGCCCATCTCAGCCAGTTGCTGTTTGCTTTCGGGACTTTTCACGGCTTTTGCAGCATAGTGCGGAGATTGTCACGCCCCTGCTCCACATTGTCTGCCAATACCTTTGTACAAATCCGAAGTGAGTCGGGTTATTGAAACTGTTTGAGGAAGTTAGTCATGAAGTTTTTGAGAAGTCCGTCCTTGTTGCTGAACTTCAAGAACGCCGCCTGAGTTGGCAGCGACAGCCTCTGTTGTTTTAAGGTTTCCTTGTCGTCGATACCAGAAACTACGGAGAGTTTTTCCCTTCCTTTTCGTTCTTTACCTCCGTGCGGTCTTCCAAGACCAGCACGTAATTATCGTGCTGTTTGATTCCATAAATCCTTGTTTTGAGAGTTGATTAAGTTGTTATCTGACGCAAGTATAGCCTATCTAACATATATTCTTTATAAGGAGTGAGTACAGAGGAGATTAAAGGAAATATAAAAAGAAACTTGTTTTGTCGTACATCTTTTGCAATGTGTGTTTTGTATATTTGTAGCTGCTTTGAGCAGCATACCAATTCTTTTTGTTTATGGACAAATTGGTCTTGGGTGAGCTTTCAGCACGACATTTTAAAAAGGCGTTTACTAAATCGTTTTGTCTTTGACTGCTTTAGAATCTCGCAAACTCTAGGCCATGTTCAAAGAACAAGGCAAGCGTAGATGTCCGAATTAGTGAACTGCATGCACACCTTTAATGCGATTAGCCACTGTCCTTGAGTAACTCCAAAGGGTACATGTAATGTCTGAGGAGGTTGGCATGTCGTATCGGCGTGGACTCTCGTTGTTCGTTCTAACATATCGGGCAATGCGAGCGCCTAAAGCAGTGGGACAGATTTCAATAGCAGTGCCCACGCTTTTTGTTTTGTCGCATAACCGTGATAGAAAGTCAATTACGAGTTATGGGTGCTGAACTGCATGTATGCGTATGAAAGTGAGATAGAACGTACGCTCCGATGCCTACAGCATCAGATATCATCCATGCTGATGCAATTATTGATTTAAGAGAACTCTCATTCTTAGAGAATATACGCCAGAAATATCATATCACTCAGACGATGAGAAAGTCTTTTTATGCTTACATTACAAGAGGCTGTATCTTGTTTACAGGAAAGTCGAGAAAGCCTGCAACGAGAATCTTTGTTGGTGATATGAGATGATAGTGAGTGACCACTTGTTTTCTCGCCACAAGAGAATGTTTTCTTGTTAAAGCTACTGGCATGTTTTTACGGAAAAGCCAACTTGGATATGCTACAGCATATTCCATAAAAGCTCCCTGACGATATAATTATTGACGACTCTCAAATACTATATATATTGAAGGAGAGTTCTATGGTAACTATAATAAAGATCAATATATGAGCATTATCGGGAAATAGTTAATGAATTACGACTCGCAGGGTTTAATTTTGTGTTTATCTCCCAAAGTTGGTGAGCACTATAGTTTATTAGATGATAGAACTTTTCAATTTCATTCATTTTTATATCCAGACATTAACAATCTGTTGATTAAATCTGTTCTCAACAGATTAGAACCACTTACTACTTCTGATTTTCACCAAAGCAACAGGTGATTGCAAAGCGATTTTCAATACCGGAGTTATCGGAGATCAGTTCCTTCTTTCGATGCTAAAAATTGGAAATTCTGTCGTTACAGAATCAGATTTTACACAAATTTTCTTGTTATCGAGAATGGAAGATGAACCTCTCATTTATGATACGAGAACTGTGTGCCCTGTTCAAGGGATTCGTTTTCGTAACCACGATTGCTTAATCCTATGGGCGTGAAAGCAGACAACGATTTGCATATCAAGGATATTATAAACAAATATTTGACGCTTTTATAACTCGGAAAGGTGTTCGAAGTAGTGTTGTCGTAGATATTTGTAGAGAGTCATATACTCTTGCGAAGCGGGTGTCAAGTTGGAAGGTTGCATAAGAGAGAAAAAGGCTTTATACGCACTGTTTCTACTGGAAAAGCAAGAGCAGGGGTATTAACTTTAATAAACCGACAACAGGCAAGAAATCAGAAAAGATATAATGGAGAATGGAGATTATTCCAGAAATACTCCATTATTTATGAAAAATTTTGGAGGATCAAGCAAAGCTTTCCCATTCTAGAATTGTCTAACAGATTACCTATGATAGCCCTCATACAGATACGTGCTCTTGATAATGTGTTGAATCAAGGGGACGATTATTTAGTACAACGCAACCTATATGGTAACTATTGTGTAAAGTGCACCGAGTTGTGCAGATGTATAGAAACTTCTACACGTAAAAATTGTGCATTCTCAGAGTCTGAATTTTGGATAAAAACTTCTAGCAATGTAAAACACCTTTATATAAGTCAGGTTGTAAAACACATTCTATCTTTTATGCTAACCTTGCAATTCTTTCTATTGATTGTCTCTACTCTTTAATTGCAAGGTTGCAACTTTCCATTTTGGTATGAGAATAATATGTAGCTTTTGCACCATATAATCTTTTTAAACAAAATATTTACGTCTATGGCAATTTCTTTTGGAAAAAGGACAGCGAATTCAAAATTGGTCTGTCAAAAGTAAGTGTAGGACTTGGTTGGGATCAACGTGATGGTACTGGCTTCGATTTTTGATTTGGATGCTTCAGCGTTTATGCTTGGGTCTAACCACAAAATACCTAGTGATAGCTATTTTCACAACAATCAAAAATCACCTGATGGTTCCGTCGAATCAACTGAGTGATGATTTGACAGGAGAAATAGTGATGAGTGGAATGATGAGACTATTAATGTTGATTTATCAAACTTGATTCTCGTATAGAAGAAATTCTATTTACAGCAACAATATATAAGGCGGAAGAACGCAGACAAAACTTTGGACAAGTACGGAATTCATATATCCGTATTTATAATCAACTTACTAATGAAGAGATTGCCCGTATATGATCTTGACGAAGATCTCTCCATAGAGACTGCTGTTGAATTTGGTCGTCTTTATCGTCGTGGAGATGAATGGAAATTTGAAGCGATAGGTAATGTGGCAACAAAGGAGGCTTGCAAGCATTAGTAAATAAATATCAATAATCGACATGGCTATAAGACTAGAAAAAGGTTAAAACTCTCGCCTCGATATGAATATATTTCATGTCGGTAGCCAGTTGGGATGTAAACGATGATAATTCTGGTCATGACTTTGACCTCGATGTATCTGCATTTCTTGTTGGTACAAATGGCAAAATTCTCTCCGATGACTATCTTGTTTTCTATAATTCGGAAAAGCGATTAAAGGTTCATATTTCTGGGACAAACAAGGAGAATTAATAAAGCCACTAACAATCGTTCCAAGTACTGAATGGAGTGACAATGACGATATGCGCCAACAATCGAGACCTGTTGATCCAGATATTTCGGTTATAGGCTCAATTGATGATGAAGATGGTAAAAACCTCAAAAGATGGCGATGATGAAACAATGGATATTGATTTGTCGTCTGAGGTCTGAAATTAACGAAATTGTAATCTGTGTGGTACTCATAAATATGCTGAGCGTGAACAGAACTTCGGTCAGGTTGGTCGAGCTTATGTTCGCCTATACAAAACCTGGACAGGCTGAGGGTGAAGGGAGATTATATATATGAACTAAATGAGGATTTCTCAACATCAACCTCAGTTGAGTTCTCTAGATTCTATCGTCGCAACGGTGAATGGAAAATCCAAGCCTTAGGAATTGGACTGCCAAAGGGTGGACTTCAGAATTGTTAGACAAATATTACAATTAAACTTCTGCTATGGCTATAAGACTTGAAAAGCGAGATCAGCATCGCATCAATTTAGAAAAAGATAGCTCTGCTTTTTCTAGAAAATTAAGATTAACCTCGACTGGAGCAAAGGAGGATTCCTAAAGAGTCTTTTTCCGGCGGGAGCAATTGACCTTGACCTTGGTTGCTTTTACGAGAATGACAGATGGAACCAAGCAACTTATAGATGGTTTACAATTCTCGCGCATGGACGTGGTGGCGATCGTCGCAAACAAACGAGACAAGGATGCTATGACAGCAAACCTTTCATCTGGCATAAAGGTGATGATAGAGGTGGCGAGTTCTGAATCAGGAGAAACAATATTAGTCAATCCACAAGGTGTAAACCAGATAAAGAGAATGATTATCTATACCTTTATTTATGAAGGTGTGGCAAAATGGTCGGAAACTAACGCAGTTGTAAAAGTCTCGGTACCGAAAACGAAGATGTTGTAGTGGAAATGGGTCAGCAAACTCTAATAAAAAGTTTTGTGCTATAGCCCAATTAGATTTTTGGAGGCGACAATTCTATAACTGTTAAGAAACTTGTTACTTTCCATGATGGACATTCAGACTGCGATCGGAGATATAGTTGGGGTTTTAAATATTCTGCAGGTAGTAAAGATTAACAAAAACAGAAAAGATATGGCAATAAGGCTAGAAAAAGGTCAGCGCATCAACCTAGAAAGAAACTGGTGCTAAACTCACCAATTTTGTGTGGGTTTGCAACTGGGGGCGCAATCGTTTTAGAAAAGTCTGGCTTCCTTGGTTTCGGGACAAGGAAAGAGGAACTTGACGTAGATGTTGATTTAGTTGTGTAATGCTTGACGCTAATGGACAGCTTATAGATACACGTTTATTCTCCGCTTTACAAAGAGTCCAACAAGTTGGACTTCCCTTAGGCAAAAGACTGGTCGGCGAGATGGTTCTATGTATCACACACCCGATGATACGGAGGAGATAAGGGTGGTGACGATGGATTAGACAACGAAATTATTACTGTAGATTTGAATAAGGTTAATCCGCGGATTGATCAAATATTTTTCTTTCTGAACATTTACAGCCCCCGTGATATAGATTTCTTAAAAATTCCATATAGCAGCAATTAGAATCTTTGAAGGAACTCCGGAACGTGTTAATTCTGTATTTGCACAATACGATGTTGCAAAAGACCCATTGTTCGCTGGTAAAAATGCATTAGTTATGGGTGAGAATTGTATCGTCGCAGTGGCGAATGGAAATTCAATGCAATCGGAGATGCTTTCGATGATAATTATGACCTTCGTCAAACTATAAAGAGAGATATTAACTTCATACAATAAATAAAAATGAGAAGACTTCCGTTTATTTAGTCCTCGACACATCTGGCTCTATGTATGGTGAGCCAATCGAGGCTATTAAGAATGGTGTACAAACACTTATCTCTACTTTGCGTAGTGATCCTTATGCTTTAGAAACTGCATTTATTAGTATCATAACATTCAATACCAACGCTCAACAAGTAACGTCTCTCACAGAGTTGGCTTCATTCCAACAGCCAACTATTGATGCAGGAGGATGCACTGCGCTTGGTGGCGCTTTGGAATTGTTGGCACAGAAGATAGACGCTGAGGTAACAAAGACTACGGCAGAACAAAAAGGCGATTGAAACCTTTAGTTTTCCTTATGACAGATGGTGAGCCGACCGACGATATCACTCATGGGCTCGCTGAATTCAGAAAAACGTAAAACAGGAATGGTTGTGGCTTGCATGCTGCAGGCACAGGGAGCTATACCAATACATTAAAACAAATAACGGAAAATGTAGTATCTCTTGACACTGCTGATAGTGCGACCATCAAAAGCCTTTTTAAATGGGTAAGTGCAAGTATTAGCACTAGTAGTATAAATCTTGAAAAAGGTGAGGGCGAAACTTCTGACATGAGTGAGTTACCTCCTCCACCTCCCGAAGTGAACATTGTAGTATGGTGAAAAAGCGTTCTTATTACCTTGTAAAGAACTGAACTTAAAGTTCCTTTTGCAAGGTAATATTTTCACGATGACACTTAAACAAGCCAAGTGTCATTGCTTAATGGCGATTATGAGACATTTGCCCGTATATATTGATTGATACTAGTGGCTCCATGAAGGGCGAGCCAATAGAAAGCGTAAAAAGTAGGATTGAGTGACATGATTGCAACATTGCCAAGACCCTTATGCTCTAGAAACGGTTGCTATTAGTGTCATAACATATGATAGCGAGGTTAACAAGTTCTTCCTCTTACAGAATTAGAAAGTCTGCAGATACCCAATATTACAACACCTGACTCTGGACCAACCCACATGGGCATGGCACTGGAAGAGTTGTGTAGGAATATTGACAGAAGTAAATAAAGGCTCCGATGAACAAAAGGGGATTGGAGACCACTACTCTTTATTCTGACGGATGAAAAACCATCGGATATTATGGTTTACAATCAAATTATTCCAACAGTTAAAAGCAAGAATTTTGCTAGTATCGTTGCTTGTGCAGCAGGTCCAAAAGCCAAAAACAGAACCATTGAAATTGCTGACGGACTAATGTATTTACCCTTGACACTATGGATTCTGCAACTTTCAAGAAATTCTTTCAGTGGATTAGTGTAAATATTGCACAAGGAGGTAAGAGTGTTAGCTACTAACGGAAACATTAGAACTGCCACCCGCACCCGCAGAAGTGAATATTGTTATTTAGAAAATTTATGAACTGCAAGATTGTTGGATATGAATTTAAGCACTTGGAGATAGAATTATCTCCTGGTGAAGATTTTATGGGGAACGAGGTGCATTTGTCTATTGCGATGAAGGTATTGATAAGCAGACTGAAATAATTGGCACCTCAATTAGCGGAGTATTGCTCAGTAAACTATCAGGCGAAAGTCTGTTGCTTGTCTCATTACCGTAACGTAAGTAGTAGTAACAGAATTTTAGTTGTTGCAGGTTCTCGATGCCAATCTCTTACCACTCAAACTTAGCGGTTCTGACACCCTACTGATAAGACGTGGTGCGTATGTGGCTTCATCATCTAGAATGAAAATTGATGTAAATTTAAGTCTGAAACGCATCATTGCTGGGATGTCACTTATGATGCAGCGAATAACAGGTGATGGAACTGTATTTATTGATGGTATAGGAATACCAATAATTAAAGAACTCCAATCATTTAAGTGTATAGAAGTAGATGAGAATCATGTTATTGCTTTGGAAAATATCCATGAAAATCAAATCAGTGCGGGGTGGAATCTTTCTAATATATTCCGCGGTGAAGGACTTTCAACAATAAAGATAACTGGACCTGGGAAAGTGTACCTCTCCCCACTTTCTATTGTAAATTCTCCTAACACACGATAAATATAATTTATTATCTACATAAAACATTTATAATGAGAAGATTACCCATATATTTTCTAGTCGACGTATCCGAGTCTCATGGTAGGAGAGCCTATTCAGCAAGTTGAAGATGGCATGAGAACTATCATTCAAGAGTTGCGCACAGATCCATATGCTTTAGAAACAGCCTATGTGTCAGTAATTGCATTTGCAGGCAAGGCAAAAACTTTGTCGGCACTAACAGAACTTTTATAAGTTTTACCCTCCTCGTTTTCCCTATAGGTGGTGGCACGTCTCTTGGAGTAGCTATGAATCACCCTAATGGACCATATCAATATGGATGTCGTTAAGACAACAGCGGAGACAAAAAGGTGACTGGAAAGCCAATTGTATTTCTCTTTACAGATGGCACACCTACGGATAATCCTCAATCTGCTTTTTGAACGTTGGAATAACAAGTTTCGTGGGCATGCTAGCATCGTATGTATATCTATAGGTGACAATGCTGACACAGAGCTTTTTAAGCCAGATTTCGATAACGTTTTTCCGCCTGTAAAGATGCAAACAAAAGAGGCTTTCAACGCTCAGAGTGGGTCACTGCTAGTATTAAGACCACTAGCCAATCTGTGGCAGAATTTAATGAAGACGAGGTACAACTTGCTCCTGCTGATGGTATCAATCTTGAGAAGATAGACAACACGCTTTTTCACAAAGTTGGACGAGAACTTTGCTGTGCTTCCAGCTAAGTGCCAGACAACAAAAAGTCTTATTTGATTAAGTTTGCAAAACGTGGTATTATTGCTCAGCAAATTGAAGAAATACGGCACTTACCAGACGTTGAGCGCCGTTTCAAACTTGTAGGTGCCTACTCCATAGATGAAGAACAATACTCAGCTTTTGAGGTGATGGTCACCCAACCCATCGTAATATCAATACCAATGACCTTATTGGACAACCAGCTTGCCCTTGTTGTGGAAATCAACTAGGCATGGTGGTGTGTGAAGTGTGGCAACGTTTTCTGTGTCGGTGAAGATGGGCATAGCAAGTGTCCTTGGTGCGGTATGGAAGGAGAACTAGGCACAATAGATAGTGGTGGAATTGATGTAACACGTGGGAGGGGTTAATATCTATGAGTATAATTTCTAATATGCTTGATGACAATAACATCAAGGCTTCACTTGCACAAAGCAGATGACTTTGAGAAATGGGTTGTAAAGATTTATGGGAGAAATATTGTGAAAGTAAGATGAACAATAGAATAATAATTGAAAACAAAATAAAGGAACTTGGTATTAGACTTCCTAACGGAACTGTCAATAAAAGAGTACAAGCAACAAATTACACTTCCCAGACTTCGCTTTGCAATAGAGTGCAAGTTTGAAGGAACAGAAGATCTTGGACTTACCGCAGAAGTGATGCAAGATGAAGAGAATATTGTTGTTACCATAAAAAGGTAAACCTAAACAAGCAGGCGACTTCAATCTCACCTTATCATATAAATATAAGGAATGGATTGATGGCGATGAACCATTAACCCTCACAATTCCTGTGGCATTTAATGCCGACCCTCGTACTTTGTGGAAGAATATTCCCACATCTAAGGATATTCCTTTCTACAAAAAGACTTCACCTGTGAGTATGTGAAAGTTGAAGATGATGGAGAGTGGACCATGCAAAGACATAGTGGCAGCCAGTCAACGTGGTCGCTCGCATGCTCAAGAGGAAAGGCTCGAGATGATCATTTCAATCTTTACCATTGTGACAAGTCAGATTGGTATATTATAGTTGTTGCAGATGGTGCAGGATCTGCAAAATTTTTCACGTAAAGGTTCAGAAATTGCATGCAGAACAGTCGTTGAGCAGTGCAAGAACAAACTCATTGACAGTGCAAAGTTTGAAGAAAAAGATACGTGCCTACCATAATGCTGATAATGAAGAAGTGGCTAGAAAAAGTATAGCACAATGTTATATATGATATTGTAGGAGGTGCTGCCTCAAGGCATATCAAGCCATTAATGAAGCTGCAAAGAAGCAAAGGATCAGGGGCTGGATGCCGTGCCAAAAGATTTTGCAACAACATTGATGTTCTCTATCTGCAAGAAATTTGATTTTGGTTGGTTCGTTGCCTCATATTGGGTTGGCGATGGAGCGATGTGCATATATAATAAAGAAAAAGCATACACACAAATTGCTTGCATACCTGATGAAGGAGAATTCGCTGGGGACAGACTCGCTTCTTGACTATGTCAGACATTTTAAAGATGCTCAGTCTGTAATGTCTCGTTTACGTTTCTCTATTGAGGAAGACTTTTACTGCACTTCTCTTGATGACCGATGGCGTCTCCGACCCAATGTTTGAAACAGATAACAATCTTAACAACACTGATAAATGGGATGAGTTATGGGACAAACTTCATAATGGTTTCCCGAAAGATGAGATTAAGGGTGTAGTCCTTTCTGATGACAATGAGGAATCACAATACCAACTATTGAAAATGGTTAGAATTTTGGTCACCAGGAAACCATACGATGATCGTACAATCGCAATTTTATACTAATAGAAGATTGTTCTATATATGGCAAATATTGTTAAAGTAACAGCTAAGGATGGAAGCATCGTTGAGTTCTATGATGAAATCAAAGCGCAAAGGTGGTGTAAAAGATGTATATTTCTCTACAGATAAAACATATGTTGTAGCTTTTTACAGAAAAAGTCCAATATCAGGTAATGACAGCGCACGTTTAGAAAATATTGTTGGTGCTTACCGTGAAAGGATATTTCCTCAAAATGGTGACGGAGACTATTGGAAAAGAACTCTTCCTTAGCTAACAAAAATAGTGTGGAATGGCAGGTATGACAGGAATTGTTATTCCTTCTATGATAAGCGTTTCTTTTTAACAACGTAGATCCCAGTTGCTCATTCATTAAGGATGGACAGGAAAAACGGCAGGTGGTCTTTCATGAAGCTGCTAAATAAGTTTGTTCCTACAAATCAGAAAAGGAACATTTTTGAGTCGCCTTCACATGTGCTTAAAAGATTGCTCGTGGCATCCGTCAGACTACACGCAGCGGGGTCTAGCACACTCTGATTTGTCATATAACAATGTTTTCGTGGATCCTAGACTGGAAGTGCCTGTCATTGATGATGATAGTCTGTCGTACCAGGGAAATTCCACCTGAGGTTCGGTACACCAGGTTTTATAGCACCAGAAGTACTTGCCACAAAAGATCTGAAAATAGGCGACCCAAACAAAATGTTTGCCCAAAAATCACTACAGACCGTCATGCCTTGGCTGTACTCATTTATACATTTCTCTACTTAACTGGCATCCATTAGATGGAGGGAAAGTATGGAATACAGATCCAGCCATAGATGATGATATGCGGTATGGAGAAGAGACTGTTCATTGAACATCCGACAGATGCAACAAAACCGGCAAAGGTCGGTGACTTAATGGCGTCTCAACTACCTCAGGAGATCCTAATAGGTTGCCTTACACCGTATGTGGACCATATTTAAAGTTGCTTTTGATCGCGCCTTTATAGACAGACTTCATAATCCTACTGCTCGTCCAAGTGCTGCAGAATGGGAAGAGGCTATCCTAGACATGGATTTGATACAGCCTTGTCAAAATTCTAATTACGGAACATAAGTGGTTCGTTTTTGACAATACTCTTAAACCAAAAGTGTCCATTTTGTGGGCAAAGAATATCATGGACAACTGCCTATTCTTAATATTTACTATTCGCCTGCAAAAGGAAGGTTTGTTCCAGAAAACCATCGCCTTATGGTTTATGACAAACAAACTTTATATGCATGGCACGCTAATCGTCTTATACCCGCCAATGAAAGAACCAGGGTTGAGGGACAAAAAGCCTGTCGGAGATTTCCACTCAATGGTGAGTGGATTCATATAAATCGCTGTCTCACTTCAATGAAGGACATTACAGGAAAGAAAGAAATTAAGATTGGTGACTATGTTTCACTAACCGATGGAAGGCAAATCTTATTGTCCGGAGAAGATGGAGGTAGGTTGGTTGTGGTGCAACTTGTAAATAATTAATAATAAAGAAAATTGGTATGACTGTAATTGGTAACGAGAACTTTATCAGTGCCTAGTTAGTAAGTCGAATCCATGGGCTATGCGACTGATTTGTTGTACAGCAATAATAAAGGTAATACAGATGAGAGCAGATCCTTGTTTAGGAATGAACTATAAGAATCATTGATGACATATCTAAGGCAAAAGGATAATAATCTGATCAATACTAGAATTTAAAATTATGGCAAGACGTAAAACAAACATAGGTATTCCGAGGTTGAGTTTCTCAAGGAAACGAGCACTAGGTGTGCCAAGCAGTTTGCCTGTCAAACTGGCATTCCTACAAGTAAGGCAGGATTAGAACGCAAGATAGGGAGTTTTCTTCTATGCTATTTGGTAAATAGAATTTTGCGGGCATTGCAACATTGCAGCAGAGAATTGTGCCTTTTCCTATCAGGAGTGCAACGTTTCATAATTCTTAGTATCAGACCAGTTCTACATTTGCATTGTAAATCAATAATAATAAAAAGCAATTACAAATGAAACAGATTACACCATGCCTAGTTTGTGGTATTTTTGTCGCTATTTGACAAGCTGCGATAATGGTTCTCGCAATAGTACCACCCTTCTAATGCTTATACGCAGTCACAGGATTTCGCCTCGGTGATGATAAAAATGTCGTCAGTGAAGTAGCCGATGTTAGGACCAAGTGGCAGAAAGTTCTCCATGCGCTGACAAGCTATTTGCAAACGGGCAGTGCGCCCTATTCTAGCAATTCTGCATATGGCGATAACTCCACTATTACAGTAGTACGAACTTCTTCTTCTGATAATGATGTCGTGGTGATTGTAAAAAGCTATGGTGAGATGGTTCGAAATGCTTATATACAAGGCGGAGACTCATATACTTTTAATTTGCCTAGTGGTAATTATCAAGCATTCTTTTATGGAGGAAAGGGATGGGATCCGACCAAAGATAGGAATGGATATCAAGGAGGTTTCGTTTTATCAAGAAACTTTCTCAAAAGACGACCCTATTGATTTGCATGGTCAAAGACTTGAATACGAGCTAATCCTTCAGCAAAATGGTAATTTCAGACAAAAGGCAGCAGGAAAAATGAGGTTTTCTGAGTAACTATTCAGTGATAAGGCGTAGCTGAGCTATTGTTGATTATCATAGTTACATAAACAGATATATACAAATTCTGGTAAAGAATGTCATGTTCTGAGCCTTTTTGTCACAATATTACATTTATAAGTTCTTGATATTCAATGTTCATTATCGCTGAATAGTTACTCTTCTAATATAGAATTATAAATAATATTAAATATCATCTATTATGACACAACAGAAAAATTATGTTGGCTTGACAGAGGCTCAAGTAGAGAGAGTCGAGCGCAAAATGACGCTAACGTGCTCACACCACCTGAAAAGGAGTCGCTTTGGAAACAGTACTTTGAGAAATTCGAGACCCGATAATAAAGATACTCCTCCTTACAAGTATATTTTTCCGTAGGAATATCATGCTATGAGTTTTTGGGGCAGGTGAATCTGCAACTGTCTTTTTCGAGCCAGTGGGTATTATGTTGGCGTAATGCTATCAACCGGTCTTGCGTTCTATTTTTGAATTAAAAGCAGACAAGGAATTTTTCGGTCCTTAACCAGGTAAAGTGATGACGAACTTGTAGAGGTTATTCGTACGGAAATACAACACAGGTTGCCAAGCGTGACATAGTTGTAGGTGACATAGTTGTCCTTAGCACTGGTGACGAAGTTCCAGCAGACGGAGAACTCTTAGAGGCTACGGCATTACACTTGATGAGAGTACGCTTACAGGTGAGCCTGTATGCGCTAAAACTGTCAATGAAAAGGATTTTGACAGGGAAGCAACCTTCCCATCTAATCACGTAATGCGTGCACAAAGGTTATGGAGGACATGGTGTCTTTAAGGTGTTTGCAGTGCGTGATAAGACGAGAATGGAAAGGTGTTTGAGGCTGCACAGATTGACGATGAGTATCAAGACACCACCAACGAACAATTAGACGGACTTTCTGACCTGATTACCAATCTTAGTTATGGTTTTGCAGCTTTTATCATTGTGGGTAAACTTTTCGTGTTCTTCAATTTTACCTGGATATCATGGTTGTTGCTTATTCCTACTGCGTTGTTTTTCTGGCTTGTCATTAAAAAGTTTAGAATACTGGTCAAAAACAGTCGCAAAGCTACTATCGTAGCGTTTTTGCATCCCTATAGGAGGTGTGCTGTGGCTACATAATCTTGTTATGCCGGTCCAGGAGTTGTCACACCTTTCTCTTACACATTGGAAACCTTGATGGTTGCTGTAACAGTGATAGTTGTTGCCGTGCCAGAGGGTTTTACCCATGGCTGTTACTGAGTCTTGCTTACAGTATGCGTCGTATGCTTAAAAACGAATAATTTGGTAAGAAAGATGCATGCATGCGAAACAATGGGAGCCACAACAGTCATTTGTACAGATAAGACAGGAACGCTGACTCAAAACCAGATGAGTGTGTACGAAACCAAATTCTATGATGAGGCTATGATGAGCTTTATTGAAGAAGGGATGGCTGTGAATTCAACAGCCTCAATTGATTTTTCTGATAATGTACTAAAAGTACTGGGCAATCCTACGGAAGGAGCATTGCTCTTATGGTTGAAAACAAGGGAAAGATTACAAGACAATGAAAGCGTCTGCTCCTGTTCTTGAAGAACTACCTTTTTCAACGGAGCGTAAGTATATGGCAACAATTGTATCATCTGCGGTGAGCGGAAAACGGATGCTTTATGTGAAAGGAGCCCTCGAGATTGTTCATTCACTAGTGTAAGCAAAACGGCGGTAATGTGTCTAAATCTGAAATTGAAAAACAACTGCTGACCTATCAAAATCAGGCTATGCACATTAGGCTTTGCATATCAGGAGGTGGATGATAATGAGGTTGTAATAAAGGATAACCGTATTGTTGCAGAAAATCTCACATTCCTTGGTGTTGTAGCTATTTCAGATCCTGTAGAGAAGATGTTCCTGCTGCCGTGAAAGAATGCATTAATGCTGGTATTGATGTAAAGATTGTAACGGGAGACACACCAGGAACTGCAAAGGAAATAGCCCGACAGATTGGCTTTACTTAAGGATTCTGATTCTGGAGGAAAGTATCATTACAGGACCAGAGTTTTCTACCCTAAGTGATGAAGAACTCAAGAAAACGTGTACAAACATTGAAAGTTATAGCCCGTGCTCGTCCTATGGACAAAAGCGTCTTGTGGAAGCTTTGCAAAGCCAACAACGAGATTGTGGCTGTAACTGGTGACGAGTACAAAATGATGCACCCGCACTTAATGCAGCCTCATGTGGGATTGTCAATGGGAGATGGTACTGCTGTTGCCAAAGAAGCTTCAGATATTACCATTATTGACAATTCTTTCTCTTCCATCGGTCGTGCGGTAATGTGGGGACGCCTCTCTATCAGAATATCCAACGCTTCCTTCTTTTCCAACTTACAGTAAATGTTTCGGCATGCTTTATTGTTCTCGCTGGTGCTTTTATGGGTACGGAGTCGCCACTGACAGTAACACAGATGCTATGGGTAAATCTTATCATGGACACCTTTTTGGTGCTATGGCTTTGGCTTCGTTACCGCCTTCTGAGCGTGTCATGAATGAGAAGCCTCTCGCAATCGCAAAAGCGTTTATATTAGCAGGTGATATGTTGCACAATATTCTTGGTGTTGGCATAACATTCTTCCTTATGTTACTTACATTGCTCTACATATTCCAACATGCAGAAATCAATGCAATGAGCGATTTCACATTTGCAAATAGGAGTATCTAATAAGGTTACTCCATACGAACAGACATTATTGTTCTCTATATTTGTCTGGACTCATTTCTGGTACATGTTTAATGCATCGTGCATTCTATACAGGAAAGAGTATTTTTCTTCAAGCATGAGTGGAGGCTTTTTGGACAATTGTTCTTGTTATTATTTTTGGACAACTAATAATAACAGAAGTTGGCTATGATTTCTTCAATGTAGAACCAATGTTCCATAATACCAATCACCCATTAGGATATGTTGACTCTTTATTATAGTGCTACTATCTTCACTTGTTATTTGGATTCGTGAAGGTTGGAATATTTTAAAAAGTATTTTTAGTTATAGTTTATTGTTGATTTAGGTTATTATTTAGCCTAAGCCGATATTGAGTAAAAAGTGTTTGAAAATTCTAAAATCAAAATGGCGTTATAGGAAAAGTATTTATATTTCCTTTATTAGTTGGCACAAATTAGGAACATTTTTATTCGTTCAATTTCACTATCAACAAGGGTTAGTACCTCTTGTTTGGTGCGTTTGTAATTGGCTTCGATAGTCTCTTTGAGATTGTCGGGCTCATCTTCGTTTTGGAACTCAGCAATGATGGGGATGGGTTGATATGCTCATTTCTGCCGAAACCTTTGCACTATCCACCACTATCTCTGCATGAAAAATCTTCTGGTCGATGCGTTCATCAAAGTTGTCAGACACTGCACCAACGAACATTCCCTGCGTGAGTTGCTAATTTTAGAAGCAGGGATAAGGCTGTCCATCTGTGTGGAGAGATAGATGTCGATTTTGTCATTACGATTAATGGTCATAGACTGGCGCTGTTGAAGAACTTTGCCAAAACGTTCCGAGAGCGTCTTAGCTGTTTCTCCAACCACTTGCCCGGAGAACACGTTACCCACAGTGTTCTGTATTACCTTGCTCTCCTATCTCCATAGTCCCTGTTAATTGGCTAAAATCCTGAAAATCCAAGCACACTGCAACCTTTATTGTTTCGGGCAGTAGCGATAAGGTTGTCCAACTCCACGAAAATATATGGTGGGTAACTCATCTATAATTACCGAGCTTTTGAGTTGCTTCTTCTTGTTGATGAGCTTCACAATACGGCTGTTGTAAAGACCGAGTGCAGCAGAATAGATATTCTGTCGGTCGGGATTGTTACCACCACAAGCACCTTCGGCTCATTAGGGTTATTGATATCAAGCGAAAAATCATCGCCTGTCATCACCCAATAGAGAGCAGGGCTTATCATACGAGACAGTGGTATTTTGGCACTGGCTATCTGTCCCTGCAACTGGTCCTGCGCTCCACCCTCCCAGGCGTCCATAAAAGGGGAAAGGTAGTTGGCAAGTTCATCGTAGGAAGTGAGTATCGGAAATATCTGTGCGTAGGGACGATTGAGAAATTCGATGGCATGAGGGAAAGTGCAATACTTTCCGTTCTCATAGATTTTCAGAAACCATATAATGGCTGCCAACAAGATGATAGGGTGACTCCACGAAGAAATCCCCGCTTTCTGTATCCACGAGCGGTTCAGGTTGAGCATAATCGTATAGGCACTCTCGTAAGCGTCCGATATATCCGTCATAAAGGCAGGATTGATAGGATTGCAGCGATGCGACTTTCTCGGATCATCGAAGTTGATGACATAGAACTGCGGCTTTTACCTTGTAGGAATCCAAATGATGAAGCAGGTGATTGTAGGCTATCTCCGACAAATCGGGGAACTTATAATCGTAGATATGCATCGCAAAGCCTTTTCTCAATCTGCTGCTTGATGTAGTTGTTCACAATGGCGTAGGACTTTCCCGAACCCGGTGTACCGAGTCACCATCGAGGCGCGGAAGGGATTGACTACATAATCCAGCCCTTATTCCATTTCTTCTTATAGTAAAAACGTGTGGGGAGATTGACGGAATACTCATTCTCCATCAATCGTGTTTCCTGCATGAAACTCGTTTTCTGTGTTGAATACATCGTCCATCAAGTTAGTTTTTGAGCAGTCGAGCTCATCCATACGCCACCCATCAGCAGGTAGATATAGCCTCACGGACAGCGTGAAGATATAGAGCAAAGCTGCACCGATCTTACCGATGGGCAATGCCAGCAACCACCAGTTGAGAAAAGAAAAAGACGAAGCCGGAGAAAAAGCACCGTCCAAATCTTTTGGCCATGTGATTTTCTCCTCCTTTACGCCCTTTTGTGCCCAAAGGGCAGGACAAAGCAAGAAAACCACACAAAAGAGTTTTTGTCCAGAGGATGGATGAAAACAATCCTGTGGTACGCTGGAAAGTTCATTAGAATTTTATCGATGATACCGAGCGTGAAATGCCCAGACATGAAAATGCCTCGTAACAGAACCAATAACAGTTAACGAGGAGAAATATCACCGATATACCCCTGCATAAAGTCCATGACTTTGCCTAATGCCCTTAAATCATCTTCTTGTGCCATAATCGTATTGCTTATATATGTTGTATTATCGTTATTTTGAAATTGTATTTGAATGTTGTTCAAACAAAGTTTGAAATACTTTACCTATCTTTTCCTCTGTCTGAGGTTGACTTTGCTTTTGCTGCGAAGTTTACGCCATGCCGCTTCCTTTCCAATCATCATTGCCCGTAGGTAGGAAAGAACCATCTCGCCATATCCTCGATAAGTTCATCGATAAGGTTGTCGCTTCTTCTGCATTGGATTGTAAAGGTCTGGACAGTTGCTGATTGTTCCAAACGGACAGACGGATTGCCATACAGCGCTTCATCCAAGAATGGGTTATTTGTTGGATTGGAGAAGATAGGTATTGAATATATTAGCGGCATATCCCTTTACCTAATCGAGAACCATTGAGCGCAATGCCCACTTTATCATCAATAAAGGTAATGCCATAGATTCGACCGCTTTCGTTCTTTCGGATTGCTGCACGCAAGCCTTGTTCTTCCAATCTTTGTTGCAGTCTTCTCTGTTTGAGGAGAAGTACGCATCACTTCTAATATCCTGTGTCTTGATTGTTGGTATCAGTGGCTTAATAGCATCTGCTTTTGATTTTCTGTATCCTGTTCTGTACAGCAGCATAGCCCACACTACGACCAATGTCCGAGGCATGGATGGGTGTGCTTGTTTTGTCCCCTTGTCATCAGTCGGAACATAAACCAGTCCGTCATATTTCTTTCCTCGGAACCCGTCTTGACTTCCTCTACGGCAAGATTATATTTACTCAGTACGGCATTGAGCTCGCCCAGGAGCAGAAAGCGATAATGTTTCAGCACCATGCGAACAACGTTTGCCAACTGCTCCTGATATTCCCTTTTACCAATATTTACCTTGGGCGTTTCTCCACAGCCTTCTCAGTAATCTTTTGAACTTGGAATGAGACCAAACCTCTTTTCCAAGGCATCGGTAATCTGCTTGCTCCTTCGCTTTTCAAAATCTGTCGTTAATCTTCTGCCCACGACTGTCCACCCGAAGTGAAACAATGTGTATATGCTCACGGGCGATGTCGTTGTGCTTGAACACGATATAGGGTTGCTTTCCGTAGCCGAGTGTTTCCATATACTCCTTGGCAATCTGCGTAAGCGTTTCATCGGAGCTTCTCATCTGGATGCGGATTGAGTGAGCAATGGAACACTCGTCTTTTTGTTCGGTATTTCTCGGGATAAGTGCCTTTTGCATATCGGCAAAATACCTTTCCAGTCATCATAAAGTCTCTTTGTTTTGATACAAGCCTTGAGCAAGAAGACTGCTGCTTCCTCTTTCTCACCTTTTTGAAGTTGTAGCCGAGGGCTCCTCCAAGGTTTTCCCGTGGATGAAATCTTTCGCTATCATTTCTTACGCTAGTCTATGGGTAAGATCTAGTTAGCCTGTTCCTGCAAGACAATGATTTGAGCAGACAATTTCTCCTAACTTTTCAAGCATAAATCTGTGCAGTCTTTTTACGCTGTGATAGCTAGTTTGATGGCACGCACGGTTTGGTTATAGAGTACACCAATCTTATGGATTTTGCACCGTCAGTTCGAGAGCTTTCGATAGTATTGCACGGCAGATTTATCCACCGTGATCACCTTGAAACTCTCTCCAAGAATACGCCCACGCACGAAAATCCGACTTGGTTTCCGCCCTGATTTATGGAACAAAATCAATCGCCCGTTGCTGGTCTTTGGGCTTGGGGAGACGGGTATCCCATCTGTCCCATCGTTCTATCTTTTTGTTCATTGTTTTTATACTTATCTGATTATGACTTTTGAGTAATTCATCTCCCTTCGAGGGCAAGGGGTCTTTGTCGGCAGAAACGGAGTTTGTCGGACAAAGACACACCTTTGCCGATATCAAGAGTTGATACGGTTGAAGTATCCACCCTTATGGGGTGTCTGCTTCGGGACGTTACCTCCATGTATTATTCTCGCCTGCAAAGTTACAGCAGATTTTCAAATATCTCATTATCAGCGATATTCACTCTTTTTCCTTGTATTTCCTTGTACTCTATCGCATAGAAATATCTATCGAAAAAGCTTTTATTTTGCAGATAAAACGAACGTGATATCGTTCGATAGAACTATTTAAATAACGATATGACGAACTCTATTTCAATCGTTCAATATATCGTCAGATAGAACTATCGAGACATGTCGACAACCGACAACAAAACGATAGACACTTCGGTATTTCGACAGATAGAAGAATTAATAATTGCCTGAAGAATATTCTAACGAACTACCATTAAAATTATAGTTTAAACGATTAAAAATATCTATAGTATGGAACTGATACAAACATCGCCCATATTCCTGGGCTTTTTCCTCCTCAAAAGGGAGGTGTTGGCAAAGCACTTTGGCTGAGATTATCAGCATTCTTTACTACGAAAGAAATATCCATCTTTTTGTAGACTGTGACTTGTCTCAGGACTCATTCTATAAACTCCGTGAAAGGGAAAAAGCTTGCATTGAAAGTGATCCACAGCTTTCCAAGCAGATGAAGCAACATTTCTCTGAAGGTACAGCCTATCGCATCCTCAAGGCAGATCCTAAGGAGGCAATAGAAAAAGCTAACGAGTATATCCGTAAACATCCCTCTGAGCAGTTTGATTTGAGTCATCTTCGACTTTCCTGGTCATGCTGGTACAAGTGACCTTTTTGCAGCTATCGTTGGAGATGGACTATATCCTTTCACCTTTAGAGCCTGATGTACAGTCAATGGTTGCCTGTCTTACCTATATCAAAGCGGTAAACGACTTGTGTGTATCCATGTCAAGTGTCCGTATCAAGGAAGTCATTCTTCTATGGAACAAGGTTGACCGAAGAGTTAAGAACACACTCATAGAACATTATAGTAGGTATATCAAGAACGAAGATTTCACGCTACTTGACCAGCATGTCTATGCTGCTCACCGCTTCAGCCATGAACTGGAGCAATATGGATTCCGTGGAGTATTCCGTTCCACTTACCTACCTCCCAATAAGGCTTTTTACGAATCGGGGACCGGCATTGATGAGCTGACAGAGGAATTACTTTACCCATATTCAACTTAAATAAGACAGCACTATGGCAAAGATACAGGAACAACGGCAGAGATTGGAAGCTAAGCTCAAGGAGATGGCAGAAGATGGAGTGATGAAGACACCACCCAAGGAAACGATAACTTTTGACCCACCTGATGAGGAAGAGGATATGAAACCAGAGTACCAGTGGCAACCAAAAGGAAAAACAACATCTAGTAAAGGAACTTATGTCTACCTCGGACGATAAGCAGGACAAGACCTTGTGTAAAAGCCACGAGAAAGGAAATGATAGAAGTGCGGAAACACCTCGGACTTCTTTAGAGGACTACCGAACACGCTATTTTTACAATCCGTCCGCCTTCGGGAGCGAACCAATTTTACTATGAGTGCTGATACACTCCAAGTGCTGAGAAACATTTTACAGGACTTGGGTGAGCGGGTATCGATGGCTTTGTTATATTGACAATATTCTCCGTGAACACCTTAAAGAACATAAGGAACTGCTCAATAATGCCACTGCAAAGCATCGACGCAAGGTGGCAATAGACTTTTGAACATAGAATAAATGACAAACAAACATCACCATTATGCAAACAATACTATTCAACATTCTTCTGATTTTTGACAGTGATATGGTTACTCGTTGGGATACTCTTTCTTTTGGCAGCAGTTACACATCGTGCGCCAAAAAGTGGAAGAAGAAAGTAAAAAGAAAAACAAGCAGGAACAAAAGCAGAGTGTTTTCTTCTGTTACGCAAGACCAGATTGAGCAGGCACGGAAAAATACTTGTTGGTAAAAAGTAAGTCATATAGGGAACGCTATGACGAAATCTCAAAAAGAGATTACGACAAATTCTCAAAAATCCCTGATGTTCCTGATACTTCATCAAAAGAAAAACCAGCTGATAATCCTAATACCTTTTGCAGGAAAAACTCATCTGTGTCCGAAGAAACTAAAGATGCGGAAGGTACAGAAGATGACAATGAAAAGTGCAGGTTGACTACACAATGGACGAGCCTGACGAAGACACTATCATTCGTGAGGAACTGCTGATTGCAGACGATTCTTTACCAGAAGTCTCACCGTCCGCCATTCTTG
>BNJT01001619.1_pt1 | contig 26400 bp, 35 predicted proteins | sample 8540491 | NCBI WGS metagenome assembly BNJT01 (sample SAMD00202455, study PRJDB9452) | human saliva metagenome | host: Homo sapiens | reverse complement strand
ATATTATAACATTTTTAAAAGAAATGAAAAGAAATCTTAAAAAGTAAAAATACATATAGGTAAAAATTATTTGTTAAGATTAAATAAAAGACTATTCTAATATTATTTTATGTTATAATTAATACAAAATATATTAATATGAGTTATTTTAATGGAGGGAAATTTAAAATGAAACTTGTAAAGTTATATTTAAGGGGAGAGAAAAATTTGCTAAAAAGTTCTGCCAAAAGCATTGAGGAGGTTTTTGGCAATAGTGGAATACTAGAAATTTCATAATCACTTAGATCAAATAACATTTAACTATCAAAGTCCAAAATTCAATATAGGGTAGTTGATGAAACTTATCAATGCTAGGAATAAAATGAAGGTGGAGATATACTACTACAATCAATAGATAAAATTAAATTAAATGAAATAATCTTAAATGGTATTGATAATAAAATAGTAGAAAAAGAAGTAAAAATAACTTTTCCAGAATTAGAAATAAAAGATGAAAAGGTTTGACTATAAGTTTGAATCATTTTGGATAGCTTTTTAAATGAAGAGAACTATAAAAATATAAAAGTGGAAAATTTTCTCTTGATGCACAATTAAGAAAATAATATATTAGAGTTTTTAAAACTTGTGAGTACAAACTGAACAAAAGAATTGTGCAGGTGGAAATTTTGAAGAGCATGAAATAATTGAGAAAAGATACAACTATTTTAGGCTTTACTGGAACATTTCAAAACTAATGTTAACTTACCAGAATTAATTTCACTTGGAAAAGAAAAAGTATAGGTTATGGTATTATCAAAAGGATAAGTATGAAGAATATATTGATAAAAACAGTAAAAAGATATCTTGATATTTCTGATTTAGAAAAATAAAAATGAAACTCACCAGATAAAACCATTTTTAAATATAGATTTAGAAAATATTGAGTTGTCAGTTCAGAAGAAGAAAATAAATTTACTAATTAATAAAATTTTAGAATACAAATTAAATGATAATTTTTACATAGATGATGAAAAAGTAACAATCAAAGAAAGTAAAATTAACAGAACACAAACGAAAACAGAAGAGAAAAGATTTAAGATGAAAATAATAGTTTGACTATAGTATTTAAAAAGTCCAACTATTTTTAAAGTTGGATACAATTTTTAGATTTTTCAGTATCCTTACTATTTTTACTTAGTGCGATATAATAGATTTCTTAAGGATAATAAGATAATTTTAGATAGGGAAGAATTAAAAAGATAAATGTAGTTGAAGAAAATTTAGAAAAGCTGAGTTTAATTCTTTTTATGATGAGAAGTAAATTAGACTTTTCAAAATATTTCAGATGAAGAAAAAGAAATATGAACGTATATTAAATTTCATTTTTATGGAGTAGCTTATAAACACATTATGGAAAAATCAATTTAATTATTCATAAATGAGGAGGGATAAAATGGAAATTTATTGTAGCTAGTGAGACAGTAAAGATTAAAGAATTTTTATTTTCAACAAATAAGTTGAAAGTAATTAGAGAACAAGTTATCTATTGGATTATCTAAATCAGGTGGAAGTACCAAAAATAATAGATAATAGAGTAGAGGACAAAGATATAATCTATGTGGGTGCTGGAAATGCTAAGTTCTTTGTTGAAAGAGATACTATAAAGAAAAGCTGGAAAGAATAATGTTAAAGACATCATAAAAAGAAGTTAAAAGAAAAATATGAAAAGAAAGCACCAGGAGACAAAAAGTTGTAGGTGTTTATGTTGAAACTCAATATGAAAAGGGTAGCGAAAAAGGAAAAGAAGTATGGAATGACCTAGATAAATTAGGAGAACTTACTGCTATTGAAAAAAGTAAAGGTTTCTCTATTCTAAATATTGATTTGCCTTATGTTGAGAAAATGTGAATTAAGTGGAACTGAACTCGCTGAAGTTAGTGTAAAGAATTTTTCAAGAGACTTAGAAGAATTAGGCTGCTATAAAGATGAGATGAATTAATTTTTAAAAGAACTTAGTAATAATGAAAGTTGTACTAGTAAATATTCATACTTTAAAAGGTCAAAGTTACTAATTTAGCTAAGACAACAGGAAAAATTTCAAATGCAAGTTTTAGAAAATACTTTTTGCAAATCTTTTAAAGAAGTTGATAAAATTGACAATGTGGAGTTTCTATAATACCATTAAAGAATATATTAGGAATGATGATAATATAATAAAACAAAACAAAACTGAAAATAATGATGGTATAGAAATAGATATAAAAACGAATATTCAAGATTACCAAGATACTGATAGCTTTTTGGGTTTTGATGTATAGTGATGGGGATGGGTTAGGAGATTTTTAAAAAGGCTCAAAAGAAAAGTTTATAGAACTTCTTGATAAAAATAATAATGCAGAAGATTTGTATTTAGAGTTTAGTGGGAAAATTTAGTAAAAACTAGATGAAACTACAAAAGATTCTCTTAAAGATGTATTAAAAAGAAGTTTTTGAAAAGAGCTGATAGATAAGTGGGGAGAATTTTTAATAGTTGGTGGAGATGATGTGTGTTGTATTCCACCAAATTTGGTTATGGAAATCTCTATGAAATTCCAAAAAGATTCAGAAGAAGAAATGGACAAGCAATGTCAGAAATAACAGAAAATATAGGAGAAGATGGAAATACAAGAATTACTTCTTCTTCTGGTGTTATAATTGCAAAAGCAAAAACTCCTATGTTTTCAACTTTTTGAACAGAGCAGTACATCTACAAAAATCTGCAAAAAGCTAGAAAAGCAATTGATAAAAATCTAAATAAAACAGGCTTTATTGATTTTCAAGCTATTGGATTCAGAAGGTTGTGTAGATATTGATGAATTCAGAGATAAATTTAAAGATAATAAAGTTATGGAAAGACCTTATGCAATCTCTCTTGAAAAAGAAGGAGATTTCAAAAATATAGAAAATTTATTAATACTTATTAAAAGATATGAAAAGAAGCTTCTTTTCCAACGACAAATTCAAGATATATTTATGATTTAAAAGCTGATAAGAAAAAGTTAATTTCGAAAAAGAAATGGAACTTGTAAATATACTTTCAAAAATGAAAAAGAACAAGTGAAATTTATCAAAAGATAGAATGGGAATAGAATATGAGTCAAAAACAAATGAAGATTTGGAAAATGATTTTCAAAAGACTTTTGTAAATGTTTTTGATATTTTAGAAGATTTACAATTTATTGACTAAAACCAAGGAGGTAGTAAATTAATGAAGATTAATTATACAGTAAAACTTCTTCTACCAGCTATAACAGCTTCCCTAGGAACAATAGGAAAAGATATAGATGTGGAGATAAAAAGGGATAAAGAGAAATAAACCATAGTGGAAAACAAAGTAAAAAGGAATTTTAAGAGAAAGGAAGTAACTACCAATTACAAAAATGTTTTAAAATGAAGAGTCTAATTTATTTATAAAATATTTTGGTGAAGAAGGAAAATTATTTAGAAAATAATGATTTTTCTAAAATTATCTAACTTAATTTAGATAAAGAAGACTGGAAATAGACATAGTATTAGAATGAGATAGAAGAACGTAAGAACTACTGTCCACAATCTTTATTTAATTAAGTGAATACAGAAAATAATGACTTTGAAGGAGAATTAACATTTGTAAAGATGATATTGATAAACGAAGATTTAAAAATTTATTCTGGCTTCTACGTACTTTCATTTAGACTTTATGGAGTGGATCAGTCAGAGGACTGGAAAGTTGAAGTACAATTGATGGAAAAAGACTATAAATTCATTAGAAGAAATTATTAAAAATATAAAATCAGAAGGAAAAGTTAATAAAGATAAATTTAATAACAAATTAGTGAACATGCTAACATGAATTGGCATTAGATGAACCACTAATATTAAAAAGCTAGAGAACTAGGTAACTATGTTGACAGTAAAATACCTTCAAGGTTCAACTATAAGAGGAGCATTAATTGAATTTTTGTTTAAAGAAGCTGCATTGATTTAGACAGTTATTAGAAATAAAAGCTCTGATGCAATATAAAGTATCTTTAGCTAGTTCATTTTAAACTACATCAAAGTAAATGGAAAAGATGAAATAAGAGATAAAAGCTCCAAAACTACTCAAATTGAAGTAGAAGGAGTCAAGTTAGAAAGATATTCTAAACAAGATTTTTCAATAGTCGGAAATGAAGATTGGTGTTAAAATAAATCCTAAGACAAAATCAGTTTGAGAGTGGAAATGTTATTCAACAGTGAATATCTAAGTTCTTATGAGAAGGATGGAGACAAAACTTAAAAATTGAGTTAATAGGGAGATGTTGAACTTCCGAAGGACTAATTGATAAAAATATACAATATACCTTGGAAAATTAAAACAAAAGGGATTTGGTAAGGCTAGTATTACTTTTTAAAGAACTATAATGTAGAAAGTATAGTTTTCAAGAATAGATAAATTTAATAAAGATATTCCAGAAATGAGAAAGAGGACTTAAAAGGAAAAACTTTAGTAACTTTTGGATTTACATAATCTGATATAGTCTTCTACCTTTTCAATGATATCTATATGATGCACAAAGAGCAATTTAAAATTATTGCAAATTTATCTGGCGAACTTTAAATTTAAATTATCATAGAAGTTTTATAAATACATCAAAACTAGAAGGTTATCAATTTAATAAATAATATTAGAAAAGTGGATGAACTTGTTTTCAATAGAGGATCAGTCTCTACGTTTGAAATTGAAAATTATAAAAGATGAGTTAGAATTTTTAAACAAACTAGAAGAAAATGGACTAGGACTTAGATGAGGATTTGGTAGAGTTCAAATATATACGTAGCTCAAGGGGGATAATTAGTGTGGTATCCTGAAAGAGAGAGAAAGTTTGATAGAAGGATAGTTGAAAAAGAAAAAGTATCGTTAATCACACAGAGTGAAATTCAAAATATAGAATGATAAATATATAAAAATGGAGAGCTAAAAGAGCAAAATGAAAGGAATAAATTCTGCTCCAACTTAGTAGATTTCCTATTCTTTATTAGAAAGATAGAAATTTCTATAAGGGGAAAGTAATGACACTTATCGACTGATGGACAGTTAGAAAGAGCAAAATCTTAGATAATTCTCCAGTAGGAAAGGCATTCTATACTTACTATAAAGAAAGCCATTTTTAAAAGATGAAGATATAGTGAACTCAGATAAAATATATATTTAGGTCTATTAAAAACATATTTTAGATATATTCTTGGCTAGGAAAGATTTGATGAAAACTTAAACAGATTAAGGAGGGCAAATATATGGATTTTCAGTTTTTAAAAATAAATATTTTATTGAGGAGAATTAGTGGTTTTAACAGCTTTGCATATGGGAAGCGGAAAAGAAGAAGTTGAGAGCATGATGCCCCTTTTATGAGTGAAGATGGGAATTTTTAGACGGTTCTCTTCTTTTCAGGGGATATCTAAGAAGAACAAAATTAGAAAGATGCTAGATGAAAATAATTTTTAAATTTCAAAAGATACTCTTAAGAATATATTAAATATGCCAGATGTTTTATTATTATTTACATATACTAATCTTTTACAGATAAAGATAATGGAACTAATGTAATAGAAAGAGTTCATTAGGCACACAGATAAAAGAGAAAGATAGTTTTCAAGTATGTAGGAAGAATTCATATTGCTGATAGTACCAATAGTTTCAAATGTTAATTCTGTTAGAAGAGATGGGATCAAAAATAGATAGAAACACTGGTTCTACAGGCTGAGGCAAATTTGACTATGATATTATCCCACAGGTTCTAAATTCAAATTTTGCTGTGAGTTAGAAAATGTGAAGAATACCAATTAGATTTAATTGCTTTAGCACTAAAGATATATATGATGAAGGAGATTTTATTTGGTGGAAATTATCAAGAGGTCATTGGAAAATGTCAATTAAAAGAATTAAAAGAAATTCAATATGTTGATAAAAATAATATGAAAAACTATATTACCTCAAAAGTAGATATGAAAGAAAAGATGATTTCTTTAAATTTGTAAACTTAGAATTAGTTGACTAGGAGGACTAAGAAAAGAATTTTTAAGATTAGATAATAAATTAGTTATTAAAATTAAAATAATCCCTCTTTCTCCTCTTACAATAAAATATTCTTCAAATGATAGAAATGAGAGGAAAAAGATGATACATATATGTGTGATTATAACAACCGAAAAATATGAGAGATGAGAAAAAATGAAAAAGTGAGAGAGATTACATGGAAAAACTGTAATAGAAAAGGAATGACTAGCAAGAGTTGGAGAAATATATATTGCTGGTTCTACTTTAAAAGGCTTATTTAGAGATAGATTTTCTAACTGACTTTTTAATGAAGATAGAGACTATATTGACAATCTATTTTGGATTTTCAGAAGGAAATGAAGCTAAAATCAAGATTTTTATACAAGATGCTATCAGATGAAAAGCTTAGAGAATATTTTACTTAAATGTTAAAGAACTCAAAGCAAAACAACTTATAAGAGCTATAACTATAGATCATTTTAGTTCAAAGGCAAAAGTTCCTTTACAATATGAGTATACTATGGAAAATTTTGTAACTAGTTGACTAGTAAATAATGCAACTTTAAAAAGATTTACAAGCAATTTATTTTCTAATAAGAGATAGTATAAATAACGAAATTAGAATAGGTAACTCAAAAACTCGTGGTTTTTGGGCTTGTGTGAAATTTGAAATTGAAGATTTAAAATAGGAACAATTTAAAAGTCAAAAAGATGAATTAGAAATCTTTGAGGAATATTTTTAATATCAATGACAAAGAAAGCATAAAAACTAGGTGATAAATATATATGTCAAAAACATTACACTTAAAAGAGGACTTTAAAAGGTTGATATAGAAAAATCTCAATAATTTTATATAACTCTGAAATGGGGTGAACTAATGGAAGATTTAAAAAGTCTCATCATTAGGAGAGATTAAAAATAAAAGTTGAAAGTACTCAAAATTATTTTTAGTTAGTGTAAACTACAATAATAAAGATGGAATTAGATTGGAAAAGATGTAGACCTTTAAGTTTAGATACAATTTTAGAAGAAGTTAAAATTTTCTATAAAATTGTTATATCTTTAATGAAGATTTTATATGTTAACTATAATTTTGGAAATGAGAGAATATAGATATAGTAAAAGTATCTGATTTTGATAAAGATGAAGAAGATCGAATAATAGAAGATATAAAAATATATCTATATGGAGAATATGGAAGATTAAAAAGTAAGAATTGGAAAAATTGGTGAGAGAGAAATCATTCAGTATATTTCTTTTAATAAGGAGGAAATAAAAATGAATAATTCAAAATAATAATTCAAAAGAAACACTTTTAGTTATCCATATAATTTTGTTTCGCTAGGAGATCCAGTAAATAGGAGAGGAGAAGATACAAGTGAAGAAAAGATTCTGGGAGAAATTAAATGTGGTTTCAAGAAAATTTAACACCTATATTTATAGGAAATAAAACTGATGAAAAAGAAGAAAAACTTTAACTTTAAAAGTTGAAGGAAAGTGAAATATATGTATATTCACTGCAAGTACTTTTGAAAGGTGAAATTAGAAATATAATTGAGGTTTTGACAACAAGCTGTATAAAAATGTTGAGAAGAAGACTTGATTATAGAGTTCAGTTGGAGGAAAGACTAATGTTTTGGTATTATAAAAATTACCTACCACCAATGATAATGGAATAATTACTGAAGCTGATAAAAGTTAAAGGTTAATAGAAAAAGAGTTTTATTTAACTATAAACCTGGATTTTATCCAATAAAAGTAGCAAATAATTCATTAGTTGAGGATTATATAAAAAGAGCTAGAAATTAAAACCTAACTATACAAAAAGGTGAGAGATGATCCTAATGCTAGTAATTCTACTGATGAATTCTAATAAAATTAAACAAGGTGGAACAGTGAATGCTATTTTATGGGTATCTTCTTTTTATACCAAATAAAAGATATGAAAAACTTTTAATACCTAATGAAAAACATTATTCTTTTTCTAAATCTGATTATGAAGATTTATTGTATTTAATGAAAACAAAGAAAAGAAGCTGAAGAAAAGAAAGCTCAAAAGATAGAAAGATTTTTATATAGATGAATTAAAAGAGGGAGATGCTATCATTTTTGAGTAAATGGAAAAAGATAGAATTGAAAATTTTTCTTTCTCAGAGATTCCAAGATTAAGATATGAAAATAAGTCCTTTAGATTTAGTACCAGAAGAATTCCATCCTTGTACAACTGAAAATATTATGTTTTACTTGAGAATGTTTTGGACACTATTGGAGATCAAGGTGAGAATAAAGAAGGAACGAAAAAGAAGATTGTTGCTATGGTAAGTAAAGTATTTATTTTCCGATGCTCTTTCTCTAAAAATAGTAATAATACCATGGTAGAAAAGTTAATCTTGAAAAGTCTTTTAGGTGAACCTCATCCTTCCTTGAGCTAGATTTTATTTAGAATAAAGGAACATATAACAATAAAGGAAGGTTCTAAAATAAGAGGAAGAAAATTTTAATTGGCATCATACTGATTAAAGGCTGGAAAAGGATATAAAATTATTTAAAAACAATTTCAGACACTGCTCCTTCAACTACCAATTCAACTATTTGGTTTTTAAGACCAGATCAAGATTTTGAGGTTTGAAGTTTCTTTTAAAAGATTTATAGATGAAGAATTAGGAATTTTTAATTTATTCTTTTAGAACTTGGAAAAGATTTACTTATAAATTGGTAAGAGCTAAGGCTTTTTGGTTTTTGGAAGTTGTGAACATAACAGATTGTCTACTAGAAAGTTCAGAAAAATATAGTTCATTTATAAAAAGCATATGAAAAATGGATAAAGAAAAGTATTTAAAAATAGCTAAAAGAAAAATATAAATTGGATATTGATGAAAGAAAAGAAATAAAAAGAATTAAAAAGCTATTTTATAAAAATCTGACTAACAATTTAGATTTTTGAGAAGATCACTCATCCAGAAGATGAAGGAAATTTTAAAGGATATAATACTGTTAATTGGTTTATGAACAATAAAAATTGTGTACTTCCTACCTACATAGTAGACTATCCAAAAAGAAATAAAATAAGGGAAATATTTATTAACGGAAAATATGAAAGTAGATTATAAAGATAATGTAGTCATGATATCTGAAATAACAAGGATAGATGATACAAACTATTGGAAAATTACTCAAATTGAAAGAGATCTGTTGAGAAGAGCATGAGATTTATCAATATTAAGATTATTAAGTGATAAAACTATATTCTTCTTAATGGAGAATGCTTTTACTATCAAAAGCAGAGAAGAAACTTCTATATGTTCGAGAAGAAATGTCAAAATATAAAAGTTTAAGACTTTCTCTAACAGGTCAGAATGTAATTATCAGTGTGCCATGGAGAAGGGTTCAAAATGGAGATAAAAAGAAGAAAATTCAAGAGAAGAAATGTATTCTCTTATTAAAGAAAGCTATATATAATTACACTGACATAACTTTCACTGGAGGAGAGCCTCTTCTTAAATTAAATGATATTATTTGGTATTTAAATAAACTTACAAAGTGAAGATAATTTAAAAGCCATATATAACATAGTGACTAATGGATCTTTAATTGAAGATAGATTACTAGATGCCATAGAAAATTATATAGGAGATAAGAAAAAAGAGATTTTTAAATTTAATTTCTATGCATTCTTTTAAGAATGATGTTTTATTTGAAAAGTATAGTTCTTCCAGATTATACAGAAAATGATAAAGACTTATTAGAAAAATTAAGAAAAATATCAAAAAATCAAAACTAGAGGTTTACAATTAAAATTAAATTTCGTTCTTTTAAAAGGTTATAATACATCAAAATGATATTCAAGAAATATTAGATTTTGCTATGAAAATAAAAGTAGACTATGTTAGATTTTTCGGAACTTTTTAGTAACTGAAGATTTAATAAAAAGGTATGTATAAATTTTATCTGACATTGGATACTCTTCTTGATGAATGGAAAGATGAATTAATTTTCTATAAGAGAACTACTAGAAGAATGAATATTCTATATAAAAAGGGTGAAACAAGGGTTGAATTGCAACAATGTATATGTATGGAAGGTTGTGCAAGAAGTGTTTAATTAATACTAGTGTATTTTTAACTTCGAATCAAAATATTTCCTTGTTTTTAAAGCTTAGAGAAAGTTTAAATGTAAACTCAAATGAATTAATTTCTAAAATAGCAGAAAGGAACAGAGATGTAAAAGAATTAGAAAAGAATATGGAAACATTTCTCCAATTCTTGTAAGAAATACGTGTGAAGAAAAAGAAGAGTATTGCTACATTTCTAAAAAGCTTTTTACAGAAAAGAAATTGAAAAATATTTTAGGAGAAGTTTTCATATAAAATAGGATCTAACAGGAAATGTTTAAAGAAAATATGTAAAAACTATTTCTATGGATAAAGAAGTTTACTTTAAAGAAGGAAAAATATAAATCTATGAAAATAGTGAAGAAAAGGATATGTAGAAAGTTTACAGGAAATCAAATACATAGAAAAAGATAAGAAATTTCTAATTAAATTTTTAAACATTGGATATGAAGATAAGAAAATTTCAAGAAGATAAAAATAAATGATTATCTTAATTATTTGAAGACTTTTTAATCTGGAAGTATTTTTAGAACTTGAATGGGATACAATTGAATATATAAAAGATTCATCTTCAATAAGTCTAGGTTCTGTTAAATTAAATGGAAAATGATAAGAAAAAGTATTTTTATGAGTAAAACAAAAATTGAAGATAAAGGAAATTATTGAAAAATTAGGACTTGTTGAGCTAGAAGAATTAGTTATAAAAATATATAAGTAAGTAAAATGATAAAAATTAACCAAATAAAAACTCCATAATTCTAAAATAAAGATAGAATTTTGGAGTTTTTATATTATCAAAACTACTTTATTATTTTTAATTCTATATGTTTCCATATTCTCAAAAATCATCAAGTATGTATAACATCATCATTAGTTTCATATCTTAGTATCTTCTTTTTGAGTTAAGTATATTTTCTAAAACTTCACATAAACCAACTAGACATACTTCATATTCTTTTTCCTCAAAGAAATATTCAATTTTTCAATTTCAACTTTATCATCATAGTATTTCATAATTAATTTTATTAATTTTAGATATAAAATCTTCCTAATAAAATTTATCAAATAGAGAAAATAATGTTTTCTACAAGTATCTAGAGAAAAAGCTATGGTTCTTTTTGAGATCTTCAAAGGATTTTATAGGGATTTTAGTAGTGTTTCTTATAAAAACAAAATCACTTCAATATCTTCAATTTCAACTTCTTTTAATAAAACTCTTCAATTTCCATGATAGCTCTCAGCTATTTCTGGGAAGTTTTAGTTGAAGGATGCATTTTATCAGATTCCAATCTTTTCAATGATAGTCTATTAGGATAATTGACAGTTTAGCTAAATCAGTAGTATCTAAACCTAGATTAATTCTTCTTTTTGAATATTTTTGCAAATGAAATCATTTTAATTACTCCTCCCTTGTTATAAATGGAATACTCTTCAATACACGGGTTTGATATTCAATTTGACTACTATGAGACCTCGATTGGCAGTTTTAAAAACCTAGTTATAAATGGAATCACCTTCAATACCAGTAGTAGCTGAACCAGTAACTGTTAATACAGTTGAAGTTTAAAAACCCTTATTATAAATGGAATACCTTCAATACAATTTTTATTCGCATTTGGATAGAGAAGATTTCTATTTGTTTTAAACCTTGTTATAAATGGAATACCTTCAATACTAGCTAAAACAATAGGAGTATCAGCTGGTTTTTACCATGTTTTAAACCTTGTTATAAATGGAATACCTTCAATACTATATCTGAAACTGATATGTTTTGGGATACAGAAGATTTAGTTTTAAACCTTGTTATAAAATGGAATACCTTCAATACTTCAATCTTGAGGATATTGAAAATCTTCTTCCTCACGTTTTAAACCTTGTTATAAATGGAATACCTTCAATACTGTGGGAGGTCGATTAGAATGTTAAAAATAGAATTGAGTTTTAAACCTTGTTATAAATGGAATACCTTCAATACAGTTAAATGTCTTTATAGAAGTTTCAGTATTCATTTTAGTTTTAAACCTTGTTATAAATGGAATACATCTCAATACTCTAAACAAACAAAGATTACGGAACAAACTTATTGTTTTAAACCTTGTTATAAATGGAATACCTTCAATACTTATAAATGTATTTCTATCTGTTTTAATATCTCTCTTTGTTTTTAAACTCGTTATAAATGAATACCTTCAATACTTATAAATGTATTTCTATCTGTTTTTAATATCTCTCTTTGTTTTAAAACCTTGTTATAAAATGGAATACCTTCAATACTGAAAGACACTATGGGTGACGAAATTGTCAAAGATGAGTTTTTAAAACCTTGTTATAAATGGAATACCTTCAACACATTACCTACTGGAACATTTGAATATATGTTAGTTTTAAACCTTGTTATAAATGGAATACCTTCAATACTCCAAAAGGGAGCTCAATTAACAGCTCCTAATACAGGTTTTAAACCTGTTATAAATGGAATACCTTCAATACGGAAAAATGACTTCTTGATTTATTTACTAGAAATAGGTTTTTAAAACCTTGTTATAAATGGAATACCTTCAATACAGTATTGAAGTAGGTTATGACAGAAGAGGAACTAGATGTTTTAAACCTTGTTATAGATGGAATACCTTCAATACTCCAGTAAATGCTGTTGTAACAAAACGAATTAAAGTTTTTAAACCTCGTTATAAATGGAATACCTTCAATACCCAACATTTAGAATCTTTAGTGTATTCACTCAATGATGTTTTTAAACCTCAGTTATAAATGGAATACCTTCAATACTGCAGCCGATGTTGTAGTCGGATACAATTTATTTAAGGAGTTTTAAACCTTGTTATAAATGGAATACCTATCAATGCTGAAAGAAATCTGGAAAAAGGATAAAGAATACAGTTATTTCTGTTTTAAACCTTGTTATAAATGGAATACCTTCAATACTACAACTAAGAAGGATTTAGATTTCATATATAGTTTTAAACCTTGTTATAAATGGAATACTTTCAATACCTCCACCTGACTTCGTTCTTAATTCAATCTTTTAAATCTTTTGTTTTAAACCTTGTTATAAATGGAATCAACCTTCAATACTAGCAGAAGTTGGTGTAGAAAGAAGTTAACTTTTAATTTTAGTTTTTAAACCTTGTTATAAATGGAATACCTTCAATACCTACTAGGGAAACTTAGTGGATGTAATCTAGTGAATTGTTTTAAACCTTGTTATAAATGGAATACACTTCAATACGGTATTATTATTTGCTCTTCCAGTTATCATAATCATAAGTTTTAAAACCTTGTTATAAATGGAATACCTTCAATACCTAGGTCTACCACTATAATTCCCCGTTTTTCTACCCAGTTTTTAAACCTTGTTATAAATGGAATACCTTCAATACTATCTACTGAACTTAATTATATTAATAAGTACATTATGTTTTAAACCTGTTATAAATGGAATACCTTCAATACTTTATAAAAATAGATTTTGATGAGAGAATAGGAAGTTTTAAACCTTGTTATAAATGGAATACCTTCAATACTATCTACTAGAACTTAATTATATTAATAAGTACATTATGTTTTTATACCTCTTTATAAATGGAATACCTTCAATACACTTAGGTTTTTATAAAGATGAATACTATATTTCTAGTTTTAAACCTTGTTATAAATGGAATACCTTCAATGACCCTAATAAATACTTCTTACCAGTAAGCATAGCTTTAGTTTTTAAACCTTGTTATAAATGGAATCACCTTCAATACTTCTCTGCTTCCATTATCGTACCCTCTGTTATTTCCAAATGTTTTAAACCTTGTTATAAATGGAATACCTTCAATACAAAAAGAAGCTGGATGCTAGACAGTTCTATTATAGCTCAGTTTTAAAACCTTGTTATAAATGGAATACCTTCAATACTCTAGTATTACCTATAGTAGGAGTTAAGGGTAGAAGTAGTTTTAAACCTGTTATAAATGGAATACCTTCAATACTTCCAGTAAATGCTGTTACGTAACAAACGAATTAAAGTTTTAAACCTTGTTATAAATGGAATACCTTCAATACTTATAAGATGTATAGGCTTATTATCAAGAAGTCCTATAGTGTTTTTAAACCTTATTATAAATGGAATACCTTCAATACTAAAAGTAAAAAGACCCATCTACTCTTGCATATGGAGAGTTTTAAACCCTTGTTATAAATGGAATACCTTCAATACAATACAAGGAGAAGAGGGTACAAACCTATTATGGACGTTTTAAACCTTTGTTATAAATGGAATACCTTCAATACAACTAGAAATTACACAGAGGAAATTAAATGTAATTTTAGTTTTTAAACCTGTTATAAATGGAATACCTTCAATACCAAAAGTTGAGTATGATGATAAGCTAGTTTTATAAAGTGTTTTTAAACCTTGTTATCAAATGGAACTACCTTCAATACTTAAGTAAGGAATAAGAACAACATCTTTTTGAAAATATAGTTTTTAAACCTTATTATAAATGGAATACCTTCAATACAAAGTACCGCACAAATTATTTCCACAGTTCTTGGTAGTTTTAAACCTGTTATAAATGGAATACCTTTCAATACTCTGAAATGAAGGACACAATAATTAAGTTGATGGAAAGAGAGTTTTAAACCTTGTTATAAATGGAATACCTTCAATACTCTGTTTTAGTATTCATAAGAGCCTTCCATTCTATATCTGCTGTTTTAAACCTTGTTATAAATGGAATACCTTCAATACCTTCTTTTTAATATATGTGGAAGTGTTGTTACACAGTTTTTAAACCTTGTTATAAATGGAATACCTTCAATACTTGGAGCAGTGTTATATTCTTACAACTTTATAGATGAAGTTTTAAACCTTGTTATAAATGGAATACTCTTCAATACTATGAACAAGGAATAACTACAATATTCATGTTTAGTTTTAAACCTTGTTATAAAATGGAATACCTTCAATACTTATAGTAGCAAATGCAGCAAAATATAAGAAATCAAAGTTTTTAAACCTTGTTATAAATGGAATACCTTCAATACATCGTCGGAGCTAAGAAAGGAATGAAAACTGGAATACTTGAGTTTTAAACCTTGTTATAAATGGAATACCTGTCAATACTTCACCACAATGTTTATCACACACAACTAGAACTATCTCGTTTTTAAACCTTGTTATAAAATGGAATACCTTCAATACTGGTAAAAAGATTCTCAATCGAAGCTGAAAGTTTCGTTTTAAACCTTGTTATAAATGGAATACCTTCAATACTACTTCTTACAACTTGAGTTATAGCTGGTATTAACCATAGTTTTACAAACCTTGTTATAAATGGAATACACTTCAACATGAAGTTTACTTGGGAGCTTGTCTTCTTTCTTTAGAGTTTTAAACCTTGTTATAAATGGGAATACCTTCAATACCATAATAATAAGAATGAGAATGGATAATTATTTGAGTTTTAAACCTTGTTATAAATGGAATACCTTCAATACAGAATATGATTCATATGATAAAAAGTATGAATCAATTGTTTTAAACCTTGTTATAAATGGAATACCTTCAATACTAGGAGAAAGCTATAGACTAAACGGAGGGGGACATAAAGTTTTAAACACTCGTTATAAATGGAATACCTTCAATACCTTATATGCGAACGGGTTTCAGTTGATATCCCACAAGTTTTAAACCTTGTTATAAATGGAATACCTTCAATACAAACTTGCACCATTCACGGTGGGTGCGTTATGGGAGAGTTTTAAACCTTGTTATAAATGGAATACCTTCAATACATTTTAAAGAATATATGCGTATGCCGTATATTTATATCAGAGTTTTAAAAACCTTGTTAGTAAATGGAATACCTTCAATACTAGAGTTCAAACTCTGGTATGCATAAAGTTACGCAGATGTTTTAAACCTTGTTATAAATGGAATACTTCAATACTGTAACTATGGAAGATAGACCAGAGACTAAAGAGTTTTAAACCTGTATATAAATGGAATACCTTCAATACAACATTACTGTCCGTGTCCGCTAGACTTATATTATTTGTTTTAAAACCTTGTTATAAATGGAATACTTCAATACTATGGGAAGGACATGCACTACTACAGCAAACTACTCCTTAAATGGTTTTAAACCTGTTATAAATGGAATACCTTCAATACTGAAAAAGAACTGTTGATGTTTATAAAGTTTTCGTAGGTACACACGATACCTACGAAAAGAAGGTTTTCAAACCTTGATATAAATGGAATACCTTCAATACTCTAAATTTATCAAATGTACTGGGAGGTACGAATATGTGTTTGAAACCTTGTTATAAATGGAATACCTTCAATACTGAAAAGTGTAAAATCGTTAAGAAAAGAGTAGACATGTTTTAAACCTTGTTATAAATGGAATACACTTCAATACTACTTCTTCGTGCAATATAGAGAGATAATGTAGATAAGAGTTTTAAAACCTTTGTTATAAATGGAATACCTTCAATACGTGGATGCTTACTGGGATTACACAAATGTCCTCCATCGTTTTAAACCTTGTTATAAAATGGAATACCTTCAATACATTATATAATGTTTATTCATCTCGTGACTACTTACGTTTTAAAACCTTGTTATAAATGGAATACCTCAATACTATATCTAAAAATTAGACTTCTTTTAACTTATAATATGTTTTAAACCTTGTTATAAATGGAATACCTTCAATACATTTGCTGGTAAAATGACTACTGTAGTAGGAGAAGGTTTTAAACCTTGTTATAAATGGAATACCTTCAATACCTTTTCAAAAGTGCATATCTAGCTCCGAACCTCTAGAGTGCAGTTTTAAAACCTTGTTATAAATGGAATACCTTCAATACTGGAGTTGATGGAACTCCTACTAGTCCAGTTGCAGAGTTTTTAAACCTTGTTATAAAATGGAATACCTTCAATACTACAAAACTTACCACATTAGTTGTGGACAGTAGATCTAGTTTTAAACCTTGTTATAAATGGAATACCTTCAATACCTAATCTCAGGAAAAGTAATAATAAAACCAATAGTTTTAAAGTTTGTAAACCTACTTTATAAATGGAATACCTTCAATACTATTAATAATGTCAACATAGTCAAAGACTGTCGAAGTTTTAAACACTTGTTATAAAATGGAATACCTTCAATACTTTTTCGACGAAAGAGCTGGTAGAGAAGATCCAAGTTTTAAACCTTGTTATAAATGGAATACCTTCAATACAAAGAAATTTCTTTTAGATACATGGAAAATGGTGTGTCGTTTTAAACCTTGTTATAAATAGAATACCTTCAATACGAATGGGATGAACTAATTGTCCTAAATACGGACAAGGTTTTTAAACCTTGTTATAAAATGGAACACCTTCAATGCTTGATAATGTTTGTGTGGATAGATTTTTGTCAAAGTTTTAAACACTGTTATAAATGGAATACCTTCAATACATCATCAGGAATTTATATCATATCTATGAAACCTCACGAAGTTTTAAACCTTGTTATAAATGGAATACCTTCAATACATCTGTAGAGTATTTGAATATCAATATGTCGTCTCGTTTTAAACCTTGTTATAAATGGAATACCTTCAATACTGTCATAAAGATGTAGTGATGGGATGAGTTTAGGATGTTTTAACCTTGTTATAAATGGAACACCTTCACTTGGATTGTATTGTTTGTGCTTTTTGATTACATTGGAGGTTTTTAAACCTTAGCTTTATAAATGGAATACCTTCAATACTTAAGTTTTAGGTGCGTGTCGCATTCCTTAATACATTTAGGTTTTAAAACCTTGTTATAAATGGAATACCTTCAATACTGAGTTGGAGCTAGGAATGTTCCCAGCATATTAAAAATAAGTTTTAAACCTTGTTATAAATGGAATACCTTCAATACCATATACAGAAATTTTAAATTAGACTTATTTAAGAATATATCAGTTTTAAACCTTGTTATAAATGGAATACCTTCAATACTTTCTAGAACAAATAAAATAGAAGTTATCAAATACGTGTTTTTAAACCTTGTTATAAATGGAATACCTTCAATACGTTAGATACAGAATGGTTTTGATTTTTGTAGTAGAGTTTTAAACCTTGTTATAAAATGGAATACCTTCAATACCTGATAATATATCAACTCCTCTAAGAGCATTTATAATGGGAGTTTTAAACCTGTTATAAATGGAATACCTTCAATACTCTAGTACTTTATATAATGAAATTATACAAATTGCAGTTTTAAACCTTGTTATAAATGGAATACCTTCAATACTGAAGAAGTGAGAGAAGCAGAGCTGTTAGAGTGTTAAGAGTTTTAAACCTTGTTATAAATGGAATACCTTCAATACTACACTTTATAAAGATTCCTAATGCAGCTGCTACTACGACTACGTTTTAAACCTTGTTATAAATGGAATACCTTCAATACCCTTAATTTGAATAAAAATACGGAATTCATGGGTATTTAAATAAGTTTTTAGGGGTAGCAATCATTGAGCATTTGTCCGCAAAAATGAGCTAAAGACCTTTTTGTATTAAATATCTATTATCTATATTTTATAAAAAGGGAGCATTTTTATTTTAATATAGAATGTAAAAATAAAATGTTAAAAAATTGCTCATAATCTCATTAAAAATTACAAAACATTTAATTTGTAATTTATTATATAACAGTATTCAAAAAATGTAAAGTTATTTTTTAATAAAAATTTTATTTATTTTTAAATACTATGTTAAGATATAGTATAACATTTTTATTTAAGTTATATTCATTTTATTTTAAAAATATAGGGGAGATATTATGGACTTATATATTTCAGCCGAGGAGCAAGTGTAGGAAGGCAACAAAATAGTTTTCTAGTAAAAACAAAGAAAAACTCTTGTTCTTTTCTCCAGAAAAATAGAGACAATTATTTTTAGAATCGAGATTCAAATATTTCAACCTCAGCTATAAAATTAGCTATGGAATATAATGTAAGTATAGCTATAGTGATAGTTAGGAAAATTTTATAGGACATTTCTGTAAGTTAAATTATTCTAAAGGAGGAAAATTAAGAAGAAAACATACGAACTTTTTGCTTCAATAAAAGGTTCTGAAATGGCAAAAAGATGGTTAATAGAAAAATAGAAAAACAAAGAAATCATATCGATTTTTATTCAAAAAGAAGAAAAAGTATTCTCTGAGCTTAACTTATTTAATCAAGCCTTTATAGATGCTATTGCATTTGAATCCCTGGAAAAATCATCGTGATAATGGGAATTGGAGGAGTATAAGTAAAGTTTACTATAAAAATATTTCACAACTTCTTAGTGATAAATGGAAGTTTGCAGTTAGAGAACATAGAAATGCTAAAAACCTTATAACATTGTTTTTAAATTATACTTTGAGGAATATTATACAGATTAATTGAAACAACCATATAGTTAAAGAGAAGGATTTGATCCAGCTTTTAGGAATATTATTCATGTAGAGGTGAAAAGAAAAATTCTTTTTGTTTATGATTTTATAGAAAAATATAGATATCTTGCTTTAGAAACTACATTTGATTTATTTAATGAAGAGTTAATAAAACAAGAATTTTTGATACAATGAAAATAAAATTCCTGTACTACTGTTAAGGGGAAGAAGAACAGTGAGCTCATATTTTAGAGATTTTTAAAACAAGGAATGAAAGTTGGAGAAAAAGTTTTTGTATGGAAGATATAATAAAAGCTGAAGATAAAAGAAAATAGAACTTATAGATTCTGAAAAAGAGGAAATTAGAAGTAAAAATAGAGGAAGTAAAGGAAGTGGCTGAAAATGAATTACTTTACTTTCATATGATATTTCAAATGATAAAGTTAGAGTTTTTGACTATTTACTTTCAAAAGGTTTTTCTTAGAATACAAAAATTCTGTTTTCTTGGGAGAAATTAGTATCAAGTAAAATTGATGATATCTTTTAGAAAATATCTGTTTAATTGTCGATAAAAAGAGGATTCAATAATTTGTATTCCAATCAATAAAGAAGATTATGATAATATTTTTAATTTTGGATAGTGACTATAACTTATACAAGATGAAGTTCTGTACATATAATTAGGAGGGAAAAATGGAAAAAAGAGAAGGAGTAAAAAGAGTTTTGATAACTTCAATAGGTGGTGGAAAAATTGAGATGGAGAAAAAGTTTTAAAAAGACTACGAGGATACTACCTATATTATAAAAAAGAAAATGGAATTTTTATACAGAAACTACATCATGATGCCAATAGTTATAAAAAAATGCTTATGACATAGATAAAACTATTATTATAGGCACAACTGGTTCTATGTGGGATAATCTTTTATGAAAAATATTTAGAAAAATCTAAATTTAGAAGAACAAAAAGATGAAGAATATAAAAAAATCTTTAATAGATGTTGAAATTGCTTCAAATAAAAACAATGTCTATTGATAAAATTAATTTTAGAAAAATTTAATGAAACTTTTAAAGATAAAGTCAAAGGAATTGTTATAAAATATGGAGTTAATCCAAAAGAGATTTTTAGAAATTTTGACTTAATTATTAAAACTCAAGAAGAATTTAATGAAAAGAGGAATATGAAGTATACTTTAGATATAACACATTCTTTTTAGATCTAATGCTTTCTGGATGTTTTTAGTAATGACATATTTTACAGATGTTTCTAATAAAAATATAAAAATTGCAGGGATTACTTATGGTATGTATGAAGCTAAAAGTGAGAATGTCACTCCTATAGTAATTTTAAAACCTTTCTTAGAAATTTTTAAATTGGATTAAAGAGCTAGTGAATTAAAAACAATATGAAATAGTTACTATATTTTAGAAAATTTAAAAAAATAATAACAATATTCCAAAGGAAAATAAAACAGAATTAGAAATTTTCTCAAATACAATGAACATATGACTATATAGGAGCCTTGATAGAAAGTATAGATAGATTATTTAAAAGAGCAAATAAATGAAATATCTATCTAGCTAAACATATTGTACCAGAAGTTTTAATGAAATTTATTGAAGATTTTTGATTTAAAAAGAGAGACAATATAAAAAGAATTTATCTTTTTACAGGCAACTTTAGCAAAGTGGCATTGTGAGCAAAGAAGATATGCTATGGAACGCAATAAATATAAGTGAAGCAATTGTGACATTTGTATTATTGCCTTAGATACAAACTCAAAAATTAAAAGGAAAATTTGATCCAGATAATGATGGACAAAATGGCTTAAAGAAGTATATAAAGAAAATATAGTAACTCAGTCAGATCTAACGGATGAAGAAAAACAAATATTTAAAATATGGAGAAAATTTATGTAGAAACAGTGAGAATTAGAAAAGATGTTGCTCACTCACTAGGAAAAACAAGTTAATATAAATGAAGATATAAAAAGATTAGAAAACTATTCTAATGAGATAGTAAGTTTATTAAGCAAAACTCAAGTAATAAAGGAATTTGAAGAAAGGTTAAAAATACTAGAAAACTTAAAAATCAAAAATAGTGCAGAAAATTAACTATAGAATCTAAAGAGAATACAACATAAAGAAATTAAAAGGTAATGTAGTTTTAGAAAAGACAGTTGGAAAGAAAAATTTTGTGTAATCTCAACAAGAACATTGAATAAAAATGAGATAAATGAACTAAATAGTAAATTAGATTCCAAAACCAAAATATAATTTTTAGATCCTGAAGAGATTATAAATTGGAAAAAGGCTAAGCATGAAGAAGATTTTTAAATATTTTAAAAATAAGATAAATATGAATTTAAAAGAGGGAGACTATATTCTATTACATGGGGATTACTTTTTAGAATAGCTAAAATAAAAAGGCTATGCAGGAACATATAAAATAAAATCACTTATTATTTGTGATAGATTTTTCTCCAGAAGATGAATATTTTAAAGAAATTTAATTATGTAACAAAGAAGTACAGAGTATTCTGTGCTTCTATATTGATAAAGGTAAAATCTCTCAGATTCAAAAATCAACTGATATCATGTATGTAGCAAGAACAACTCAGGAAACAAAGAAACAGGTAGAAATACTACTACAGGTGTATATGAAATGTAACCAAAATAGGGTTATGAAATAAGAGCTTTAAATTGAAGGAGGGTAACTTATGGATTTACTAAAGGATTATTTTGTGAGAGCATTAACAATGTCATATGCAGAAAACATTTAAGAAGTCATCAGATAGTAAAGGAGTCGATACACATACGGATTGTGCTAATATAATATTGATATTTAAAGAGCTAGATATGATAAATAAAGAAAGGAAGTGATAATATATGTGGCTATGAATTTTGTTAACAAGAGTATGCAGCATCAATGGCAATTTCTCGTTGGCAACAAGATCATGGTCAGATAAGAAAGCAGATGATATTATGTGGTTATTAGCAATTGAAATAGGAGGTAATAGTGCTGGAAAGGAGTTGTGGTAAAAAGAAACTATTATCACAGGAATAGGAGTTGATGAATATGTGTTACCAATATTATAGCTTTAGAAGTAGGAAGTGTTGTTGGAAGAGAGTGACTGCCCATGGGATGAGTTAGACGGATAAGAGTAAGAGGTAAAAATATACAAAAGCACAGCATTCCACGTAAAATAAAGGTTAAGGGAAATCAGTTAAATTGGAAGGAGGTCTGAGTGGACTTATTAAGTATTCATCAGAGAAACATTGTGCAATGTGTTAGAAAACATTTAGAATCACTTAAATACAAAAAGAAAGAGTTGATGCCAAGTTGAGTTTATTACTATAATATATTGGATGTTCAAGACTAGTAGAAAAATAAATAAAGAAAGGAAGTGATACAAAATAATGGCAAAAGCAATTTACAGTAACAAGGGGCAGTGACATCAGTAGCAGTTTCGCTGGTAGACAGCCGAAAGCTTTTTGGGAAGATTAATAAAAGGAGATGACAATATGTTACCATTATGCGCTTAATAGAAGCAGAGCAGTGTTGTAGTAGAAAAGTAATTGCTCGTCGGGACCAGTTAAATGGATAGGAAGTAAAGAGGTATAGTAGTGTATATGTAAGCATCACAGAATATAAACAAACTTTGAAGTAATCTATGGAAAAGATTCAAAGAGAGACATGTTTTAAGAAGAATTGTGACAGTTATATTCAAAATAAAAGGGAGTTGATTACTAATGTGGGATTTAATACTATTATATTGGATATTTAAAGACTAGTTAGAAAGAAACTAAATAAAGGAAAGAGAGTGACAATATATGATAGCCAATTTTATTAGCAAAGAGCAGTAACATCAATGGCAGTTTCGTAGCAATAAAAGTGGAAGGTGTCATAAAGAGGCAGATGATAATATGTTACCATTATTAGCAATAGAAAGTAGGAAGTGTAGTTGCTGGAAAAGTAATAGCTTTATGGAGTTTTTAAATGGATAGAAATGATTAGGAGGAGGTACTATGGAGATAACGAGAACAATTTATAGAAGAAACATTAAAATCAATACTTGGGACATTTAGATCGTAGTTTGTTAAAGAAAGGAAATTATATTACAATCTATAGGAGGTAAGTGACGACAGCCATTTTCATTAACAGCTTTATCTGGCAACAGACAGCAGCGGTAATCCAGTACTCATAGCAAAACATCTTACCAGGTTCTTAGATAGGTTTGCAAAGAAGAAAGACAAATGATTGCATTAGCCAGCATTTTGACATAATTTAAAGAGAAGTTATATAAATAGTGCATATAAATGTGTATATTGATAATCTCATTTTTGTTTTGTTATAATTTGAAACACGAAGTTACATATTAGAACAGTTTATTTGAAATAATGATTATTTTATTAAAGGAGGGCTTTGTATCGAAGAGGGATGATGTAATAAGCGATATTGAACAGAAATTGGGAGCTTTTGGGTTAATTCTGATGAAAGATTTCAGAGAGTTTTAGTGATGATTTTCACTGACTCAGAAGGATACAGACCAAAGGCGATATCAATTTCTGAAGAGGAGACAGGGAAAACTTTTGGATATATACAGAGATAGAAAGGAATGAGAGAGAGAAGTAGATGCAAGAGAATACTAGTGAGGCCAGTAATACAAAATAAAAAGTTGTTATTTCGACTGTGAGGTAGTAAATGTCAAGATTCCTAATATACATTAGAAGGAGATTTGCTTACTGACTTTAAAGACTTTAGTGAAAATGTTAAAATGTTTAGTTTATTCCTATAGTGCAATGAAAGCGCCAGAAAATTTAAGTTAATAAAAAGAAAAATTAAATAATAAAATATAGAAGTCAAGCGCTAGAATGACAGATGAAAGAAAATTAACTTCTGAAACATAATTAGTGTGAGCTGTTTGATGCTTTAAAAAGATGAAAGAGAAAAAGGAATAGAGAAGATGAAATATTAATAAGCATTTAACAGTTGAGATAGAAACTTGCATCTATGGCCAATGTATAGGGCAGCTGTTGGAGAATGGGATAAAAGTATGTAAACTGGAAGAGATAATATTTTCTCAAGAATATAGAGAAAATGAAAATGAAGAAGGGCGCAAAGCTTATCAAAAATGAAAGTTTTGAAATGGTTTATGGTGCTAAGTGTTTGATTATCAAAAGAAATTTTAGTGGAAAATGAAATAAACGTGTTATTAGATATAGAAATGTGTCTATAAAAGGAAAGAGTATCAAACAGTTCCAGCAGTTTATATAAAAACTTGATGAGAAAGGAGATGAAGAGTTCTTTTTAAAGAAATTTCAGAATTAGTTTAACAAGATTTAGTTTTTGGAATTGAAATGTAGGAAGAGATTTTTCTAATAAGTTGAAGGACTTTGTTGAAAGCAGTATCAGCACATAAGTGACCTTTCCAGGGCTGTTGCCACATAAAAATCTTATGATTTATTTTACTGGGAGGTGTCTCAGATTTTGATGTAAAGACTTTAGAAGATTACACAAAGAATCGAGAGAGACAAATTAAAATTGAAAAGTATGAAGAATACAAAGATAAACAGAAATAGATGAAGACATGAATGTGGAGATTTTCGGTAGAGTATTATAACTTATTGTATGAAAAGAAAGAAATTTAGATATAATAGCTGGAGGATTTAAGAAGTTCTACTTTGATGGTGAAATATAACTGTTAGAAGATATAGAAGAAACTGAGGAAGAAGATTGAAATATATTAGTTTACCACAGAAACTTGTTACTTTTATTGTGTCTCTATTTAGTAGGAGATAAATATAGCACAGACCTTTATTAGCACTGAGGTGTGGTCTGCAAATGAAATAGTAGCTACAAAGTCATATGTATAATAATTTACTCTTGAGAACAGATTTAGAATCATACTGTAAGAAACAGACTTTGGAGAAATAAAAGGAGACAATATGGAAGAAAAGAGATCAAGAATTTGAATTCTCACTAAATGATTTGATTAGAAAGGGTTGATGAAGTTCATGGTGACTTACTGTAAGATAATAAGTTTTAAAATAGCAAAATATGATGTGCAGTTAATTTACAGAAAAGAAGGAATAAAGAATCAAAATGATTTTCATGAAGCGGTTGGTGGATTTACTACTAAAAGGAAAGGAAGAGCTTTGAAAATGATAAACCTTAAGAACTTTGGGTGAGACTAACAGAAACAACTTTTAATAAATATGGAGAGTATTTTTAATAAAACTATAGTTACCAAGGGAATGCGTGAAATTGAAACAATAATAAAAAGGTTGAGAGAAAAACAGTGTTACACAAAATGGATGAAACAGAAAGAGATTTATAAATATAGAACATCAAAAATAAAGATAGGAATCGAGAATGGGTTTATCAAAATAAACAAAAATTTAAGTAGATATATAAAATATTAAAATGTACAGGAGGTTTTATCTATGTCAAGAGTATTAATGAGCTGGAAATTGGTGGGGATAAACAAAATAGGCCAAATATAATATAGCTAACTATCGGATTGATAGTTATTATATAGGGATGAGAAGTTTCATAACTTCTAGTACTTTGAAGAACATTATGAAATTGATCACACTATTTTAATGGAACAGCAGGATCAATGGCCGGGATAATCTGCAAGGAGTACTCTATTGTAATAGTTACACTTTAAAGAATGATGAAAACTATCATCTTGAATTAATGGGAGTTTAACAAGATACGCTACTATGGATAGCAGATAATTTATGAGTCTTAATCTAGCTAGAATTTACAACGAAACTTTTAAAGAGATAGGAATTCTAGGAATAGTTACTCAAC
>BNJT01000253.1_pt1 | contig 26439 bp, 32 predicted proteins | sample 8540491 | NCBI WGS metagenome assembly BNJT01 (sample SAMD00202455, study PRJDB9452) | human saliva metagenome | host: Homo sapiens | reverse complement strand
AGAAATTAAGCGTGTCTACGGTCAGATTCTTACGTGAGGACCTCATACAGCGGTTAGCTAGCCGTATTTATGCGGCAGCAACAGGCGGTGTGACTAAGACGGTGATTGCTTCAACAGCTAAGTCACACAGATCCCAGTCAGTTTGCAGCGGTGAGGCTGTGACGAGGAGAAATCAGGCCTTAGCGATTTTGAAGCCTTGGCTCAATTACACGAAATTTCAGGGTACTTGGTGCCACAGCAGTTGATGGCCTCAGAGCAGCTCCAGTTCGTCACAAGACAGCTGTTGCAGCAGCAGGATGCAGGCTGCGGTAGAGGTCTTATCTGACTTCGCTCAGTTAGATATCCTGTATAAAGCCCTAACCTCAGGCATGGTATCGCTAAATTCTGGTCGTCATTCATCTATTCGGGCAGACAATTATCTGGTTGTCGCTGGTGGTGGGCATCAGCTGCGGCGGGAGAACGTCTCATGATGCGAGGCTGGAGATGTGGTCATTATTGCCTTGGTTGTTTCCGCGCTTTGGGACAGGCGGTCGCAGGGAAATGCTATCGGTGAAGTTTTGACTCAGTTTCAACTATATGCCTGCCTTCGGTATTGCGACAGCAACAGTCATGCAGGTAGCTCGAGCAGTTGGGGAGAGATGATTGGGCAAGGGTGGACAGACTAAGTAAGCAAACTTTTTGGTTGTCTTTCTTTCTCATGTTGCCCTTTAACGCTTAGTATCTATGCTCTCAGGACACCACTAAGCTCACCTCTACACCAGCGATCCTGTGGCTATCAAAGCCAGTGTTTATAGTGACTCTTTTTTTCTCTACTAGGGACTCCTATGACGACAGGGGACAGTCATTTATACAGCTGTCTGGCAGGGTTTGGGAAATGCACGACTCCCTTTTATGCGACAAGTATCGGAATGTGGTGCATCCGTATTGGGACTAGGGTTACCTGATGGGAATTGTTCTTGGATGGGGGCTTTGCCTGGTATTTGGGCTGGAACGCTTTTTGGATAATGGTTTTCCGTTGGGTTCTTCCTACGCTATCGTTATAAATCTATATATCTCATTTGAAAGGATAGACATATGAAAAAAACTGGATTTATCTGGGATTTAGATGGAACTTTATTGGACTCTTATGAGGCTATTTTAGTCAGGAATCGAAGAGACCTTTTGCCCAGTTTTGACATTCCTTTATGACAAGGAAAGAGGTTCGAGCCTTTTATCTCTGACAAATACTTCTGTTCAAGATCTACTAATGCAAAAGGTGGGCAGAAGAAAGAGGCTTGGATGTTGACATGCTCAATCAGGTTCGTGCTCAGAGCTTGTCTGAGAAAGAATGCTCAAGTGGTCATCTTGATGCCAGGGGGCGCGTGAAATCTTTAGCTTGGGCAAATCAGCAAGGAATTCAGCAGTTTGTTTACACCCACAAAGGGTGATAATGCCTTTTGACTATTTTACGAGAATTTGGGTTTGCCCGATGTTTATTTCACAGAAATTTTGACCAATCAGAGCGGTTTTGCTCGTAAAGCCCAAGTCCAGAAGCAGCGACCTACTTTATCAGCTAAATACCATGTATGAAACTAGATCCTCAGCAAACTTATTACATCGGGAGATCGGACTTTTGGATATAGAATTTGCACTAAAACAGTGGTATCAAGTAGTCTGAATTTTTCTTTAGTCTAACTGCAACATGAAATCAACAGATAAGAGCATTTAGAAGATATTAGCTCACTTTCCTTCGAACAATCAATGATGTCTGGAAGTAATATGTCAGCTCTGATGACAGAAATCTAACAAACTATTTCAAGTAATGATGGTTTGTTACAGAGTCTAAACAGTTTCTGTTAAACAGCCCCAAAAGGGCTTTTTCTCTTTTCTTTATGTTATGATAAACAGGTACTACATTTGAAAAAGGAGTTTGAATAGTATGAAGAAAACGAATTATATTAGCATCAACAGTAGCCTTGTCCATTTGCCCCTGCCTTGGCAGCTCAAGCAGAAGAACTGTATGGTCACCACGTGCAGTGTTGAGCAAATTCAAAACGATGTTACTAAGAAACGAGAAATAAAACAAGTTATACAATTCAGTATGGAGACACTCTAAGCACGATTGCAGAAGCTTTGGGAGTGGACTGTGACCGTTCTTGCTAAACTTGAACAAAGATCAGCGAATATTGACTTTGATTTTTCCCAGAGACAGTCCTGACTACAACTGTCAATGAACAAGGAAGAAGTGACAGAGGGTTGAGATCAAACACCCTGATGCAGTACAAGGTGGTGAAGGAACAACTGCAACAGCAGATTTGACAAACTAACCAAGTCACTCGTAGATGACCAAACTGTACAGGTTGAAGATTTAACTCAACCAGTTGACAGAAACAGAAACTGTAGTCTGAGCAACACCACAAGCTGATGTAGAAGCTGAGCTGAAGCTACTAGCGCGAAGTTGCAGCTCAGTAGAAGAAACAGTTCCTGCAGCAACGAAAAAAAGCTGCTCAGTAACTGAAGCACCAGTTGTGGAGAAACAACAGTTCAACCGGTAACTGAAACAACGACTGTTGCAGAGAACGAGCTAGCGAAAGCAACTACTGTAGCTGAGACAGCAAGAACTAACCTATCAAGCAGAACCAAGTCAGCACTCTTCAAACACTTATGCAGCACCAGCGGCACCTGATTATGCAAGTATTGCAGCTTCAAAAATCAGAAAAATGCAGGGTCTACAACCACAAACTGCTGCCTTTTCAAAGAAGAAATTGCTAACTTATTTGGTATCACATCATTTAGTGGTTACCGTCCAGGAGATAGCGGTGACCACGGAAAAGGTCTAGCCATTGACTTTATGGTTCCCAGTTAGCTCAGCTCTTGGAGACCAGGTTGCAGATTATGCTATTCAGAAATATGGCTAGCCGTGGCATCAGTTACATCATCTGGAAACAACGTTTCTATGCACCATACGATAGCAAATATGGACCAGCTTACACTTGGAATCCAATGCCAGATCGTGGTAGTATCACAGAAAACCACTATGACCACGTTCACGTATCTATGAATTAAGAATAATAAGAAGCTATACATTTAAAAAGTGTAGCTTCTTTTTTTGTGTAAAATAGTATTGATAAGTGAAATAAAAATCTAAAAACATGATAAAAATGTAAGCGTATACAAATAACTAGTGCTAAGGCATTTTAAGCATAGAGAGAAAGGATGAAGTGAATGACAAAATCGATTGAAAAAAACTCCATTTGAGAAAAACAAGAGATGATTTTTGAACAGGAATTTACTGGAGAAATTGTTGAACTCTTGATTTTTACCCTCCAAAAATGTAAACTGGGGCTGCTTCTTTAAAAAGATGGTTGTCTAAATGCCGTCCGTTCATTTTTGAAAGCTAGTGTCAATGTTGCAAACTCAGGACTTCTCTGAACGTGAGGGACGTTTGGAATGGGCTGTTGACTCCTAGAAGAGTTTGAAGAAAAAGCATTGGGGGGGGGCTTTAGTTTTGAACCCTACAAAATTCATCATATCAAATGTCAAAAAAACGCCCCTTCATGGAGTTAGAGCCATATATGTCAGAAGTAGCTAATAACTGCTACCACTTGCTGGAATACCTAGATGACCAATCCTACAGACGCTAGGTTAGAGACCTTGATCGAAACCTATCAGAAAACCTGTCATCATTCAAGACGATATTGGCGAATTCACTTTAAATAGAGCCTATTCTTGGTTTGAAGGCTTCATCACTTATGAGGGTGGTAAGATTCATGCTATCTTTGCTGCGAGTGCAGATGAAAGTCTCCCTCCAAGTTCTTTTGATGATCTAAAAGAAATTTATGGGAACTTTCCAAGTTCCCAGGATACTCAGATTAAAGACTATATTGTCAAAGAACTGTGGGAAACAGCTCAAGACTGGATTGATTCAGATGAAAATGATGTGGAGTTAACAGAAGAGTATTTTACCAACTCTCTTTACTTGAGTGAACTATCGATCAATGAAGACGGGGAATTGACCCTCTACTATGATGATCGTGAAGAAATTTTTTTGCAGGCCATGCCATCGAGGTTGTCATCGATAAAGAGGAGAAATCCTTCGAGCGGACTTTGGTAGGCTAGTGACTGGGTTCTCATAGATTTTTAGAGAAATAGAGGCTGGGACAAAAATCCCAGCCTCCTTTATGTACCATGCTCGTCTAGGGAAAACTTCTTTTTCAATCCATATCCTGGACTACTGTTTTTTTTGATGAAGCTTGAGAGGTCTTGAAATAGTATATTCAGACTAGGACTTTCGCTTTTTTTGTTACATTGTCTATGTTTCAGAAATATGAGCAAAAGACTTGCATTATGAATTTTTTTTTGTTTTACAATTGACTAATCAATCATTGACAAATCAAATATTTACAAAGGAGATAGAAATGGCAGAAATACATGAATTACTTTATCAAGTTCCATTTAGTAGATCAAATCGATCACACAACTTTTTTTGAGAAACAGTTGGGAATCAGTTTGACCCGCTATCAAATCCTGCAGTTTTTATTGCAAAAACTCACCTTGTAACCAAATTGCCGTTCAGGAGAAGTTAGAGATTGACCCTGCGGCCTTTGACCCGTCATTTTCAAGATTTTTAGAGTCAGAGGGGCTATGTCAGTCGTAAACGTAATCCACTCAATCAACGAGAAGTCTTAGTTGAATTAACCCAAGAAGCCAAGAATCAACTCTTGGTCAATCCGCCTAAACATCACTTGAAAGTGAAGGAACAGATGGAGAGCATCTTATCGCCTGCTGAGCAGAAAGAGCTGACGACTTTACTGACCAAAAGCTAGTGTCAGGTCTAGAAAAAAATAGAATTTTAAGGAGAAAACGATGTCAATTATTACTACTATTTTAGCAACACTTGTTGCCCTCGAACATTTTTTTATATCTTTTTATTTGGAGACTATGGCAACGCAATCGGACACAACCAGTCGTGTCTTTAACATGGATAAGGAAGAATTAGGAAGGCCATCAGTAACCTCTCTTTTTCAAGAATCAGGGAATTTATAATGCCTTTGATTGGACTATTTCTTCTTTATGGAATCTATTTCTCGCATGAGCCTTGAAATCGTGACAATCTTTGTTTTATTTGTCATAGGAGCAGCGACTTATGGTGCCTTAACTGCAGATAAAAAAATCATTCTAAAAGCAAGGTGGGCCAGCTATTTTTAGCCCTCTTGAGTATCCTTTTCTTGAAATAAAAAAGGCCAGCACCTAGTGCTGGTTTTTGCTAACATATGTTTTTTATCCTTTTTTATGTTTACGTTCAAGAAGTCTCTGATAAAAGAAGATTTGACAACTATAGACATAAGGATAGATGGAGATGCCCACAATCCCAAAGCTAATCCAAATAAGGAAATACCAAGGGAGCAACTGTAAGTCAAGGACAAAGCGTTGGAATTTATAGCCCTTCATAAGGAAGCGACTAGTTTCAAGGATCCGACTTGGCTTAGCTATCCCAATTGCAAGGGTATCACAAAGGAGCAGTTCAACTTGAGAATATGCATAATACTGTGGAAGATAAATAATGGTTCCCAGAATCATCAGCAAGACGCTTCCAAAGAAGTAAAGCGCAAAAGTAAGGAGAAACTGTTCAGTATCTGTACTCGAGAGGTCAACTGCTGGAAATTCAGGGTGCAACTCCACAAATTTACGGGCCATTAGGCTACTGTAAAAGAGGCAGTAGACTCCAAGAAGATTAGGTAGACTCCATAAAAAGAGGTAGAAGCGTTTGAGCAAGAGCGTTAGGAAAGTCTGACTAAAGAGACGGTTGTCTAATAAAGACAAACTACCCTTGAAGGAAAGCTCTGTTTGAGGTACTCTAAAGAGATTGATGCTTGTAAAGAGGGCGCCAGCTAGGATGATCGAGCTGGTAAAACCAAGTGCCAAGGGAAAGAGCGAGGATTGGAGCAAGGTTGTCAGAAAACTGATGAAGGATTGTTCAAGAATTCCTTCGTCAATTAGAGATAGAGGGCTTATAAAACTAGTTAAAATTAGGAGAAGACTTGGCAGTAGAAAGACAAGTAAAAGACGAGGATGTTCGCTTTGAAAGTGTCTAGCTTGCTGACGAACTTCTTTTAAATCAATTTTTTGGTATTTCATTCTTTCATTATACCATAGTTCGTGACAGTTCCCGTTTTTTTTGATAGAATCATACAGTATGCCCTTGGGCACAAAGTAAGAACTGGGACTGTCTTTCCCAGCTTCGGAGGTAAAAAATGTCAGATTCACCAATCAAATATCGTTTAATTAAAAAAGAAAAACACACGGGAGCTCGTCTGGGTGAGATTATCACACCCCACGGAACCTTCCCAACTCCTATGTTTATGCCAGTTGGGACCCAAGCAACGGTCAAAACCCAATCACCAGAAGAGTTGAAAGAGATGGGGTCAGGGATTATTCTCTCTAATACCTATCACTTGTGGCTACGTCCTGGAGATGAACTCATTGCGCGTGCAGGTGGGCTTCATAAGTTCATGAACTGGGATCAGCCTATCTTGACAGATAGTGGTGGCTTCCAGGTATATTCATTGGCTGATAGCCGTAATATCACAGAAGAAGGAGTAACGTTTAAGAATCACCTCAATGGTTCCAAGATGTTCCTTTCACCTGAAAAAGCCATCTCTATCCAAAACAATCTAGGGTCAGACATTATGATGTCCTTTGACGAATGTCCTCAATTTTATCAGCCTTATGATTATGTGAAGAAGTCAATCGAACGTACCAGCCGTTGGGCAGAGCGTGGATTAAAAGCTCATCGTCGTCCCCATGACCAAGGTTTGTTTGGGATTGTACAAGGTGCAGGCTTTGAAGATCTTCGTCGTCAGTCAGCTCATGACCTTGTCAGCATGGACTTCCCAGGATACTCTATCGGAGGGTTGGCAGTTGGAGAAACTCACGAAGAGATGAATGCTGTTTTGGACTTCACCACTCAACTCCTTCCTGAAAACAAACCTCGCTATCTTATGGGGGTAGGGGCACCAGATAGCTTGATTGATGGAGTGATTCGTGGTGTGGATATGTTTGACTGTGTCTTGCCGACTCGTATCGCTCGTAACGGAACTTGTATGACCAGCCAAGGACGTTTGGTTGTCAAGAATGCCCAGTTTGCGGAGGACTTTACACCGCTTGATCCTGAGTGCGATTGCTACACATGTAAGAACTACACCCGTGCCTACCTTCGTCACTTGCTCAAGGCTGATGAAACCTTTGGTATCCGCTTGACCAGTTACCATAACCTCTACTTCTTGCTCAATCTTATGAAGCAGGTCCGTCAGGCTATTATGGATGACAATCTCTTGGAATTCCGTGAGCATTTTGTTGAAAAATATGGCTACAATAAATCAGGTCGTAATTTCTAAGATTATCAATCTAAAGCTCGAATCCTAAGTTTTCTCTTAGGATTTTTCTTCTTTTTTTGATAAATAAAGGTAGTATGGAATGAACATTAGATGGTTTTTTTACTACTCTAATGAACGGAGAATAAACTCGTATGCGTATTAAATGGTTTTCCTTGATCAGGATTACAGGCTTACTCTTGGTACTCTTGTACCATTTCTTTCAGACGGTTTTTCCAGGAGGTTTCTTCGGGGTTGACGTCTTTTTCACCTTTTCGGGCTTTCTCATCACGTCTCTCTTGTTGGAAGAGTATGGTCAAAAGGGGCAAATTGATCTTTTAGGATTTTTCAGGAGACGTTTTTATCGGATTTTCCCTCCAGTCGTCTTGATGATACTTGTTACAATGCCTTTCACCTTCTTGGTTCGGCAAGATTATGTAGCAGGTATAGGTAGTCAGATTGCTGGTGTCCTTGGTTTTATGACCAATTTCTATGAGATGCTAACGGGTGGTAGTTATGAATCTCAGTTTATCCCTCATCTGTTTGTCCACAATTGGAGTCTAGCAGTTGAAGTTCATTACTATATTTTGTGGGGCTTGGCAGTTTGGTTCTTGTCTAAGCGGGCGAAATCATCTGGACAGTTAAGAGGGACAATATTTCTCCTGTCATCAGCTGCCTTTATCATCAGTTTCCTTTCAATGTTTATCGGTAGCTTTATCGTTAGCTCTTACTCGACGGTTTACTTTTCAAGTTTTACCCACGTCTATCCTTTCTTTCTAGGTAGTGTCTTGGCCACTTTGGTAGGTGTTCGTCAAACGACTACTCTGGTTAAGCGTCTAAATAATACCTGGGACTTGAAGCAGACCTTGTTAGTCTTTGGTGCAGGTTTGGGAGTCTTGCTTCTACTGACCTTCTTCGTGAAGTTTACCTATCTCTTTGCCTATTTGATTGGATTCTTACTTGCAAGTTTAGCTGCACTTGCTATGATTCTTGCTACTCGAGTCTTGCATGAGAAAACACCTAACATTGAAGAGCCAAAGGTGATTAGCTTCCTAGCTGATACCAGTTACGCAGTATATCTCTTCCACTGGCCGTTTTACATTATATTTACCCAGTTGATGGGCAATCTGCCAGCAGTGATTTTAACGACAGTCTTCTCGTATCTTTTTGCAACCCTCTCATTCTATGTAATTGAACCTTTAATCGCTGGAAAGACAACAGGGCTTTTGCAAAAGGCAAAAGAGATTCCGCATATCAAGACTATTTTTGCATCTAGTAGCGGAATTCTTACTTTGATCACACTGATTGTGATGATCATCGCTCCACAAGTTGGTGCTTTTGAGACAGATTTGACTGTCAATGGTCTTAAACAAGCGCAGACCAATCTTACTCGCACAAAAACTGTGGCAGATCAGACGGAAGCAAGCCGCTACAATATTGCAGATGGTGTATCTATCATAGGGGATTCTGTAACCTTGCGGGCAACACCTGGTTTACAAGAGGTTTTGCCGGATGCACAGACAGATGGGCAAGTAAGCCGAAATACAAAGCAAGCCAATGCCATTATGCTGAATAACAGCCAAAATAAGGCACTGCCTAAGATCGTTGTTATTGCTACTGGTGTTAATAATCCAGAGGACTACAAGGCTGACATAGACTCCTTGGTGACAAATCTACCTAAGGGGCATCAGCTTGTTCTGGTGACACCTTATGAAGGGGATACAAGCCAGGAAACTCAACCTTATGTAGAAAAATATGCCAGCTATGCGCGTGAAGTTGCTCAGAAGCATCCTTACATTGAGATTGCAGATTGGAACCAAGTATCAAAAGATAATCCAGATATCTGGAAAGGAACTGACCAGGTTCACTTTGGTAATGACAATACCAAGTTGGAAGCGGGAGCCAAGCTCTATGCAGAAACGATAGCTTCAGCCATCAAGGCCCTAGCAGATAAACCTGTGAAGTCAAAATAATACCTAAAAAGTAGAGATGAAATGTCTCTACTTTTTCTTTTTAGGGTGCGTTTCTTGAAAGATAAAAAATAATTCTTTTAGACTCTATCAAGGTCTTCAACTTATCGGTTTATCTATCATATCAGCAATCTTAAAGCAGTGCTTTGACCAATCTGTGACCTAGTCCTTGTCTCTTCTTTGAGTGTCATAGCGAATCCAGTCTTGATTGGGAAAGACTTGCCAAATTGTCAGAATTATGAGAAAATAGGTGCAGTTTACAAATGGAGGGAATGCAATGAGAGAAGATATCAAAATCAATGATCGTGCTTTAGCATTAGGGGATCAAATCATTGAAGTGCTCGAAAAAGTTTATGATACAGATGTAGAGTTAGATGTATACAACCTTGGATTGATTTACGAGATTGACTTGGACGAAAATGGACTTTGTACAGTTGTTATGACCTTCACCGATACTGCCTGTGACTGTGCAGAAAGTCTGCCTATCGAAATTGTCGCAGGTTTGAAACAAATTGATGGAATTGAGGATGTCAAGGTAGAGGTCACTTGGTCTCCAGCTTGGAAGATTACACGAATCAGTCGTTATGGGCGTATAGCTCTAGGGCTACCTCCACGATAATTATTTATTTTGAAAATACAAAAAAGCAAGCCGTTTTTGGCTTGCTTTTGATTTGCTTATTTTTTACCAGAGTGTTCCATATTCCAGAAATCTGTAACGGCACCACGTGATGCAGAAGATACGGTATGGGCATACTTACCAAGGACACCACGGCTATAGAGTGGTGGCAAGGTTGTTTCTGCCTTGCGTTTTTCAAGTTCTTCATCGGAAACGGCCATGGAAATTTCTTTGGTATCTTGGTCGACAGTGACGATATCGCCTGTACGAAGATAGGCAATTGGTCCACCATCCTGAGCTTCAGGGGCGATATGTCCAACAACCAGACCATAAGTACCACCAGAGAAACGTCCGTCTGTCAAGAGGGCAACCTTGTCTCCTTGTCCCTTACCAACAATCATTGATGAAAGTGACAGCATCTCAGGCATACCAGGGCCACCCTTAGGTCCAACAAAACGAACAACGACTACATCGCCATCAACGATTTCATCTGTCAGAACAGCCTGAATAGCATCTTCCTCTGAGTCAAAGACCTTAGCTGGCCCAACGTGACGGCGTACTTTAACACCTGATACCTTGGCAACCGCACCGTCAGGGGCAAGATTTCCGTTCAAGATGATAAGCGGACCGTCTGCACGTTTTGGATTTTCAAGTGGCATGATGACTTTTTGACCTGGAGTGAGGTCTGCAAAGTCAGCCAAGTTCTCAGCGACAGTCTTACCAGTACATGTGATGCGATCTCCATGAAGGAAACCATTTGCCAGCAAGTACTTCATAACCGCAGGCACACCACCGACTTCGTAAAGGTCTTGGAAGACATACTGACCAGATGGTTTCAAGTCAGCCAAGTGTGGCACACGTTCTTGAATCGTATTGAAGTCCTCAAGTGACAAGTCAACATTGGCAGCATGGGCAATAGCAAGCAAGTGAAGAGTGGCGTTAGTAGAACCACCCAGAGCCATAGTCACTGTAATGGCATCTTCAAAGGCTTCACGAGTCAAGATATCTGACGGTTTGATACCAAGTTCAAGCATTTTGACAACTGCACGACCGGCTGCTTCGATGTCTTCTTTCTTATCAGCAGATTCAGCTGGGTGAGAAGAAGAACCTGGCAAACTCATCCCCAAAACTTCGATAGCAGTAGCCATAGTATTGGCAGTATACATACCACCACAACCACCAGGGCCAGGGCAGGCATTACATTCCAGACGTTTCACGTCCTCAGCAGTCATATCACCGTGGTTCCACTTACCGATTCCTTCAAATACAGAAACCAAGTCGATGTCTTTGCCATCCAGTTTTCCAGGGGCGATAGTACCACCGTAAGCGAAAATAGCTGGGATATCCATATTGGCAATGGCAATCATAGAACCAGGCATGTTCTTATCACAGCCACCGATAGCAACAAAGGCATCCACATTGTGACCACCCATAGCCGCCTCGATTGAGTCTGCAATGATATCACGAGATGTCAAAGAGAAACGCATACCAGGCGTTCCCATGGCAATACCGTCGGCTACGGTAATGGTCCCAAACTGCACAGGCCAAGCACCAGCAGATTTAACACCTTCTTTAGCCAATTTTCCAAAGTCATGCAAGTGGATATTACATGGTGTGTTTTCCGCCCAAGTCGAAATGATCCCAACAATCGGTGTTTCAAAGTCCTTATCTGTCATACCAGTCGCACGAAGCATGGCACGGTTTGGTGATTTAACCATGCTGTCATAGATGCTACTGCGGTGACGTTTATCTAATTCTGTCATTTGTTCCCTCCCAATTCAGTTTGTATCATTATAGCACATTTTAAAAGCAATGAACAGAAGAAAATTCTTGAATTTTCAGATAATTCAAACCATTGAAATCTTCTTAAAAAAGATTGCATATTTTTGTTGACATTTAAAATTAAAGTGATATCATTTAGATATCAAAAACAGGAGGTCATTCTGATGACTGAAAAACTAATCAATTCAAAACCAAATGGTGTAGTAGCATTGATTCTCATTGAGTTGGCACTCGTACTTGGTTTCCTTATATTTATCATGGGCGCTGGTTCAGAAAAACATTTTTTTGGAATTATTATCGGACTTTTTATTAAGCTTAATTGCAGGTCTAGCTCATGCTGGTTTAAAAGTTGTCAAACCTCAGGAAGCACTGGTTTTGACCCTCTTTGGTAACTATACTGGGACCATCAAAGAACCTGGTTTTTTTACTTTGTCAATCCCTTCAGTATAGCGGTCAATCCTGCAAATCATACTCGACTTGGACAAAGTGGGGACGTTAGCACGAAAATCTCCTTTTTTTCAGGGATGAAATCATCAAATGGAAATGATGTAAATCTTGAAATTGGCAAGAAACAGATTTCCCTCAAAGTTATGACCTTAAGTAATTCCCGTCAAAAAAATCAATGATTGTCTAGGAAATCCTGTAGAAATCGGCATTGCCGTTACTTGGCGTGTAGTCGATACGGCAAAAAGCAGTCTTCAACGTGGATAACTACAAAGAATATCTTTCATTGCAATGTGATAGTGCCCTCCGTAATATTGTCCGCATCTATCCTTACGATGTGTCTCCTAATGTGGATACTACAGGTGACGGGCAAGCAGATGAAGGTAGCCTCCGTGGCTCTAGTGAGATTGTAGCTAACCGTATTCGCGAAGAAATCCAAAGTCGTGTTGAGGATGCTGGCTTGGAAATTCTTGAAGCACGTATTACTTACTTAGCTTATGCACCGGAAATTGCAGCTGTCATGCTTCAACGTCAACAAGCATCAGCCATTATTGATGCACGTAAGATGATTGTTGATGGCGCTGTAGGAATGGTTGAAATGGCACTAGAACGTCTCAATGAAGGAGAATTAGTAGAACTTGACGAAGAACGAAAAGCTGCTATGGTTTCAAATCTCCTAGTCGTTCTCTGTGGCAATCATGATGCACAACCAATTGTCAATACAGGAAGCCTTTATTAGAAATGGCAGAAGCTAAAAAGAAGCAGATTCCCCTTCGACTTTCGGCAAAGTTATATGCTGCACTCGCATCATGGGCAGAAGATGACTTTCGATCAGTTAACGGGCAAATTGAATATCTCCTTACAGAATGTGTCAAGCAACGGAAGAAAGACGGGAAATACGTCTCAGAAACCATTGATGAACCCTTCGAAATTGATATTTAATCTATTTTCCTATCCAGAATAGTGGATAGGAAAATTTTTTTATCTTTTTTTGTCAAGTAACTTTACTTTACAAAAAAGTTTTGATATACTATTAAAGTTGATGAAAATCAAACCTAATTGAATTTATATCTTAAAAGGAGAAAAACGAAATGGCAGTACCTGCACGTCGCACTTCAAAAGCGAAGAAAAACAAACGTCGTACACACTACAAAGTAACAGCTCCATCTGTAAACTTTGACGAAACTACTGGAGATTACTCACGTTCTCACCGTGTATCACTTAAAGGATACTACAAAGGACGTAAAATCGCTAAAGCTGCATCAGCTGAATAATAGAAGGGAGATACCATGCGCGTAAATATTACACTTGAACACAAAGAATCTGGTGAACGCTTGTACCTTACTTCTAAAAACAAACGTAACACTCCAGACCGTCTTCAATTGAAGAAATACTCACCAAAACTTCGCAAACACGTTGTGTTTACAGAGGTTAAATAGTGGGTCATTACGTTTCAGTAGAAACGAAAAAACCTTGATTTAATGCGATTCTTGAATTTTCAAATTTCAATGTATTGCAATAAAAATCAACCGAATGACTACATTTTTGACTACATTTTTTGTGAAATAAATTAGATGTTCGGATATATAGAAAACGCTCTAGTCATATTGTCTAGAGCGTTTTTGTGTTGTTTAAGAAAAATAGATGTTGGTTTTAGATAACTACACATTTCAGATTTTTTTAAACAAGATTTAATTGTTGATAACTAGAAAGGATTATTATGTTTACAAAAAACAAATTTCAATACTGTATTTACAATTATGAAAGACTAGAACTTCATGAGCTACAAAAGGAATATCAAAAGGATAAAGCTGGACAAAACTTAAGTATGAAAACCAATTGTTTTGTCCTGGTTGTTACAAAGTGGATTTGGTCATAAATGAGAAAAAAGGGAAAATCTATCTATCGAGCCATCCTAAATCACCTCATGGTGACGGATGTGAATATTCTTTGGAATCTGCTTCGAAAATAGAACTGAAAGAATACTATGAGAAAATTGATGCAGACTTAGCTGAGCAACTCTTAAATCGTATTCTGGAAGAAAAGGTCCCTAGAGTAATCCAACCAAGGAGCTTCAATTCTCTGCAAAATAATAATGAGGTGTCTGATGTAAAATTTGTTTTAGAAAATAAAATCGGTATCAGAAAATATTTACCTCGCAGATCCCTGCTCCTAAGTGAATTAGAAGTATCTGATCATCTGACTATGTACTATGGAGAGTGTAAGGTATTTCTTGGAAAAACTGATAAGAAGTACTACCTACGTATGTTTCGAAACAATGATCATGCAAAGTACATCTGTAATTTAGTAATTCCTGAAAGAGTGTATAGATATTTGGAAGAAGACTTAGGATTTATCCCACAATCAGAAGATTTAAGTTTTAAACATTCAAGAGCCAACGCAGTTCCTGTAAAATTAGCTTTTGTTTCAACTATGAAGAAAAAACAAGAATATTATAATGGATACTTGAGTTTTTCAAAATTACTTAGAGTGAAGCATATTTAGATTATTAATTTAACGAGATTGATCCGCACCCTCTAAATCGTATGTAAAAATAAAAAGGTAGAACAAAAAGTAGAAAATTTTTAATGAATTTTTGAAGAAATTTGTTAAAATAAGAAAGACTGTAAAATAAAAACCCAACCAAAATTTATTTTTGGCTGGGTTTATTTGATATTCTTACAATCTCATTAAATGAAGATATAATTTTTCCTTGCTTATCTTTGGGTAATTTTGTTAAGTTTTCAAAAAAAGTACTTCTGAAGAATCTTCTCGATCTGATTCAAATGATTGTAGGTTGAAGAACTCCTCGACCGTTAGATTTAGGGCTTTGATTACGGATTCAAGAGTTTTTATCTTAAAATCATACTTCATGTTCTCTATATTTTGAATCGCTTTAACACCCTAGGCCAGCGATTTCAGATAATTTTTCTTGACTTAATCCCTGTGCTTTTCTACACTCACGTATGCGAAAAAGCGATATGCTTTTTGTAATTTATTATATTTCATGTTATCTACCATTTTACTATCTGTTTTCTCTAAAAATAAGTATAATAAACTATCCAAAAACGATAAAAGTATGGTAAAAATAGTACTATAGTTTAATCAAAATGCATAGGGCATTGTACAAAAAGGAGTTTATAAACGTCAAAAAGCTACGGAAAATAGTCATAGTACTGCTAAAAATTGTATACGGGTACGGTTATTTCTGCCATCGCAGCAACTGCAAGTCTTGTCGGCACAATCGGAACTGCTCACGCAGATACAGTAGAGGTTCCATTGCCTACAACTGCTCAAATCGAACCAGCTTTGGTAGAGAAAGAAGCGCCTAAGAAAACTGAAGTGAAAGTTCCTACTAAGGAAGTCACTAAAGAACAAGTTGACGTGGCTAAGGATAAACTTGATAAATCTACCCAAGCAGTAGAAGATGCACAAGCCAAGAAAAACCAAGCGCAGACTGAAAAGACCAAGCGCAGACTGAAGTAGGTAAAGCTCAATCTGAAGTAGATAATGCTCAACAAGCCAAGGATAAAGCGACTCCAGAAAACATTGAAAAGCAAAATCAAGAAGTTACTGGTGCTGAAAAAGGTAAAACTGACGCAGAAAACCAAGAGAAGAATGCTGAAAAAGACCTTAACAAAGCAAAAGAAGTTGTCGCAGACCAAGAACATGTAGTTCATAAGTCTGAGAAAAAAGTAGCGGATGCTTTAAATGAGGTTAAAGATGCTCAGAATGATGTAGATAATGCCCAAGCTATTTTGGACGGTACAGGTCAAGCGAAAGTTGTCGAAGAAAAGGAAAATGCTGAGGCTTTCCAAAAACAAGCACAGGCACAGTTGACGAATGCAGAGGAGGTCTTGGAACAAGCTAAGTCAGACGACAAGAATCTTGCAGACGCAATTTCAAGCGTCCAAAACGAGTTGACAGAAGCTAGTAAGGTAGTAGTAAGCACAGAATCTAAGTTGACTGATGCTACTAATAAAGCTGACCAGACACAAACTGCTCTTGAAAAAGCACAGGATACCTTTACTGTGGCTGAAGCTAGCTATAAGTCTATTAACACTTTCCAAGTTACTGATGAATATGTTAACGCCTTGAAATCCTATGTAAATAATCCTCATGACATTTTGAATGAACGTGATAAGTGGAAAGAACATAGAGAGAAAGTAGAGTCTATCTTAAAATCGGTCAACCAAGAAAATTTGGATTTGAATAAATTCAAAGGAAATGTCACTGATAAAGCTATCAGTGTTGATGCTAATAACTTGACAACCGAACAAATGACAGAACTTTCTCTATTTGCGAGCGATCTACTTAACCAAATCCGTGAGCGTTTTGGAACACCTAAGACTGTTGTAACAAAAGGTATGGTTCAAGTTGCTGACGAAGTGACTGACGGTTACGTAGCTGATGATTGGGGATTCGGAAAAGGTCACGATAACAAAGCAGTAAACAACGTGGCTCGTAAATATGGATTGCCTACTTATGAGGATGATACTCAACAATACCTTGAAAACTTAAACAGTGTCAATAGTGGTGATGAAATTCATACCATGTATGATGCTAAAAAATGGGTTTATGAAAGTATTTCTGACTTGCTATTTAATGGTTGGGAGTGGATGCACGCTCAAAACCTAACAGGTGTATCTTCTGTTCGAGGTGCTACTAAAGAATATTTTGCTTTAGATATTTCTAAGAGTCTAGGACGTACAAGCGCACACTTCATATCAGTTTTTGATAATCAAGTTACTGGAAACAAGTTGGATAAGACTGAAGTACCTAACAATAATACAGCAGAAAGTATTGTAAAAGGCTATAATGTTGCAAATTCTGCCTTATTAAATGCTCAGACTGTAAACTCTCAGGCACAACGTGAAAAAACAAGTGCTTCGCTTGCGAATATCAAGGCTAAAGGGGAGCAGGAGACAATTCAAAAACGATTGGATTCTCTTAAAGCTACACCTTTGAAAACACCAACTGCTCAAAGCAATCTTGAAAAAGCGCAAGACAACCTTGCTAACGCTAATACGCGCCTTAAAAAACGCTAAAAAGGCACTAGATGCTCTAACTGCTGATGTGAAACTGAAACAAGATAATCTTGCTAAAGCTAAGGAAGTCCTTGCTCAAAAAGAGCGTAATCTTACTAATGCTAAGAACAACCTAGCAACTGAACAAGATAAATTGCTTAAACTTAAACAACTAGTACAGATTGCTGAAAATAATCTTGAACTTGCTAAAGAAAAAGTAGCACTAGCTAATAAGACGCTTGAACAAGCCAAGGCTGACCTTGAAAACTTGCTCAATGCAGAACCTAACTTAGCTAAAAGCTAAGGAAGTCCTTGCTCAAAAAGAAACTACTCTTAAAGAGAAAGTGACTGCTTTGAAAGAGACAGAAGCGAACCTTGACAAGTTGTTGAAAGAACAGAAAATCGACCAAGAAGGCTTATGATAAACTCTTCGCCTTATATAGCGCGTGCAGGTAGAAGCTAAGCGTTTAGCTGACCTTGAAGCGCAAAAAGAAAGCGATCCTTGAATCAGGTAACACACCTATTGAAGTCTATGATGAAACTGGAAAAACTTGTATCTTACCAAGTTAAACCTAAGACTGTTTCTCAATCACCTGCGTCCTATAATGGTGCATTAAATAAGAAACAGGATAAATCATTGCCAAATACAGGTGAAAAAAATCAAGTGTTCTTGGATTGATTGAGTTTCAATTATTAGTGTATTAGGTTTATCAGTAAATAAGCGAAAAATAAATAAAAAAATAGTAAAGTAGTTCTAATCGTAAAAATCGGTAAAACTCAGATATGTCATTTTAGCATTTCGTAAAATTAAAGTGGACGCCTGTCCACTTGCACCCTAAATAATTTCGATAGTCTGTGATGAAAAATAAATAATAGGTTTGACTTAATATTATTTCTTATTTCTTGCTCGACTTTTTCAATTTTTCCCATAATTTCCTTTCTCTTATCGCAGCCCAGCTATTTGGATGCTTTTTTTATACATCTTTTCATTTAGGATTTGAAACTCAGAATTAAATTTAATCTTTTTCCTCAATTAGTGACCTTAAACCATCAAGATCTCCATTTTTGAAAAATAATCAAGTATTTCCTTTCCTTTTTTTGATATTTTTTTAATATATCCAAGAGCATTTCCACCCCAGTGATCATCATTCTCATGTCTACACTGATATACTATTAATTCTTCTAAAAGGTCATCTATCTTATTTATTACTCTAGTTGTATGAAGTAATTCTGTCTGTTCATCATGAAATTCATCTTTTTATTTTTTTATCTTCAAGTGTTGACAAAAAAATTATCTTCCCACGGGAAAGCTCGAAGCTTCAAATCTTCCAACACTCCACCATCAATCATATTTTTCTGCTCTTCTTGCATTGTATAAATATAATTGATTCTAAGTTCTGATATTCAAAACTTTTGTGTTCATTTTACAAACTGTTTGAATTTTTCTTTTAACACTTTGTTATAAAAATTCTGTTAATGCGCATTCTATTTTAATAAGTCGATTCTGTCCTTCAAATTCAACAGGGAAGTTCTCGTTATAAAATTCTATAAAATGCTTGATTTCTAGCGAAAAGGACTTATAATTTTCCCAGTCTATTGCCCAGTCGCCTGTTCCAAAAATATAAGCGTTCAGTTGCTCTAAAGAAATTCCAGTCATTAGAAGTTCCCAATTATCTCTAATGAGGATTTGGTAAATTTTTCACATCGTTTATATTCATTTTCATTCTTTCAAATAGTATATTCAATGGTATGTATCCCTAAAACTATTCTCCATAAATTTTCATCGTATTCTTCGTAAAGAATATCTAAAATTAAAAGCCGTTGGAAAAATGTTTGCAGAATATTTTGTTCGCTATAATTGCTCATTTCATCATATGATTTATACATCATATTTCTTGCTCGAAATTTTAATCGTTTCATCATTATTTAATCCTTCAGCAGAGTCGTAGAGGGCTAAATTTACAATTATTGTAAATATCTATAAGTGTAGTAGGAGTAAAGATGAGGATATTTATTTTTCCTTTCGAATTTGTCCTATTAGTGGGGTTGCTAGGGCAAATTTCTCTATTAGATAACATATGATATTTTGGTTTTGTCTTAATTTTATTATTGCCATATTTCCAATAATGTTCGTTGTTGCCATATTCTTTTGCGTTCGTTGTTAATTGCATGGATTTTTACAATCAAGTCTTATCGATGCTAATTCTATTAAAAAAATTTTTTGTATTTTTGAATTCCATTTTTCTCCAAAAAAACGTGGTATTTTTCAAGCAAAATCTGTTGCATTTAACCATAATTATACCATGATTTTATATATATAATATTGATTAGAAGTTATTAAACTTCAAAAAACTTACAGTCCTATCTGATGCGCATCAAATAGACGGATTGAAACAAATATGACGATATGATGATAACGATCATATCTTGCATAAAAATTGTTTTTACCGTTTGTTTGGTGTGCTTTTTACCATATTTCGATACTCAATGATGCTCATATATGTTTCTTTTCAACCTATTCCATTGGGCTGTTAGAAGAGAGCATGTATGTCTAAAGTGGAACAACGTCGTAGTCGTAAACTTATTGAAGCTGTTGAAAAATAATAACTGGGAAACAGTAACACGCTTATTAGCACAACCATTTAATAACCTCGAACGTAAAGAACGTTATTATGGAGTAATAAGTCTCAATCTAACTATTTCGAATGAGGGAAGAAAAACGGAAATCTTAGATTTATATTCAGATAATACATATAATCCAATTGAACTATTGCTTATCAAAGAACGTAATGAACTTCTTATGAATGCACTATCTAAACTATCAAAAGATGATCTCCATATCTTATTGGAAATGACACTCAATGGGACTTCTGCGTTGCAATTGACAAAAGAAACTTCTTTCAAAAAGTCATAAAACAATTAAAAAGCGCTATGAGAATATTTTTAAAAATTTTTTTAAAGGAGGAATTAGAAAAAATATTTTTATTAGCAGGAATTACCAATTTCCTGTTTTTCTCCTTATAGATAAGGAGGTGGTTCCTATGATTGTTTAATGCAAGAAATCGAAGAATACAACTGGAGTACGATAAATAAGAAAGAGGTAAATCACATGAAAACAAAAATCGTAAGAACGGCTATTCAGCCAATACAGCTAAACAATATGTTGATCAGAAGCAAGCTATTCATTGCTTGAGTACTGAATTCGAAGCGCAAATTAAGTTTGAAGATGGTCAGCCAACTGGTGAGATTATTGGCCACAAAGCTTGGTTCTCTCAAAAAGGTTTGCCACCATTTCAAGTGAAGTTTGAATCTGAAGTTGCTCTACCAGCATATTTAGCGATGGTTGATTTTGATGGATTAGAAGCCTGTGAAGTTGGCTATAATGTCTATTTCCGTGCCAATAACATCAAAGAGGTTAAATAATGACGGATAAAGAGCTTGCTCAATACTTGCTCCAAGCCCTAAATATGGGGCTTGGCAATATTATGCAGGGGGAGACTAGCTACACTAATAGTTTTGATATTAAAATTTTGCAAGATGGTTTTCTATTTATCCCACGATTACCAGCTGGGTACATCATTGATGATAATCTTTATCAGAAGATTTTTCTGATTGCTAATGCAGCTCTCTTTCCAAGGTATACGGTATTGAAACAGAACTCAGCTTACTTTCTTGCCCTTGAAACGGATGATATACATGTACAACGAGGCTTGTTTTTTCCCTGGAAAGAAGGAATTTCTGAAAGACTTGTAATTTCAGATTTAGATCAATTTGCGTTGGAACGAGAAAAAAATATTATTCCGATCATGAAAAATTTAACTCTGGATTTTAATAAAGTAACTTCTGTAGCTATCGCAGGAAATAGTGGGTCTGGAAAATCTTATGCTTTGACGTACTTTTTAAGCTTGCTGAAAAATTTTTCGGATTTAATTATTGTGGATCCAAAATTTGATACACCTTCCAGGTGGGCACGTGAAAATGGTATTTCAATTATCCACCCTAAACGTAATCGTTCAAAGTCTGATTTTGTTTCAGAGATAAATGAAAATCTAAGCTCATGTTTGAATCTTATCCAAGTACGTCAAGAAATTCTCTATGACAATCCTGATCAAGAGTTTAAGCATTTAACTATTGTAATAGACGAAGTTCTCGCACTTTCAGAAGGTGTCAATAAAACGATAAAAGAGTCTTTCTTTTCACTCTTATCACAAGTTGCACTTCTCGGGCGAGCGACCAGAGTGCATCTTTTATTAGTTAGTCAGCGTTTTTGATCACAATACAATCCCTATTTCTGTTCGAGAACAACTGAATGTACTTATTCAAATTGGGAACATTAATAAGAAGACAACACAATTTCTGTTCCCAGATTTGGATCCAGAGGGGATAGTCATTCCAATTGGAAAGGGTACAGGCTTGATCCAAATCATTGATAATGAGCATCCTTATCAAGTTCTTCCCTTATTATGTCCAACTTATTACACTAAGAAAGGTATTTTATGAATGACAAAAAGAATTTCTTTCAGAGAACTTTTAATTTTACAGTAACGTTACTTATATATGGTTTGTTTTTCCTTTGTTTGACAATTGGTCTCAGATTGCTACAGAATTTGATGGCAGATGCTCAAAGTACATACTTATCTCATCTGTTTGAGATGATGAATCAATGGGCTAGTAAAGGTGAATACTATACAAAAACTCTAGCAATTTTATTGCCGTTAATCGCCTTATTTTTAATCATAATTGAGTTGGTTCTACGTGCTATTTATGACAAGCCGTCTAATTATTTTAGATCCGCTTATCAAACGATTCGCCTCATTCAGTTTTTGAGACAAGATGAGAATTCTCAACTAGCATTTTCAATTGATAACTCTTCTACTGTGACAAGATTCAATCCTATTTTAAGGAAATTTAATAGAGCAACATCTAAGTGTGTTGTTGATGTAAGAAATGATTCTGTGACGATTTTGATTAAGTATCCGAAAACCCAGCAGTCTCAGAAATTACTAAGAGAAATGGAAAACTATATCAAAGAAGAAATTTCTAGTCGCAATCCAGAATATTATTTTTCTGCACCAAACCGGCGAGGTAATAAGCTTTGGTTTAAATCTACAAAAAGATAATAAATTGGCAGTGCTTGGTTCACGTAGTGAAGACCAGAAGTACTGCCTTGTCATGAAATCTAATTGGCAGATACACTGGGGCTACTACGACCCCCAGTGTATCAATAATCAATAATCACATGAATTGCAAACAATTTGAAAATGCTAGTTGAAGGGAGGTAGTCATGGCTAAAGATAAACGTTCGAATAAGTGGGCATTCCTGATTTATCAAGAAAGCGCGCCGGAAAACTATCTTGATATTCTAGAGGGGATGCATATTCCATTTGTATTAAGTCCATGGCACGACAAAGATGTTAACAAAGAAACTGGAGAATTTAAAAAAGCGCATAAGCACGGAGTCCTATTTTTCGAATCACTTAAAAGCTATACGCAGGTTTCAGAGTTACTAACTGAAAAACTACATACACCTTCTCATGTAGAGGTAGTCATGTCACCAAAGGGAATGTATGATTATTTCATACACGCAGAGAATCCTGACAAAACACTTTACAATATGGATGAGATTGAATCTGGTTGTGGTTTTGAATTGGAGCAATTTCTAATCACTAACAATAACGATCAATTTCTTTCAACTGTGATTGATATTATCGAAGAACACAACTTTACTGAGTTTAACAATCTTGTTAGATATGCACGAGTTGAGAATCCGTCACTTTTGAATCTCATTATTGATAAGACGTACTTTTTCGCAAAATATCTGGATTCTCGTAGACACTCAAGTCATAGAAAGGAGAGTGAAAAATGACGAATAATGAGCTCATAAAAATTGAATCAAATTGAACAGATTTTGAATTGTTTACTTGCTTTGATGCAGAAACAAGAAAAATACTCAAAAGCATGTAAGTATACTTACTCAGAAAGAGCTGCTTTCGATACTTAAGATTTCACCAAACACCTTGAAGTCTTGGGAGAATACAGGGCTTAAACGATTGGAACCACCCATCGAGGGAACTCGAACTGTTTACTATAGAATGGAGGATGTGCTGACCTATTTAACTCCTTTGATTCTGAAAAATGTGCTAAAATAGTAATATCACATAGAAATAATGTGAGGTTGTTATTTTAGCCTTTTATATATATCCGAACGTGAAAGGCTACTATGCAGAAAGAAACTATCATTCACAACAATCGAAAAGTCATTAAAACTACCAAGAGTAACGGGTCTATTAGCTATACGCAACGTGGGTGTATATATTGGTGTAGATGTTAAAACTGGTAAAAAAGTTACATCATCTATAACTGCTAAAACTCTAAAAAGTCTTGATAGGAAAATCATTCAAGCTCGACTTGAATTTGAAGCGAAGGGTTCAACTTTAAAAGAGACTTTGTTGATTAATAACTTCGAGGAGTTAGCTGAAGCCTGGTTTGTCAGTTTTGTAACTTGGGTCACTTCTCAGAATACTATCAATCGGGTTCGAAGCTATCTTGATACCTACATTATCCCTAAGTTTGGAGAATATAGACCTGAAGAAATAAAATCTGCAGATATTCAGATTTGGGTTAATAAATTAGCTCAACAATCTAAAAAAAGTCTGTTGAATCAGGTGTTAAAAAATTCCAAAAGGGACACGCAAAAGATTTCGGTGCAGTTATCTATAAACTCAGTGATATTTTCGATTATGGGATTACAAATTTTCGAACTTTCTCATAATCCAGCTCGGACAGTAAAAATCCCTCCAAAACCAAAGGTGGTAAAGGAGAGAATTATGGTATTGCACGGAGAGGATTTGGGCTACTTGGCTGAACTATCTTGATACTCTTCCTGACACACGAGCTAATCGAAGATTTAAAGGTTATCTGCGATACGCTGTTAGCTTCTGCGCTTCGAATCAATGAACTTCTTGCTTTATCAATCCATGATCTCGATTTTTGATTCCAATGAGATCATCGTTAACAAGACGCTAATGTGGAAAGTTGGAAATAAGAAAACTTGGGATTAAGGGTGAGATTGTTTTGTAAGAACAGTGCCAAAACTGATTCTGGTAACAGAAGAGTTGCAGTCCCGAGACAAAGTCTTAGATGACTTGAAAAGCTTTTCATGCTGAGATGAGTGATTACTTTGTGAGTCATGATTTACCAACTGTGGACCTAATTTTCCCAACAATTTACGGGAACTATATGTGTGACAGAAATGAACGTGCAACGCTTAAAAAGCGTTTGACTGAGTTGGGACTACCAAACTATGGTTTTCACCTTTTCCGTCATACACATGCTTCTTTGATGCTGAATGCTGGTGCGAACTGGAAAGAACTCCAGATAAGAATGGGACATAAGTCGATTAAAACGACTATGGACACTTATGCTGAATTGGCACCGAAAAAGAAAGCAGAAGCAGTTGAAATCTACCTCAAAGAAATTGCAAAATTGACGGCTTAGCAAAATGACTACATTTATGACTACATTTTCTATAGAACAATCTAAAAACGTTGATATAACGGCGTTTAAAGAGTGCTAAAATAACATTCACAACCTTTACAGAAGTTAAGTAAGCATTCAATACGAATCAATACAGAAGAAAAACGCTGATTTCAAGCGTTTTTTCTTTTTTCAATTTCAATACATTTCACTATATTTCAGTCCAAACTCTACCTTTTTCTCTACCTTTTTTAGATAAATATATCATCTGGATATTGAAGTTAAGCCCTGCTATCATTTCGATGGCAGGGCTTTTTAATGTTTGGTACACTACCTTCTTATCTATATTTTGATGGAGCTGAAGTTGACATCTACAAAGTTTAATGTTAGAATACATTCAAAAATATATTTGAATGAGGTGTTTTATGATTCAAAATGTTGTTACTTCAATAATCCTGTATTCTGGGACAGCCGTAGACTTACTTATTATCCTAATGTTATTTTTTGCCAAAAGAAAAAGCAGAAAAGACATCATTAACATCTATTTAGGACAATTTCTAGGCTCTGTTAGTCTAATATTGCTAAGTTTACTTTTTGCATTTGTCTTAAATTATATTCCTAGTAAAGAGATTTTAGGTTTGCTCGGTTTGATTCCAATTTTCCTAGGACTCAAAGTTTTGCTTTTAGGAGATTCTGATGGAGAAGCTATTGCAAAAGATGGTTTGCGCAAAGATAATAAAAACCTGATTTTTCTAGTCGCTATGATTACTTTTGCAAGTTGTGGTGCTGACAATATTGGTGTTTTTGTCCCATATTTTATTACCTTAAATTTAGCGAATTTGATAGTGGCTTTACTTACCTTTTCTAGTCATGATTTATCTCTTGGTTTTTTCTGCCCAAAAATTGGCACAAGTCCCTTCTGTTGGAGAAACTTTGGAAAAATATAGCAGATGGTTTATTGCCGTTGTTTATTTAGGATTGGGGATGTATATCCTGATTGAAAACAACAGCTTTGACATGCTATGGACTGTGTTAGGCTAGGAGAAAAAATTATGAAAAAAGATAGTATCTGCCAAGTGAATATTATAAATCAACAAAATGTTACAACCGCAACGAACTACCTTGAAAAGGAAAAAGTCCAAAAATCACTTCGCATTTTATCAAAGTTTACCGATAATAAACAGATAAATATCATCTTTTATCTCCTTGCTGTTGAAGAACTCTGTGTCTGTGATATAGCCTGTTTACTAGATCTCAGTATGGCATCTGCCTCCCACCATCTTCGTAAACTCAGCCAATCAAAACATCTTGGACACTAGAAGAGAGGGGAAAAATTATATATTATTTTATAAAAGATGAGGAAATCAGAGATTTTAATCAACTAGGATAACAACTATTTTTACGTTCTAGAGCGTTTTTTTGTGTTGTTTAAGAAGAATAGATAGAGGTTTTAGATAACTACACATATTAGTTTTTAAAAATGAGATTTAATCGATGATAACTAGAAAGGATTATTACTAAATATCTTGTTTATTGCCAATTAAAAAGACGGTAGAATCGTCATCCTACGGTGTTGTTGCTTTTTAAATGCAAGAAGTGACAGAAGGAAAATAGAGAAAACACCTTTTACATTTAATAGGCAGGCGGAAGGTTTCAAGAGGAAAAACTTGGAACTTTGAGTGTACCAATTGGGTAAATTACTAGTACATTAGATATTTTTATAGATTTCGAAAGTAAATTGGAAGGATTTTCGAATTATCCCCAAAGCAAAA
>BNJT01001671.1_pt1 | contig 26488 bp, 27 predicted proteins | sample 8540491 | NCBI WGS metagenome assembly BNJT01 (sample SAMD00202455, study PRJDB9452) | human saliva metagenome | host: Homo sapiens | reverse complement strand
TGAAATCTGAGCTTCAGGAAACCAGTCTTGTAATTCCTTTTGCAATCATATTCTAGCCCTCCACTTTTTGGATGCACCAAGAAATTATGGTCTCTAGACGCTCCAGATTTTCAGTCAGATGGAGATAGCCCATGACCGCTTCAAATCCCGTGGACATACGATAAGTCACGACATCTGCATTTTTAGCCTTTGTGTGGCTATTGGTGTTACGTCCCCGTTTATAGATTTCTTCTTCTTTTTCCGTCAGGACTTGTTCCTCCAACATGAGGGCAAATCAAGCGCGCCTGAGCCTTGGCTGACACATACTTAGTTGCCTCTTGATGGAGTTTATTGGGCTTGGTCATACCTTTGAGGATGAGGTGACGGCGGATATACATAGAATACACCGCATCCCCCTCAAAAGCTAGCGCAATCCCATTAATGAGATTGACATCAATCACGTGTCCACCTCACTCCATCTTTTGTATCCAGTAGTTTAATCCCTTGAGCAGCTAGTTGGTCACGGATTTGGTCTGCTGTCGCAAAGTCACGATTGGCACGCGCTTCTTGACGTTTTTGAATTAAGGCTTCAATCTCTACTTCTAAAACTTCCTCGACAAAGACAATTCCAAAGACCTCTAACATAGCCGCAAGAGCTTCCTTAACCGTTGCATCATAGTTTCCTGAGTTAATCCACTTGGCCATTTCAAAGACTACTGTGATACCGTTGGCAGAGTTAAAGTCCTCATCCATAGCCGCCACAAACTTATCTTTAAAAGCCTGCAACTCCCCTGCATCTACAGTTCTAGTAAATGGTTGCTCATAAGTGTTCTTCAGATACTTGAGATTAGTCTCTGCATCCCGCACTGCTTTTTCGGTAAAGTTGATTGGTTTACGGTAGTGTTGAGTTGCAAAGAAGAAACGAAGTACTTGCCCATCAATGGTCTTAAGAGCATCATGCACGGTAATAAAGTTGCCCAAGGACTTAGACATCTTGACATTGTCGATATTGACAAAGCCATTATGCATCCAGTAGTTAGCAAAGGTCTTGCCTGTTTTGGCTTCTGACTGGGCAATTTCATTGGTATGATGCGGAAATTCCAGATCGGCTCCCCCACCGTGAATATCAATGGTATCGCCCAAAATCTCTGTTGACATAACCGAACACTCGATATGCCAACCCGGACGACCAGGTCCCCAAGGACTATCCCAAGAAATATCTCCTGGTTTTGCAGCTTTCCAAAGGGCAAAATCTACAGGATTTTCCTTGCGAGCCGTTTCTTCATCGGTACGACCTGAAGCACCCAGCTCCAAATCTTCCAAGGTTTTGTTAGCCAATTTGGCGTAATTGTGGGATTTTTCCACTCGGAAGTAAACATCTCCTTGACTCTCGTAAGCATAACCTTTTTCAATCAAGTCTTCCACAAAACGAATGATGTCCGCCATAAACTCTACTACACGCGGATGGCGAGTCGCAGGTTTCACGCCTAAGGCCGTCACATCCTCACGAAAGGCAGCGATGTACTTGTCCGCAACCTCCTGAGGCGTGATACCTTCTTCTTTGGCACGGTTGATAATCTTATCATCCACATCCGTAAAATTGGAAATATAGTTGACTTCAAATCCCCGATACTCAAAAATAACGGCGAATGGTATCAAAAGCCACCGTCGATCGGGCATTCCCTACGTGGATATAGTTGTATACCGTTGGCCCACAGACATACATGCGAACCTTTCCTTCTTCGATTGGGACAAATTCTCGCAAATCACGAGACATGGTGTCGTAAATTTTAATCATGCGGTCCACTCCTTCTCTATTTCTGACTTTTTCGGCTGAAAACCAGCTCTGCAAAAGGGCCAAATTGTCTGAGGCTATCCAGTTGGTAAAAACGCGCCCTTCCTCTTGGGTAAAGAGGGGAACCCCCTTTCCTAGGATAAGGGGTGCTATCTGAATAATGAGGTGGTCGAAAAGATCCGCATCTAAGAGCGGTCCTACCAAGGAATTACCACCAATCACAAAGACATTTTTTTGCCTTTTGTCAATCTGCTGAACAAAGTCCACCACATCCCCAGCTACTGGCTGGTAATTGCTGACAGGCAGGTGCCTATCATGCGTAAAGACATAGTTTTCCGTAGCTTGATAAAAACTTTCTACATCTTGCAAATCTTGGATTTCCTCAAAGGTCCGCTTGCCCATGATGGTGATATCCATTTGCCTGTAAAAGTCATCATAGCCTGTATCCTCTACAGAACCAAGCTGATGCAGACCAGTCTATCCTATGCTGGCTGTCTGCCAAGTAGCCATCCATGGTGATACAGCCGTAAAAATATACTGCCATTCTTGTAGTTACCTTTCTAGTTCCTTGGCTATTATCAAAGCGATAGCGAAAAAAGTCATGGCTTCAGCTGTCCGCTCTTCATGGCGGGCATCCCAGGTTCGGTTATGATGATCCACATAGTCAGCTGTGTAGAAGAACTGATAGACTTTACTCTTGCGAAATTGACTCCAAGCCATGATAGCTGAAGCTTCCATGTCCACCACTTGTGCACCAGCAGCCAAGCGACGCTTGACCTTATCAGGCGTTTCCCGATAAAAGGCATCAGTCGTCCAAGCCTTTGTTCGAATGTGCTCAATGCAAGATTTGTTCAAAGCTTCTTCCATGGTTAAGAGCAAAGTTTCGTCATAAGCTATCTCATCACTTGGAGGAGCGTAATGGTAACTTGTACCTTCATCACGTAGAGCTGAACTTGGTAGGATAATCTTATCTGCCTGAATAGACTGATCTAGAACTCCGCAAGAACCCAACACAATAAAGTTCCTAAATCCTCTTGCTTTGAGTTCTTCTAAGAGCCCAACAACCATCGGAGCTCCAATTGGAGCTATAGCAACTGCTACCTTACTCCCATCCTTTTCATAGATATACCATGGAAATCTACCATTTAGATTGGTTAGATAGCCACCTTCGTAAACATCTTCAAACTGCTTTACTCGTTCAACGATTTCTCCATTAAAAGATAAAATGATTGTGTCACAGATTTCTCCACCACCACGAATACTTCGATCAGTTGGTTCGATAACAGCAGGTACATTTTCGAATTCTTCTAATAGCATAACTTCTCTTTCTTTAAGGCTCCAGCAAATCCGCCTTCATTTTATTTAGACGGCGCAGTTTGGTCTCATCTTTTTTTGGCTTCACTGATATAATGAGCCCATTCACGCTGGTGGCTAGGTGGCAGTTTAATAAAGCGCTCCTTAGCAAGACCATCCAAGCGTTCTTGCAACTCAAGAACTGCCTGGTTCAAAATTGCATCTGATAAATCTGACATAGTTCTTACCTCCTGTCATACTTCACCTCGATAACTTTGCTACCCTATCCTACAGACTTGATGAATGGTGGCTGGCTTCACGGGCATGCTCTAGCTTGTCTAGATAGTATTTCCGTTTCTCCTCTACCTCGTGAATGGTTGGCTCGTCTTTCTCACCATGAACACGGACGATCCTGGCCGGAATACCGACAACCGTCACATCACTAGGTACATCAGATACAACCACTGCACCCGCCCCAACTTTGGCTTTCTCTCCAATTTCAATAGGGCCAATCACCTGAGCGTGGGCCGAAATCAGCGCCCCTTTACGAACAGTCGGATGGCGTTTGCCACTATCCTTACCTGTCCCTCCAAGAGTAACCCCATGGTAGAGAAGAACACCTTTTTCAACAATCGCCGTCTCTCCAATCACCAGACCTGAACCATGGTCGATAAAAACACCTGAGTCAATCTGGGCACCCGGATGAATCTCGATTTGGGTCCAAAAACGCCAAAACTGGCTAGTGCATACGAGCTAAAAGCTTAAAGCCATGTTTCCAGAGAAAATGAGAGAGACGGTGAGCAGCCAAGGCTTTGACACCCGGATAGGTCAGCAAGACTTCCAAGGTAGTGCGAGCCGCTGGATCATTTTCTTTTACGATATCAATGGTTTCACGCCACCATCCCATACATTTCTCCTTTCTTATTCTGAGTCTTTTGGTGTTTCTGTAGTTTCTTTCTTAGGTTTGTGGTCCTTGTGATGACGTGGACGGTGAGGTCGCTCAGACTTTTCGCCTTTTTCATCACGCTCTGGTTTTGGTGGACGAGGAAGAAGTGCCTTCATAGAGGCATCAATACGGCCTTTTTCATCAATCTTGATAACCTTAACATCGACTTCATCACCGATAGCTACCAAGTCCTCGACACGATTGGTACGAGTCCAAGCCATTTCAGAAATATGCACAAGTGCATCTGTCTTATCAAAGAGGTTGACAAAGGCACCAAATTTCTCGATACGAACAACCTTAGCATGGTAGACTTCATCCACTTTGGCTTCACGAACCAAGCCAGCGATGATTTCTTTGGTACGGTTAATGGCATCTTGGTCACTAGAGTAGATGGACACATTACCTTCTTCGTCGATATCAATCTTGACGCCAGTTTCAGCGATAATCTTGTCGATGGTTTCTCCACCTTTACCGATGACAATCTTGATTTTGTCCACATCAATCTTGATAGTATCAATTTTCGGAGCAGTTGGAGCCAATTCTGGACGAACTTCTGGAATAGTTGCTTCAATCACATCAAGGATTTCAAAACGCGCTTTCTTGGCTTGAGCCAGAGCCTCAGTCAAGATTTCAGCAGTAATCCCTTGGATCTTGATATCCATTTGAAGGGCTGTAATCCCGTCACGAGTTCCGGCAACCTTAAAGTCCATGTCTCCAAAGTGGTCTTCCAAACCTTGGATATCTGTCAATACTGTATAGTTATTTCCATCTGAGATAAGACCCATGGCAATCCCTGCTACTGGCGCCTTGATTGGCACACCACCAGCCATAAGGGCAAGAGTTCCCGCACAGATAGAGGCTTGAGATGAAGAACCGTTTGATTCTAAGACTTCAGCTACCAAGCGGATAGCGTATGGAAATTCTTCCAAACTTGGCAAGACTTGAGCAAGAGCACGCTCACCGAGAGCACCGTGACCAATTTCACGACGACCAGGCGCACCATAACGACCAGTTTCCCCTACAGAATATTGAGGGAAGTTATAGTGGTGCATAAAGCGTTTCTTGTACTCTGGGTCCAAACCATCGATGATTTGAGTTTCACCCATTGGCGCCAAGGTCAAAACTGAAAGGGCTTGCGTTTGTCCACGAGTGAAAAGGCCAGAACCATGTACACGAGGAAGATAGTCGACCTGCGCATCTAAAGGACGGATTTCATCAACCTTACGACCGTCAGGACGCACCTTGTCTTCTGTGATCAAACGGCGCACTTCAGCGTGTTCCATTTGTTCCAAGATTTCAGCCACATCACGCATGATACGGTCAAATTCTTCATGGTCTGCATATTTTTCTTCATACACTGCAGTCACTTGGTCTTTAACTGCTTGAGTTGCAGCTTCACGAGCCAATTTTTCTTCTACTTGAACCGCTTTTTGGAGGTCACTGTTATAGGCTGCGACGATTTCAGCCTGTAATTCAGCATCTACGTGAAGCAATTCCACCTCTGCTTTTTCTTTACCAATTGCAGCAACGATTTCTTCTTGGAAGGCAATCAATTCTTTGACTGCTTCGTGACCTTTAAGAAGGGCTTCCAACATGATTTCTTCTGACAATTCTTTGGCACCAGACTCAACCATGTTGATAGCGTGTTTGGTCCCAGCTACTGTCAATTCAAGAAGCGAACGCTCTGCCTGTTCTTGAGTAGGGTTGATAATGATTTGGCCGTCGACATAGCCCACTTGTACCCCAGCAATAGGTCCGTCAAACGGAATATCTGAGATAGAAAGTGCCAATGATGAACCAAACATAGCTGCCATTGGTGCAGATGCATTTTCATCATAAGAAAGCACAGTGTTGATCACTTGCACTTCGTTACGGAAACCTTCCGCAAACATTGGGCGGATTGGACGGTCAATCAAACGCGCTGTCAATGTCGCATCAGTTGAAGGACGTCCTTCACGCTTCATAAAGCCACCAGGAAACTTCCCAGCCGCATACATTTTTTCTTCGTAGTTGACTTGAAGTGGGAAGAAATCCCCAGTTGCCATTTTCTTAGACATCACGGCTGCAGTCAAGACAGTTGACTCACCGTAACGGACGACAACAGCGCCATTTGCTTGCTTAGCAACCTGACCAGTCTCTACGATTAACTCACGACCCGCAAAAGTCGTTTGAAACACTTGTTTTGTCATTTTAATCCCCTTTGGATTGATGAAATTATACGCCTTGCCTACAAAGATCAAGATACTAAGGTCGCAAAAAGCAAAGTAAAAATAGGAAACTGGCGAAGTCTTCGATGAAGACAAGACAGTTTATCTTTTTTACACAGCTTTTCGGCCGAGTTCAATTACTCATGATAGCATAAATTGACGCAGTGTGCGATGCACACCAGGAAATCTATCTTTTTCACTAGGGATTTAGCCCGTGTTTAACTATCAAGATACTAAGGACGTAAAAAGCAAAGTAAAAAAATAGGAAACTGGCGAAGTCTTCGATGAAGACAAGACAGTTTATCTTTTTTACACAGCTTTTCGGCCGAGTTCAATTACTCATGATAGCATAAATTGACGCAGTGTGCGATGCACACCAGGAAGTCTATCTTTTTCACTAGGGATTTAGCCCGAGTTCAACTATCAAGATACTAAGGTCGCAAAAAGCAAAGTAAAAAAATAGGAAACTGGCGAAGTCTTCGATGAAGAAAAGACAGTTTATCTTTTTTTCCACAGAGTTGTAGGCGTGTTCAATTACTCAAGATATTTTGGACGGTTCGGCTTGCCGAACATTTCTGTAGAAAAATAGGAAGGTGACGCCGCACTCGATGAGTGCTAGGAAGCTTATCTTTTTTCCTAAGAAATGAGACCAAAATTCAATTAAGTAGTTTTTTTGATATTTCACTGGAATAGTGCGGACGGGAGCAACTTCCTTCGGAATTTCATCCCTAATTTTTGAGCCAAATGTCTCAAAAATCCCGTTTTAGATAATAACATTGTTATCATCTAAGATACCACTATAGCGTGAAATATCTTTTTATAGACACCTATTATCAGGTTTTAATAAAAATTTCTATAGCTTAAATACCCTCATCTTTGTATCAAGTACGTACAGAGTCCATTTTATCATATTTTTCTTAAAAAGTACGGGCTTTTCTATTAAAAAGGAACCATTCCCCTCACCTGAGAAGAATGGTTTGCTTTTTATTATCCTAAAGACTGATGATTAAACAAGGCATGGGTTGCTTGGTGGATGTATTTGGCTGTTTCAGCATTGTTCATGGTGTAGAGATGCACACCAGCAACATCCTGAGTGACCAAGTCCACGATCTGGTCCACTGCATAGGCAAGTCCTGCTGCTCTGAGCGACTCAGGGTCATGCTCATACTTGTCTAAGATGGCTTTGAATTTGCGTGGAAGGCGGATATTCTCACAAGTCTTCAAGAGACGAAGCGCTTGGTTACGGTTAAGAATGGGCATGATCCCCGCATGAATAGGAACATCAATCCCTGCCAAGGTACACTTGTCTTGGAAATCGTAGAAGCGCTCATTGTCAAAGAAAAGTTGCGTTACAAGACTTGAACAGCCTGCATCCACTTTTTTTCTTGAGATTTTTGAATATCCGAGATTTGGTTTGGAGAGTCAGGGTGCCCCTCTGGGTAGCAAGCACCAACAATATCAAAGTGAGGAGCTTGTTCCTTGATGAACTCGATCAAATCCGTTGCGTAGCGGAAATCCTTTTGTGGTTCCACATCAGGGATAATGTCCCCACGCAAGGCCAAGATTTTCTGTACCCCAACCTTATCCAAGTCTGCAATGGTTTCAGCAACTTTGTCCTTGGTCAGATAGATAGCTGGCAAGTGGGCAATGGTTGGAATCGCCAAGTCATTCTGGATAAAGTCAGCCAAACGAACCGTTGTTTCCTTGATATTAAATTTATTATTACTGGCGGTCACACTGATAAAGTGCGGTGTCAGCTCCCTGCATATCCTGCAAGGCTGAAATAATTTTATCATTACCCACAGCTGGGTTTGGAGGGAACACTTCAAATGAAAGTGACGGTGTTTGGCGTGACATAGTCATTATCCTTTTCTTTTTGATTTCATGATTGCTGAGCCAGCTAGGGCCAAGCAGTTCCTTGATCAGTCAGGGTCAAGAGAGAAATCTTATCTTATAATTTCTCACGCGCAGCTTTTTAGCCGCTTCGACAAGGCGGATCAAGCTTTCTTTTGTTTCTGGAATACCGCGTGTTTTCAAACCACAGTCAGGGTTGATCCAAACTTTCTTGCTTGGTACTTTAGCAAGAATAGCATCGATTGTGTGGTCGATTTCGCCTTCATTTGGCACACGAGGTGAGTGGATATCGTAAACCCCAGGTCCCACTTCTGTTTGGAAGTTTTTCGCTTTGAGCTCGTCCAAGATTTCAAGGTTTGAACGGCTTGCTTCAAAGGAAATAACGTCCGCATCCATGTTGTCGATAGCTGGGATGATATCTGTAAATTCTGAGTAACACATGTGGGTGTGGATTTGTGTGTCTGGCGCTACTGTAGAGTGTACCAAGCGGAAGGCAGGAATAGCCCAGTCAAGGTAGTCTTCGTACCAGTCGCTACGACGGAGTGGCAATTTCTCACGAAGAGCAGCCTCGTCGATTTGGATGATTTTTCACACCTGCAGACTTCAAGGTCAAGAACTTCATCCTTGATAGCAAGGGCGATTTGAAGAGTAGAATCCTTGATAGAGATGTCTTCACGTGGGAATGACCAGTTAAGGATGGTAACAGGTCCAGTCAACATACCTTTAACAGGTTTGTCTGTACGGCTTTGTGCGTAGCTAGACCATTTGACAGTGATTGGGTTGAGACGAGTGACATCACCCCAGATGATTGGTGGTTTCACCCCACGCATACCGTATGATTGTACCCAACCATTTCTTTAGAGAAGAGGTAACCTGACAAGTTTTGACCGAAGTACTCAACCATGTCGTTACGCTCGAATTCACCGTGTACAAGCACGTCAAAGTCCAACTTCTTCTTGCCATTTGATCCATTCGTCGATTGTTTCAGCAAGGAAAGCGTCGTATTCTTCTTGAGACAATTCACCCTTTACGGAAGGCCAAACGTTTAGCACGAACTTCCTTAGTTTGAGGGAATGAACCGATGGTTGTTGTTGGAAGAGCTGGAAGTTTGAAAGCTTCTTCTTGGATGGCTTCACGTTCTGCAAAGGCTGGCAAACGAGTGTAGTCTGCGTCTGTCAATCCAGCGATACGCGCACGAAGTTCTGCATTTTCACCCAACACGCTCAGTCGCAAAGAGTTCTTTATTAGCTGCAAGAGCTTCTGCACCTTGACCATTGCGGATAGCATCCAAGTCACGGATTTCATCCAATTTTTCAACTGCAAAAGCAAAGTGGTTCAAGATAGCTGGTTCAAATTCTTCATTAGCAGTTGTAAATGGCACATGAAGAAGTGAGCATGAGCTTGTCAATACGATGTTTTTCAGCTGGGAATTTGCTCAAGAACAGCCAAGCTCTTTTTCGTAGTTGTTGCGCCAGATGTTTTTACCATTGACAATACCTGCATAAAGAGTCTTGTCAGCTGGGAAGCCACCTTTAACCAATTCAAGAGTTTTCTTACCTTCAACGAAGTCAAGACCAATGGCATCTACTGGCAAGTTTACAAGGTCAGCATATACGTCACGAACGTCTCCGAAGTAAGTTTGAAGCAAGACTTCAAGACCTTTTTTGTCAGCCAAGAGTTTGTTGTAGAGGTTTAAGAAGAGAGCTTTTTCTTCTTCTGTCAAATCTTTGACAAGAGCCGCTTCATCCAATTGGATACGAGTTGCACCTAGTTCAGCCAATTTAGCAAAAACTTCTTGGTAAGCAGCTACTAAGCTGTCTACGAAGTCTTCTGCTTTCACACCTTCTTCAAAGTCTGACAATTGAAGGAAAGTGAATGGACCTACAAGAACTGGACGAGTGTTCAATCCAAGTTCTTTGGCTTCTTGGAATTCATCAAAAATTTTGTGACCTGCAAGTTTGACTTGAGTGTCTTTTTCAAATTTAGGAACGATGTAGTGGTAGTTGGTGTTGAACCACTTCTTCATTGGAAGGGCGCGAACGTCTCCTTTTTCTCCTTGGTAACCACGACCCAAAGCGAAGTAGCGCTCAAGGTCAGACAAGTCCAAGTTTTGAACTGAAGCAGGTACCACGTTGAAAAGGAAAGCTGCATCTAGGAAGTTGTCATAGTGAGAAAAGTCATTTGATGGAATTTCAGTGATGCCTTTTTCTTTGACGATGTTCCAGTGTTTAGCACGCAATTCTTTTGCGGCTACCAAGAGTTCTTCTTCTGAGATTTCTTTTCTAAAGTATTTTTCAGTTGTAAATTTTAATTCGCGGAATTCGCCCAAACGAGGGAAACCGATGATTGTAGTTGACATGATGTGTCCTCCAAAATTTGTTGTTGAAACTATCTTAACAGAAAAGAAATCATCTGTATAATTGTAAAAAATTAGGCTTTGATATAGTTTGAAACTATATCTCTGTTTTAGACAAAAGAAAAAGACTTGAGACACATGCCTCAAATCCTTTGTGTATCTTGTTTTATAGCTCTATTACAGTTAGGCTCTTCAAACGCGTTATTAGTAATTCTTATAAGTGACTATGGCTTGTTATTAGAAAAGACTATAGGTTGATTCTCCTTTGGTATTTTTGATATTTCCCTGAAAAGTGCGGACGGGAGCAACTTACTTCGTAATTTCATCCCTAATTTTTGAGCACTTCGCTTTTTCATTTCTATGCTCAGGCTAAAATAGTTCCCCGAACTATTTTACTCTCAAAAATTCCGTTCTAGATAATAATAAATTATTATCTAGAATACCACTATAGCGGGAAATATCCGCTAAAAGCTCACTTCGTTCGCACTTGATATAAATAAAGCATAATTTTTCTATATTATACACTTAAGGCACTATAACTGTTAAATTTGTTAAAGTTTTCCAACCTCTTCCTATCAACTCTTTCTCTGTTCGAGTGGGACGACTGCTAGAGTCTTTCCTAAACTAGCTAAAACTTTTAAGACCGTATCCAACTGAGGACTAGTCTTTCCTGTTTCCATCCTAGCTATAACCGGCTGGCTCACTCCACTTAGTTCTTCTAGCTTTTTCTGACTAATTCCTTGCTCATGTCTGGCTTCAATCAACTCACTCATGATAGCCACTCGCATATCACTTTCAAGGATTTCTTCCTTGGTAAAGAGTTCAGACCGGACATCCTTCCAGTTACTTCCAATAGCACTATTTTTCATCACTTAGCCCTCTTTCTTTTAAGTCCTTCAGTTCACGCTTGGCTTTTTCAATTTCTCTTCTAGGAGTTTTCTGAGTCTTTTTGACAAAATGATGTAAAAGAACAAAACTACCATCAACCCATGCTACAAATAAAATTCGATCTCTCAGTGGTCTTAGTTCCCAAATCTCATCTTCCAAATGTTTGATATAGGGTTCACCAGCTCTCGTCCCATGCTGACTAAGCAACTCGATATAGTCATTTAGTTTATTGAGTTTGATGCGGCTATCCTTACTTTTCTGACTAGCCAATTCTCTCATATAATCCAAAACTGGCTCGTTTCCATTTTTGTCCTTATAGAAGTAAATCGTATGCACCAAGCTACCTCTTTCTAATTTAATTATAACTCAAAAGTTATTAAAAGTAAATCTGAACACTCATAAAAAGAAGACCTTAGAAAAACTCTAAAGGTCTCATCTTTATTATTCGAAAAAATTACGAAAAGAGTTATAAAATGCTGATAATTCTTACGTTTACTTCAGCTCAATCCCCTTCTCTCGGAGATTAGCCAGACACTCCTCATAGTAGGCATCGTCATGTTCGCTATATATAGGACTAGTCAACTTTTCCTCTACTAAGTCTTGATAAGGAGGGCAGGTCTTACCTCGGTAGTTCTTATCCAGCCACTCTGAACTGACATTATAGCCACGGTCAGCCATTTCCTTCATGATCAAGCGATGATAGGCATAGAGACGATAGGGCGAGTGAGTAAAGACATAGTCCACCGTCGCATGCTTTCTGCCCCAGCCATTGCCACGCAGGGCACAACACTCTCGATGTTGTCCCAAGAGTTGAGGACGAGGGAGTTGTGAAATTAAGTCCTCATGCCAAAGTCTCATGGGAGTCTCCTTTCAATAAAGTCGAATGTTGCAAGTAAGCATTTGGGTAACGTTCAAGTAAATCTCTCGTCTTAGCAATTAAGTCTTCCTTTGGTAGCCTGACCAGAGCGATAACGCTCCAGTAAAAACATATAGTCCTTGCGCTCAGTCATCCGTCGCTTTCTTCTTGAAATAGCCCCAAATATGCTGAAAGGCATTGCAGACCTGACCCCTGTGTTCTGGGAATCTGGCAGGCATGATCGATCAGTTCTTGAACATGACTCACCTCCACCTCTTCATTCTTCAAGATATTGGCGAATCTCATTGTAAATATTGCTGGAATGGCTCAACACGAGGTATTTGTTTCTAGCCCAGAGTTGCTGACAAAGGGCATGTTGATTAGTTATTTTCCATGTTTCTCCTTACTTTTCTACTAGTTTCCCCGGAAATATGGAAACAAAGTTATATCTTAAAAACGAGCGAATGTGAGCGGAATATGAGCGAATTAATTACGCTTATCACCCTTTAAACTCTTGCAAAAAAACTTTTCGAGTTCTGCATCAGCTTCTGGTGTGGTTCCGTGGAGTTGACCGAGCATTTCAAGCAGAGAAGCTGTTTGGCTTTTCAATCTCATCATTGGTCTCGTTAATCTTGCTGACGATGTCTGTCAGTGGCTCGACTTCTTCTTCCTCAAAGGTGTCTACATAGCGAGGGATGTTGAGGTTGTAGTCATTTTCGACGATTTCTTCATAGCTTGCTAGATGGGCAAACTTATCAATCTCCTCACGAGACTTGTAGGCTTCTAAAAATCTTCTCGATATGGGTATCCGTCATGATATTCTGATTTTTTTCCCTTTATCAAACTCCTTAGAAGCATCGATAAAGTAGACATCACGATTGGTCCGATTCTTTTTGAGAATGATAACCGTAGTTGGAATGCTGGTATTAAAGAAGATATTGGCAGGTAGGCCGATAACCGTGTCAATGGCTCCTTCTTCTAGCAAGGCCTTACGAATGGTTCCTTCCGCATTTCCACGGAAAAGCACACCATGAGGAAGAACGATAGCCATAACTCCATTATCTTGCTTGAGATGGTAGTAACCATGTAAGAGGAAGGCAAAGTCAGCCTTGGACTGAGGTGCTAGTTTCCCAAAAGGAGAGAAACGCGGATCATTCAGGAAGCCAGAACTTGCGGACCACTTGGCAGAGTAGGGTGGGTTCATGAGAACCCCATCAAAGTTGGTCGGTTCTTGAGTCGGCCAGTCCTCATCCAAGGTATCGGCATTGTGTAAAAACTGATTTTCAACTGGAACACCGTGTAGGATCATGTTCATCCGAGCCAAGTTATAGGTTGAGGTATTGAGTTCCTGACCAAAATAGACCACCGTTTGCGGCTTATGAGAATATTTCTTGGCATTGAGCAAGAGAGAGCCAGATCCCATGGTCGCATCATAGATGGTAAAGCCTTGCTGGTCCTCGCGACCTAAAAAGGCAATCTGAGTCATGAGCTTAGCAACAGGCTGAGGCGTATAGAACTCACCAGCCTTCTTACCCGAGTCAGTCGCAAACTGACCGATCAGATACTCATAGGCATCCCCCAGCATATCACCAGCATGACCAGCCACATCCAGCACTGCTAACTCTTTCATAACTGCTGCTACCGTTTGGTTTTGCTTTTGCGGAGTCGCCCCTAGCTTTTTAGAGTAGAGGTCGATATCTTCAAAGAGATTTTCATAGAGGTCGTCACTCTGCTCGATATCGCGAAAACCCTGAGCCAAATCTTCCAACTGGAAAGTCCCCTCATTGACACGAGCTACCAGAGCCGTAAAGGTCAAGTCTGGCTTGATACTATAGTTGAGTTCGTCCTTCATGACTGCAAGAAGATCCTCGTGAGTATCCGCATCCTCATAGTAGTTGCGATAGACCTCAAGGGCATCCTCAAGACTATCTGCCCCCTCCTCCATGGTCTCCGCCACGAAAAAGAGCATCTTGTCTGACAGATACTTGTAAAAGACCATACCCAAGAGATAGGACTTATAGTCATTAGCATCCATCTTGGAGCGGAGAACATCCGCTGAGTTCCACAGGGCTTGGTAGAGCGACTGGGAAGTTTGTGTTGTTTCTTTTAATCATAGATCTAATTTTTTTCTTTCTTTTTTTAAACTACTGGAATTTTTTTAAAATTGAATATTTAAATCCCATGCTTTTTTTAATTGTTGAATCGCATTGAATAAATTAACCATTGAAAAAGAATGGTAATATATCAGAATTTTTTTACTCCTCCTTTTACTCGTTTATCTAAAATTGCAAATACAATTTCCAATTCATTATTTGTCTCTGACAGATTCAGTATTTTACAACCGCATTTTTTTATTAATGAATTTTTTTCATTTTAATATCCTGAGCTAAAAATAGTGGCAGACACAACACCCTGAGAAAAATAAATGACTTAATTTTGACGAAGAACCTCCTTTTTTTACATGAATTAACTTTTTGTCTTTGGTCACAATATCTGCCACTTCAACACTACTTCTTCCATAGCTATCCCCATGATACATTTCTTTATCCAGTATATAGTAATCTGGATGACTTGCAGAAAATGCTTTATTAAAAATCTCCTTCACTCTGTCCATTAGAAGCTAGGAGAACAATTGGAAGCATAGTATCCACAATATTATCAATTTCAGTTTTTATAGTATTAAAAAAATTTTTTTATTAATTTTATACCAAGAACCATAACATAAAAATATTTTTTTCTTTGTTATAATCTATTTCGAAAAATTAATGATGAATATAAGCTTCCAACTATTCTTTCCTCATCTGTGTCTTTATATTTGGTAACTAATTTATTCCGTTTTAAAGACGATATAAAAGAGCTATTTGATTTATTTTTTTCCTATTGTTGAGAAATATGCATTCGAATCAATTTCAATTGAAAAACTCTTTTTCTCTTTTTTTCCAGTTCCAGTAAGAAAAAAAGCCTTCTATATTCTCCCAATCAAGTAAAGTATTAGGAGCAATGGTTGGATAGTTCCCTGTTGTTATCTCTAGGTATAATTGATTATCTAAATCGGATTTTTAAATTTTTTTCTCTCACTTCCAAGATATTATCAAGCCATGAAAAACCATTGTTTTTTTATAATCATCTTTTTTTATAGCTACTAAAAATAATAATCAATACTTTCTTTAATGTCAGTTATACTCATTTTTTTCGACTAGCTACTAAACTATCTGTTCCTACCAGAAATGTTGCCACACTTTCCTGACTAGGTGCTCCAGAAACGGATTGTAGTAAATTTTTTTCGAGTATCTAAATCAAATATATCTTGAGAAGCGTAAATTGAACTTTGTCTTTGGGATGAGACTATGACATCTTCAATACTAGTTATATTCATACTTCTTATTTTATCTTTATCAATTAGATTTGCTGCTACTTTCAAACCAAAATTTCTAACTATTTTTAAATCATTTAGCATTGATCTGCCATAACCATAAGTTATACTAAAAAACCTATTTCTTAGCTTCACTACAACCACGGCTTTATTGGGAACATTTTCAGAAAACTTTATTTTTTTAGGGCAGATAGTTGATTTAACTCATCCTGCCAAGAAGGCAATTTGGGATCTGATTTCTGAACAAATATTTTCCCATTTAGTCCAATTTTTACTATTTAATGGGTATTCATCATACTTAATCTTATCTTTTAGACAGTCTTCAAATTTTTTAACTGATTTGCTATTAAGAAACAAAGAAATTTGAGTAGTTTTTAATCTTTTTCGTCATAGTCTCTCCAATCTTAAATAAACATATCTTTCAAAAAGTTTCTTTTTTTCAAGGTTTCAAGCTGAGAAATTTTTTTCTTGGTGAGAATTTATGAGGTTATCTAGGTTTGAGAAATAGGCACCAATAACTTGTTGTTCTTCATAACTTGGAATTGCAATTAATATTTCAATAAGATCGTTAACATTAATTGCTGGATAACTAGTTCCAGTACATCTATCAAGTACTTTTATTTAAAAAAATCTATTATTTTGTAACAAAAATTAAAAGAAAAATCACTATCACACCTATTACAAATTGGGCGCAATTGCGCATATCCAGTAGAAAAATACGTAGTCTATATCATCCAATTTAAATAAATAATTATTTTTTTCTGATAAGGTCTAACAGTTTGATAAAAAAACATCACCCTTTTTTTGCTAAACGTTGTGCCCTAGAAGGCGCAGATTCTTTGCGCTCTTCACGTATTTTTTCAATTCTAGTCCCAACCACAGACTCCAAATCAATATACTTGAAATTTTCAGGTAATTCACTTTTGGGATTTGTATGTACAACATCTCTCAATTTCAACTTCTTCCACTCACCTTCAAATCCATTCAAACGAATCTCAGGAACAATCTGTCCAGCTTTGGGAAACATTTTGGCAAGCATGGTCGCCTTGAGAGATTGGTAGTTAGTGAGATTGTCCTTGTAGCTATCAAGAAGGTCGTCGAGGGTGCTGAAGAGGGAGCCAATGGCAGATTGTTCAGAGAAAGATGGAACGCTCATTTTCATACTTTTCAATATAGCACTAGATAAATTTCCAATCGCACCATTTCCGCCTTGTACAAATTGTAACACTCTTTTATACTCATTTGAACTCATCCAAGCGTTTACGAAGTAATTCTGCTCAGTTTTAAACAGTAACATAAAGCCACCATGGACAACTATTTCATCATCTGGTAAATTTTTTATAATTGCATGTTTTCCGACTAGCTTAGTGGATCCATTAGCTGCAGTTACTAAAATATCTCCATTGCTTACTCGGGGAATATTTATCACATCTTTACTTACAAACACATCATCATCTGATATCACGAAGAAATCATCTACTATGTTCGAGCTTCTTAAAACCCGTGCTCCCTTACTTCTTACGTCGTTTGGTTTATAGGTCAGACCTCTTCTTACTTCTACTTGAGATAATAACGAAGACGTCCGCCAATAATCGTTAAAATTATCAAATCTTATAATAGGTAAGATTTTCTCTTCCATTTATTTTTTTCTCCATTCACAAACTATATTTTTTTATGTAGAGTAGTCGCAAATTTCCTTATTGCAGTATTAAGTTCTTGTTTATAGATCAATTTAATTTTTGTTATTCTTGAGAGGGTACTCTTCATAATTTGCTGTATCTTTTAGAGCCGTTTCTCCAAATTGTTTTTCATTTTTATTTTCAACATCAAAATTTAGTACATAAAAAAAGTCAACGCTTGGCTATCAACTGCCCATGTTTTAGCAAATTCATTGATTTCTTTTTCAATGTTTTTTTGCCTCAACATAATTTGCTTCATCTACATTTTCGGAGTGTTTTTAATTTATTTTCAGAAATATACTTTAAAAATCGCATCAAAGACATCATTTTTTTGTTTCAAGAGATATTTTTTTTAGTATTAATTTTTTTCTCGATTATCTTCAATACTTTCTTCTCCCCTACTTATCTTATGATTATTTATATAAGTAAAGCCGAAAGTATCTTTCGAGTCTTTGTCTTTCTTATTTTCTATATTTCTAATCTCCTCACGCTTTTTATCATTTGCTTCTTGTTGTATGTTTTGTGCTTCAACCCACATATTTAACAGTGACATCTCTTCGCCATTATATGTAATACATCTAAGATTAGGAACAGCATCAAATATTAATTTTTTTGACTATCATCGAAAAACTGATATTTCTATTTCAGTTAGATTAGACAAATATTTTTGTTTTATCTGTTTTATTATTATCATCAAAAATTAAATAATGAAGAAAAATCTATAAGTACCTTCCTCTCCTTTTATTTCATTTGTTTTTCTCTGACAAAGATACACCAAGCAATTTTAAACATCTAATTTTTTTGGCGAGAGAATAATTCCAGTGATAATTGGATCCACATCTACTTCTTGAGCATCAAGAATGAATGTTGACACATTGGGAAAGTAAATATCGTAACCAAACTCACTATTTTGTGGATAATCCAATTCAATATAGCGACTATTACTAACAAAAATTTAGCAAAGAATAATCTATCTTAATATTTTCATTTTCACGAATTATTATTTTTTTCAAAGTGTTACTAATTATATTTTTTTAGAAGCAATGATATTTACTATATGTTCCTCACTGATATTGTTTTTTTACACATTTCAAAAATATTCAATAGTCTGAAGCTGACTGATATCAATCTCAACGTTTTCAACACCCTCACAATAAATTACACAATTACTAATTTTTTTATTTTTTTCTACATTTTTTTCAGTACTTGAAATTAAATTTTTTTAGCTTCTCAATACTTAACGATGAGTTTGTAATTTCAATAGATTCACTATTTTTTTATACATTCAATAAACTCTTTCATATCAAACAACTCATCCAAAAAGCAACCTATCATCAGATTTTTGCTCCAACTCCATCAATTATTACATGAAGTTTTTCATTGTATGTTTCTTTTTATATCTAAAAAAACTTAAAATCTTTTTTTAAAGATTCGCACTCTATAATACTCGATATTTTTAAATATTGAAACTGATTGAATATAAAAAAAGTTTATTAGTCAGTATGAATTTGTCAAAAGGATATATTATCGGCAAAGATACATTGAACATTCTTTTCAATAATTCAATATCATTATTGTCCAGCTGAATTGAAGTAGTATTATTGCCTCCAAATTCTAAATTTTTTTCTTACTATCTTTAACCAAAATATCATAGAATGGTACTAAAACTATTTTTTTCTAAGATATCGGTATTCAAAAATTTTATTAATCTTTTGTAATTTGATTAGATAATCATTACCAAAATAAAACAAATAAATTCTTTTTGATTTTTTTCAAATATTTTTTTGACAAGAATGGCAAATCACTTCCATAAATAGAGTGACCTATAATATAGGTATCAACTGAATTTTTTTCTTATATTTCTTTATTTTCTCTATCAATTGACTGCGTTTCTCAAATAAAGACGTATCTTTTTTTATTCGAATCAGTTTGTCATTGTCCATAGAACCCGGAACATTAAACCCGCTGTACTCTTCATTCCCAGTAAATCCACCTCCAAAAATAATGTTCTTATCAAATAAAGATCCGTGTACTTGAAAGTATTTTTTTGATTGCTATTATTCCCAGTTTGAACTAAGTTTAAATCATATAAAAGTACTTGTATAATTAAAGTTAATTACGTCAGCATTTTTTTAAATATATTTTTATAAACCTCATTAACTACCAAACTGCTTTTATTATTTCTTTGAACTCTGTATGAATTATGCCATTTCTCGTAAAAATCAGACAAATAGGACGAAAATAAGTCTTCTAACTCTTTAAGATACGCATTTATTTCGGTAACACTATATATACTCCTGATTTCATCGTCACTATTATAAGTTATCTCATTAATTTCTTTAATATGATTTTCAAAAAAATTGACTCTAAATCGTTCCAATTTAATGATTTTCCATCAAATTTTTTTGTAAAAATAATTTATTAAAATTATAAATATCTTCATTTGTTTCAAGTTTCTCTTCAACCCTTAAATACTCTACAAAATTATTATACGAACTTTTTATCCCCACACTGATATCAAATCCGTTACCTACTATAATCATTTTAGGATTATTTGAATTAGCATTGATTAAATCAGAGTCTGCTAATTCGTTTTCAATAATATCTTCAGACATTTATATGAATACCTCTCTATTTAGTTCTTAATTACTCTAATAAATAAATTCGACTAAACTAATATATTTATTTAAGATCAGATTATTGTCTTTTCAACTGAGAAATCTAAACAAGTGTTTAACTACAGTTTTAAAACTCTACCTCCCAACCCTCAATGGCTCAATCACTTCTTCGATCAGTTGGGTATAGGCTTCTTTGATTTGTTTTTTATAGAGGAGTGGATTGAGGGCATCTGCCACCTCAACTTTATAGTCCTGATAGCGCTGGCTCTTGGTCAGCTGGCTCTCTCCTAGTTGTTTTTTAGCTCCCTTGCGGTAGTGTTCGACATAGTAACGGAGTTCATCCTCTCCGACATACCATCGTTTGCTAAAGACTTGGATGTGCTGCTGGATAACCGCCTCAATCATCTGATCCAAGATATTTGCGATAGACTGACCACGATAGCTTTCTGGATTTGCTTGGACCTCTCTCCAAAGTTCAGTGATGATTTGGGCAAGATTTGGGTTGGTCTTCTCCAGACTTTGGATATAGGTGTCCACTGCTTCTCTATCTTGAGCGCTTAGGTTCTTTTCTTGACTCTGACCTTGCTCGATCAGACTTTGGATTAAGGTTAGGATATAGGCATAGTTGATCTCATCCACTTGGATAGACTCTAGTTCATAGTGAATATCAAGGGGCTCCCCATCCTCACCATCATCATCTCTTCGGCTTTTTTTAATTCAGCTAGGATATTTTGATAGAAGCCAAGATAGGTTTCCAACTTTCTTCTGCGCTTAATCCTGTCTGAGCGTAGATTTCTTCCTCATCATACTCTTTTATACACGCGGATAGAGGCTAGATATTTATCAAAGACTTGATAGGCCTTGGCGAGCTTTCTCAACTCAGGTGTAGAAATCTGTTCGATTTGGAGCCCTTCCTCCGGATCATCGGTGATAAGATTTTGGGAAATCACTGCAACTCCGTAAAAAGTTCCTCTTTTCCTCTTCCCAGCTAGGGGCTAGGACCTCGTTTTCTCCACCATTTGAGTAGAGCTTGAGGGCATTATCCACTGCTTCCTTAAAGGCTAGAGGCTTTTGGAAAGTGATGATATGACCATAGGATTTACTAGAATCAAAGATACGGTTGGTACGACTAAAAGCCTGAATCAAATCCTGCGGTTGCATGGGTTTACGATCGATAAAGAGGGTCGATAGACAAGGTGCATCAAATCCTGTTAAGAGACGATTGACCACGATAACCAAGTCCAACTGTTCCTTGCGATAGAGGTATTTATCCTGTTTTTGAGCAAGGCGGTTATTGACATCGGTATTAAAGCCACGGAGATCCGCCATGGTAAAGTGGGTATCAAACTCTTGGTTATAGTCCTCTAGGACCTGCTTCATATGGTCTTGGTTGGCTCTTGAGTCTTCTTCATTCTCCGTAACGGAGTAAGTGATAGTCGCCTTTGGAAAGTCCGGAAGGACCTGTTTGACCCTCTCAGATACCTTGACTCTTGTCTGACCAGCCTTGACTCTTTTGAGAAGGTCATAGTAGGCTTGGGCTTGAGGGATGGACTTGACGGTTAGGATGGCATTGTAGGTCTTACCTACTCCCTTTGAAAGCCTAGCTGTTGGCGGGATTTATTGATAATGGCATCCAAGACTTCCAGCATATGCTCCTCATCTTCGTAGACACTATCTGGCACTTGATCTTCAGACTGATCTGTGATGAGGGTATTACGATAATCGACCTTAAAACCTAAAACAGCTCCATCATGGATAGCTTCCTTGACTGTATACTCGTGCAGAGCGTTCGCCATACTGTTGCTGGGTGGTTTGAGCAAGGTCTCCGACCTGCTGGCGTTTATTTTCCTTAAAGATAGGCGTTCCTGTAAATCCATACCAGAGGGACTGAGGGAAAAAGGCCTTAATATCTTTTTGTGTTTGTGGCGTCACGGCACGGTGGCATTCATCCACGACAAAGGCCACTCGGAGTCCCTTGATTTTGTCCGCATCACGCTGGTAAAGACCTTGGTCAAACTTGCGCATCATGGTGGTGATTTTCTGGATAGTGGTCACCACCACACGCTTATCATTACTACCTAGTCGCTTGACCAAATCATGGGTATTATCCGTCTCATCAATATCAATGACATCATTGGTCGCATAAGAGAGGAAGGATGATGTGGTTTGTTGGTCCAAGTCCCTGCGGTCAACGACAAAAATCGTCTTTTGGATGGATGGAATCTGGAGGAGATTCCGAGCCACCTTATAAGAAGTCAGGGTCTTCCCTGAACCTGTTGTATGCCAGACATAGCCAGACTCCTGACGGCGCGAAGCTTCCTGCACCGCTTCGATGGCATGAATCTGATAGGGGCGCAAGAGGATGAGAGCTTTCTTGCTATCATCAATGACAGAATACTGCATGACCATCTGATGAGCACGAGGGATGGAAAGGACTTCGTGAGCAAAGCTAGTCAGGTTTGTCACAGGATGATTGTCCTTGTCTACCCACTTGGTTAGAAATTGCTTGTTGAGTTTATTTTCCCTAGCTGCGGCGATATAGCGTGTGTCTATCTTATTGGTCACAACAAACATCTGCAAGCTAGAGTAGATGCCACGGAATTTCCCTTCACGGTCATATTTTTTAATTTGGTGAAAGGCATCGATAAATGCTGCTTGGGAACTCTTAAGCTCGATTTGAATCATGGGTAAGCCGTTGATGAGAAGAGTAACATCCAGTCTACGGTCTTGGTCCAGAGGATTAACTTTTTCTCGTTGGACTTGATTGACAACTTCGTAGCTAGACTTTCCTGCTGCGATATTATCTCGCCAGATAACGGATAATCGGATGGTTCCTAGGCTGGCATCTTCTCTTTGAACCTCAACTTTGGCAATGCCATTTTCTCCGACCAACCACTTGGCAGCATCATAGTAGCTGATAAAGTTGAGTTGGTTTTGAATCTGGCGTTTTTCCTGTTCAGTCAAGGGATGATCTGCTAGTAGAGCAACGTTGTTTTGGGCTAGTTTAGTAAAAGAAATTGTCCCATAATTGGTCTTCTGTTTTTAGGTCTTCTCTATAAGTCCATTGGCTTTCACCAGTTACCAGCTGGTTGATCAGTTGTTTTTTTCTATTTCCAGTTCTGGTTTTACTTGCATCATTCTCTCCTTTATAATGCACAATTTTACTATATTATATCATGTTTCAGATGGATTTTTCCATACGCTCCTACTCCAACTGACTTTTAACCTTCTTCTTAGTCAAGGTACGGTCATTTTTATTGGAGAGAGCTTTGATACGAGCTTCGAGAAGGATTTTCCGCCCGGCCTCTGTTCGTGTATAGACGAGGTGATAACGTCCGATAGTTGGCCTCAGAAAGTCGAGGAATTTCTGTGCTTCTTCCTTGCGCTTGTCAAAAAGACTTGGCACGACATAGTAAGGTGACTGACCTTGTCGGACTTTCTCTGCCTTCAAGAGATAGCGCTGGTTATCCACTGGAGCAAAGAACTCTCCCACAGTCTGCGCAAACAGCTCCTTGTCCCTCATGCTTCCTCCCTTGAGATAGGCGAAAACCATATAATTTTCCTTGTCCTCCTCTACATGAACACGGGATTGATCGTCCGTTAGATGCCCCGAATCTAGCAGAGCCTTTCGGATCTGCTCACCCAGAGATTGCAAACGTTTATAGGGACTTTTATAACGGAGGTAGCGCCAAGATGCAAAGACCAAAAAGAGGAGACAGGCTGCTGTAAGCCACCAAACACCAATCAGTCTCAGTCTAAATAGCAAGACCAACAAATCTACTGCCAACAAGAGCAATGACATGCGAACCCATTTTAATGCATCAAGCAAGAGCATGACTGGGACCTTCTGTTTTTGAGTCGCGACTTCTGTAACTATCTCGAGCTGATCCGCTACGACAAGAGCATCTTGCCATTTTTTTCTCAAGCCTGCTCGATCCTTGGAGAGGCTCTTAACTCGCTCATTGTACTCACTAATTTGCTTTTTCTTAAAAGGGGGCTTTGGAAAATCCAAACGATCCAAACCGGTCTCAATACTCTCCTGATTATAAGCCAATCCAAGAAAATGCTCCATCCGTCGCGACAAGGTCTGCAGATCCTGATTGCTCTCTGGTCTAGGCTCCTCACCAGGAAGAGTGATAAGTGCTTGCGCTTGAACGGCTACCAGATGCCAGATGTTGCTGGTCTTTTTCTGGATGCCCCGGCCAGATACGAATGGCACGCCCGCGCATCTGGTTACTCAGCATAAAGCTCCCCACAAAGCTTCCGAGGATTAGGGAATTAACACAAGGAGCATCCCAACCCTCTCCGAGGAGAGATTTGGTTCCGACTAGGACTTGAATCCGCCCTCGTTGAAAAAGCTCCGTCACTGTCGCTACGATTCCCTTAGCTGAGCTTGGAAAACCAACCTGCACATAATCTTTTTGATCTAAGTGACCAATAGATGAGAAACTAAGAGGAACCTGAGGCAAGAGTTCCTTCAACTCTGCTACCACATCGGTAGGCAAAAATAACGACACTACCTGACAAGACAGCCAAAGACACAGGTATCTCTTGCTCCTGAGCTTTTCGACGAATGCTTTCAAAAATAAGGGAGAACCCCAACTGAGAAATGGTTGCCTGATTATCGCCCAGATAGGTAGCAAAATCCTTGCGAATATAGTCAGCTAGTACTAACTGTCTCAGTTCCTGACCTAGACTCTCATACTCTGTCCAGAAGATATCAGCGATGGCAGACAATTTCCCTAGAGATTGGGTTAAAAGCTGGTCAGACGCCTTAGACTTAACCAGATAAATCTGACGTTTTTTTCCACCAACCCACGCGCCTTCAAGTCAGCCTCTAACTTTTTCCTGTATCCATCTAGATCCTCATACCAATCTGGTGTCTGATAGAGTATGCTCTGCAACAGCGTCTCCAGCCAGTAGGAGGTCAATGCTGGAAGCTTTTGAGTTCCCAGTAAATTTTGTAAAGAGGGAGGAATCGTTAACCCCTGAGAATGCATATAAACCAACATAGCAGACAAGTACTTGGGATCTTCTAAAAGCAAATCAGATGAAATATCCCCTTTGAGGACCTTAGACCCTGCTACAAATGTTTGAAAATCAGGATCGACTATAAGGTGATGAATATAGTCCCACTTAGTCTCCTCAAACCGTTTGAGACGTTCCGCCTCTTCAGCTGTTGGTGAACACATATAGACAAAATCCTGATGAGGGCAAAGAGTGTCTTCCTTGACTAGTTCAGGTACCGTGATTTCTTGATCGATCTCCCCACACATACGGATATAGCGTTCCCAAAGTTCAGGCTCACTGTCATAAGGTGGTGTCGCTGTCAGGGAGATGAGTTTCAGCGGTCCATACTGCTTGCGAAAGGCTTCCAGACTTTTCCTCCATTCATTGCGCAGGTGGTGGCATTCGTCCAAGCAAAGAGTCGCAACTTTCTGAGCTCTTAGGCTTGCAAGCAAATCAAATCCCACAAAATCCTCTGCTTCTCCATCTTCTTGTGATTGCAGTTGGTTCATGGCGCTATGAAAAGCCTGATAGGTCACAATCGTTAATGCCTTCATCTCCTTTAAGTTTTGGGAAACGAGGTCTGAAAGCCTCTGACCCTCCCCTAGAAATGCAGTTTGAATCCTATCTACCCATTGTTCACGAATGGTGACAGTCGGAACTAAGATGAGGGCTGGGTTGCCAAAACGAGCGATTAGCTCGATACCAATGGTTGTCTTTCCAGACCCTGGAGCAGCCACTAGATGAACATGACCGTCTGCTTGATAGTCCTGAAAACGATCCAAGACCTGTTTTTGATATTGGCGCCAGCTTCCTTTAAAGTTTAAACCTAACATGATACTCCTCATTCTATACCGTCATTTTCTTATTCTCATTTTACCACACTTATTTCTCCAGTCAGATAATCCAGATAGTTTTTATTATCAAAATATGGTATAGTAGTATCATACTATCTATGAGGAGTTTACATGTCACAGGATAAGCAAATGAAAGCTGTTTCTCCCCTTCTACAGCAAGTCATCAATATCTCATCTATCGTCGGGGGAGTCGGCACCTTGATTTTCTGTATTTGGGCCTATCAGGCGGGTGTTTTACAGTCCAAGAAACCCTATCGGCCTTTATCCAGCAAGCTGGGGTTTGGGGACCACCACTCTTTATCTTTTTACAGATCCTACAAACCGTCGTTCCGATCATTCCGGGAGCTTTGACCTCAGTGGCTGGGGTCTTTATTTACGGCCACATCATCGGGACTATCTATAACTATATCGGCATCGTGATTGGCTGTGCCATTATCTTTTATCTCGTGCGCCTCTATGGAGCTGCCTTTGTCCAGTCCGTCGTCAGCAAGCGCACCTATGACAAATACATCGGCTGGCTAGATAAGGGCAATCGCTTCGAGCGGTTCTTTATCTTTATGATGATTTGGCCTGTCAGTCCAGCTGATTTTCTCTGCATGCTGGCAGCCCTGACCAAGATGACCTTCAAGCGCTATATGATTATTATTATTTTGACCAAGCCCTTTACCCTAGTGGTTTACACTTATGGTTTGACCTATATCATTGATTTCTTCTGGCAGATGTTTTGAGAATAGAAAAAATCCGTTTGGTTTCCCAAACGGATTTTTTTCTTTGTTTTAT
>BNJT01001552.1_pt1 | contig 26583 bp, 21 predicted proteins | sample 8540491 | NCBI WGS metagenome assembly BNJT01 (sample SAMD00202455, study PRJDB9452) | human saliva metagenome | host: Homo sapiens | reverse complement strand
TTCATGCAAAGTATCAGTTCGAAATCTAATTCGTGTATCATATTGTATCTGTTTTTTTACTGATAGTGCTTTTGAATGCTATGCGAATTGATAAAGGATAATTAGTTTTAGTGATTTAATAACAAGTTTGGCTTAATGTAAGATGGTTAAGTTGGGTAGCTTTTGTGTTTGTAGAATTCTTGAATTGTAAAGAAAAAAATCATGTCTTTGATTTTTTTATTGATGCTTAATTGGAGTTGAATTAACGCCCTTTTTGGCTTCTAAAAAGATGCCCTTTTGAAGTCTTATTAACGCCCTTTTGAAGTCTTATTAAGCACCTCTTATTACGCTGTTTTGGAACTGTTTGATTTAGTGATAGTTACAACTGCATTCGAATGGCTCTTTTTTTGAGTAAAAAGGTGTGCTTTAGAGATGAATTTTGTATAGTTTTTTTCAGCGTCTTTCGTTGTCAGTTGAGACCTCTTGAAACAAATAACGGATGCACTATTGTGCATCCGCATTGAACCTTTCTGAGACCTATAATAAAGTCACAGTTTATTTTTTTCTTTATTTATCTTCGTTGAACTTGTGGTGAAACTTTGGCGATAGAGCCTTACTTTAGGCTATCTTTCTTTGTAGCTATAGCCACAAGTAACGTTGATAAATCTTTATGATTAATGTCTTTTTATAATGTTTTTGTATTATAAATGGGTATGGATAGCCCTGTCATTTCTTCTATAACTCAGCTCCACTTACCAACCTTATTCATGGTTTTACCATTGGTTACACCACGCTTAGTGTATTTTGAGACGGGGACTTTAGTTCAGTTCCTCTTTCTCGTTCATTGCTTCAAGGCAGTGAGGACAGATGCCTTTATAGTAAAGCTGTGTGTCATCAATTCTAAAGCCCTTACCAATTTCGCCAGTATAGCGTGGCAACTCCGTAGCTTCAAAGTCGAAAACCTTCTCACAACGCTTGCAGAAGAAGTGTGCATGTGGCTCGGTAATACCGTCGTAGCATACGCGATGGTCATCAATGGTAATCATTGATGCAGCTCCGTGCTCTGACAACATTCTCAATGTGTTATAAACAGTTGTACGGCTCACCGTTGGAAGTTGTTTCTTCAATGCAAGGAAAACCTCCTCCACTGTAGGGTGGGTGTGGTGAGTAGCGAGATACTTCATGATTGCTACACGCTGTATAGATGGGCGAATACCTAATGCTATTAATTTGTTATATACTGAATCCACTGTTGTCTACCTTTTTATCAATTTATACTAAATATATTTCCACTAATTATAACAAATCACCCGAATTAAAACGAATGATTGATAGAATATCACTGCAAAGGTACGAATTTTGTGAAAAACTGACAAATATTATGTTGGAAAAACTACAGATATTGTAGGAGTAGACGAGTGAACAAGTAGACGAGTGAACGAGTTACTTGTGAGAAAGACAGGGTAACATAGTAGTTTGATAAGAGAACAGTTTGCTCAGAGAAAGACACAGTAACAGAGGAACGATGGAGCAATAATAACATAATGAGTAACTTATCCACTTCTTAATTTGTATGCAATAAAGAGTGTTCTTATGTTACTTTGTCGTCTTTACAAGTAATTTATTCACTTGTTAACTTGTATGCATTAAATGTGTTCTTATGTTACTTTGTCTTCTTTACAAGCAACTTGTTCACTTGTCATCTTTTTCACTTGTGTGCTTTGTTAGAACGGATAAAAATGTTACTTTTGTATTTGATAAATGTTTAATGTGTATATCTAAAGATGATTTAGGATGAAAGAAGTTAGTTACAAGGATTTAAAGTTTAATCCGTTCAACCTTTTAGGAAAGGAATGGATGTTGTTGTCTGCAGGAAATGAGCAGGATGGTTGTAACACGATGACAATCAGTTGGGGGCATATTGGCTGTATGTGGGGACATAACGACCCTACGGTTGTTGCCTATATACGTGCCAGCCGTTATACAAAGACTTTCGTGGATAAAGAAGATTATTTTTACGCTTTGCGTGATGGATTCCTCTTTTAAAGAAGCAAAATGGCTTATCTTGGTTCTGTTTCTGGACGTGATGAGAATAAGATTGAAAAAGCTGGATTGACAAAAGTTTTTGCTGATAATAGTGTTTATTTTAAGGAGGCTAAGTTAGTTCTTGTTTGTAAGAAAGAGTATGCTGCAGACCTAAAGGAAAGTAGTTTTATTGATAAGGAGATTTTTGAACAGGCTTATCCTAATGGTGACCTTCATACGATGTATGTTGGTAAGATTGAAAAAATACTCGTTCGTGACGATGAGTACCTTGGTTAGTAAACAAGTGAACAAGTAGACAAGTTTACCAGTTGCTTGTAATAAAAGATGGTGTATCATGGTAATAGACATAGTAACAAAGGTAGCGTGATAATTTAATAAGTAACTTGTTCACGTCCTTTGTTATTATGTCTTTTTTTATCTTTTACACAAGCAACTGGTTCACCTATCTACTTGTTTACTTTGTTATTTTGTCTTTTTATACAGTAAACTTGTTCACTTCTTCATTATTCTGTCCTTAATAGGATAGGTGTTGAGGCTCCGCACATGTGGTGCTAAGGCTTCGCACGAGTGGTGCTAACCAACAGCACAAGGCGTGCGGAGCAACAATACCGCTGTAGAAGATGGGATGTAAGCTGATTGATAGACGAGTTTAAGAGTAGGAAAGTTGCTTGTTAAATTCTCATTTCCTTTTTTCTATCTTTCTCACAAGCAACTCGTCTACTTGTCCACTTGTCAACTCGTCCACTTACTTAATATCATCATATGCGCGAATAGCCTGAAGGAAACGTGCATTGATATCTTCGAAAGTGTAAAGACCATCAGTGTTCTGATTGAGACCTTTCAATTTCAAAGAGAATATCTGTGGTGTATGTTGCATGTCGAGTAGGGACATCTGCTTAAGTTGGTCTGTACTCTGATAAACAAGGTTTACGGCTATATAAGCTTTTACCAGCAGCGTCGACCCACTTCTCTAAGACAAGTTTTTGAACCGATAGGAGTCTTCTTCTCGATAGAGTTAGGAAGTGAATATTCCTCAACGCCAAGGGCAGCATCAACACTTGCAATGTTTGAGTCGTGACCACAGAGGAATGTAAACTTACGATCTTTGTCGTTCAGTTCGTCATACATATACTGCAAAAGTGGGTGAGCCACGTTAACAGCAACGATCGGAGCAGTGAAAAGTACGTCGCCATACACGTCTTTAACTTTGGCAATCTTGGTCCAATCCTCAGTTGTGAGTTTATGACCAAAGGCAGCTTTCATGCCGTCTGGCTCCTCATAATACTGGAGGATAAAGGCGTCAGAAGCAGAGTTAGCATTCTTCAACGAACCCTTCATTCCTGGCTCTTGGTTGAGTTCAAGCGTAATTTGTGTATCGTTATTAACGAAGTCTTTTATTTCTCCTTTCTTATAATACTCACTTTGCTTCATGTCTAAGACCTTAGCAATGAGGTCGTAGCTCTCCTTTAGACTTTTGTTGATACCAACAAGTCCTTCCTTACCACCCATAGCATTGATTTGCTTCATAGCCTCAGTGCGGAAAGCCTCAGTACTCTTTGTAAGACGAGGGAAGAAGATTGGGTCCATCTTAGATGGTACATAGCGGTGGTTCACACGTAGGTTAGCCACTGGCATGAAGCCTGCAGAGAAGTATTGTGCAGTAGCGATACAACGCTGCATAGAGTTGGCATAGACATTTACTTCGTCAATTGTTGGAACATAGTTATCCTTAAACAATCCCGTTTCGATAGTCCATTTGCGGAAGAACTGTCCCATCTCGGTTTCAAGTACACCACCTCTGAGTGTCAGTTCGCTGGCAGCAGATGACCAATTTGTCCACTCGTGTGGAGTCATCTTGCTCAGTGCAGAACCATTGGTTGATAGTGGTGAGCGGATGTTATGACGAGAAAGAATAACAACTTCCTTTAGTTTGTATTTTCCTTTGAACGCCTCAGAACGCTGAAGCTGTGCCTGTGCTAATGCTGGACAAATGATTGTCAGTATTAAAAGGAGTAAGAGTGAATTAAGTTTTCTCATTGTAGTAGGAGGGGATTGGTTTATAATTTATAATTCATAATTCAAAATTCATAATTATGATTACTTCAGATGCTTATGATAAGGGTATTATCATTAACTATAGATAAATCACCTATCTTTATAGCAAACAATGGTAATCATAATTATGAATTGTGAATTATGAATTATAGATGAATTATGAATTAATGTTAGAATTTAATCTGCAAACGTGTCTCAAGGATAGAGAATGTATTGTTGTTGAATGCAGCGTTATCTGTTGCGCGGGTGATAGAACCACGAACACGCCAAATCATATACTTGTTGAGGTAATAATTGAAAGTCAATGACCAATCGTTTACTTTACCACCAAAGATGTTAGCGTCCTTATCAGTCAAGGTTGAGTAGTTGTAAGCTGCAACAAGCTCCAAAGAACCTGGGTCTGGAGTTGCAATACCTGCATCAGCCATTGTATAGGTATAGCCCTGACCCTTGAGGAGACAGCGTAAATTACTATATGCACCCCATGCGCTATAGTTTGGCATAGCGTTATCACGCTTGATACCTACGTAGAAGTACTGTGCCTCAAAGCCAAAGTTACCAACTGCAAAGTTCATTTCTGGAGAGAACTTCCATAGTGCTGTAGCGTCTGTGATAGTTGCTTCCTGTGCTGCAACATTTGCAATACGTGTTGGGAATGGAGCCTTCAATGTGTAAGACTTATGGCTGAGGGCTGCATTCTTGTTGTAACGTGGTGACTCGTATGCTCCACTGATACCAATATGGAAAATCTTTCCACGCTCGGTTGCTGGACGCCATACCAATCGTGTCATTGCGCCCCATGCTTCATTACCAAGCTTGTCGGTTGACATCTTCATCGCATCATTCTCTGCAAATACAGATGCCGTAGTATGGAATTTCTCACCAGCGTGAACATACATCGCACCAATCAGACGACTGTTAAAGAAAGCCTGGTTAGCCAATGGCTCTTCCATTGAAATCTTGAAACTTGATGATGTACCACTCTGTAAACCAAACTGGTGTACGAAGTAACCCATACGAATCAAGTTCTCTTTGTTGAAGTTATAATCGAGACTAATATCTTTAAGTGAAAGACTCTGACGAGCATAACCAATGTCAACCTTTGCTTTCCACTTACCGTATGTTGCACCTACGCCAATACGTACGTCAGGAATAGCAGCACCATCATTAAGCTGGTCGTTGAGTGTCTCATCGGTTGAGTGCATTATACCAGCATCCATAAGGATTCGACCAGTTGGCTTAACAACCAACTTTGGTTCCTCGTCTTCCTGAGCAAAGGCCCCTGCACAAGTCATCAAGGCACAGGTAGCTATAAGGATAATTCTTTTCATAGGGTATTTGTATTCTATAAATTGGGTTTTATCTGAGAAATAGAGATATAAGAAGGGTCATAGAGGAGTTAAGTCATTAACTAAAAGTCAGTGTAAACCTATTGACTTAACTCCTATGCCGCCTTATGCTTTGTAAGACTTAGTTTGCTGTCTTAAAAGTACTCTTCGCAATCTTACCCTCCTTCTTCAGCTTAGCAAACTCTTTCTTTGCCTTTTGCCAACTGCTCCCCGGAAAGCTGGTTCTGCGTGGAGACGTGCTACAACAGCTGCACTGATGATACGTGCTGCGTCTACGTCGCTCTGCCAGTGGTAACCACAGATAACACGACTCTGGCCCATCTGATAGCCACGTTCAAGGATTTCATTCTGACGATCAACGTTGATTTCAGAGAGAACAAGAGCGGTAGCCCAACCGATAGCTGTGTGACCTGATGGATAAGAACCATTGGTTGAAAGCTCTTCCTGCTGCTCTGGGTTACAAGTCATCTCCTTATAGAATGCGAATGGACGAATGCGCATGTAATGATCTTTAGCACTACGTGTAGCCAAATCACCTGCATCCTCACGCATATTCAAAACGAGCTTGTAAATCTCAGGAGTTGTCTCCTTGCTAATCTTGATACCGAAAGCTTCTGAGAAAGCGTTTGGCACACCATCACCACCTACACGTGCATCAGCAGCAGCCTGATCACCACGAGGTGTGTTGCGCTGCATCTTACCCCATTGGTACTGTGCTTGGTCGTTAAGGAACTGAATACTACCTGGCTGTGGAGGTGCTGGGAGAAGCTCGAGTGAACTTGCCTGCTGTCCATCCTGAAGGTAATAGAGGTCTGGTTGTGTACGTACGTCTTTAATCTTCTTAGCTGCTGTCTGTGCGAAAGTGGTTACTGAGAACATTGCCAGCAAACCAACTAATAAGGTTTTCTTTGTCATCTTAGTAGAGTTTTAAATTTATAAAATGGTTTAATTAAAATACAAAAGTAATAAGTTGCTGCAAAGGTAAAGGATATGTTAGTATACAAAATAGTTGCATCTTGTTTTTTTAGTTAAAAATAAACGGATGCAACTATTGTTAATATGTTGATTATCAGTATTTACTCTTATTCTGATAATTTTAGAATATAATTGACGATACTGGCTGGATTCTCTTTGCAATAGGCAGTGAGAACAGCATTGTTATCACCAATCTTACTATGATAAAGGCGGCTTACAACAGGATTTAGGTTACCATAGATTCCTAACATTCCCGGTAGGAGTGTACGCTTTACTCGTGGCATTGCAAGGAGCAAAATAAGCACACGCACCTGCTGACTATTGGAAGCTGTGAAGTGGAATACCTCCTTACAAATTTCTTTATCGGTTGTGGCAAAGTTCTTAAAGAACTTATCTGATACATCAGCAATTTGGTCGGTGATGTCTCGAGTAGCTGATTCGATATCGGCAAAGAGTTTTGAATTAAACTTCTTCATTCGTCGCTCCTCGTTCTCCTGCACAACATTCTCGTGTACAGCAGCATATTCCTGCATTAATTGTTGCAAGGTTTTCAGTTGCTTAATTTGGTTGATACGGTTATCAATCGTCTGTAATAAGCGAAGAAGTACTATGCGGTCACGGTTGTCAATGTCTTTTTCTATTGACTGCAATTCGTCCGTCAATGCTTTAGTCATTACGTCATAACCCTCCAGCTTTTTAAGTTGTTCGATGCTTTCAGATATATATTCACGGATAACTTTTAAGCCCTCTGGCGTGAAGATATTCTCATATTGATTCTTCACAGCAATGAAGTCAGTATAAACCTCAGCCACAGAGTGTTGCTTTGATTCGTTAAGAATATGGTGTAAGCGTTCTTTCATACCATCATTCAATCCCTTTAGCACGAGTGTGCCTTGTGTAGAGCGATGGAATTTATTAAGTCGTTCCTTAAGTTCTTGGATATGATTGAGCCATACCTCATTCCTTCGGCATTGTTCAATGATAATCTCTATGTTGTCCGTATTGCGTGCTTCTTCTGAGTCGTGTACCATAGAATCACGTTCATAGACCTCAAATTGTTTAATACGAGCTATCTGATCATTTAGGTATTTTACCATCTGAAGAGCGGTATCACGGTTCAGACGGGCAATACGTGCTGATAGTTGTGCAAACTGTTCATTGTTAGTGTGCAGACTTTGTGAGCTAACATTAATGCTATCAATCTCATGACTGATACAGTCAAGCGTGTTGCGTTCATTCTCCGTCAGTCTGTCTTTTAAGGTATCTAACGCTTCCAGACGTTTGCGTAGATCGTCCTTACTCATCTGAAGTTGGCGATAAGTTAATATTCGATGTCTACGATAACTAAAGAATATAATGATGAAGATGCAAATGAGGGTAAACAGAATGATACCAATAAATTGTAGACTTGGAACTTTATCATCAAAAGTAACCCACTCGGCAGCTTCTTCCTTATCTGGGGTTAACTGTAAAACTCCAAGGTCAGAACCTATATATAAGGTGTTGTCAAGGATAAATCCTGCCTGAGCATTGAAGTGGATGTCTGCAAAGAAACTACCACTATCAATTAGTCTTCCCTCTTTAATCTTATACTTATGTATACCTGTTTCTGGTATTGTATAGATAATGCTGTCATTGATGCAAAACATTCTACAGCTTCCATCAGCTCGGATAGAGTCAGTACCTTGAATTTGTAGATGGTGATTGGTAAGGAGGAGTAATTGAGGATTCTGCTGACCGTATGTTAACAGACTGCTGATAAATACTTTATCCTGTGTTCCTGCAACTTGTTTTATCTGTTCTCCCTTTTCTACAAATACACCATTATTGAGCGTGGCAATATATATGTCGTCGCTATTTTGTGCCTGATGAAAAGCGGTTATATACCTGTTGTTCATCGCCTTAATGGTATCTGTCTTACCATTTTGGGTATCAATGGATAATAGATAGTCTTGCACACCAAGGAGTATTCTGCTTTGGTGGGACAGAAGTGCCATAGAGGTGATACGTGTCTTTGGTTTCGCCAGTAGCTGTGGACGCTTAAAGAGCTGATTGACAAGGTAATGATTACCAAGGCTTAGCCTGAATAGCTGGTTATTAGCATTATAGTAATAAATGTCCTCGCCATTGGCATACATCTCCTTTGGCAACTCATCGTTCTCAAAGTCATAAATCTTTGTAGCTACTTGTTCTCCTGCTTTTTGACGGAATAACTCATGTTGGTTATTAACATAGAGAAGGTCTTTGTCGGATACACAAGCAGCAATGATAGGAGGGTTAGCATTAAAGAAACCAAGATGGTGTGGAATACGCCATATAGCATTTTTTGTCAGCAGGATAGAGAAGCCATTGCCATCGTCGGCAATAGCTATTTGATGCGGATTGTCTGGAATATTATTTCGCAATGGAATACTAACAAAACGCTCTAAGTTGTCGGATAATAGTATTGTAGACGATGTGATGAAATAGTAGGTTGAACTGGCTTTATAGAAAGAAAGTACCGATTGGGGCAGCGAGAACGTCTTACTCTCTGTACCATCAAATCCTTCGATAGTCAACTGCTTATCAGATAAGATGTAGAGTTTTCCATCATAGATAGCAACATTGCGTATGTTCTCCCCTTTGTGTCGTAGTTCTATTTTCTTCGTAGGGAGATTTATGCTTATTACGCCAGCTTGCGTTGAAGCAAAAAGCCATTTATTCCCAACATGACAGAGGTTATTTACCAAAAAAGGTTCAGAATATCGACTTGTGTCGTTTATATGGATAGGGTAGAGGGGCTTTAATCCTTGCTGTTGCTGATTAAGCGGCATGGAGAAAAGTCCTTGAGAAGTAGCAACAAAGAGATTGCCGTCTATTATTTCAATACTATATGGAGAGTATCGGCTGCCTTTGCTTGGAATCTCAAAGGTTGTCTTATGAATGAGCGTGTCGCCAGCTATGTTCCATAATTGTAAACCAGCATTACGTGTTGCCACCCATATCTGATTGCTTTGGTTGGAATCACGCTCAATGTCATAGATGCGGTCTAACCCCGTGTAGAAACGCTTCCTATTCTGTCCGTCGATATGCCATATAACACCTGTCTCACCGCCTATCCAGTATCCATTCTTATCTATAGACAGCGTTGACAATCGGTCATCATAGTGGAATTCCCGTTCTGATAATGACCGTGAAGTAGTTGTTTCCTTGCAGCCTGTGATGATAAATAATAGCATCAAACAAAGCCAATTAACAAGTAAACGCTTCTTTGTCCTTATGTTATATTTTGTAGTCATTAGATTCTACTTTGTCTACAAAGATAACGAATTACTCCGGAAATGTGATATGATATTTTATATTGTTTGCAGAAAAATGATGCTTCTGATGTGTTTTCTTATTAAATGAATATCTATTCTATCTTGCTACAGAGTGGTATATATTTCTAACATAAGTCTTTCTTTAGTGCTTTTCCGTATCTTATAGTACTCATAATGAGCCTCATTTATGATTTTCTATCGTTGTGTTGATGCTGCGCACATGTTGTGCTGATGCTTCGCACATAATGTGCTAAGGGTAAGCACCAATGGTGTTGATGCTAAATCGCTTTGCAATATGTAGTCAAAGTAAATGTAAGTCTTAGTTATATAAGCCAAAGTAAGTAATCTTAAACTATTAAGAATGTTCTTCTGTTTATTGCATAAGAAAAGGGGATGTAACGTTACATCCCCTTTATTATAATCGTCTATCTCTTATTATTTTTCAAGATTCGCTGTGCACAATCTGCTAAAACTACCACTGCGCCTGCTAAAATACATACATCCTTGATGACAAGTCGACCTGCACCCGTAAGTAATGGGAATCCATGCTCGCCACTACCTAAGTCTGGTACCCATGTTTCAGGGGTCGTGACAAGGAAGGATAGCGTTCCGAATGTCATGATAATAACCAGTCCGGAGCCTACAAAACCAATCTTAGGGAACCAAATACCCAATAATGTCAAGATACCGAATGACATGATAGCAATACCTAAGCCATGTGAAAAGGTGTAAGTATTATTTGCCTTGTGCCACTCATGCTTAACTTGATCAAACTCACCTTCTTTGAGTTTGTAGTCCTTATATTCAGGTGCATCCTTTGAATAGAAGAAACTCATAAATGGACTGTTAGCAACGAAAGGTACAATACCCTCTGCCTCATAGTTCCAGAACTTCAAACCACCAATCCATACGAAGATGATAAAGATGGCAATACGTATCAAATGAATACCTGTACCCTTCAGCGATGCTGCGGTGTTAAGAACGAAATCTAATAATAATTTTACTTTGTTCATAATCTGTTTTTTTATTGACTTTATGTCTTGAATTTATATTTGTGTTTGTGGGTTTTACCCAGCAATTTATAGATTAAGTTTAGTCTTATCCTATTCCTTTAACCTATTTTTATCCTTATGTTTGGATTTGTCGGCAAAGATATATATTTATCTTCAAACTGCAAAGAATTATTTTGTATTTATTCCAAATAAATCTTCACAATCCTTACTTTTCATGCCTTTTTTTAAGAACTAATTACCTGAAATACCATGTTTGTGGTATCTATTATACACCCTCTTTTTCCCCTTCATCAGTATGTTTCTGCATTTTATTTGCTTGAAAAATCAGTACCTTTGTGGTATCTAAAACAACGGCAACTTATAAAAGACTTGCCTGCACTCAGTTGTGATTTGCTTGAAAATCAGTACCTTTTGTGGTATCTAAAACAACGCATCACGTTGTCTAACACTTGCATTTGTAGTTGTGATTTGCTTGAAAATCAGTACCTTTGTGGTATCTAAAACAACTTAGTGCTTGCGCAGAACAAACTGATATAGGTTGTGATTTGCTTGAAAATCAGTACCTTTGTGGTATCTAAAACAACAAGTCATATATATCATCAACTTTATAACAAGTTGTGATTTGCTTGAAAATCAGTACCTTTGTGGTATCTAAAACAACAATACCGTATCTGTTATTATGAGATATATGGTTGTGATTTGCTTGAAAATCAGTACCTTTGTGGTATCTAAAACAACTCTCCTCTTTTGGGGACATAGTCTGCATCTGTTGTGACTTGCTTGAAAATCAGTACCTTTGTGGTATCTAAAACAACGCCATTCCTGTAATACTAGGGGCTTACCTGTTGTGATTTGCTTGAAAATCAGTACCTTTGTGGTATCTAAAACAACTGCTATAACTAAGTTACGAAACGCATTCTGTTGTGATTTGCTTGAAAATCAGTACCTTTGTGGTATCTAAAACAACCACCACAAAAGAATTAAAAGCCGTTAGACGGTTGTGATTTGCTTGAAAATCAGTACCTTTGTGGTATCTAAAACAACAACGTTACTGAAATACAACAACTTACTCCAGTTGTGATTTGCTTGAAAATCAGTACCTTTGTGGTATCTAAAACAACATATCATCAGTGATTTAGAGTACGCAAACTGTTGTGATTTGCTTGAAAAATCAGTACCTTTGTGGTATCTAAAACAACGTTTGAAACTTGCCACCCACAGCACACCGGTTGTGATTTGCTTGAAAATCAGTACCTTTGTGGTATCTAAAACAACCGATTAAGGAACGTTTTAACATGTTCACGGGTTGTGATTTGCTTGAAAATCAGTACCTTTGTGGTATCTAAAACAACTTCAGAGGGTCAAGAGAATAACCAAGACCTGTTGTGATTTGCTTGAAAATCAGTACCTTTGTGGTATCTAAAACAACCCTTTTTATTACATTATTGCAAAGGTAAAGGTTGTGATTTGCTTGAAAATCAGTACCTTTGTGGTATCTAAAACAACAAGTACTTTGAAAATTAACCTCACGAGTTGGTTGTGATTTGCTTGAAAATCAGTACCTTTGTGGTATCTAAAACAACGTTTAGTATTATCACCATACTCACAACATAGTTGTGATTTGCTTGAAAATCAGTACCTTTGTGGTATCTAAAACAACTATAAGTATCTGCGGGCATATACTGCAAATGTTGTGATTTGCTTGAAAATCAGTACCTTTGTGGTATCTAAAACAACCTAATAAGTTATATTTTTGCATCGTAATTTGTTGTGATTTGCTTGAAAATCAGTACCTTTGTGGTATCTAAAACAACTTTCAGAAGTCTTCTTCTTGGTTTTTACCAGTTGTGATTTGCTTGAAAATCAGTACCTTTGTGGTATCTAAAAACAACTTATAGATACGTTGATACGCAAGCAAACGGTTGTGATTTGCTTGAAAATCAGTACCTTTGTGGTATCTAAAACAACCGACTGGGAAAGGCATAATAATAAATTTTAGTTGTGATTTGCTTGAAAATCAGTACCTTTGTGGTATCTAAAACAACTCAAGGAACTGAGCGACAGTAATATCATTTGTTGTGATTTGCTTGAAAAATCAGTACCTTTGTGGTATCTAAAACAACATATTTTGTTCAGAATAACCACGCATCCAAGTTGTGATTTGCTTGAAAAATCAGTACCTTTGTGGTATCTAAAACAACGGCTCAAAAATTGCCCATTTCATCGATAGGGTTGTGATTTGCTTGAAAATCAGTACCTTTGTGGTATCTAAAACAACAGAAGTTGTATAATTTATTGGCTAATAGCAAGATATAAGGTTGTTATTCGAAAATAAATTGATATTACAAAGTGAAATCCCATTCGTTTAGAATGGGATTTTTTTACTTTAATGACTATGTTGAGAAGGATAAGTTTTTAGGTTGTTTAAGAGGACATTGAAAGCTTGTTTTTAATTGTTAGGGTATAAAGTTTAAAAAAGTTCTAATTGTTGTCCAGGTGCGTTAGGAGTTTGTTCTTTTTCGCCATAGTAAAGTTGGATGTTTGCAAATTGTTTATCTGTTATACAGAGTATTCCTACTTTCCCTAATTTTGGTAACATGGTTCGAACTCGTTTTATATGTACCTCTGCATTTTCCATACTTGCGCAATGGCGTACATAGATGGAAAACTGGAACATAGTAAATCCATCCTTTATAAGGGATTTCCGGAAATCGCTATATGCTTTCTTCTCCTTCTTGGTTTCTGTTGGTAGATCAAAGAATACAAGAATCCACATAATTCGGTACTCACTAAAGCGCTTAAAGCCAGTCATACTACTTTTACATTTCTGGGTAACTAATGCGTTTGTTTTCCCCAGCAAAACATCTTGCAAGTGAGGCTGTAGTTTGTTGGGCAGCAATCATTAAAGGACTGCGTTTGCCATTTATCACTACATCTAACATTGGAATACCGAGAAGTTGCATTTTCAAATCTCGTGTGATATCAGATATTTCTGAGTTGCATTGAATGATATCTAACACTAATTGATCGACATAAGGGCGATAGGGTTCCATAATATCATCAGCAAGACAATAGGCGTTATACCTATTATGATGATGGATTCCTAAGGTTGGTAGCAATCCACTTCCTACTAAGGCTCGAGCGATTATGGCACGAAGAATTGCATAGCCATAGTTTAAGAGATTATTAGGAGGGGTTCCTTCTCTGTCTCTTACAAAGTTTGGATAATTTATAAAGAGGTTTTTCCAATAATAGGCAGCAGCTCTTGCTTCAAGGTTATCAGGGTCTCCACTACGTACATCATTAGACCATACACGCATACAATTGGTTTCCTTATCTGTATTTGTCCGTAGCACATACTCTTGATTAAGGATTTTTTGTTTTATTGTCTGTTGCCAAAGTTGTTTCCGTAAAGGTAAAGATGCTTCTAATTGAGAGCGGAAACGTTCGTTTTGTGTAGTGTTACCGCATAGTGGCAGAAGCAACCCTACTGGCATACTTTTTTGATTGCAAGTGATGACTGCGCAGTTGTTCTCAAGTAAAGCCTCCATTACCCCAGAAGTTATGGTAATACGCCTATTGTCGAGGATTACCACCCCGATATCTTCTATCGGGATGGTACGCTCTGCTTCTTTTTTTATAGCTTCAGGCAATGTCTTATTACTTTCTACTTCTGGTACATGCAGGACTAATTGTGCATTTCGCAAACTTAAGTAGATTGGATTGCTGAAGCATAGAGTTTTCTTTATCATAGGCAATGAATTCTACTTTATAATCTTAAGTATGTTTCCTAACCGGTCTAATTCAAGTTTCCAGCAAACAGCTTTAATCATTTCACCCAAAATAGTTTTTTCCATTTTATTAAGTGGAGAATATTCAACTTTGTTAACGATACTATTAGCTGTTCTGTGTGGAGTGAAGAAGCACTGATTACTCGTCGAACTAACCATCTTATAGATCTGTTCTTTGTTGAGTTTGCACTCGTTGGATAGCTTTTCCTCTTCGGTAGGAACATACACCAAGTCATTTGGAGAAAGATAGAATTTTAATTTCTCCTCGTTTATTCAAATCTTCTGCTGGAGACAATCCTTGTTTCAATCGTTCTATAACCTCAATTAATGGGATGGTATTATATGAACGATTACCTTCTTTATCTTCGTAGATTGCAAAGTAAAGGTTTGTTCCTTTTTGTGCTTCAACAAACTTTGACGTTTTGTTGCCTGTTTCACCTACTTGGTATTTAGCTCCCTTAGGCTCTGAGACTCTGACTTTTAGAATAGGTTGGTGTCGCTTGCCATTGTTATATTCAGTGATATGCTTATTCATTTCAGCTATTCCTTCTGGAGTAAAGGCAATGTTTGGATTATTGTCTTTTGCTTTAAGGTAGTTGCGAAGAATATTTTGGATACCAGTATCAGTAATGGTAGCAATGCGTTTATCATCAAATGACGTGTCGATAGGCTTACGCGTAGCAACCATAGGCTCCTTTTCGTTACTGAACTGCCATACGTCAACCTTGTCTACAGATTTCATATTTAGACGATAGTTGATGCTTTTGAAATGTGCAAGTATTTGTTTCTTATTGAACTGTTTCGCTACTAATATGTTGATGTAGTCACGTAGTTCCTTGTCGCTGATAGCAGGAATCTTTTCAAGTGCATCCTTTAGTTTGATGGTAACTTTGCGCCGGAGATTAACTTGACCAAACACAGTCTCTTTATGCATAGGCTTTCTTATAGCCCACATATCTTGCCCTTTCTGCTCTGCTATTCCTTTCTTTCCATTCTTATCATACTTTTCGTAATAGTTTGTTGCCTTGTTGATGACACGGATATAATTCTTAAAGCTTACTACGACATTCTCAAGGGCTGTATGTGCATCCTGTGTGAAGGTATCCCAAGGTTTTCGAATAATACGATTCTTATCACAAAGTTTCTTTCTCAAGTCTTCTCTTTTCTCTTGACTCTTGGCAGATTCATTATTGAGGTAGTTGATAATGTTATTTGATGCACAAGCTATGACGAGAGCATCCATAGCGTGATGGCGATGGTCTATACGCTTCTTACTAAAGCCCTTCTGTAGTTCTAAAGGTACTGAGGTTTGGAATACTTGTTTCCCTTCTTTGTTCTCCCAACGTCCAAAGTTTTCTGTATTGGTGAGTTTGTTGAGACGTTCAAAACGTGGATAAACGATGCTGTTCCATACATCATTCAGTCCCCAATCCTGTTTCAGGCGGTCTGTTATGCCTCCTGAGCATGCGATAACAAACTTAGATTTAGCTTCTTGTTCATCTTCTTCACGTACAATATTAGATAGGATTGCCATCACCTTCTTACTGATATATCGACTGTCATTCATTTGACGATTAAGGAACTCCTGTGGTATGTCCTCCATTAAGAGTTTTTCCTTCTTACGTCTATTGTTGGCATAATGTTCTGTTACGAAGTTAGAAAATTCCTTAGTATCGTATATCTTCACGTCACCTATCATCGTACAATGTACAATCTCACCACCATGTTTCTTGATGAATTCGTAACCTAACATATTACTCTTGAGCTGATTTACCTCAGCCTCACAAATGACCTTATTTGTGAATGAATCATCAAAATATCGGCTCTGTGGGATAATATGTTCTATTTGATAAGCAGATGTGAATAGTTTTGACAGAGAAATAGGTTTACCTGTATAGGGTGAACAATACTTTTGTTCTAACCAAAGTCTGTATTTAAGTAATTCGTTTGCAGAAGGTTGTGCCATTTGAGAAATCTTAGAAATCTCAGTATATTGGGCATCCTCTTTAGTTAATTCTTGCAAGGCTCCCTCCTCGTATATTCTTAGAATTTCCTGCTGCATAGGTGAGTATGGGCGCACATTCTCAAACTCTTTTGCATTCTTGAGTTCCATTAAGAGACTCTTGATGCGCAGATTGGTATTCTCATTCTGCATAATACTTTTAGACATACGTGCACGCTGGTCGGCTGTACTCTTCATACTCCTTCCCAATTCTATATGAATTTCATCTATGTGTCCAGCTTCCTTCCATATATCGTGCACAGTTCTGAGTGTCTCAAGGATACACTGCTCGGCGATAGGGTTACGAAGAGAATGTTGTTTGAACCCATTGATGTATGCCATCAAGTTTCTGGCTTTGTCCACCGCTGTATATCTGTTGCTTCAGAGTGTCGGTCATATACAACATAGCAAGCTAACCACTCAGGAAGTCCCTGAAAGTCGGATATTTGGCAGAAAGTGCGCCCCATTCGATCTTTTATCTTCTCGTCAATATGGCCTTTTATGATGTTTTGTATTCTATCTCTTGTCTGTTCGCAAATGTCAGTCTCATCCCACAGGTCTCCCATACGCATCACAGCCAATAGCTTCTTTATAGCTTTCTCCGAATAAGCACCATATTCTTTTTTAAATGGCTTTATTTTTAAGAAAGCATTTACAAAGTCATCATTATCATTAAGTTTTCTCAAGGCTCCTTCTGCTTCCTCCTTGGACTCTACAGAATAGAGAAGATGCCAAAGTCGGTAGTATTGTTCTTTATCATCTAACCAACTATGGTCTATACCAGCTTTGTCTAATGCTGCAAGTAGTTCGTGACGTGTTTCGTTGCAAGGGTATTTTTTCTCTTTGTCTTCAATATAGTTCCAACGGATAGGAAACTCCTTTTCCATTCCTATTTTGACTTTCTTTTGTTTGCAGAAGTCTTTTAATAGGGTCTCTTGATTAATGTCTTTTCTGTCGTTGAGATATGTAAACAGTCTGGTGTAGTCTTCCATAGAAGACAAATATTCAGAAGTGACTTCTTTATCATTAGTCCTATCAAAGAGTCTGAGGTTGATGATGAATTGCCATAGTCGGAACTCCTGATAATAAGGATTTGACTTTGCAATACATTTGATACCCTGTCGCTTGATTTCTCCAGTTTCCTTAATAACGTATTTGTAATACTCGTATGGGCAGTCTGCTATCAGTGACTTCTTACTTTTCAACGGTCTTTGATAGAAAATCAAGTCTGTAATTAAAAGATACGCCATATCCTTCTTCATCAAACTATCTTGATGAGGCTTGTTGTTGGGATATAACTCTTTGATACAGGCTATAAGCGTATCTATGTCTTTTAATTCTTTATGATGTTTTGATTGTTCACGTAGAATGGCTTCTAATTCTTTCTTGTAGAACTTTCGTTCAATTGTACGTACAAAGTTACCTCTGATTTTATCAGCGGGTTCTGAAAGTATGTGGTCATAGATAAATGTTCCAACAGTCTTACCTGATTCCTCTAAGAGACTTTCGGTTTGTTTCTTACGTAATCCCCAATCATCTTCACTTGGCGCTCGGAAAGAACGTTTCACTTCTCCATTTTTATCCTTTTTGATGGTAACTCCATCTATTTCGTATTCTGTTGTAACAATAAACGGTCTTACTTTCCCTATCCAGTCATTTAGCTCAATTTTGCTCTGTCGACGATATATCCAGCCGTTCTCTAATGTAATATTATACCACGTGTTACCTCCTTTTCCTTCTTCGGCAGCCTCTATACCGACAACTTTCAGTTCATAATATTCCTCACGTTTAGTAGGATTCTCTTCGTCTTCTTCTCCACGCAGCTGGTAGTAGCCGCGTTTCTGATTAAAATTGAGTAGTATCCAAGCCAATTCTTCTTTTCTGACAGCTTGTGTAAGTGCTTTCTTGCGTAAGTAATAAAGTGTCCAGTCCAGTGGAATCTTTCTCCCATCAGCAACTATTCCCGGTTGATGATTTGCAAAATCAGCCATCATTTCATAGAAAGAATCCATAAAGAGGAAACGCATAGAACCGTCCTCTTGTTTCTCCCAAGCTAACTTAGGTTCTGCATTGTCAAGGAACTTGCCGTACGTTGTGGCTTCCTCTCGATACCATCCGATGGCATTCTCGTAGTGTGGAGGCAAGAATCCCATCACGTGTAGGACTCTGTGTAAGCGTTCTCGTCTTTGTAGCGCACGTTCTCTGATTCTTCTTATACCTCGAAAAACCTGTTCGTGCAGCAGCTGGAGAGTCAGTTACTCCCTTGTCAAAGTTACTGAGTGTGTCTTGGCTCATAGGGATGATACGGCTGCCAAGTTTAATCTCACGTGTGTAGTTTCCGTTGTCGTCAACGCAGACTTTAGCCCAACCAATACTATTGGTTCCCAAGTCTAATCCAAGAATTGTTTTCATTTTTTCTTGTTTTATTTGGTTGTTAGTTATATTCTTTCTATATTTGCAGTAGATTTTTTTAAGCAAGTCACAATAAGGATTATTCCGTTGTGAAAACAAACAGAGCAGGGGCAACTCGCTCTTTTTTTGTGTTTTATAGTGCCAAAGTTAATATTAATTTTTTTAAAAAACAAGTGAATTCTCTTTATTTTAGTATGCATAAACAGTTGAATTCATATTGTAGTTGAGGAAGATTCTATATTAGTTTATCATAGAATCCTATGTTATGTATAAATTAAATTGCATTGCGATTAATTTTAATCGCAATGCAATCAATTCTTTTTGTAATATTCCTACGCTTTCTTACCTGACACAAGTACGAAGATGATGAGGGATGCCGATGACGAAAAATGAAGAGGAAGGAGCCTAATGCACCGGCATAGATTCTACCTGTATGTACCTCTAAAGCAAGACTCCAAAGCGACATGGGTTTATCTTTCAATTCTTCTGGCTGTTTTGCGAAGGATGAACCTTGGAAATAGGTTGCTATACATTCCTTGTTTGTGAAATCAGAGCTATAGCCAGAGATTGTCTGTTCGTCTGGTGCAGTGCCCGGTATGCGGGGAGTAGAGACCATAGCATCATTGTAGTAAAGTACGACGTTATTCTTACGATCCCAGTAGAACAAACCATCGAAGGAGCCTACTATCCATGATTTGTTGTCTGCATGTTGCCAAACATTTTGACCCATAACACTCACTGGGGGTGCTGTGGTGATAGGTGTTGGCTTGGAAGAGAGATTCTTAAGAGAGTAGAAACCTTCCGAAGTCGAGATGAGCCAATCGTGAGCTTGCTCATCATATCGAATCATTCTTAGTTTATCATTCCAAGGATTATCATTGTCTAAAGTCGTGCCAGGCAATGGTTTCGTATTGTTTGTGGCGAGGAGAATCATCAGTGGAGGACGTAATGCCCATCCCGTTATTGCGATAAATAGCGTTAAGGCGAATGTGTAATGCCCAATCTTTGTATGCCAAACGACCATTGATACTGTTTTACGACGAATCCAATACCATATACCCGTCACACAAAGGATAATTAAGACGACTCCAATTCCGTCTACAATGAGCTTTCCTACGGTTCCAAACAGTGCACCACTATGCAATAACCACATTTGACGGAACAGTGATACCTTCCCCTCATTCCCCTCACCAGCTTGTAGTGTGAGACAAGTAAACTTCTTATAAGGGGCTGTAGCATAGTAGAGGTGAGAACGAGATAGAACGATGAGCGTGTCACCATGGGTGGTGATATCTGTCAATAGTTCGTCATCCTCTTGCTTAGGTAAGTCTATTTTTTGCCAAGATGCGTTCTTTCCCAGTTTATATAAGTCCATGACGCTAACCGCAAACAGGTCATTTTGTGGGGTTTTAGCCATTCCTCGCATCTGTCGATAGTCAGCACCAGCAGGTAGACCTTGGTTATATTCGGTGAAGTGAGAAGCAGTTGTATCAGTTTGAATGACACCCGCTGCGCCATATATGAACACTTTATCTTTGTTTTTATAATCTTTGTAGCGTAATGTTCCACGTAGTAATCCGTTGTTCCATTGGTTGAATTCATACTGACCAGGCAATATCCTACGGCTTACATTAATATCAGAAAAGAGTTGACGATGATTGAGGACAATACCTGAAAGGCAGAACATTACTAAGAAGAATGTTATGATGATACCAATCCACTTATGGTTTTTAACCCATGTCTTACGTTTCATATTTTGTTGTTTGTGTTATGTTATTTTTAACTCAGTTTTAAAATGCTGTACAAACTTACACAAAAAAACTGTATTTCGGGACTTTTTGGGCTATTTTTTGCTTCTTCCAGAAGTTGGAGTAGTAAAGTGAAGCTATTATGTAATAAGTCACACGGAGAAATAGAGTGGAAGGAACTAAACGCAAAATCATGGAGTTGGTGATGGCTTAAAGAGAGACAGAGGTGATGCGTACAGATTCTTGATACCTTATAGGAATTCATGCTTTGTACATAAAACTCGCAAACAACCTCCGTTGTTTCAAGCATCGAGGTTGCTTCGGTAACTTCTATCGCTTTGTTTTGACAATTCTCAGTTATCTCCTTTTCTCTGTGTGATATTTGTTAAGATTCTAAATGCAAAAGAAAACCTAACCATTTCAAGTTTTCGAGCATTCCTCTTTGTCCTAATTTTTCATAAACTGATTTTGTAAAGACCATAAAATGGATTGCAATTAACGCCCTTTAGGCTTCTAAAAGATGCTCTTTAAGCCTCTTACTAACGCCCTTTTGAAGCCTTATTAAGCACCTTTTGAGATCTTAATTTGCAACTGCTTGATAGCTAATAACTTGCAAAGGTGATGAAATAAGTCACTTTTAATCCATTTTCCTACCTTTTCTTTAATCTTTTTGTCAATATATTTCTTTACCTTTTAGACTAAAATATGTTGCCTATAGGGGTGTTTTCGGGTGTTACTTTTAACTTCGTCTGCTTTATTTCTTCGTGTGATTTATTATGTAATAGGGGTTTACTTTATCACTCCTTATCTTGAAGAACAAAAAAAGAAACCCCAATTAACAGAGCTGTATATAAGTTCAAGCTACTGTTAATTGGGGTGTATATTATAAGTTTGAGTTTGTTATGTCTTACTTTCTTGTAACACGAACATATCTCATAACCTTCTTAACGACTACTCTTCTCAAGTCGCTGTCATAGAATTTGGTCTGAGTTAACTCAAACTCATTGTTGTTTATGAATCTAATTTGGAGATTCTTGTGCATCTTACCGTCTATCTTCATAAAGAAACCATCACGGCGGAAACCATAAACACCGATATCGTCATCACGCTTCCATCTGCCATTGTCTTCTCTTTCTATAACACTCATGGTTCCATCATGGTAGAAATCGAAACGGTGCAACTCATCATCGAGGTCGTTATCATCGTGACCAACAAGCGTACGAAGATTAACAGGCTCGCCTGTAGCAAAGTCAACAGGGAGGAACTTATAGTCGTCATATCTGTCAATCGTGAAACCTACCTTATATTCCTTATGTGTTCTTGGATTGCGCACAATGGCATAGCTACCCTTATTTGTAAGCTCCCAGGTACCAACAATCTTAGAGTTGGTTGTAGGTGCAGCAGCTACTACGTTGTTATTATCCTTTACTTCATTGTTTGCGGCGTATGAACTGGAAAATGTAAACAGTCCACCTAATACTAAACCAGCACATAAAGCGTGGTTAGAAAAAAAGTTTTTCTTCATTGTTATATATTCATTTTTGGATTAATATGTTGCAAATATACGTAAAGAAATTATAATAGCAGGGAAGTATTTATACCGTTTTAAATGATTTTATAGAATTCATTAACAGACTGTCTCTAAATTAACAGATTTGTTCAAATAGAAACAAAATCTGTTTATTGAGTGCAAAGGGGATGTGATAGCTTCTATTTCGCACGTTTATTGCCCATTGTGAAGTCGATTATAGGACCTGATAACAGCTGTTCATGTTCAAGATAATAATGCGGATAAGGCTGTCCATTCACTTTAATACGTTGAATGAAACGATTGTCAGCATCGCTCTTGTCTGCATAGATTGTAATGGTCTTTCCATTTTCAAGCTGTATCTTGACTTTACTGAAATAAGGAGTACCAATCATATATTGGGTACTGCCAGGACAAACAGGATAGAAGCCGAGAGCAGAGAAGACATACCAAGCTGATGTCTGACCATTATCTTCGTCGCCACAATAGCCATCAGGCTGAGCGGTATAGAGTCGGTCCATCACCTCACGCACCCAATATTGCGCCTTCCAAGGCTGTCCGCTGTAGTCATAAAGGTAAATCATGTGCTGGATAGGTTGGTTACCATGTGCGTAATTACCCATGTTCATGATTTGCATTTCACGTATTTCGTGAATTGTAAAGCCGTAATAGCTATCGTCAAAGATAGGAGGAAGTTGGAATACACTGTCTAACATTGCATTAAACTTATCGTATCCTCCCATCAGCTTTGCCAGCCCAGCAGGGTCATGGAATACACTCCACGTGTAATGCCAGCTGTTTCCTTCCGTGAAGGCATCACCCCATTTGAAAGGATTAAATGGTGATTGGAAGCTACCGTCCTCATTACGTCCACGCATCAGACCCGTTTCCTTGTCGAAAACCTTCTGATAGTTCATTGCTCGGAGTTTGAAAGGTTTGAGTTCCTTAGCACTCTTTCCGAGTTTTAATCCTAACTGATAGATACACCAATCATCGTAGGCGTACTCTAATGTGCGGGCAACACTCTCGTTGATTCCCACGTTATAAGGTACGTAACCTAAGCGATTATAATAGTCAAAGCCTTTTCGTCCAGTAGAGCTAACGGTTGGGTGAACAGCATTAGCACCATGCACAACAGCCTTCCAAAGTGTTTCAATGTCGTAGCCACGCAAGCCCTTGATGTAAGCATCAGCAACGACCGAAGCAGAGTTGTTACCCACCATACAATCACGATGTCCTGGACTTGCCCACTCTGGAAGGAATCCACTCTCCTTATAAGCGTTGACTAAGCCCGCTTGCATTTTCTCATTCATTGAAGGATAGACGAGGTTGAGCAATGGAAAGAGCGAGCGGAAAGTGTCCCAGAAACCTGTGTCGGTAAAGAGATAGCCCGGTAGTACTTGCCATTATATGGACTATAATGGATAGGATTACCCTGTTCGTCAAACTCATAGAACGAACGTGGGAAAAGTACAGAGCGATAAAGGCAACTATAGAAAGTACGAAGATGGTCGATGTTGTCATCTTCTACCTCTATACGTCCTAATACATTATTCCATTCCTTTCTTCCTTCTGTCTTCACTTCGTCGAATGTCTTTCCCTCAACTTCCTTGAGATTGCACAATGCCTGCTCGTCACTAATAAACGATGAGGCTACCTGTACATTAACTTGTTCGCCTTGTTTGGTGCGAAATCCTACAACAGCCATAGCGTGATTGCACGTTGTTGAGGTTTTTCCCTCTGATAGTTTCCCATCTTCAATGCTGCCAACGAAAGAGAATTCGTGGTCGAAACGAAGCACAAAATAGTTCTTGAAGTTTGCTGGTACACCTCCGCTATTCTTAGTTGTATAGCCCACGATTGTACGTTTGTCAGGCATAATTGTCACGGAAGAACCTTTATCAAAGGCATCAACGACAAAATAAGCTTCATCTGTTTGTGGATAGTGAAGCGCATTGCAGCAGCTCGACTGGTCGGACTAATCTCTGCTGTGACGTCATAGTCAGCTAAATAAACCTTATAATAATAAGGTGTAGCAGTCTCAGCTTTGTGCGAGAACCAACTGGCGCGTCCTTCTTCATCAAAGACTTTCTTACCGACGACGGGCATGATAGAGAACTGTCCGTAGTCGTTAATCCATGGACTGGGTTGATGTGTCTGCTTAAGTCCACGAATCTTATCGGCCCCGTAGGTGTAAGTCCAGCCATCTCCCATCTTTCCTGTTTGTGGAGTCCAGAAGTTCATGCCCCATGGTAAGGCAATAGCAGGGTAGGTGTTACCGGTTGAAAGCTCTGATTTTGAGGCTGATCCCACTAATGTACTCACGTAATCAACTGGGTTATGTGCTGCAGAAGTTGGACTAATAGTTATTAATAGTAGAATAGATAGCAGGATATAAGTAGGTGTCTTCATAATAAAAATAATAGTTTTATGGGTAAACCTTAAATATATTATGGTTCTAATGACTTAATATCATTCTGAATATACTTTATTTCCCAATAGTTCTCAGTATTAAAAACCTCTTTTGAGAATATCATCTTTGAAATGTAACTTTTTGCTCTCGACATAACAATCTACCAATATATTCGAGTAATTCAAAGAGGTTATGTCCTCTAATATGTAGATAGGCATTATCTTCTGTTAAACCTAACTGCTCATATCTCTGTCTTTCGTTATCGAGATTAAGTAGCTCAATATAATATTTGTATTTGTCTAATAACTCTGTTAAACGTCCTGAGATATTTACTAATAGTTGTTTTTCCATTATCTTTTAATTCCTCTCTATGGCATTGTTTTGGAAAGCAACCATTAAACTCTTTGTCGGTTAGTTCTTTATCATTATGCTGCTTAGAGTGGAGTAATATAAGTAAAGGTTTGTATAAGATGTGAGATAGTTCTGACAGAAAGTATGAGAAATCAAAGTCTGATATAAGACCAGCTATCTTGCAATTATCTTTCAATGAACTTTTCTCGCAGAAGTGATTTTCCCAAGAATAGGTGTATGTTTGTAATACATAGTGTTTCGCGTCAATATTAGGTTGTTGAAGTAAATACCTATAATCACTATCAATACAAATAAAGAATGTGTTTGAAAGAAATGGTAAGAACTTTAAGCACTGCTCGCATCCACGAGTTTCATTCTCTTTTTTGCTTTTGCTATAAGTGATATAACGATACTTACCAGCATTATATTTCTGCAACATAGTATTCCAGAAAAAGATATCATCTTCACCTTCCAGATGCACACAGGCTTTAATAGAACGATCAATGAGTAGATAATTCTTCCAGTAATTAGCTTGATCCCTATAGATATCTGAATTTAACATTTTTCTGTTATGTCTTCAAAATAAATAACTTTATTTCCCCATCCGTCTCCGAAATACTTGGAGAATGCGTGGTTATAATAAATTGAGCTTGTGGGTTTAATGCTGTTAGAATGTCTAATAGCCGATATTGCCATGAGATATGCAAAGAAATCTCAGGCTCATCCATGAGTATGACGGCTTTTTTTCCTCTTTAAGTAAGAATACGTTAAGAAGCATTAAGAGCAATTGTTTTTCACCAGAAGAAAGTTGATTTACTTCAATTAAAGACTCTTCTTGTTGAAAAACAAGTCTGCTGTCATGTATAGTTATTTTCTTATTGGTATCTGCAAACAGCTCATTAATTATGTCAAAGAAGTGTTGGATACGCTTTTTTATAACCTCTGCTTCCTGTGGAAAATCTATAATTCCCATCCTATAATTAAAGAAAGAGAAGGATTCTTTGTTTTGATAAATCACGTATTCCAGCGCTTGTGTAAGTGCAGAACCTTTCTTACGTTTATCTAACTGAGCATAATTATCTAAAGATTTTAGGTAAATCAAAGTGCTTCCCTCTAATCTATCTGGTGAGGCATAAACGTGAGGAGCTGATAATCCATGCATTAGTCTTGGAGTAGGCGACGTATAGTAGCTGTAGATTTCGTCCAAAAGTGTAGTTTTCCCACATCCATTTATACCAACAAGAATATTCATTTTAGGATCTAAGTCTCGCAAACAAATATTGAACTTTCCCCAAAGATTATTCAGGATAAATGAAGAAATATAAGCATTTTCAAGCATATCAAATTGAAATTAAAAGCTACTATTGCCTTGATTTAGATACAAAATATAATAAAGACGTCCTGCTGTTGAAAGCTGGTGTATGAAATATTAAGAAGTTATGTTTACGCTGATATTGACATCTGTACTTCCTTATGCAAAGTTATATTTTTAATTTTCAAAATAACAAATAACTAATATTATTTTTCTTATATTATGTTTGAAAAACGAATAAAAAGTTTAGCACAGACATGTTAATATTCTACTTTGTAGCCGACTTCACACCCATAGTTCGCCCATTTGA
>BNJT01001659.1_pt1 | contig 26607 bp, 34 predicted proteins | sample 8540491 | NCBI WGS metagenome assembly BNJT01 (sample SAMD00202455, study PRJDB9452) | human saliva metagenome | host: Homo sapiens | reverse complement strand
CTTTATATTTTGATGATATCAGACAACATGGTTTAACTAGTTTTACGGCTGTGTACCTTTTCATCAATCTGATGTTGGTTCTAGGATTTAGTTGGCGCTTCATTAACTCCATTTATTTTTAAAAAAATAATTATTTTATAATTTTTATATTTAGTGTAAACTATTCAGTGCGTCCCAAATACGGGGAGGTTTGTTTCTGATTTTCATATTTGGATTATAATATTCTCATCAGAGTTACTTAAGGAGTAAGATATGAACCAGATTATGAAACAATATAAATTACTATATTTCTTGATTATTTTATTAAGTCTGACAAGTGCTCTTTTAATGACATTCTTCTCTCCAATTAGGAAGAATACTTGATAGTATATCTAATTCAAATAGTGGATTACTCTTTCATATCACTATTTGTGTAAGTTTAATTTTACTGTGGTTCTTTATCTCTTGTTCTTATTCCTATCTTAAAAAAATCAATATGTAAAAAAGTTATTATAGATCTAAAAAAGGGTCTCTTATTACATTATTTATCGCGTGAATTTAACCAAATTGACAACCGTAACCATTCAGATTTCTTAAATAATATCACCAAAAATAGTGACCTTATTCAAGAAAATTTATTGATTCCTAGAATCTCTCTAATTGCAAATTTAGGGACCCTTATCATGAGTGTTGTTGCCATTATCTATATAGAATGGCGATTAGCATTAGTCTTTCTTTTATTGTCGAGTATAACGATTTTTCTATCTCAAATTCCTGGAAAGTTAATGACTAAAGCAACTAATAATTATTCCCTACAAAATAGTCACTATTTGTCAAAAATGACAAACTTTATTAATGGTTTTGAACAAATTAAGTTATTAAATATTCAAAGCTGGACCCAAGAAAAAATTCAGGGAATCAGTTTAGAATTTGAAGAGTCCAGAAAGACATATCAATTCTTAAAAGACTTAGCTTCAACTACTGGAATTTTACTAAGTTTTGGCTCTCAACTATCCTGTATGGTCGCTGGTATCTTTTTTGTAAGAAATAACTTACTGACTATTGGACTACTAGTAGCAAGTATTCAATTATTAAACGGTGTTTTTGCTCCATTACAATCTATTCTTTACAATAAAAATTTAATCAGCAGTAGCAAGTCCATTATTGATAATATCCAAGAAAATCTATATGAGACAAATCATGGAACTTTCCATAAAACAAGTACAATTGATTGTGATAACATTTCGACTATTTCTATTAGCCAATTATATTATGAAATTGAAAATAGAATATTATTTGATCATTTTTCCTATGAATTTAAAAAAGGCAAGCGCTATGCGATTATCGGTGCTTCAGGAACTGGGAAAACAACTTTAGTAAAATTAATACTAAATTATTATCCAAAAAATCTTTATGATGGAGAAATAAAAATCAACGGAAAACAGAATATTGATATGCCCTCAGAGGAGTTATATAAAGATATTGCGTTTGTGCAAAAAAATGACTTTCTAATTGAAGGCAATATTCTAGAGAATATCAAATTGGCTAGAAACCTTCATTTAACTGAAAAATTAAGAAAATCCTTAGGTTTTAATGAAGACTTCCTTCGTAAAAACCTAGCTCAATCAAACAAAATCATTTCAGAAGGAGAAAAGCAACGAATTGATTTAGCTAGGTTTTTAGTCAAAACATATTCAGTTTATATATTTGACGAACCTACAAGTAACCTTGATCCAATAAAAGCAAAAGAAATAATGGACTACATTCTATCCATTAAAGATGCAATTGTTATTGTCATTACTCATGATCAAAATCCAGAAATATTGGAAGAGTTTGATCACGTTATTACCTTATAGATAAATGGCCTAGTCTACTAAATGAATGATGTGTTTCTCAAAGTATTGTTTGTAATTTTTGTAGATTGTTTTATTGAAGAGTTCGAAAATTTTTAAAGCTTCTTCGATTTTTAAAAGTGATTTTTGATTACGATGAAATTTAAGTTCAAAAAATCCTTCTAAATACAAAAAGAATAGTTTGTTCAAAAAAATCTGTGGAATTAGATAATATATTCTTAGTAGCTTGTTTTAAAAAAATAAAAGCTTCCTCATATAAGCTGTTTTTCAATCATAATAAGAAGTGAATTAAGAAGTAATTGAACGAGAGCTTGTTTATTTCTAGGTATAGAACTATACAACTTTTCCTTTTTAAGCGCCTCTTTGGCATATCTAAATAATAAATTTGGTAATATTGCTCGACAACAATTTCCAAGAATAAGAATTTCGTAATATCCCCAGTTTTCAACAGAAAAATAAATAATTAGTAAGATAAGAGGTGTCTTGATTACTCAATTGATGAGTATTATCAATTCCATAGATAATACTTTCAATGAAAAATAGCGTTTAACTTATGATAATGAGATTTGGTTTCTCTAAACAGTTCCATCTCTTTGCTTACCATATTAAGTAATGATTTGATTTCTTGATTGTATGCAGCCTGTTGAACTAAGCGTATCAAGGTATTGAAGTCTGAAGGCTGATAATTATTACATGAAAGCAAAAACTCTTCTAGTGTTACACCTATTTTTTTCAAGTAGATATAATAATTTAAAAATGAGATTTCTGTCTCTCCTAATTCAAATCTAGATATTTGAGACTTTGAAATTTCTGCACCTGCTAATGAAGAAATAGAAATACCTTTTTCCTTCTCGTATTTTTTTCTATAAGTTTCACCTATAATCATATTTATCTCCATTTACCATAAAAAAATCATTAGAAAGCGTGACAGATTATGAAAAAAATACTATCAAATCTTTTTATTATTATTTGATATTATCATTATTATTGGATTATATCAATAAAAATTAATGAGTGTGTGAAAAATTCAATACTAGGAGAAAATGAAATAAATATTTCCACAATAAAACGTATGATATCAAGTTTTTTTGGAAAGCCTCTGTTCGTAAAATTATTTTAACTCATAGTTGATGATTCCACAAATTGAAAAGTTTTTAAACTTAGCATTTAAACGCTCAATTTTAATACGTATTACAACTATCTCTATTAAACTTCTTATCCTCTACAGTCGATACATGCTTTTTTTAGAACTTTTTAAAGGAAAAAAAGATATCTCATGAATATTCATAGTATCTAAATAACAAAAAAACAAGTAATTGCTCTGACAAACTTGACCTATACTTTCTTTAAAAAAAGAGTAAAATAATGTGTATGACCATCTCAAAAAAACTAATTGACAGGCACGAAGTGTCGTTAAATAGATTATGATTGTGTCTTTATGGTGTATATCTTTTTCCAGGATAATTCTTACTTTGGTTTCTTTTTAGGACATTGAAATAGGACTTTCTGTGACATCAATAGCTATAGTGACACTTGTTGATTTTAAGTTTTCTAAGTCAAATAGACTTGAGGAATGAAGAGTATATTCTACGAATGTTAATGTTCAGTGACTATCACTAGTCCAAGACCAAAATCAAAAAACTAGAAGATGTTGAGTTGATTAATAGCATAAATAATGCAAGTTCAGAATTAACTGTTTTTCTAGACTTAAAGTTTTTGTACCTCCTCCTTTACAGTGTTTGGATTTATAAGTTGTATCTAGACAGGATATCTTTGTTGGGAAGGTATCCTTTTTGACACTAATAAATAAATTAAAGTTCTCAGGAGTTAGTTGCATGGTTTTTCGTAAATAGTTTTCTTAACTATAGTATAGCATAGTACAGTATGGCACTTTATTTTTTTCCAATAAGTCTATTATACCCCAAGGACAGCTGGTTTTAATTTTTTCTCTGTACTGTACGATTTTGCGCCAGAAATGTAGGAATTACCTTTCGTTGTGATGTGATAAAACTTACAAATTTTTTTTGTTATTCTTGACCTAGTTTTTATAGAAAGAAGGTCTAAGATGTTAAATAAAGTCAAAACTAAAGCCTTAATTAGTGTTGGAGCAGTAGCCGCAACTAGCTTTATTCTCATGATGGGATATACTGCTGGTCAACATTCTACTGCTAAACAAAGTCGCAAAGAGATTGAATTGGCTGCAGCTAAACTTGTGGAAGATAAACAAGCAGAAGATAAAGCCAGTATTTTGTCATCGGATACTGTAAAAGAATTTTTGACACAGTACTATACGAAAGAAAAGCTCGGAGAAAATAATACACGCATTCAACCTTATATGACTGAATCAGCTTATTCTCAAGAATTGACAAGTCAAAACGATGCCATGAACCAAGTGTATAAGGACTATATTTTGGATTATCATTTTGAAAAAGCTGATATCTTTGTCAATCAGACTACGAATCAAGCCATTGCCATGGTCTCTTATAATGTAACCTATGTATCTGATTTAAAGAATGCCAACCAATCAAAGACTAATCAGACAGAAACAAGAACAGTTAAGTTATCCTATTCTAAACTACCTGGTAAGTTATTGGTCAACCAAGTACAGGTTTGGAAATCTGGGTTGGATGATTTAGATAAGGAAACTCCTAAAACTTTAGAAGAATCATCATCAATACCATCACTGCCAAATACTACGACAAAATGATGATATTGCATGGAAATAGAAGAATGTAAGCAAATTTCAATTCTTGATGTAGCAAGTCGTTTAGGTATCTCCTTTAAACAAGTTTCGACCAGTGTCTATGAACATTCTGAACACGATTCATTTCGGATTTTTTCAACTACCAATACTTTTAAATGGTTTTCAAGAGATATTCAAGGTGATGTCATTGATTTTGTTCGACTTGTTAAGGGAATTTCCTTTAAAGAAGCTCTAGCCTTTCTTTCTGAAGAACCTTTTCAAAAAGAAGCTGTTCAAGAAAAAAGAGAGAGACCATTTTATTATCCTTTAAAGAGAGTAGAAGATTCTAACTGCAGTCTGGCTAGATATTATTTAACAGAATGTAGAGGAATCTCAGAAGAAATCATACAAAAGATGATTCAACAAGGTTTGATAGCCCAAGCTAGTTGGAAAACAAATGAAACAGTTGAACCTGTTATCGTTTTTAAAAGCTATGATCATCGTCACAAGCTGCAGGCAGCAAGCTTACAAGGGATTTATAAGAATCACTCTCTTCCTAGAGAGAGGCTGAAAACGATTCTAAAAGGAAGCCATGGACATATTGGAATATCTTTTGATATTGGTAAACCAAATAGACTGGTTTTTTGTGAATCGTTCGTCGACTTGATAAGCTATTACGAACTTCATCAACAAAGTCTAACTGATGTTCGTTTGGTATCTATGGAAGGATTAAAAAGGTCTGTTGTTGCTTATCAAACTTTACGACTAATAGCTGAAGAAAAATCAGAAGTTGGAATTTTTTTAGATACAGTAACACCTTCAAAGTTATTGCATTTGATCAATACAATTCGTGATACCACCACCTATTTCGATAATCATCCTGATTTATTGACACTTGCGGTAGATTGTGATGATGCAGGAAAAGATTTTTTTCTGATAAGTTATCTCAATCAGGATTTCCTGTTTTACTGGATTTACCTAATAATGAATCTGGGAAAGAAAAAAATAGACTGGAACGATATTCTTAGAGAAAAAGAAATCAGATTTACAATTGATGATCGAGAATGTAAAAAGAGACATTGAGGAATCAACCAGTAAGACAAACCTCTCAATGTTTAGAATTGTGATAACAAAATCAAGATGTTTTAGCTAATATTAAAATGAAGGAGGATCGTATATGACCATAATCGAACGCTTAGAAGAAAAGGTCACTAGGCAAGAAAGCAAGGTAGCAAGAGAGACAGAAAAAGCTCGCTTCTTACAAAAGAGCAACTGGAGACAGCGATGTTTGCGACGTTCAAAAAGGCGTCAAAGCATTAGTCACATGAGTTTTGAAGAAGCTCTTGACCATGCCTTTGGTAAAGAAAGACAATTCGATGATTCTGAATTTAGAAAGGATGAAATGAGTCAATGACAAAAGATTGGAATTTTAATCAACCATTAGAGAGTAAATCAGAAAATCAAGAAGATCCAGATAAAATTGCGGCCTTATTTGGAAATCATCAAGGAGGTAATGATGTAAATTATGAAGCAGCTTTTCAAAAGCGAAAACAAGCACCTGTGACGGAATCAAATTCTAGTTCTAAACCCAAAGTTACAGAGGTTAGAACAGGAAAAGAGACAGATATCACTACAAGTTATCAGCAACATCTTAAAAGACTTATTGCGGATAACAATAGCGATATTCAAAGTAGTCAAAAGAAAATTGAAGAGCTACATACGTTGATCGACACAAAGAATAAAGACAATAAGAAATTGCAGTCAATTTATGATGCGATTTCCGAATTACACTAAGCAGTCCTGATAGGCTGCTTTTTTTGAGAGGTTATAGATGTTTACAAAACTTTTTAAGAAAAACCAAGACAATAGTGATGTATTTAAGAAGCTAATTCATAGACTATCTGATATGTCTGTCCAAGATCTTGAAAAAATAGACCGACTGTTAGATATCATTTTCACTCCAGATCAAGGATCAGAACAACTAAAAACAGAAGCAACTTACAGAGAAGAAACTTTGGACGACACATTAAAGGAAGCTAAGAATCAACTTCATAAGGAACAATTGGAGAAGAATTTAGAGAGATTTAGGAAAAACAGTCAATAACGCACCAAAATTGGTGCGTTATACTTTTTTATGCTATAATTGAATTATAAAAATAAAGGAGTTTGCCATGATTGGAAAGAACATAAAATCCTTACGTAAAACACACGACTTAACACAACCCTGAATTTGCCCAAATTATAGGAATTTCTCGAAATAGCTTGAGTCGTTATGAAAATGGAACTAGTTCAGTCTCTACGGAGCTAATAGACATCATTTGTCAAAAGTTTAATGTATCTTATGTCGATATTGTAGGAGAAGACAAAATGCTTAATCCTGTTGAAGATTATGAACTGACTTTAAAAATTGAAATAGTGAAAGAAAGAGGTGCTAATCTATTATCTCGACTTTATCGTTATCAAGATAGTCAGGGAATTAGCATTGATGATGAATCTAATCCTTGGATTTTAATGAGTGATGATCTATCTGACTTGATTCATACGAATATCTATTTAGTTGAAACTTTTGATGAAATAGAGAGATATAGCGGCTATTTGGATGGAATTGAGCGCATGTTAGAGATATCTGAAAAAAACGGATGGTAGCCTAATGGATATCCAAGATTATACTGATAGTGCATTTAAACATGCATTAGAGCGAAACCTTCGCTCACTTACAAGAGGAAAAAAAGTCCAGTAAACAACCTATAGCGATTTTTGCTTGAGGGCAAAGTGGTGCTGGTAAGACTACAATTCATCGTATTAAACAGAAAGAATTTCAAGGAAATATTGTTATCATAGATGGCGATAGTTTTTCGTTCCCAGCATCCACACTATTTAGGACTGCAGCAAGAATATGGCAAAGATAGTGTAGAATACACCAAAGATTTTGCAGGGAAAATGGTAGAGCATATAGTTGATGAACTCAGCACACAAGGCTATCATTTGTTGATTGAAGGGACTTTGCGAACCACTCAAGTCCCACGGCAGACTGCTCAATTACTACGAAAAAAAGGCTACCATATTTCTTTGGCTGTGATTGGCACCAAACCAGAACTTTCCTATCTCAGTACCTTGATTCGTTATGAGGAACTTTACACAATAAATCCTAATCAGGCCAGAGCAACCCCTAAAGAACATCATGATGGTATTGTAGAGCATTTGGTTGATAACCTAAGAGAGTTAGAAAACGATAAACTCTTTGACCGCATTCAAATTTACCAAAGAGATAGGAATTGTATTTACGATTCTGAAACGGATGAGATTTCCGCAGCAACAGTTCTTCAAGAATGTCTCTTCGGAAAATGGAGTAATGTAGAGGAAGAGATGATGCAAATAGAGAAAGATAGATTAAAAAGGCTATATAAAGTTAAGGAGAATGGAAATAGTTTATGAAAGAATATTTTTATAAGTCTGCAAATGTTACCTACTATATGGAAAGTAATGAGTTCTTTAAAAACAGTGAACAGCTGACTTTGATTGAAGAGGATAAAACTTTTGATATAACTGATTTTAAAAAGTTAATTCAACAAGATTTGAATACTATTCTTCATACAAAGTTTGACAATATAGTACTGTTAGCTGGTGCTGGAGCTTCAGTTGTAGTTGAAAAACGATGTAATAAATAACGCATTTGGAAAGACTGTAGCAATGATTGCTCAAGATGTTTTTTTGAACAACTGAATAAACGGAGTGACATATATTCGCTGGTCCAATTATCAAAAAATTATTGATTTTGGTAATATCACTAAAAAAATTACTGATGATAATGATGTTGAAATAGAGATTTTAAGTGAAGATTTTAATTTAGAGGACTTTTTATCCAGCTTACAACACTATGCTCCATATGTAAAAAGAGGAAAGGTAAAATATGAAAAAGTCGCTCAATACTATTCTTAAAAATTATAAAGAAAAATACTGACTATAGCTATGATAGGAATAAGTTAAAACATGGTGCTATTTTTAAACATATTGATTAAAAATTAAGTCTCCCAATAAGCTTTCAGTAGTTACAACAAATTATGATACTTTATTTGAGGAGGCAGGGGCAAAATTGAATTATATAATATTTGATGGTTTTAATTTTGTTGAAGATCCAAAAATTTGAGAGTGACATTTTTTTGATTGGAATCTTATTAGAGAAGTGCCAATAATGAAAAACGAGCGAGTTAGAGTACAGGGACAAAGTGTTTAATCTAATTAAGATTCACGGTTCTCTGACTTGGGAAAGAGGTGAAGATGGAAATATTTATAGGAAAAAGAAAAATGCAATTAATAATATCAATAATACGGTGATGATTTTTTCCAAGTTCTGATAAATATGCTCAGAGCTATCAGGAACCATATTTTGAACTGTTTACTAAATTCCAGGAATTATTAAAAAAAGCAAAATACACTACTGATTACGACGGATTTAGCTTTTCGGACAATCATATTTCTAAAATGATTACACAAGCGATCAAAAAATAACTCTGGTTTAACGGTAGTAGTTTCTGACTTTAATATCGATCAACAAAACGATAATTGGAAAGAAATAACGCATCTAATGGAAGTACATAATCCAATTGTCTTTTTAAAGGCTACATTAAATGATGGATTAACAGATTATTTAGGTGATAAATATGCGGATTGAAGATTTTTTTATGATGAGTTAGATAAGAGTAATTTTTATTTAGGCATGGTGTCGCAAGTATACCGTAGTAATATAGTTATTCAAGTTGAAAAATCTTACATTATTAGCTTTTTAAAAAAGCTAAAAAAATATAGCTATAATTCCTAATACAATAAATTATTTTTGTAGCTATAGATTCAAATGATGGAATTTACTTTGGAGAATTATTTCAGTCAAAGATACAAAAATGGAGTGAATTCTCATGAAATGGTAGCAAAGGGATTTCAAGAAAATGTTTATCCAGAATTAAATATTGATATTTTAGGTTTTATACCAATCGGTGATAAATTTTTCAAGTTACCTGGGACTCATACTGTAGGATTAACTGATAAAAGTCTACATAGCAGATAGAAATATAATTGAACATTTCGTATCCTCGATAGAAGTTAAAACCAAACTCGGAGAAAAAAATTATCATCCTTTTTCAAATCTATCGTTAAATTCTCAAAATTACCCTATTTCTTTTCAGCCTAGAACTTTATTTGACAGACATTTATTAACCATTGGCACAACTAATAGTGGAAAATCAACATCTGCATTGTCGATATTAGATAAATTAATAAGTAATAATATACGTACTTTGATTATTGATCCTACCGGTGAATATAGCTTATCTTTTTCAGAAGATGAAGTTGATAAATACGTTTTAGGAGAAAAAGCGTTTGTTCCTGTATCCGAATTGTCAATGCAGCAATGGTCAATATTATTTGAAACCAATGATGGTACTCAACCTGCTGTTTTAGCAGAAGCAATTAGAGGTTTAAGATATCAATTGAAGCAGGGATTAACAGGATCATATGTAAAAATTGGTAAGTCAGTAAACGTTGTAGAAAGAGAATTAAATCAGCTAACATCTAATGATAAAGATTTCGATTTATCACTTTTAAGTGAGCAGATAGCTAATGAAACAACTCAACAAACAAATTCTGGTGTGTATAAGGCAGATGCATTTAATTTTGGTATAAATCAATATCTGATACAAAAGGTAAATTATAAATTAGCTAATACAAATTTTTAAAAAACATTCTTTAGTTCTCAAAAAGAGAACTTATTAGATATTATTAAAAAAATTTTGCAACCATATCAAAAATCTCTTTATATAGATGCATCAAGGATTGGTACTACAGATGGTATTGGTGGAATGATAATTGATTTGGTAACAAATTTTTTATTAAACATCCCCAAAAATGAGATCAATTCATTCGTAATTTTTATTGATGAGGTACACCGATATACAAAATCTAATAACATAGGAGAGACATCATTTTATACGGGGTTAACAGGAATTGCAAGAGAAGGTCGTAAAAAGGTATATTTCTTTTTTTAACGACACAGAATCCTAATGATGTTGATAAAATTCTATTAGGTCAAATTGGTACGTTACTTATTCACCGTTTAACAGCTATTGATGAGATTAGAGCAATTAGTAATCATTTATCTGAGCAGCAGATTGCACAAGTCAGGAAATTGAATACTGGTGAAGCAGTATTAACTAGTATAAATTTACTCAAAGATTTATATCTTGAGATTGAAAAAAATGTGATAGAGTACATATGAATGATACTCCAAGTCTATGGCAAGATTGAAAAATCTAGTTGGAGAGTTATATTTTTTTGATTTTGTTACATCTTTATTTCTGAGAGCTCAGGCTCTCTTTTTTCCCCTCATTTTTTTCATGTTGTGATACCTTTTCCAAATCTTCCCTGTTATCCTAATATCATTCATAGAAAATCAATTTTTGATTTTCTATGGGGGTTTGAGGGGCAAGCCACCAAGTTATCTTATCGTTGGCTTTCAAAACTGGAAGGTTTTGGTTGGTTGGCGATATGATTTTTGGGATATTGTGGACACAATATCTGAGCTCGCAAAAGACCGAACAAGGAGAGACTGAGGTCTTTAGGAATCGTACTGACAATGTGAGGCAGCCTTACATTGTCAGACAAGTATAATGTTGAAAGGATGGTAAGATGGGACAAGAAATTAAGTTAATCCGTAAGCAATTTAGAATCACGAGACAAGAAGAAAAACAGATAAAAGAAATGATGAGGGAACAAAAAGTGGATAGTTTCTCAGAATTTCTTCGTCAAAAATTTATTGAAAAAGAATTATCACGATAGAATTTTTTTGAAAGTTGGTTCTCCTTTGGCAGTCTCAAAAGTTTGAACAGATTAGTCGAGATGTGTATGAAGTTCTGGTTGTCGCAAGAGAAAAATCATCAAGTGACTCAAGAGCACGTCTCAATCTTATTGACTTGCGTTCAAGAATTGATTGCAGAAGTGAATCAAGTGCAGCCTCTCAGTCGTGAGTTCCGTGAAAAATATATTGGTTAGGAGGATGTAATGGTTTATCGCTATCGTACCAATCTCAAAAAAGTATTTCTAACTGATCCAGAATTACACCAATTGAATGAACGGATTGCTAAGAGCAATTGTCAAAATTTCTCAGTCTATGCCAGAAAAGTTTTGCTTAATCCCAATATGGCTTTTGTCACAATTAACACGGATACCTATGACCAGTTAGTTTTTGAATTGAGACGGATTGGAAATAATATTAATCAAATTGCGCGCGCTATCAATCAGAGCCATCTGATTTCTCAGGAACAATTACAAGAATTGAGTAAGGGAATTAGTGAGTTAATTACTGGAGTAGAGAAAGATTTTCAAGTTGAAGTTAATAGACTGAGGGAATTTTATGGTAGTCACTAAACACTTTGCGACACATGGTAAAAAATACCGTAGACGTTTGATTAAATATATCCTCAATCCAGAAAAAAACGGATAATCTAAAAATTAGTATCTGATTTTTGCATGAGTAATTACTTAGACTTTCCTAGCTATGAAGAAATGGTAGAGATGTACAATGTCAACTTCACCAATAATGACAAGTTGTACGAATCTAGAAACGACCGACAAGAAAAAAACACCAACAAACTATTCATGCTCATCACCTCATTCAATCATTTTCTCCTGAAGATAATCTGACACCTGAAGAAATTAACCGCATTGGTTATGAGACCATGATGGAATTGACAGGAGGTCGTTTTAAGTTTATCGTAGCAACTCATACAGACAAAGATCATGTTCATAATCACATCATAATCAACGCTATTGACCGCAATTCAGATAAAAAATTGATATGGAACTATGCCTTAGAACGAAATCTCCGTATGATTTCAGACCGTATTTCTAAAGTGGCTGGGGCGAAAATTATTGAGAAGAGTTTTTCTTACCGTGACTATCAAAAATATAGACAGTCTAGTCATAAATTTGAATTGAAAAGCAACGTCTTTATTTTTTTGATGCAACAATCTAAATCGTTTGATGATTTTTTTAGAGAAAGCAAAAGCAGTTGCATGTTCAGATTGATTTTTAGTCAAAAGCATAGCCGTTTTTTTGATGACAGATAGAACGATGATAAAAACCAATTCGAGGACGCCAACTCAGCAAACGAGATCTATATGATGAAGAATTTTTTTAGAATGCATTTTGCTAAGCAAGAGATTGAAAGTCGTTTAGAATTTTTGTTGAACCGTGTCAATTCTTTTAGAAGAGTTTAATAACAAAAAGCAAAAAGAATTGAATCTAACCATTGACTTAAAACAAAAAAATGTAACTTTTATCCTGGAAGAAGATAATCAAAAAGATAAGTTTAGGGTCATCAAAAAAATAAGTGATAAGAAATTATATGATGTCAAATTTTTTTCAAGATTATTTTTAAAAAAATAAGGAAGTCGGTGCTTCAGAAAGGATTAGAGAATTTACAGGCACAGTACCATGCTTTCCAAGAAGAACGAGATAAGGATAAAGTATCCACTGAAAGAGATTGAGGAAGCCTTTGAGACATTTAAAGAAAAAAACGAGATACCGTTCATGAATTTGAAGTGGAACTTGCAGAGAACCAAATAGCGAAGCTAGTTGATGAGGGCATTTATATCAAAGTGTCTTTTTGGTATTAAGCAGAGTGGTCTCATTTTCATTCCCAATTATCAATTAGATATTCTGGAAGAAGAGAAATCAAACAAAATATAAAATCTTTATACGTGAGACAACCTCATACTTTGTCTATAACAAAGAACATTCGGATAAGAATCAGTATGTCAAAGGACGAACATTGATAAGACAGCTAACCAACGATAGTCGAGTAATACCATACAGAAGACCTACAGTTAAGAGTCTACAGGAAAAAGATTACTGAGATTAACCTCTTCATTGAATTAACTGAAGCAGATAAGAAATACCAAGACATTAAAGATGAGTTAGTAAAAGAAATAGCAGAGATAGATATAAAAACTAAATCAAATTAATGAAAAAAATCGCCAACTTAAATAAGATGGCGGAAGTGCTTATCAATTTGAAGAGTGAAGATGTGAGCAGTCGAAAGCTTGCAAGATATGACTTTTTAAAATTAAATTTGCCAGAATCAATTACAGTAGAACAAGTAAGCGAAGAAATAAGAGCGTTTCAAAGAGGAGCTAAATCATTATCTTTATGAGTATGAGAACTTAATAAAAAAATTTAGAAATGTTTGTAAAAAGTACTGAATGATAAGGATTTTTGATAAAAAAATTTAGTATAGAAATACTATTGGAATAACAAGAACTAATCCTATGGTGGTTAAAGATTAACTATCTTTATGTCTATTGATTAATATATTTGTCATAGTGCTCTTGGTACTGTGCTTTTTATATTATGTTCTCCTAGAATTTCAAATACCTGAAGTGCTTGTTTCATCTTTTTCGATTCCGTTCGCAAGATTGCACTTAAATTCAAAAGTATCCACATGTATATAAGAAGACGGTTTGTTCATAATAGTTTAATTCATTATTTAGTAATTTTTTTATTTCTTTGATTAGAAAACTACAATTTTGAAATTCTTCTTTATCAATACTAACAATTAGGCAATTGATTGCCAATTGTGTAACAAAGCCGTTTATTTGTCTTATTTAATGTTGAATAGATATAATTTTTTTTAACATTTCTATAGTTAATAGGAAAAAAAGGAGTTATAATTAATTGTTCTTACACAGTTACCTAATAAGATAATTTCATAGTAACCCCAGTTTTCAACTTTAAAAAAGATAATCTGTAAGCTGTAATAACTCCTCGTCCGAGGGGAGAAAAATTTTTATTTGTTGTATAGAGAATCGATTTTACCATTGTCTTTTCATAAGGACCCAAGTTATAACTTGAAGAGTTTTGATAGTAATTCAATAATACTATCAAAAATTTTTTTGTGGAGTAGTGTTTTTCGAATATATTGCACCAAGTTAGCGAATGATCCAGTTCTAGTAGAATTATTGTCATGAAGAATAATAAATTCATCCAAAGTTATATGTAATTTATCTAAAAATATTGATTAGTCGAATACAAGAGATTTCTGATTCTCCCCGTTCAAATCTAGAGATTTGAGATTTAGATAAATTACTATCAGCAATTGAACTTAAACTTATTTTCTTCCCTTTTTCGAATTTTTTTCTGAGTGTTATACCAAGTTTTGATTTCATTTTTCCCATATTCCCAACAAAATTACAAGGATTTTTTTATTTATTATACAATAAATAAAAAAATAAAGGGAGGTTCAGTATGAAAAAAACTTTTTAAAAATTTACATCAATATTGTTATTGATTATGGATATTATCATTATAGTCGGAGGTTGATTCTTACTAATCTTATACGTAATTCTTAGAGGATATCTATTATGCAAGAAGTTATTATCACAAATAATAAAAAGCTGGTTATTTAGTTCGTCTAAGAGACATAGAAGACACCTAAAAAGGGTTGTTACTTATTGCAAAGTTAGTTCCGATAGTGAGAATTAGAAAAAACAGTTACGAATCTCAAGTAAGACACTACAAAGAATATATTTCTAAGCGTTCAGATTGGTAACTTGCAGATATTTATCATATAAAGGTATATTAGGAACAAAAAGTAGGAAAAAAAGACAAGCTTTTTAACGACTAATAAATGAAATGAAAAACTGTTATATTTCACTGATTGCTGTCATATAAAAACATATTTTTTTATGAGTGACGTATTTACTTTCATTGTATAATCACAATAGAAATACTATTTTTAGTTTTACTAAAAATCTAGAATATTTGAAAAACTAATTGGCTTACTTATATATGAAAAACATCCCTAATCTGCAACAAGGAGAGGAAGCAATGAAAAAAATTTAGGACAAATCTTAAAAAAATTCGAGAAGCTAAGGGCCTCTCTTTATAATATTGCTAATGATGAGATTTCTACCTCTCAGTTATCTAGATTTGAAAATGGATATACAGATATTACTCTTAGTAAATTACTTTCAGTTTTAAAGACACTGGACGTATCTTTAGAAGAGTTTATGTATTTAGGGCGTGGTTTTTCATAAGATGAGTAATTTTCGAGGTAATTGATAAGATAAATAATTATTTTTTTATAAGAACAACAGCCCAGCCTTGAGAAGACTCCTAATTAATTGTATAGAAAAGGAAGAGGAGAAACTAAGTAAGAAATTAACAATAATTTTGATTAAGTTAAAGCTCCAAGAAATTGAGAAAGATAATATTGTGACTTCTGAAGAAATTGATTTTATATCAGACTATTTATTCAGCATAGATATCTGGGGTGAATATGAATTAGAGCTATTTTTCCTCCACAATGGAAATTTTTTTGCCAATCAAGTATTATGATATTAACGAAGGAAATGGTGAGGAGAACTGATTTTTTTATAAACATTTACCGACCCATAGAAGATTAATTACCAGCATGTTATTTAATGCTTTTAGCCTCAGCGTAGAAAGAAATAATATAGTTGATGCATCTTATTATAGAGAACAATTAGTCCAGTTATTTTTTTGATGAAACAGAATTATATGAAAGATTAGTTTTTCACCTCATAGATAGTTGTTACAATTTTAAGATGACAAATGAATTGAGTAATATTTTAGAGATGAGAAAGTGTATTGGCTTTTCTGAAAAACCTTGGAAAGCATGAGTTTAGTAGATAGATGGGAAAAAAATATATTGAGAGAGTACTTAATAGTAACTAATTGCAAATTAGGGATAAAAAAACTATTAGACCAACTGCTAGTGATATAATAACATTAGGCAGTAGGTCTAATAGTTTTTTTATAATCAAGGAGGATTAATCATGAAGAAATTATTGAAGTTCTGGGTAAGATGTTGTTTTAGTATAGAAATAAGTCTTGAAAAAAACTGGATTTGAAGAATTATTTTGATTAAACAATTTTTAGTTAGGGTTCTGTTAAGGAATTATAGTATTTAGAGTTACAAGTTTGAATATCGAAAAAGATATTCACTAGAACTGGGGTGGTTGTAATGAGTGTATTAGAGTTTATAAAAACCTAGAAAAGATTCCGTATATACTCCATTGAATAGTATTAGGGTAAAAGCTGACAGATAACTGTAATTGGAACTGCTGGTGGTGTCATAATGAAGGAACAGGTAGTAGGGAACAAAGATTAATAAAAAAATATTGATTTTTTTCAATGATAAATTTTTTTAATGATTTTATTGATCTAACAGATTCCTTAAATATTACTGAGGTACATTTGACAGGTGGTGAGCCTAGTTTACATCCAGATATTGACTTAATTATTAAAAAATTGAAAGAATATAATTTTGTTGTTAAGATGACCTCAATTGGAGGTAAAAAGGAGGTTTTTGATAAGATAATATCTTCGGGAATAGATGGAATTAATTTTAGTTTACATGCGGTAGATACGGTTGAAATGTACAACACTCAAGTTAATCGTTCTAATAGATGGGTAGAGCAAAAATCATCGGAAGTTAAAAAGAACTAATAGAATATGTAAGTAGAAAAGGAGTTCCTGTAAAGATAAATACTGTTGTAGCCAGCTCTGAAGATTTCGGTAGAGCTTATGAAGTGATGAAGTGGGCTAGTAGCCGCAACATTGCCATAAGAATCTTAAACGAAGTTGAAAGCAATGAAAAAAATCTATTAGTGCGATTAGAAATTTTTTTGATTCGTTAAATGGTATTGAAAATAAGTAGGAAATATATCAAAGGAAGTTCATCTGGAACTATTTTTTTATAATGTTCCTAATATTGGTGAAGTGGGATTTAAAATACTGATTCCAAACTACTTGCACGATATGTGTAAATGTTGTAGAATTAGGGAAAAGGGCAGATGTGGTGAATATTTTTATGGAATACGATTAGAAAATTTGCTTGGTAATTACAATATTAGGCTTTGTGTCCATAAAACATCACCAGAAACTTACTATAGACTGAGTGAATTTAAAGAGACTTCAGCCTTTGAAGAATTGAGAGGTAAAATTAATGAATGAATTAGAAGTTAGATTTGAACTTAACGATGAGAGGGATTATAATAATGCTATTTCATATTTAGAAAAAAATCTTATAAATTTAAGTGTGAAAAATAAGCAAGTTGATGAATATTTTTAAAAACAAAAAGGAAGAGAATTTGAAAATGATGAGGTAGGTAGCTTTATTTACAGAATTCGTCAAGAAGCTGATGATAAGGCATGTGTTTTCACAAGAAAAGATACGATAAAAACAAGGAATGTGGAGTGAAAGTGAAATAGAGTTGGAATCTGAAAAAAACTAGAATTTGTAAGGAATATCTTGCAAGATGGTTTTTCAAATATTTTCACAATAAGTAAATATAGAAAGACTTATCATGACGTATTAGAAAAATAAAAACGATTAATCTAGATAAGATTGATGGTCTTGGGATTTTATCTTGAAATAGAGATTTTTAGGAGATTTTTTTCAAAAGAAGATTATAATAATTTTTATGAGAAAAATGTGCGGAGAGTTCTCGTTTTTAAATTCAAAAAAATAGAAACAAAGGGCTATGTCCAATTAATGAGAGAAAAAAATGGACGTAATTGAAATTATCAAACAGTTTTTATTTTTTTATGGTCAAGAAAAATGGATTTCGAAAAACTACAAGAAGGTAAAGTTGTTAGACCTAGAGGGTCAGAGACTATCTTTAATATGTCTGCTATTTCAGAGCATATTAGTTTGTTTGATATGCTATCTGAAACTGGCTGCGTGGAAAAAAATATGTAACAAAACAGCTATCATATTTTTTTCAAATAAATTAGATGGCGTCGGTATTAATAGATTGACTAATCCGATGGAGGTTGGCTTATCATTTCTAGTTAAGAATTGCAAAGAACCGGAAGAGATGATTTATCATGCTTTAGCTTTTTTGCAAAGCATTGGTTTATTTACACACCGTATATATGTACGATGTGATAAAGAATTAGAGTTTCGCAGATGGTACATAAAAAAACAGGAATACCATCTGAAAAATATATGAATGGAAAAAAATATTGAGAAATTTCATATAGGAAAACAGAGACCTACAGGTAATTACTCTTACTTATATTACAAGTATCTTAATGGTGTAGTTCCGTTCGGAACAATTGCAACTATATATAGAGATGGAAACTACCATTTTGATGTAGTTTTTTTATGCAGAACGTTTAGCAATGATTCTAGAAGAAAAAAAGAATCAATCTGGGGAATTTCGAAATTAATTTTTTTGTTGCCAGTTGTGTCATCATTGCCTATTGATTTTTTTTAAATGTTAATAGATTCGTTTTACTTTTTTTAGAGTTTTTGGTTTTATTAATTCATGGTGGGATAGGAGAAATTTCAAATAAAAAAACAGGGGTATTTTTTTAAAAAAATTATACGTGAATTAGCTTTTTTTATTAGATTCAAAAAAACTATCTCCAATTTATCAAAGAAAAAAATTAGTTGACTTATCTTCTAATCTTGTTCACAGTTTAGGTTATACTGATTTGAACATTCAGCAGAAGAGACAACTTGAGGAAAGTATAGAAAAAAATAAATTATTTCTCTATTGATATAGCAAAGAGATTGAATAAAGTTGAAAACATGCTTAGGAATCAAGAGGTTAATTCAATTGATTTTCAGAAAACTAAAAAGGAGAATACGGAATATTTCCTGAATGGATAGTAGCAAAATATTCTGATATTCTCAAGGATAGAGGTATTCATATAGAAATAAAAAAACGGAATTCTATTCGAAGTTTAGCCTTAGGGAAACGATAATAGACTAGTAGATATTGATGAACTATTAGGAGAAAAAAATGTCTAAAAATACTTGTTATTGGTGGTTTCTCTGAAATACACAGAGCACTTAAAAAAATAATTGTAAGTTAACATTGGTTTGTGAATCTTCGAAGATAAAAACCATATTTTAAAGATCTTTATGATGAAGTTCTTGCCTTTAACAGTTTTAAAAAATGAAGTTCAAATTATTGAAACAGTAAGTAAGGCTGTTGAATATTTAGGAGACTATCAATCGATAATTTGTATGTTTGAAAATTTACAAGCATTAGCATACAAAAATAGCTGAAAAAAACAAAGATACCTTTTTAATATCAATGAAACTCAAATGATGGTTATAAATAATAAGTATGCATTGAGAACTTACTTGAAAAAAATTCATTCTTTGATAACGTTAACTGTGAAATGATTGAGAATAGAGATGATGTGATAAGATTTGTCAACAAAAATGGCACATCAATCTTAAAAACCGATAGATGGTACTGGAAGTCGAGCAATCTATAAAGTTGATTCATCAAACGTGAAGGAAATAGTGAATCAAGTAGAGATTTCAGATGAAACGTTTATAATTGAAAAAAATTTATTGAAGGTGAAGAATTTAGTATAGAGGCTATAAGCGTAAATAGTCAGCATCATATTTATGGTATAACAAAAAAATTAAAAAAATCTCGAAACATTTGTTGAGATTGGCCATATTGTACCTGCTAATATTTCGACTGATTTAGAAGATATAATTAACAACTATATGGGGAAACTATTATCAATTTTGAAGGTTACAAATGGTCCAACTCATACAGAGATAATTATCACAAACAATCAAGAGATTCATGTTGTCGAAACTCACTTTAGATTAGGTGGAGGTATGATTTCGGAATTATATAGAAATATTAGTATAAACCATAATCCTATAGAGATAGCAGCCCTATCATCTGCCCAACTTTTAAATGATTTTGATAATTTTGTCTTTTTCTTCTAAATTTGTAGCTATTTATTTTTGAGGAATTTGAAGGTGAAGTAATTAAAAACAGTTACTTTAGATGATCACTATATTGAAAATCATAAAGGATATTATCGCTACTGAATTATATGTTAAAGCGGGGGATAAGAGGAGAGAAATAGGTAGCTCAAATAGGATTGGTCATGTGATAAAAACTTCAAACGATTACAATGAGTTAATCTCAGGTAGAGAAAAGACATTGAATTCCTGTATTGAAGTACTGTATGAATAGTCAATTTTGGAGGTGAAATATGTCTGTAGTGATTATTGATCGTGAAGGTAAGTCTAAACATAATTATTTAAAAATGGTTAAATGATTTTTGACCAAGAGGTATATATCTTGGGCTATCTCGAAACGATAAATAGTTTTTTTCTTATGATAAGGCTATAGGTTTTCCTGAATTTGAGACCAACGGAAATGTTGAGCAATTTATTTATGAATTAAATAAAAATCGATCCTGTTACAAAAAAATTTTAGCTTTTGAAGAAGGTAGTATTATTCGAGCTGCTTGTATACGAAAAAAATTTTGGGAATAAAAAGGTCAAACACTTGAAGAAGCACTATTGTTTAGAGATAAATATCTAATGCGGAAAAAAACTTTCTAAAGAAGGTTTTAAAAATTCCTAAATTTAGAAAAAGTAGATCACTTTATGGATGTTGTGTCTTTCTGTGAACAATTTGGGTATCCTGTGATTTTGAAACCAAGAAAAAAATGGGCTTCAAAAAGGTGTTATCAAAATTGAGAATAAAGATTCGTTGTCAGATGTTCTTTATAATATTTCGCTAGATGATTACTTGGTTGAAGAGTATGTGAGTGGACAGCTATATCATGTTGACGGATTTTTTTAACGGTCAATCGATAGAGTTTTTCTTGTTGTAGTATGTATGTCAAAAAATTGTTTAGAAGCATTTGAAGAGGGATTTGGTCTTGGTTCAATAATGCTTGATATTGACTCGAATGAAGACAAGTTATTAAAAAAATTATACTGCAGAGATTTTTTTAAAAAAATTTGAAGTTGATTATAATACGATTTTTTTCATGCAGAAATATTTATTGATAAATCTGGTAATCCAATACTCTGTGAGATTGGAAGTAGGCTTGTAGGGGGTGAATATACAAAAAAATATTATTAAATCATTCTCAATTAATTTGGATGAATATTTGGTAAAAAGAGTTAGGCATTCCTTATAATATAGGCAACACTTCAAGTGTTAGGCTTTCTGGGAAAAGTATGGATACCGGCACAAAAAGGGATATGTGAAGTCTATTCCAATATTGGATTTGGATGGGATTATAGAGATACAAATTAAACAATATGAAAAATGTTCGCTTTGCTGGATTACAGAAAACAGATGGATTACTTATTAACTGTTAGCTTTTTTTGGGAAGAATTTGGATGAACTTCTTCAAAAAAAGCAATGGATATAAAGAATTTTTTTATAGCAAGTCAATTGATTGGTCGGAAACTATTACTGATACATGGTTTACTACTTAGTAGTTAGAGTCTAATTTTTTTATCTGCATAAGATTAAGAATATTACATTTTTTTAATAGATACGAGAGAATTTAGTTCAATTACTTGGTGAAGTTAGTTGGTAATACAGATATTTCATGATGGAGTTTTTAAAAACTCCTATTTTTTTATAAAAAAATCAGATTCTATAAAAGTGGATAAATCAACATTTCCATCCTTAGAATTTTTTTGGGTTTTAAAGGCTCTTTTGAAGGAGTAATACTTTCAAAGTTATTTTCATAGTTTCTTTCAACCATTATTTAAGGTGTCTTATAACACTAATAATGGTAATGATAGGTTGTAGATATACTTTTATTGTTAAACTATGATGAAATTAAATAGTGCCTTATACAAATTGTGGTAGCATTTAGACATTGCTAATGGAGGACCTGAAAAAGATAATATGAGGTAATATTAATGGAAAATAAAAAAACAAAGAATATAAGTTATCTTGTCATGAGTAAAGGGGTATCTAAAATCGGAGATATCATGTTTGACTTCGCTAATAATACCTTTCTGGCCGGACTAAATCCAACATCTTTATCGTTGGTTGCCATTTATCAATCATTAGAAAAGGTGATCGGGGTTCTATTCAATTTATTCGGTGGAGTCATTGCAGATAGTTTTAAGCGGAAAAAAATTATCATTGGAACAAATTTCTTATCTGGGATCGCTTGCATAGTTCTATCATTAATCTCTAAAGAACAATGGTTAGTTTATGCGATTGTTATCACAAATGTCATATTGGCTTTTATGAGCGCATTTTTCAGGACCGTCCTACAAGGCTTTTTACGAAAGAAGTCGTAAAAGAAGATAGTATTTCCAAACTAAATTCACTATTAGAAACAACGAGTACTGTAATAAAAGTAACGATTCCTATGGTAGCAATCTTCTTGTACAACATTCTAGGGGTACGGGGGGTGCTATTATTGGATGGATTATCCTTTCTAATGGCAGCTTTATTGATTTTATTTGTTACACCTGTGAATGAAGAAGTAGATACAAAGGAGGAAATGACAATAAAGTGGAGTCTTTAACGACTTAAAAGTAGGATTCAAGTATGTTTATAGCCATAAACCAATCTTTATTATTATCATTCTTTCTGCTTTGGTTAATTTTGTTCTAGCAGCCTATAATTTATTATTACCTTATAGTAGTCAAATGTTTGAAGGAATTTCAGATAGACTTTATGGAAGCTTTCTAACAGCGCAAGCAATTGGTGGTTTTTGGGATCGATATTAAGTGGTTTTGTCAATAGATCTTTGTCAAGTAGACGTTTGCTTCTCTTTTCAGCGTGTTCAGGCTTAATGTTAATGCTAACTGCACCGCTTTATTTTATATTCCATAACCTCATTATCCTAATTTTTTTCTCCAGCGTTATTTAGTCTATTTCTTTCCATTTTTTTAATATCCAATTTTTTTCTCTATTGTTCAAAGAGATGTAGATAATGAGTTTCTTGGCAGAGTCTTTGGAATTATCTTTTCAGTAGCGATCCTTTTTATGCCACTAGGTACCGTTTTTTTTCTCAGTAGTTTTAAATCCTAACAATACTTTTTAATATTTTTTTTATTATTGGTGTATCTATTACGGTATTATCGCTAATATTCAGCACGCTATTGAAGAGGTATGATAGAAGTTGATAGCTGATAAAAAAATAGCTGATACAGAGAATTTAGAGCGCCTTTGGAATATTTTTTTGGAAACATTTAATCAATCACAGTTGAATGTGAAGGGCAATCTGTTTTAGAAGAATACAATCAAGATACCATTATGCTATTACTTTAGTTCAGTTAAAAATATTGAGAAGTATTACTTTTTATTGAGAAAAGCATCACAAAGGATTCCAATTAATTTTTAATGATTTTTTTCTAATCTAATTTTTGTGGTTATTGACAAATAAAGTCTAGTTAATTGCTTTGGATCCATGGAGTGGTTTATATACATCTGTTAATGCAACGGATAATTTTATTGATAAGTAGGGGGTGGCTATTATTCAACCTTTAGGTTCTGAAAGTAAGAGATTCACATTAGAAATATCATGTTGACCATTTTTTTCAATTTTGCTGGTTAGCAGTAATCTGAACATCATTAATTCCTTTCTTAACAAAATTATGCGACTTTTTGTTACCGGATTACTGCTGATTTTTTTAATAGCTTATAACATTTTTTTATTTTTTTAGACGGTTAATAGATTTTGACCGTCTTTCTTAATATTGTCTTACCTATAATAGATATGCTTATGAGAAGTGTTTAATAAATTAATTTTAGTTCAAAAATGTCCAATTTGGGACACTTTGAATGATTTCTTAGTTTTATATATTATACTTTTCTCAGGAGAAAGCTAGATGTACAGACGTTTGAGAGATTTGAGGGAAGATCACGATTTGACCCAAAAACAAATAGCTAAAATACTTTCGTTTACAAACTCAGCTTATGCTAAAATTGAACGGGGTGAGCATGCCTTGACGGCAGATGTATTGGTAACTCTCTCAAACTTTTTACGATGTCAGTACAGACTATCTATTGGGATTGACAGATTTTCCTGATAAAATTCGCTTTAGAAAATAATCTCCTCAATTGCATAGAGTGTGAAAATGAGGAGATTTTTTATTTGTTCTTTGACAATTGAATAGTCCAAAATGGTACTTTCCTCATTTGTGGAGCAGATTTTGAATGGCTCGCCATGATAAGAGCGATTTTAAAACCATCAATAAAAATAGAGCGATACTTTATATGCCATGATACAAATGATATACAATGATACTTCTGACCGTTCAGGCTGCCACCGTAAAAGAGCAGCAAGTGAAATTCTTATGATGACTTCATCAGTCATGCCATGGAGGTGAAAAATATTTTTTTAGGAAGGATGATGACATGAATATAAAATATATATCTGTCGAAAAATTCCATTGCAGAATGGGCCGATAAAAAAAGGGAATTCTAAAAAAAGATGGGATGGTTTAAATCAATATACATTGAACAGATGGATTAAAGAAATGCGAGAAAACAGAACATTTTTCCATGTATGTAATTAACCCAACCCATAAACTTGTTTTCATTAATCTAGAAGGATTTGAAAGTTTCTTAAGATGGAAGCAAAAAGCGGACAAAAATAAGGAAGTCATGGTATAATATAGGGTAGTTATTTATTCTATACAACAATGATTTATTTCTTTTTAAGAGTTAAGAGGAATTAAATTATGTATTATGTAACTAAAAACAAATTCAAAAAGGGCAACCCTTATATCAAGTGGTTGAAAAGTACAAAGATCCACTAACAGGAAAGTGGAAATCAGTAACTGTAAGTTATACTAAGAATACTAGTAGGGCGAGGAAACAAGCTGAAAGAGAGGTTCTTGATAAAAATAGATAGACTAACTACTTCATTTGAAAGTCAGTTTAGTCCCTGAACTGATTACAACATTTGGAGAGTTAAAAAGAAAATTGGTTTCAGACTTGGTGTGTCTCTGTTAAACCACAAACAATTCAGAGAGAACTACTGGTTATAAAGCGTCTTGGGAAAAATTATAGGAGATGATTTTTTTGTTAGACAGGATTACTCCACTTCTGATGAAAAAAATAGTCTCAATAAATATTTAGAAATGTATGATGCATCGCCTTCAACAATGACTCATATAAAAAAAGTACTTGTAATAAGATTTTTTTAATCATGGTGTGTTATATAATGTCATTAAGTTTTCTCCAATGACTGCGGTAAAACTAGATATTTCACTAGAGAAAAGGCGTAAAGCAAAAGAAAGACATGATTCTAAATTTCTAGAAATCCATGAATTACATGCATTTTTTTGATGTGTTACGTCAATGCAGAAATGCAAACTATTATGATCTTGCTATAGTATTGTTGCTTACAGGTATTCGAATTAGTGAAGCAGCATTTTTTTACCATCAGATATTGATTTTTGAAAAAGGAATCTTGCATATTGATAAGGCACTTCAATATCATTGTTTAAAAAGTTGAACAATTTCATTTTTGATACAACTAAAACACTCAATTCAATTAGAGAAGTAGCTTTTGCCTGAAGCTGCAAGCGAAGCTATTAAAAAGGACAATACAGAGAAATAAAGAGTTTGATGCTTATATGGAGAAACATCCCTGTCCTGCTTTTTACACATTCTGAAAGTGTATTTAGAACAGAATACGGCTCTCCAATAACATCAAGCACTTTTTCGTCAAATTTTGAAACGAATAGAAGGAAAAATTATTGACAAATTGTTTAAGTGACTATGGTTTTTAAGTGGGTAAAAACATGTTACTCCCCATTCGTTTAGGCATATGCATATTAGTTACCTTCAAAGTAATGAGATGCACATAGCAGTGAAAGATGTTATGACTAGAGTAGGACACGCTAACTTTGAGACAACAATGGGCTATACACATAATATAAATCGTTCACAAGAAAAATACTGTAAAAAGCCTTAAATCAATTTGTAGAAAATCACAATTTCCATTTTGAAGAATTGAAAAAGTTATACCTGTAAATATTCCAGAATGATTGAAAAAAATTTATTGAAACTAGTGATAATAGCAATAAAGTAGAATTAAGTGTTGATGAGTTCAAAGACTTGTTACATCTTAGTCCACGTTACTCACCTAAAAAAATATTGTTTCAAATTTACTATTAAAAAAATCAAAAAAAGATATTGTCAAATACCATCCACAGTTTGATATAAAGATTGTGAAATCAAGTGAGAATCAAATCAGAGGTTTTTTTCCATTGCATGGTAGTTTTGGTGTTCGCTTGGTGTTTAGACA
>BNJT01000260.1_pt1 | contig 26769 bp, 36 predicted proteins | sample 8540491 | NCBI WGS metagenome assembly BNJT01 (sample SAMD00202455, study PRJDB9452) | human saliva metagenome | host: Homo sapiens | reverse complement strand
TTTTCTTTTGTAATCAATTATGACATAAGGTGAAATTTTGTTTTCTTTTTGAATTATCTCTTTCATATGAAAAAAACTTATTCCATAATCATCAATTATTGTTAAACCTTCTATCTTGTGATTAGAAAAAGTGATGAGAGAATACTCTAATTTTTGTTTATTTCTATGTAGTACTGAAAAAAAGAACTAAAAATAGCAGTTTAATATAGAAATATTATTTCTTTTTAGATATTTATATAATAATTGTTTAGCGATTCTGCTTACTTTCATATAATGTTCATTCATAAGAAAAAAACTCCTCCTCTCTAGTCTATATCTCAAAAACTCAGCCTTTTTTTGGTTGAGTTTGTAGGGGATAAAAAAAGTGGAAACTTATCCACTTTTTTTATTCTAAATTTTTTTCAATAGTTCTGGAAAAATCTTTAAAAATCTTTAGTCCAAATAATATTTACTCCCATTTTAGAAAAAAATGATGTGAAATTATCACAAGTTCGAATGGACTCATCTTTCCAATTCTCATTATTGTATAATGCCTCTTTTTGGATTCTAAAAGCAAGCTTTAATAATCTTCTAATATTAGGATCGGTTAAGCTACAACCAACAAAAAAGACAATTATTTTTTTCTAAACGTTTCTAATTGTGTTTCAATTTGCCATGAATATGGACTATTATATAAAAAAATTATAATCATCCTCTGTTAGCTTAATTGAATCTTTGTAGCTTTTGATTTATAGGTTTACTATAAGGTAAGTATCCATGGATATGATAAATTGGAATGGAATCTTGTAGGGATTCCTCCGGTGTATAAAAAAACTTTATATTTAATATTCTTAAAAAAATTTATCCAAATACTGCTCGTAAAAAAATCATCGTAATTATAAGTTAATACTTTAATATTTCTCTTTTTTTGAGTATCGTTCCAATAATCTTCCTAATTCATAAAGTGTGGTGTCCTTCTTTAATAGTTTCGGTAAAAATTTATCGTATAAGCTCGCATAGATTCTCTTATAAAATTTATCACTCGGTAGCAGATCCTTATATAATTGTGCATGAATTAAGTCAGTAGATCCTATTTTTCTTTTTATTTGTCTGTCAAAATTCAATGGAATTAATTTATTTATGTCTTTCTCAAATGAGAGTATAAGTTTATCCCATGAAACCGCACCATAATCAGAAGAGACTCCCGCACCTAAAACAATTGCGAAATCACCCGTACGAATATCATTTTTTTAATTTTGTAATAACATACGTGTTATAATTTATAAAGTCGTCTATGTCAATCTGATTGACTTGTACATTATTATAGAGTCTATCTAAAGTTTGTGACTTAATATAATCAATTGGATATTTATTTATCCATCCTTCTATTGTCTCATCTGCAAAAAAATATACATTGTCTATTCGTTCAATATTATCTCGAATATCTTCCTCTGATATACCATAAATTATGAATAATAGATTTTCATGAATTGAAATTTTTTTGTTTATATTGCGCGATCGTCTTTCTTAAAACTGACAACGATGAAACAATTTTATAAGAAACAAGAACTGGACCATTAATTTCAATATTTTTGAATATAACATCCATCTTCCATATATGCATCAAAAAGAATTTTTGCTATATTTGTCCAAAAACTATATTATCTCTGACAATGTTTCTATCTAACCTTTCATTCATTTCATTCAAAAAGAACTCCATCGATAAACTTTTCAAATGAATGTTGTGATGTAAATAATTTTGTTTTTTTAATCCCATACTTTTTTTCCTACTAATATAATAAAGTGATTAAACGATTCAAAAACTGAAGGCCGCAATTCTATTTATATACTATTCTTTTTCCATTGAATAATTTCTTTCGCTCTTTCATAAACTCAATCAATTCTTTTTTTAAAGATTTCTTTTTCCTCATCGGTCAATCCTTTTTGAGTTCATACGAAAAAGTAACTCAATATTATCTAATTTATCCTCTGTATAATCTGAATTACCAACTAAGTAATCTACTGACACGTTCAAAATCTGTGCGATTTTAACTAGATTTTCTTGCGTTGGTTTTTTTAATCCCACGTTCCCATGAAGCGTAAGCAGGTTGTGAAATTCCTAGTTTTTTTCAGCAACATCAACTTGGGTTAATTGTGCTTGTTTTCTTAGAGTTTTTTTAAGCGTTCCGAAAATTCCATTCTATTCCTCTTAAAATTTTTTTAAAAGAAATTTTTTTCAAATATCTCTTGATAGATATAACCATTGGTTATATAATATAGCTGATAGTTATATATTTTGTAAAAAAATAATAACGCTTAACTTCCAGCATCATGATCTTTGAAAAATTTAATAAAAAGTGCGTATGACAACCAGAGGACTGATTGCCAAAACTACACTAAACTTCGTACCTTTATTGTAATTGTTTTGGAAAGAAAAGTCAAGTCCCTAAATGGTTGAAGTGTAGATATAAAACATTTTTGCGGGCTTCCACGAATTTCGGACTTTCGCACTTTTCCGGATAGTAAAGTGAACTGGCTTCGCCAAAGGGCGTAAGAGAATCTTAAGGGCAAGATTGTGACTACCTATTGAGCTTGGCTGGGAGAGCGATGGTAATTCATGCAAAGCAGCTTGCTAAACGTTGCCACCGTGAAGGAGGAAGCCTTCAACCAAATAACTTTTCTTTACTGCTGTCTATCCTTATCAGGTAGACTCACTCTCAAGCTACTAAGTCTTCTTTTTACTTAGTAGCTTTTTTTCATTTTTATAATAAAGGAGGAAACTATGACAAACTTTTTTCGCACTACAATGTCAAAGACTTTACGATAATTACACATTTACTTATAGAATCTTCAGTTCATCTGATAAGCTAATCGCAAAGCTATATACTCAAGCTTTGAATGATTTAGATTCTTTAGCAAAGAAATCACTCATCACAGGATTTTCTCATGCTGAAGTGGAATTCTCTACTAGAATGTTTAAACGTAAACTTTCTACTCACTACTACTCAAGAGTGAAGCTACCAGCTTAACTCTTTTTATTTTACAATCAGAAAGGAAACAACTTATGATCCCAGAAACTTTAAAAATGAAACCAGAATTTATCGGCCTAGCTTACTACAAAAAATTAGGAAACACTCCTCGTTATGTCTTTGGTAAAGAAGGAAAGTACCAACGACATATTCTAAATAGTGAAACCCATGGTGCCTTCCACGTTATTACACCTGCTTCTACCACTGTCTTTCCAGAAGATACTCTTGTTGAAGCAGTCAACCCCATTTTCCTATCAGATATTTCGCTGAATGTAAATTCTGTCGTACCTGCTCTCAACGTTTTTGCTGAGAAACTAATACTCAAGAAATAATAAAATAAAGGAGAAAATAAAATGGCTAAAACTGGATTAAACTATGGAATCTATAAAACACTAACACATAGCGATACAGGTACAACTCGGATTTATGTCAATACTTCTAATGTAGTTCCTATGGCCGTTGGTGAATTTGCTTTAAAGTCTCTAAAACAATAAGGTAAAAATAAGGTGAACTTTGAGGTAAACTTTTTAAAAAAACACGAAAAAAGCACCCATGAGGTAAACTCTTGAGTGCTTTGAAACGTTGATATAATCGTATTGATTAACGTTTTGAGAATTGTGATGCTTTACGAGCTTTCTTAAGACCTGGTTTTTTTCTACATCATGATATTTATGGTAAATTATCACTAAAATCAAGTAATTTCAAGAGATAAATCTTCAATCTTTACATATATAACCCTTTTAAAAATCAAGAGGTTATCAAAGGGTTATCACTTTTTTAGTTTTCGGAGCTTATGTAGTTGAGAAACAACGATTTATTTTTCTTCGTTTTTCTTCGTTTTTCTTCGTTTCGTTACTTGTTGTGAAATGATGTATAATAAAAATCACATTCCCATACAAACAATTGAATTGCAAAATTATAAAGCGAATGAACTTCATGAATTTAAAAGTAAGATTACTTTATAAATTCACTAATTAGTAACTATGTTTTCTTCGTTTTTCTTCGTTTTTCTTCGTTTTTATTTCATTTCTAATTTATAGTATTGACTGCGATCTTTCGTACTTGTCCCATACCATGTTAAAATGCCTTTTGCTCTCAACGTTTTCAATAATTTTGACGAGTAAGACACACTCCTACCTAAGAACTCTGCTACTTTTTTAGTTGTCATAGGTTCTGCTGTATTGTACATATACTGTATCAATAGTTTTTCATCAACACTTAAATCACTATAATCTCTAAGTTTACTTTCCAAAGAATCACGCGTTCTCAATGTTCTACTTGTAATACTGTTTTCTAATGTTAAAACTACTTTGTTACCTGGTTCAGAGTAACACGGTTCATGGAGAAAAGCAGATTCCATTTCAGAATAGATTCGTTTTACTCCCTCATTCATTTCTCGGACCCATCCAAATTCAGTTAAGGTACGAGCTATACGCGGATTTCTAGAAAAACGTTCATGTCTTATATTCTCAACAGTTACAATATTCGGTAGTTTTCCTGGGCTATGAATCTCTAAACGATTATCAAACATCAATACCCTGATATGATCTCCGTATACTGAATAATTCCTGTGGGTTACTGCATTTACAATTCCTTCAAACCAAGCAAATTCAGGATATTCTGGAAGTATCTGAAATCTACCATCACTATCTAGATACTGAAACTCTCGTAGCTGGGTTCGAATAAAATCTCTAACTTTAATAATTAATTTAGGCAATGCATCATCAAACGTTACTTCCTTAATAACATTAAATTCACTCCCTGTACCTACATCTACCCCATCAAATCGTTGAAAACGAACACGTGCTTGAGGAAAAAATGCTGAAGGATACTTACCAAAGATAAGAATAGCTGCCTTTGTTAATTTACCATTGATAAGAAACCGTCTTGCCTTTAATATCTCCTCAGTTGAACGTTCTGAAATATCAAAATGGTCCTTAAAATCCTGAACCAATAGTTCATCAATATCATCTAATGTAGCATCTTCAATGATCTCATCTTCAAAGAAACGCTGTCCCTTATCGTAACTAAGTTGTATACGTTGCTCATAACTCAACTTAACTGATTCGTCTCCCTGTCGTAGATAAACTTCATCATTTGGAGCGGAAATCACTCGGTTCGATGATAATTCAACTGAGATAACCAAAATCAGATCGTCTTCTCCCTTATGATTGATCACAGGTATTTCCTCAAAAGATAAATCCAACGGTGTATCCCGCATCTCTCGGTCTATCTTTTTGAAATCATCAATCGGATAGGCTTTCCCATCCTTAAAACCAGTGATAATATTGTCCTGCTTTTCATCTTCAATCCCGATAATCAACTGACCTCCATCAGCATTAGCAAAGGCAATCAGATGTTTTAACAATTCTGATGGTTTTTTCCTAGCTGATTTCCTATCTAAATATTGATTTTCCGGCGAAAATTGCCAGTAATTAAAATCATATTTCATTTATTTTCTCCTAATTTTTGGTTAAATAATAATGATTATTTTGTATTACTTACTGAATCTGTTTTTTTCTTAAGATAATAGGCTAGGTGTTTCATTATGATGAGGGCGATTACACTTTTTCAACTTGTATATATAAATTTTTTTAAGCAAATTAATACTAGTCAGGACTGCTTCACCAGTATTTAATTTTTTTAATTTGATTGATTTGATTCTCCATCAGATGATTTTTGAATAGCTTTTTATTTCATCTGGTGAAGTTAGCCTATGAACTAATAAAGTGCCAACTTGCCCCAACAATATTTTATCAACATCATTTGGATTCTGAGTTGTCAAAAAAACAGAAATATACCTTTCTTTCTACCCTCACGAGCAATACTATTTAATCCTGTATAAAATGTAAATCCGTCATTATTAATACCTTTTTGTATATCTATGAACTTCATCAATAAACATAACAAATGGTTTTTATTGATGTCGAACTTAAATTTACTAAATGATTTGAAACGAGATCAATAATCATCCCACCAATGCCATCAGTTGTTCCAATTTGAGAAACATCTATATATAATGATTTTTTTGTTTCTCCTGCTGAAAATGAATCGATAATATCAATAAGACTTTGACCATCAGAAGTGAAAAAAATTTACAAGCGATGTGTTATTCAACTTATAATTGACCTTTTGAATGAGGTACTGATTCACATTGAAGTTGAATAAATCCGACTCAAATTCTCCCTTTTTATTTTTGTTTAGTTGTTTCAACAGCTATTTGTGCAGATAAAAGATTAATATTAAAATTCTTATCTTCATCCGTAAGACTAGAAAGATCTACTTCTACATCACTAACAGATCTTCCTATTTTTATGATATATTCCATCATTATCCTTCTTATATTGGTATCGTAAAGAACGTATAGCTTCGGCCAATACTGCTGGTTGTGTTCCATCATTTGTCTCAAATAGAATTGACCATTGATTAATTGACATTTGTGATAAAGGTAAGAAAGCAGTTTGTCCAAGTATGTATTTATCTGCTTCATCGTCTGTAAATGAGTCTGAATACTCCCCTGTTGGATCTATTATTAAAGTTCTTATACCATCATTGATTAGTTTATCCAAAATGCTCAAAGCTGATGTAGATTTGCCACTATTAGTAGTTCCAATAGTCATTAAATGTCTATTAAACAAAGTTTTTAGGTTGCAATTTTATGGGGTAATTCTGTGAGCTGAACGCTAAATTAGCAAATGTTGATAGTTGATTTTCGCTATCTGGATTAACTTCTATTGATTTTATAAAAAGATCTACAACTTTTTCATTAGCCATATATACCTTATCAGTGATACCAACCGTGTTTGTTCCATTCAGTTTAAAATACTTTTCACCTAGTGGTATATACCCAAGAATATCTATACTGATTTCAGGAAATATTTTCTCTTGTAACCCACTAGTTAACATTTCGTGAACACTATCTGAATTTGGAAGCTTAGACTGAAATATTTCTCCAAAGAATAACCCATTATTTGAATCAATCAAAACATAGTAATTAATCGTATTAGGCGAAAGTATATCTTTCTTTAACTTCCTATATGAGAATAAAGATAAGTTCTCAATTTGAATTGTTGAGTATGAACGATTTACCTGAGAAATCATTCCAAGATAGTAATTACTTTTATCAGCTGCTTTATAAAAAATGTCAATCTTCGTCATTTAAGTACTTTCCTCTCAAGAGATCAACTAAATCACTGTTCAGGGTAGCCTTTAGAAATGTAATTTGATATCCTTTATCCATTAAATCTATAAGTTCTGCCCAATTTTGATTGTATTTCGAGTCAGATTTATCAATTAACTTAAATTTTCCATCACCCTTATTGTACTCTCTATTTGGATCAATATTAAAAATCAGTAACCAAAAAGTTTTAAACTAGTATTATTTTTTTCAAAGCCTGAATAACCATTTTGGAAATGTGAGCATCCGCGAAACTGAATCCAGATGAAATCAACAAAGTGTTTGGACGCTTTATAAGATCTTGGAATTTTGTAAAGAGTTCAAAAATATGGTTCTTGGTAACTTTGAGCATATTTATCAGAACTTGGAAAGACCATTACCATTTTGTCTGTATCTATTATGCTATCTTTATTTTTTTCTCAAAAATAGTTCCATCAGCTTGTTTTTTTCCCATGTAAGTGAACCATGTATTTTTAAAAGATTGAATGTCTTATCCTTATATTCAACCTCTCTGGTGTTGATATTCTGAACTTCCTTTATAAGATTCCATTCAAACATACTGCTATCAAACTTCGGTATTGGAGTGAAATTAAAACCATCAAAAAAACAACAAAATTATTTTTCTGCCGCAGCTTCTTCGATTAAAAACATCATAATTTGTCGTAATAACCGAAAAATTTATTTCCATCCTTTCCTGATAAGCTTGACAAAAAGTTTAATAAATTACCATGCTTCAGTTCCTTACTGTCATATGAATAATTTGTATTTTCTTTAATTAGTTGTAAAATCTTTTTGATACTATTATTAAATTTGTCTTTATCTGTATCAGGCGCATATGGCCGATAATGGAATAGTGTTGATAAGAAATCTTCGAGATTAAATCCATCATCCAATCTAGGTTTATCGGATTCTCCAAATTTTTTTCTTTGTCTAATATATTACCATCTTTGTACCTACACATCTCAGCTAATTCTTCAAGGCTATACAAGTTATCCGACTTATCTAATTTTTACAAATATGTCGTCAGCAATCATTTTTTTACTGTCTTACCATAGTTTGAATTTCCTCCTACCACAGATGCTCCTGCACCTGCTAGAAAAAAACAATGTTTGAATATTTTTTTCACCGTAAACTATTCTGTGAATTTTTTTCCACTAATCATACGTTGAAAGTCAATTTTTGTAAAGACTTTTTGCTGTTCCTCTTGAGAGTCAGGATGTTCCAGTTTTCCGTTAGAATCATAGAAAAAAGAATTTCCATCTTTATTTTTCTCTACACCATAGGAAATTGTATTAGATAGATAATGCAATTCAATTTTTTCATAATCTTTTTCTTTGTCGTAAAAGAAATCCATGTTCTTAGTCCTCCACTTCAAATTTAGGTAAGCTATTAATTAAGTCAACCGTTTGTACAGATACATTGATAATTCTCAACAGCAAATTGAAGATATACTTTTCATCATCACTATAATCATTTGGATCATCTGTAATTCCAGATTTTCTATCAGTTTTAACTTGATACTGATCTATTATCCATTCAATAGCTGATCGTCCATTCACAACATACTCATATGCCTTTTCAGGAATATTACTAATGGTGATGTCACTGTTAAATATGATTGCCGATAAATCATTCACCGATTTACCATTTTCATCACGTTTCTTATCGAATCTCATCTTGGTTACTTTGTAGCTCGGATTAACAAGAGGTGTTACGTCTACTTCATTATAAACAGGAATCTCTTCATAGTTAAGATGTAGGTCCATCAAGGCTTTACCAACTTCAACATATCTTTCTTTATTTTTTACAATCGGAATTCTTGCGAGGTCTTTCTTCAAATCGTTAGCATACTTTTCTTGATATTCTTTAGAGTTAAGCACCCCATAGACATAAGCAAAGGTGTCATCCAAGCTTAATCCCAGCTTATCAGCAAACGCTTGATTCATATTATCATTGTTACGGAAGAGTAAAGTTTCATCTACTTCATTATCGTATCTCATTAATCCTTTACCATTACCTAGAGTCTGCTTGTCAAGAATTATATTACTCACTAACACAGAGAATGGTTTTTTTGAGTACCTCCTCCTGTAATATAAATAGCTAAATTCGATTCTCCCCATTTTGAATAAAATTTCCCAGGATTTTCAACGATATTTCTATCATACATTAACCATTTTTTAGTGAAAGGTCTATACAATTCTTGGGTAATTCTACTTGGATTAAATTCTAGTAACTCTCCATTCGAATATAATCGTAGTAATTTTTCTTGACCAATTAGTTTCCATAGGGTTAAAAATTTGTAGGTTTGTTATTATTTCCCCATTGATTTTTTTACTTCCTCGTTATATTTATCAATAAGTTTTTTTGAATTTTCCAAAATTTTTTTCTTTGGAAAAAAACCAATTACCCAAGTATCTCTATCACTATTTACACCAATTGTACTCAGAATAAATGGAGAATCACTTTGACCAGATATTGATACGTATTTTAGATAATGAGGATCACGTCTATTTATCCAGTCATTATTCTCATCCGGTATAATTTCTTGCCAATCCAATTGTGAAATATCCTCAAAGTCGGTAATAAGAGCTAGTTTCTCTTTTTGAGTCAAATAATCACCAATATCATAATAATGAAGTTCATGGATATCGGAATTATCTTTAACAAGTAAGGAAACTGCAACTGTAGTTCTAGTACCACTACCAAAGACATTTCCACCTTCCTTTTTACGAACATCGCCTTGTCCTAGCGCATTTCCTCTCAAATTAAAAATGAATAGATGATTAAATTCATTATAGAGACTTGCTCTTAGGCCATCAGCACTTTGAGAGTCTATAAAACTTCCGTTGGTAACAAATGCAACTACACCATCTTGTTTTAATCGATTAGTTGCCCATCTTAATGCTTTTACATAGGTGTCATACATACCACCTACCATACTTGCTTTACTTCTTTTTACATAAGAAGATAGAATTGTCCGTTCCAGTTTGGGATAGTTTATATTTTGATTATCATCATTTCCATCTTTTTGTCCAAATGAATATGGTGGGTTCCCAATAATCGCTGTAATTGGTTTTTCTTGCTGGCGTTTTTAAGCGTTTGTCATTAGTACCAAAGAAAGAGTCATCCAGTGTATCTTCTGTTTCTGTTGATTCAAAAAGTGTCCGTTAAAACAATACCTTCAAATGGTGTATACGGCTCATCACCATTTATTTCATCAAACACAGCTTCAATATTAATGGCAGCAATGTAATAGCTTAGAAGAACAATTTCATTAGCATGCAGTTCTTGTGTGTATTTTCTTAAAATATCATCAAAGGTAATTTCACCACTATCCATCAATGATTTCAAGTAATGCAATGTTCTAGTGATAAATGTTCCAGTTCCAGTAAATGGATCCAAAAATATGAACATTTTCACTCGCTAAAGTCTTACCAAAGTGCTTTTCTCAAGACTACATCAACTGATTTTATAATAAAAATCTACTACTTCTACGGGAGTAAAGACAATACCTAATCTTTCCGTGGTTGATTTGAAACCGGTAGAAAAGAACTTATCGTATAAAGTAATAATGATTTTCTGCTTAGCCTGAGCGTTGTCAATTCCCTCTGCACGTAGACGAACCGAATCATAAAAATGGTTGCAACTCTTTCTGCTCTTTTTCAAAACCAAATTGTGATAGTTCTTCTACAATTTGTTCCATGGCAGAACTGACTGGATTATTCTTAACAAAACTGTATTCTCCAAAAAGTGCATCAAAAATTGGTAAAGTAATTAAGTGTTGCGCCAACATCTCAATCGCTTGACTTTGGTCAATTGATTCATTGATATTATGTTGTAAGCTATGAAGGAATTTATCAAAAGCAGATTTACTATCAGGATTTTGTTCTAAGATGAACTCAATTCCTTGAATGTGTCGTCTAGCAATATCAGCTACATCTTTCGACCAGTCTTCTAAGTAACGTCTATCCCCCACTTTTTGAACAATTTTACCATAAATTGCCCCTTCAACAGCTTCCCATTCAAGTTCAAGTTCTGTTTGATAAGCAACTATTGGCTCTTTCACATAACTATCATTGAAATTAGGATCGTCTGGTGCACCACCAACCCCAATAACTTGGATATTTTTGGGTTTTTGTTTGTTTAATTCTAGTTTATTAACTGTAGCTTCAAAACGTTCATCTACTGAACGCAGAGCGTTTAACACCTGCCAAATAACATCGTATGTTTTATTGTTATCGAGAATTGTTTCTGGTGTCTCACCTGCTGGAACTACAATTGGTAGAATAATGTAGCCATATTCTTTTCCTTCAAATTTACGGATGATTCGTCCGACAGCCTGAACAATATCTACCTGTGATTTTCGAGGAGACAGGAAGATAATAGCATCAAGATTAGGAACATCAATTCCTTCTGTTAGGAAGCGAACATTTGACAAAATACGAGCTGAATCTTCAGGAATATCATCACTAGCTAACCAATCTAATGCTTCATTTTTTTCAAGGGCGTTCATACTGCCATCTACGTGACGAACATTTACGGAGTAGCCTTCATCACTATTAAGGTATTCATTAACAACATTTTCAAACTGAGTTGATAGCCTTTTACTATCTTCAATAGTCCGAGAAAAGGCTATCGCTCTTTGCATTGGTTCGCCAGAAACTTTATCTGCAAAACTTTCTCGTTTAATCATTCCATTCCAAACACCAATGATACGCCCCACATCATCAATATTCAGACCATTCTCTGAATCAGCAAGAGCTTTTTGCATATCTTTCTGAACCACTGTTTCGTCAACAGCCAAAACCATTAATTTATAATCAGTTAGGATATCTTGACTAATAGCATCTCCAAAACCTAAACGATAGAATACACTACCATATAGATTTTCATCATCCATACTAGAAATAACGCTTGAATTTTCTTCTGCTTTTTTCTTAGCCTCAATTCCATATAATTTTGGTGTTGCTGTTTGATAAAGACGTTTTATCCCCTTAACATTTAGATCACTATGTACCTTCGTAAACGATGATGCTTCATCTCCAAAAGCTTTTGCACCAGTGGTACGGTGTGCCTCATCTGCGATAATTAAATCAAACTCTGGAAAACCCTCTTTTTGTGCTTCACCAAGAACATCTATTGACTGATAAGTTCCAAAAACCACTAACAGTTCTTTTTGGGGTCTTGTCATTAATTCTAAGTAGTTTTCAACAACTTTTTTTGACGAAGTTGTTGCTGGATAACCAATATCACTAGCTTTAATTGTTAGATTGGACTCATCTTGCTTGACACTGCCACGACTAGCATTTCTATCACTAGTAACTGCCATAGAAGACATTGTCATTTCTGTATCATTGTTCCACCCTCTCAAGGTTTGCGTAAGTAGTTGAATACTAGGTACTAGATAAAGAATAGTGTATTGTTCCTTAGAGACATCTCTTGCCATTGCTTCAGCAATTTTTTTAAACTCGTAAAAAGTCTTACCAGTTCCAGGCGCCATTATAAGTTGTCCACGATCATTTTCTGTAAAATGATTCAATGCAGACTGAATTGCACTTTCTTGATAATATCTTAACTTCTTTTTTTAGCTTTTACAGCTACTACTTCTGGTGATTCAAAAGAAAAATTTTGACCAATCAATCTGAGAATTTCTTAAATCTGAAAGCCCAATACGAATAACATCGCTACGATCTGCTAAAGCTTTTTTTCAGCATTCTTGCCCCATTTATCGGTTGAAGCAACAATAATACCTGATTCGTAATAATCTTTTCCAAGCTCCCCTAAAAAAAGAATCAATATTAGATTTTTTTGAATACTATGATTATAGAATTTTTGCCTGAATCGCTACTAATTCACCAGTAAATTTTTTTCAGCAACTAAGTCTACTCCGAGATCAACTTTAGGTATTCCAAATTCCTCTGGAACATCTGCTAGCATCCATACATTCTTAAACTCATTCTGGTATGTTGGTTCATTTTGAAAAATAGGCACGTGCTAAATACTCAAAGTATGTGCCTCTATCACGTTGCGTTTCAGCAAGTCCATTAATCTGATGTACTAAATTATCAAAAGTCATTTTATTCCCTTCTTTTCAAAAATTAAAAATTTAGATATAATTCATTTATTTGAACAGAACATATTACAGTTACTATCGTATGTTTATTATACCACTTTCTTTTTCCTATCTCGTATAATTCCATCAGGGGTTTGGGGATTCCCTCAAAATTCAAATCACCTCAAAAAGTACATACACTATGTGTATACAAATTTTGGGGGTGATTTTAGGAGAGTGTGTATACAGACTCTGAGCTCGCAAAAGTCATATTATGAGAAATTTTTTTCCTTCTCTATAAAAATAATCCAAAAAAATCAATTTGACTGTCATTTGTGTGTACAAATATTTTAAGAAGATATAAAAAAACGCTGCAAAAATTTTTTTAACAGCGTTTCCTTATTTTAAAAATTCTCATATGTCTTTCTTTTTTTATGGTTAGCATCGTAGTATTCCAACATCGCATGATACAAACGAGCCTTCGTTTTGTCTTGTTGTTTAATTCCATGAAGAAATAATTCTGCTCGCTTTTAATTTCAATATGTATTCGCATATCTGATCAAAATCCTTATCCATATTACTTTTGAAAATAAACATCTTTTTCCTCCATCACATCAACTATTTTTTGCATCAAAATAGACATATCCATTTTGTTTTCATAGCTTATTCTCCCAACTACAGTTGCAAGACGGGCTATAGAATTGATATTCTTTCCGACTTGTTCCAACTCTTCTGTTAAAGGAACTAAACCTTCAAAAGAGACTTTTTGGATGTTCAAATCTGTTCGTATTAATTTTTGTCTAGCAAACTCAGAAAAATTACGAATATTTTCCTTCCTCATACAATCATTTAATTTTTTATTTTCTTCTTCCGTCAAAAACACCTGTTTCAACACAGATTTTATTCTCATGGTCCTATCACCTCGTTTTCTTATTTAGTCGTTTTACAAGTTCTTTCACTTGTTTACTTGTCTTCTTTTCATATTCTATCATCAACTCAACACAGTAGTGAAATATCCTTACATTATCCAAATCTTCACTTTGTTCTGCTATTCTTTCTAACTGACGTAAGTTATTGATAATTCTTCTAACTTGAAATATAAAGTCATGATAAGATTCAAAATCAAATTGAAGATAAATAGGCGAACGTTTAAACAACATTTTTTTCTAGCATAAGAAGAAAAAAATTTAGATGGTTTGTCATTTCAATCAAGTTATTCACTATTTCATTTTTGCTCCTCAGTGATGTAACATTTCTTTAGAACAGTCCTATATCTACTCATTTATCATATACTTCTTTCGGGCATTTTCATGGGCAATAGCTTTGCACTCCAGCATACGTTCCTGCTTTAAATTCTCCATAGACTTAAATAAATACACTAAAGGAGAAGTCGCATCCTCAGGAATCCGTTCAATCATGCTAATGACTTCATCACTAGTTACATACCCACTAGCCAAATACTCGCCTATCTTCATCTTCTGAGCATGTGTTAAAGTGTAATTGTTAGGATACAAAAATCTATCATTGTACTTATAAGAAATGGATTCTAACAAAGAATAATATTTGGGTGGAATATAAGTTTCAGGCTTTCTAGAACTATTATCCAGTATATTCTCAATCTCTTTCTTATTCTTACTCTTGTTCTTAATCTCTTGAGTTACATTATCATTTTCATCCGTTACTGTAACGTTACAGTCTAAAACGAGTTGTGGCTCGCCTGTAATTAGTGCTTTTTGTTTTTGTCTATGACGAGCAACACGTTCCCTAGTTTGTTTCCTAATCTTTTCTAGTCCATCTATATTCTGATGTTTCTCCCATTTTGGAATGGTAATAGCGCCATCTATGATTTCTATCATGCCAAATTCTTCAAACATACTGAGAGCTAATTTTACAGATGTAGCCTTTCGTCTAAACACTGTTGAAAGCATCTCTTCTGTGTAATAAACCTTGTTCCCTAGACTTAATATGCCACTATTATTTTGCTTTCCTGCAAGCACCAGAATTTTAAACCATATTACAATAAGAGTATCTCCTTCTGGCATTGATTCTATTAGCTGAATTTTTTCGTCATCAAATATATCTGTTGTTATCTTGATCCACTGAACACCATTCATACGAGTACCTATCTTTCATATTGCTTCAACCATCGTGTTACTGCTCTTTTATCGTATAAAGTCACTCCATCAATCACCATGGTTGGCATTCCTTCTTTCGTCCATTTTTGGATTGTTGTCGTAGATACATCTAACCACCTAGACAAACCTGACATACGAACCATAGGTTTATAAAGTTCTTTATCTTCAAATACTCTTGCTACAGCATTTGAAATCATCTCATCATAGTGAGCACGTAATTGCTTCTCTAATTCTTTAGGAAGCTGGACAACTAAAGTAGTTTCCGACATAAATTCACACCTCATTTCTAAATTAAATAAGCTCCGAAACCATTTAATTTGTTATTCATTTTGAATTATATATCCTTTTTGAATTTTTGTCAAGCTTTTTTATTCAAAAAGAATAAAATGTGTTATAATGATAAAAAGGAGGTTCTTATGACGAATCATATTACTAAACTGATAGAAAATAGCGGAAAAAAATTGACAGAAATTAGCGAAGCTACAAATATAGCCTATCCTACACTTTCTGGATACAATCAAGGAATCCGCAAACCTAAAAAAGATAATGCTGAAAAATTGGCAAAATACTTTAATGTTTCCGTCGCTTACATTATGGGACTTGATAGCAACCCACACGCTCCATCAAATCTTAAAATTGTTACAGATAGTTTCAAAACATCTAAAATTGGTTCTGTAACACCTTTTAAAAGCGATATGGAGAAATTAAAGAAAAGTATTGAATTTGGTGAAAGATCATTAACACTGCCACTTGATGATACTTTTTCAGATGAATTTCGTCATATATTCTCAGAATACCTAGCAGAGAAAAACAAACGTTTTATGTCTGAGTTTATAGACTATATGAATCACCAAAATAAAGATTCTAAAGTTTGGCAGAGCTGGATTAAAACAGACGAATACGCTATCCGCCAAGAAGATAGAAAAAATAGATAGACACTCATTTCTCGATTACATAAGCTCCGAAAACTTAGATACGGAGAAAAAATGTCTATACACAAATACAAAACAAAAAAAGGAATCCTTTACTATGTCAGCTTTTACATTGGCTTAGATGCTTATGGAAAGAAAAAAAGGCACTTAAAGAGAGGGTTCAAAACCAAAAAAGAGGCAAAATTGTACGAAGCTCGTTTAGAAGCTGGTGTCGTTGCCCCCACAGTAAGTACCGACAAACCTAACCCCCAAGTCACTTATAAAGAACTTTATCAAGAATGGTTTAAGGCCTATGTTGGTACCGTTGAAGAAACAACTTCTTCCCAAACTAAGAATATCTATCGAATACATATTCTACCAATATTTGGAGATAAATTTGTTGACCAAATCAGTCCTTTAGACTGTCAAAACTTTATTACACAAAAATCTCAGACTTTCAAAAATATCAAACAGATAAAATCCTATACCTCAAAAATTTTTGATTTTGCAATCAACATGAACTACATTGATCGAAATCCAATGAAGAATGTTATCATGCCTAAAATCAAAAAAACTAGATCAGATAATTTTTGGTCTCTGGAGGAATTACATCATTTCCTTGATATAGTGAAAGAAACTGAGCCATTTAAACATTTTGCTTTATTTAGACTGCTTGCATTTAGTGGACTACGAAAAGGGGAGTTATACGCTTTAAAATGGGCTGATATTAACTTTGACAGCAATCTATTAAACATAGATAAAAGTCTAGGAAGAATTGACGGTAAAGCGATTGAAAAGAGCACAAAGAATGAATCTTCAGTTCGTACAATCTATCTTGATGATGAGACAATCGATATTATTAAGCAATGGAGAAATTTCTATCTGAAAGAACAATCTCAGTTTCCTCTTACAAAGCTGAATATTAGTAACGAATATATGTTCTATTACATATCAAGTAATGACAAAATTGAACCTTTGCATGCTGATTACATTAATAACGTACTGAATCGAATTATTAAAAAGCATAAATTAAAACCAATTAGCCCACATGGGTTTAGACATACACATGCACCACTTATGTCTGAAATTGGAATCGATCCTTCTAATACATCAAAACGTCTCGGTCATGCAAGCAGTCAGATGACATTAGATGTCTATACTCACACCACAAAAACTGGTGAGAAAAACTCTATTGACAAATTTGCAGATTATCTCAATAAAGCAAAATAGAATTATGATTTTTAAAATTTTGAAGAGGTTATCAGAAGGTTATCACAAAGCTATTCTAGCTCAAAAATCGACAAAAAAGCACTTTGCAAAATCTTTGCAAAGTGCTTTGAAACGTTGATATAATCGTATTGATTAACGTTTTGAGAATTGTGATGCTTTACGAGCTTTCTTAAGACCTGGTTTGGCTAACCTAACAACTAAGCTCTTTCAAATACGTTTAATTAAGCTATTTTTTTAACTACTAAAAATCTCACAAAGTCTCAACTAATCTTAAATAATTTTTATTTAAATAGGGTAAGTTTTTTTCTATAAAAATAATCCACAACGAGTCAGCTATATCAGTTATTTACCCTAAATTAGAAAAATGAGTACAAAAAAACGATAAGACGAAATATCATCCCTACTTCAAAAAAAGTAAGGATGATATTTTTATATTATACTTAGCAAAAAATAAATGTATGCTATTTTACTATAGACCTATTCTGAAAAAAATTAATACAAATGTGAATATAAATCTAGGATAGGTACACCTTTTTTATATAAGAAATTGCCTATTGCCTTTTCAATATCATGACGTCTATATCCATTTGGAATATTGCCTAACGGAAAAAGCAATACAAAAGACTCATCCCATTTTAGTCCTAAGTTATGAAGAATAATACCAGCAGAATTATACTCCCATTCATCTTTATCTTGCTTTTCATACTCATTATATACTCGAATTTTTGAATTATACTCAGATTTATTCTTAGGAATTTGAAAGTTAACATCATTACTTGTAGCAACAACTCCAAGATGACCATTATTAGCAAAATTTTAACCATACTAAATCTTTTTCACTATTCAAGCTATACTCTTTTTGTATTTCTCTATAGTCAATCTTTTTGGGATCTATCCTAGGTTTTTTTAGTCGTTCTAATTCCAACTTTTTTTCTAAAAAAATGCTAAAAATCTCTTCTTCTATTATTTCTATTGCTACTACAGGTTTACTATTTTGTCTTTCTGCTTCTTTAAAACGAGACTCCCCAAAATGTACTGATTGGCAATACTGTTTCCCTTGATCTGTGTATACAAAAAGCTCCATCGATATCAATAACTAAATATTGTTCTAGTAAACTATTCATTTAACACCTCCTGATAGGTTATTATATAATACTTTTTTTGATTATTGTCAAAAAAACTATAAATACTTGGAATTAAAAAAAGCTTTTTAATCACACTACATTTATCAACAAACTATAACAATCAAAAAAATCCTGGCTATTTCATCAATACTTTTTTTAACTTAATCTACAAAAATTTTACAAAAAGTTCTTGACTTTCTGTTTAGATAGCATTACAACAGAGTGGTAATAGTTCTAACACAAAAAGTTAAAAAAAGGAGATTCGTATGAAAAATTTACACTTATTCAGACTTTCTGAAAGATAAAAACCGCATTAACTTTTTAAAGAAGCTGGAGAAATATATGACAATCTAGTTAGCTCTTTAAATACAAAAAGATCCTGATTTTCTTGAAAAACTGGATAATGTTAATCGAATTAGCCGCGGAATATACTGAACTTCGAGTCAGATCTGAAACAATTCCACTACCCAAAAGAGAGCAAAATGATATTTCTAGGAGATCTACTCATGAAGCTTTTTAGAAAAACAATTAAAAAGTTATTAAATATTTCTCTGAAAATGACGAAAAAAATACTAATTGGTATGATCAAATTACAGAGGATCGACAACGTCAGGGAGATTTTTGCAAATTATTTAGCATATATTTACTCTGTAAATATTAGAAAAAAATAGATATAAAAAAATATAATTTTTTTATATCTATTCGATAGGAGGATTTTATGGGAACTTGGAAACCAAATCGAGAAGAACGAGTAAAAATTGGGATTGATACATTTAAAAAAATCATCCAATAGATAAAAAGTTTTAATGATTACTATTCGGAAGTTAGAAGACACGTTGAAACTTGCTTAAAAACCTTTAAATGAATTGCCCGGCTACAAAAACACAGAGCATTAACTATAAGATTATAGACGCTGACTTTAATATAAAAAGACTATGAAGATGAAAAAGGTGAATGCATCTTTGTTCAGTTTTTGCGAAACTGGGCATGTTGTAGTTGTCGGCGCAGACCATGATTACGGAACGCCAACATCTAATAAATATATTGGTGCAAATATTATAAATAAATTAGGTAATAAATGGAGTAAAAATGCCATTTTTAATTTTTTTATAACTGGACTTAAATTTGAGACAGATAACAACTGCGAAGATTGTGGTTCAATTAGTACAGATCATGACTTACAATACAGAAATGTAATTGAAATGTATATAGGAGAATACCTTTTTAAAAGCAAGGAATACCAATACTTGATAAATATTCTCATAAAAAAACTATAATCGAACACCAGATGAATGGTGGGATGAAATTGAGAAAATCTTTGATAATTATAACATTAAAAAAATTAAAAAGTATAACTTTCATTCACTAATGGCATAGACTATAAAAAAAGAGAAAATTTGTAATAATACATAATATTTAGATGAAGCTTAATATTGTGCGTTTTATCATGGCTATATTTTTTTACTCAAATTGAGATTCAAGTTTTTTTCACATAAATTTTTATTAGTCTATTTAAACCCAACTTAATAAATGAGGAACAACGAAATAATAAACAATTTAAAAAGTTTGATTTTTAAAAAAATGTTAAGATTTTCTAATGAATTTTAAAAAAGGAGGATATGTGGTTAGAGTATATAAAAACTGTTCGTCTTGCATATGAAGCTAAAGTGTGGATAGATGAACTTATTCAAAATAATGAACGTAAAAATCAAAAGAACTAAGTCAGGATAATTTTCTAAATACCCTAGAACAAACACTTATATCAAATCATTACGATGAATTAAATGGTCTCTCTTTCAATATTGTTTTGAAAGCTTCTATTGGAAGCGTAATTGAAGAAGCATATAGAAATACAAAACATTACTCCATTGACAAATGGCAAAAAAACTACGTCAAGAAATGGAAAAAGATATCAAAAAATGTCAATCCCAGTCTAGAAACATCGGTAACCCCTAGACTCTATTTAGATGAAAAATGTTCTAAAATGGTCTTGATGAATTTCGATATCATTTAATGAAAGAAGATGGTGCTACTAGATTACCAAGGCTTAGTTACATCATTAAACTTGTTGTATATTCCTATTGGAAGACACAACAATAACCTAAGCAAAACCTGCTTAGGTTCCCTATATAAATAGTTGTATATTCGTTTTTACTACAAAAAGAGGTTGTTTATGTTTAAACTAAAAAAAGAAGCTAACTTAAAAAAAGAAATTATTTTATTACAAGTTCACGTTTAAAATGGTTACATCTGATAATAATTGTCTTTTTCTATCTTTTCTTTATTAGGTTTAATAGTAAGTATTAGAGCTCCTGCTTTTTATTCAAATCTTATGTATTGTCTTTGGTATTCTAGCAATCTATAAAATAAATAATAAATTAAAAGGTTTTTAGATACGAACTAGATTTTGATTTAATTATCAGAGAAAGCTTACTATTTGTTTTATATACAAATCATCTCTACACTTCGGAAAAAGGATAATTCAGGTTACGAAAAAAATTATTAGAAGTGCGATTTTAAAAATATGAATTAGATAATCAAAACGGTCGTATTATCATTAAAGCGCTTATCAGAGGTGACGAATTTAGTAAAAAAAGGTTCAGACACTTGATGATGTATTAGCTGGAGTTCTAGAACTTGAACTAGAAGAAAAAAATTACTCATCCTAATATTGTGGAATATCACTTTTTACTACAAGAAACCTGATAGACTAATATTATCACCCCATAATCATAAAAACAGAGATAGATAGTCTTGATATAGACTTAGGATATGATATAACTTATAATCCTATAAAAATGTCCTCATATTTTTAGTTTCAGGTGGTACAGGTAGCGGAAAAATCTATATTTATATCTTTTTTTAATTATTGAACTTCTTAAAAGAAATTCAACACTATATATTGCAGATCCTAAGAACAGTGATTTAGGTAGTTTATCTCATTATTTAAGCGATAAATATGTAGCTACAACTCCCAATAATATTGCTCGTATTGTACGTTTGGTAGTTGAACAAATGCAGGAACGATATCAAGCCATGCGTGATAACTTTCATTACGGTTCAAATTTTGCCGAACACGGCTTTAAACCAGTATGGCTTATATTTGATGAAATGGGAGCATTTCAAGCTTCAGCAACAGATAAAAAATCTAAAGAAGTTATCGCCGAAGTAATGGACGGTATCAAACAAATTATCTTACTAGGCCGACAAGCAGGAGTATTTATTCTTATATCTGCTCAACAAATGAGAGCTGAAACTCTAAACACTGATCTTAGAGATAATTTAGGGCTGAGAATAGCTTTAGGAGAAAACTCAATAGAGGGATACCGCATGGTATTTGGCACGACTACTCCTGATAAGTTTAAATCTATTGAAGAAAAAGGAGCAGGATATCTTTATATGCAGGGCTCAGGGAAAGAAAAAGCTCAATATTGGGAAAGCCCTTATCTTGATACAACACAATTCGATTTTATAAAAGAACTACAATTATACGTAACAAAGTCAAAATAATTTCAATAGATATTTTTGCTTAAATTCAATAGATTTTCAGCAAAAAAATATCTATTCCTCATCGCTTAAGCGATGACAAAAAGAAACGAGGTATTATATGAAAATTAACGATTTTCTTAAACCAGAATTATTGGGAAATAAATTCGTGGCAGTAAAAGGATATACAGAAGTTCTAGACAGAGAAACAAATAAACCTGTAGCACTACGTCTTAATGTTTCAATTCAAGATGAGGATTCTGATTTCTTTATGGAAATGATTCAGATAAAAGTTAATACGTTATCTCCTACTGCTACTCCTCAATTATTATCGGATAAAAAGACATGCCCCGTTAAATTATCTAATTTAACAGTTGGACAATTTAACGGAAATTTATGGTTTTCTTGTAACGATGTAGTCCCTATTTCTAAATAATTCGGTGATACTATTTATGGCTAAACTTTTTGCAATATCTGATATACACGGTCACCTAGATGAGTTCATAAGTGCTCTCAGTAAAGTAGACCTATCTGATAAAAACAATCGTCTTATTCTAATCGGAGACTATATTGACAATGGACTTCAATCTTTTCAAGTTATTTCTAAAATAATTGAACTTGAGGAAGTTTATCCTAATCAAATTATTACTCTTTTAGGAAATCACGAAGAATGGTTTTATGATTGGTTGATTTTAGAAAAATCCTACTTCTTCTTCATTTTCAGAAACAATAAAAAAAGTTTCTTCTCTCCAGAGGAATTGACCTATATTTTAAAAATCTAATGTTAACAACTTTGAAGCAAGTGTTAGAAATGAAATTAAAAAAATAATATCAAGTTCAACCCATTCATAAACTGGTTTAAAAAAACGATATAGGGATAAGCGCTATTATGAAACTGATACCCAAATTTTTTTGTTCATGCTGGTATTGATGAAGAAGCTGGCAAGCTTTGGAAAGACCTAACGAGTTCAGAGATGTTTACAAATAAATTTCCTATTACCACTGGTGGATTTTTAAAAGATATTGTTTCTGGTCATATTGCTTCTTGGGAAGTAGCTAAAGATAAAACTTACCAGGGTAAGATTTACTTTGATGGTAAAAAACCATTACTTCATTGATCGGCGATGTGTATCATAGCAAAACAATACCTGTTATCTGCTATGATACAGTTACAAAATCCTATCAATATTAAATAACATACTAAAAAAATTTGGCAGAATTTAATTCTATTCTTAGACTAATATCAAAAAAATAAAGAGGGGAATCTATATGAAGACATTATTAATTGGCGACTTACATTTAAAAATCTCAACTAATTTTACCCATTGTTGACAAGATTATCCAAACACATAATATTAAAAAGAGTGATTTTTTTCTTGGTGATTATGTTGACTTACATGGACAAACTAACAATATCCAACTATATGCCAAAGATCTCACTTTTTTATACTCTTGGAAAATAGATAAAGAGCAAAACGGAATAGAGGTAATTAATCTTATAGGTAATCATGATGCTTATTATTTACTGGGAGATCAAGCTCCTTTCTCAATTCAAAATTTAGAAGTGTTTTTTTCGCAGTTCAAGGATTGTTGCAGGATTTAAAATTACAAGTGGCTTATCAACTAGATGATTATTTAGTCAGTCACGCTGGTTTCAATCAAATATTTGATCCTCAAAAATGGCATTTTTCCCCCTATACCAAAGAGCATGAAGAAGAATTAGATATTCTAGCTTATACAATAGGACCAATGCGTGGTGGGGAAGCTCTTGGGGTTCTCCTTTATGGGCACATTTTAGAGAATTAGAACTGCTTCCCAACCAAGAGTTTCCTAAACAAATTGTTGGACATACTCCAAAAGAATCTATTGATATTTCTAAAAATATTATTGGTATAGATACTTTTTCATTATATATTGACAAAGATAATAAATATCAATTTATTGGTAACGGAGATTTGCTAGTTTATGATCAAGGACGTCTTGAAATCATTTCAACTGACTGGGCTACAGACCAAACATTAAAACAATTACCTAAACCTCAAATTTAACTACTACTTCTCATCATGTGACTAAGCGAAACTGCCGACTGGAAGTCGGCAAGCTGGAAGCGTGTTTAGCAGAGCGATGCTTAGAAACACATGATAGAAGTGTGGAGGAGCTTTGCTTCTCCTAGTTTATTTATTATATAAGCAAACATTACGAGAAAAGGAGATGATTTTGTGAGTTACAATCGCAAAATTATCCGAACTTCTTCGTACCTTGAAATATAGGGAATACGAATCTCCAATTTTTTCAAATGATACTACTCAAATTGATGAAGAATACATTTCACTAAAAGAAAAGAAGAAACGTAGAACTTTTGAAGAACTCACAACTGCTGAACAAGATGAACGAATAAAAAGAATTTCTAACACTCGTAAAAATTCTAAATGGAAACTTCAACGCCTAATAGATACAAATTTTGATGACAGAACTAGTTTCCTTACCCTTACAACCAAAGAAAAATATACAAAAACAGATATGAGTTTAATTTACTTTTTTTGATAAATTTATTAAACGTTTAAACTATCACATATACCATTCCAAAAAAAGACTTATTAAATATATTGCAGTATTAGAACGACAAAAAAGGGGAGCGTGGCATGCACACATTCTCCTTTTTTCATTTCCTTTTATCCCTCATAAAGATTTACTGACAATTTGGGGGTTAGGTGCAGTTCGGATAAACAAACTAAATAACTTAGATGATTCTTCTAATGCTGGTCGTTATGTTGCAAAATATATGGAAAAAGGCATAGGACAGGAATTATTAGAGAGTCTAGGAAAGAAGGCTTTTTATTCTTCTCGAAATTTACAAAAGCCTGAAGAAATAAAATTATTTACAAGTGAATCCTTAGATAACCTTGTTAAGAATGAAGATATCCTATATGAAAGCAACTATATTAGCAAAGTATTTCGAAAAGGACACTTAATTGACAATAAAGTAAAATACAAAAAAATAAAGTTAAGTAAGGAGTAAGGAAAAAATGCAAGTTATTCTACCAACAGAACAAGTTCAAGAAATACAGTCGATGATTACTAATCTCTTGCAAAATGAAATTTCTCATTTCAAAGAAGATTTAGGTTTAGATAGTCCTTACCTTAACAAGGGGCAAACTTGCAAATATCTAGGGATATCTAACAATACATTAGATGGCTGGATACAAAAGGGGCTACCCGTTATTAAAATTGGTAAGACTGTCCGTTTCAATAAAAATGAGATTGATAAATGGCTTTGTAGAAAAGCTATGCTATAATATCTCTAATGATATATCCTGACTCGTAAAAGGAGAACATCATGACAGTTACAAAAACAAGTAGTAACACTTACAATCTCAAAGTGTATATACCTAAAGAAATCCGACCTAAAATGGGGATTAAAGGAAATCACTTTGTTAAACGCTATAAAACAAGAAAGGAGGCCAAAGAAGCTGAACTAGAAATTTTATCTAAGATACATCAACTTGAAAATGGTGAGGATATCCTACTTTCTAAAACTAGCGATATTCTTTTCTCTGAGTTCTTTAATAATATTTGGTGGGATTCATACAAAGCTGGTCAAACAACTTCAACAACTAAACCTCCAACACAAGTTACTATTGATAATACTCAAACTGTTTTCAGAAAGCACATCTTACCAATGTTCGGTAATTATTCAATCAATTTTCTGAATCAGAATAAGCAAGTCGTACTAAACTTAATGACCGCTAAAGCTGAAGAATATGCTAATTTCAAGGTTATTCGAAGCTATGTAAACTCAATTTTCGATTGGGCTGAAGAATTAGAGTATATAGAATCAAATCGATTATCCAAAACAATTAAGCGAATTAAAGCTACCAAAAAGCTAAAACTCCAAGAATCCAAAAATGAGGAAGACCTGTATCTGTCTAGTGAAGAATTACAAGATTGGTTTGATGCTTTTAGAGAAGATTTGGAGAACGATAAATTATCACTGAAAGATTATGTCCTATTCTTTACAACCTTTATTCTGAGCGATAGAAAATCAGAATCCTATGCTCTACATTGGAAACATAGACTTGGCAAATGCTCAAATTGACTTAAGACATGCACTTGACAAATATAAGAATGTAAAATCGACAAAAGGAAATAAGAAAACAATCTTTTCAATTCCTAGTTACCTTGTATCACTTCTTTCAGAATGGAAAAAAACAACAAAAAAATATGAGTTAGCGAAATTTGGTATAATGCAAACATCCGATCAACTAGTCTTTACCTATATAGATACGAAAGGTAATGTAAATAGCCCTCTACACGTTGATTATCTCAATAACAAAATGAACTCCGTAAAAAGAAGACACCCAAAGTTAAAACATGCTACACCTCATAAATTACGACATACAGGAGCGACACTTGCTAAAAAAAGGCTGGAATGAGCTTAGAAGCCATTTCTGAAGCATTAACTCATAGCGATACCGTTACAACTAAAACTTATGTTAATACCTCAAACATAGTTCCTTTATCTGCTGGACAAGTTGCCTACCAACATCTTAAAAACAAGTAGGGTAATTTTAGGGCAAATTTTAGGGCAAATTTTTGTAGAAAGTACAGAAAAAAGCACCCATAGGGCAAACCTTTGAGTGCTTTGA
>BNJT01000541.1_pt1 | contig 26861 bp, 34 predicted proteins | sample 8540491 | NCBI WGS metagenome assembly BNJT01 (sample SAMD00202455, study PRJDB9452) | human saliva metagenome | host: Homo sapiens | reverse complement strand
TATTTCTTTTTGATAAACTCTTACATGGTCAACTTTCATTTCTGTCGGAAAATCGCATCTCCGTCTTCTCCTGTTTTTCTTGCTGCTGGTAAATTCTGTAAATCTATCATTCCCCTGACACAATACTAAAAATATTTTTCATTCAATTTTATGTAGCCACTTTTGTTTTTCTAATATTTCTTAAATCTTAACACATTGATATACCAAAAAAAGGCTTAGAACAAGTCAGTCTTTCATATTCATCCACATAAAAAATCATCTTCTATGATAATATTTGTATAAATTCTATTTTGATACTTACATTTCCTGAAATTTCTTACCTTTTCATCGTTCAGCCACTCCCATCTTCCATTATCCTTTTTCAGGATAAATTGTTCCTTTTAATGCGAGTATAACATCTATGTACTCAAAGACTTTTGTCATATTATCAAACATTTTGTCGTTATTGTATCCTCAAATTCTATCTTTAGCAATTTTGGCTGACATTTCTGCAAATTTTCTTTCATTAAAATATCATCTTCAGACATTAGCCGCATATAATTATCAAAACTTTTCGTTATTCAGGAACTGATATTTCTTATCGCTACTACAATGTCGTTTTGCCGCATATCTTATTTTTATAACTTTTTGTTTTTATATTTATAATATATCATCTAATAAATCTACAGTATATTCTTCCGTTTTCTTCATTACTTTCTGAGAAAGTTTTTATCCATGCTGGTAATCATCTGACTTTCTATCATTCTGGAAAGCGTGCTTTCACTCCTTCAATATTGCCTCTGTGACAGCTATAATCTCTTTTGAAGGCTACTTCTATTTCCTTGTTATTCTTATTTATCCCTCTCTGCTGCGACAGTGTAACCCCTAAGAACTACTTTTGTAATCTTCTGAAAACAGTTGTGGAAATGATGCCATTAAAACTATTAAAAGTAATCATAAAATCTGCTCAACTCATTTTAAATATTTGTACTATATTTTAACATATTTTCTATTTTCAAAACATATTTTATAAAAATGGAATGAATACTTAAATTAATAGAAAATCACTCCATTCTATGCAAAAATTTTATCACTTCTGTTTAAAAGACCTATGTGTTCCTACTAGAAAGACCTTTTCAGGTTCCATTTCATAGACTCTTCTATTATCTTTCCTATTTCTATATCTGAAATTTCCTCTATCAGTTCGAGAGCATTATTTCCTTCTTTAAATCCCAGCATATCCTTGATCTGTATATCCTATTATCTTAAAAGTTTCAGATGATCAACATTTAAGATTTTAGAAATCTTCTTGGTAAAGAGGATTTGTCATGACTAGTGCTTCTAGTTCAAATTAGATAAATAAGCGGGACTAATCTTTTAGCAACTCCGCCATTTCCCTTAGCCCTATATTCTTTTTGCAGACGCTTATTTCTAATGTAGTAACCCAAAGGCTATAACAAGGTTGGGATTTTGCTTTTATATCTTGCTTTTTCGTCCATTCTATCACACCTTTCAGCATTGTAGCAATCAGTAACATGTAACTTTCAAAAATTTTTGCCAAATCTATTTTACCATAATTTGTTTACTACTGAAAAATCATTTTCATAATAACTTTGTTACTTTTCTTCTGTCCGTAATGAGCGTTTTTCCCCATGCTTTTTCTTAAATGCTTATCAAGCAGTTCCTGCTGCATAGGCTTTACATCTTTATTTACCTGTTCTGTAAAGGTTGCCATTTTGCCAAAGTTCTTCAAGTACAACTGAATTATACACTGCTTCAGCCGCATTTTTCCCCCATGTGAACAGTCCGTGGCTATTAACTATTACCACAGAACAAATTTAGGATTTATATTTCTTTTTCAAAAGTTTCTATTATTACTGTTCCCATTTCCTTTTTCATATTCCCGGCAATTTCTTCCAGGAGTCATTTTCTTGTACATGGAATGAGGTCCGTAAAAATAATCTCCATCATGTTGTTCCGTAAGCAGGAATACTCTCTTCCACTTTAGTGCCCATATTGTTGCATTTGTTGAATGTGTGTGAACTATTCCGCCTATTTCAGGAAATTTTTATATAATTCAACATGTGTGGTAGTATCAGAAGAGGATTCAGGTTTCCTTCCACTACTTTTCCATCAGATCAACAACTACCATATCTTTCTGCCTTCAGTTTGTCGTATTCCACTCCACTTGGTTTTATACTTTACAAGTCCTTTTTCCCTGTCTATAGCACCCGTTTCCCCATGTAAAAGCACAAGTCCCTTTGGGTAATTCGAGATTTTGCCTATATATACTTCCTCTTTTAGTTTTTCAAGCATTAGATAATCCTCCTTCTCTCATTTTCCAAGCATCCATTCCTTGGCCTTCACTTCCTCAATTGGATTTTGTCAGATTTTTCAGTCCACATTTTCTCAAGGAACGGACCTTTGTAATTCAGCTCCTTCAGTTTAGCAAATACTCTTGGAAAATCCACACATCCTTCTCAAAGGAACTTCCTTAAATTTCCCCGGAAAAACTGTCTGTTACTGCAAGTGTATCCTTCAGGTGAATTCCTGTTATTTCACCATCTTTATTCAAGTTCCAGTTCCTTTAATGTGTCATTTTCAGGCCATGCAGTGAGATTTCCCACATCAGGATAGACTTTCAGCCATGGCGACTTTATTATTTCTGCATATTCCATATATTTTGTAATTGAGTTTATAAAGGATGATCAGTATATTTCTATCGACGGTGTAATATTAAGAAGATGCCCATTCTACAGCTTTTTCAGATTTTCTGTAAAATATTTTCTTTGTCTGTTCACTGCCATCTTCATAATACACATCATATCCTGCCATCTGAATTGTTCTGATTCCCATCTTATCAGCAAAAGATTATAGCTTTCCGCATTAATTCATTGCTTTTCTCTCGTCTTTTTCATCCATGCTTACATCAAAATCTTCTATGTCACTACACATTGACGGAATTCTGACTCCTGTATTTACAAACTCAGCATGTATTCTGTTAATTTCTTCGTCAGACTCAGTCAGAAGCCTTGCAAGTCTTTTCATCAGTTTCATCTACTGATATTTCAACCAAAAATCATATCCGCATTCCTTTACAAGACGTATTCTTTCAATCAGTCAATATCCTTAGAAGAGCCTTTTCATATTCCCTAAATTAAGTTTATTTAAATCTTTCATTACTAACCTCTTCTATTAAAATTTATTCTGAACAGTCTACTATGAAAATTTAAAATTTTCTAGATAACTATTTTCCAGTCAAAAGAGATTTACTATTCAGACCAGTATTTGGCTATTTCTTTACCATAGAATTCCCTTGCAGCCTGTGGGGATTTGCAGCCTCAGTAATTCGTCCGCAATAAATGTAAACACATCTACACCTTTAAACGGTTTAAGTGTTTTCGGTGCTCAAATCCACCTGTTACTGATCCTCTGAATCCCATTGTCGAGTTTCTAACTTTTGTTAGATCCTTTTCACCCCCAAATTTCACGGCGAGCAATGCATGCAGCTCTGATGATATAGCCTGACTTATTCCTGCATCCAGCCATTGCTGAGCCATTTCATCAAGTCCAGTCACCATAAAGTTCCACCTGTATTTCCCTTTATCTCCGTACTTCCTTTCCTTGCCTTTTAAAGCTGCTTTCATTGTTGGAATAGTTGCCGAACAGATACATGTCATCAATCAGCACCCCTTACTGCGCTATTTTTGCCACTGTTCCACCTGCATCCGCACATTTAGGCTATCAGCTACTCGTGTCTTTTTCGGGAAAAAGAGCTTCTTACTTCTACAAGTTCACTCCCCACCTGCAGCGACAAACTGTTCCTGCTTCTAACGTCAACTTCATGTCCTACTGACACGCGGCTTTTATTGCCTATAAATCTGAGATGATCAATGCTACCTGTAATAAGGTCTTGCCATATATATCTCCTCCTAATTTTATTAGTAAAATATGCCGACTTTTTAAGTTGCCGGCATATTTTCTGATTGCAATTTACAATTTTAATTTATCCGTAACTGCGTCACTAATTATTTTGTATAAATATCTTCCAGACTGCAGCCGCTCTTATTTTTCAATACGTCTTTCATCTTAGCATTACTATCTGAGGATGGCTTCCCATTGTGCACATCATGCTAACTGCCACGCAAGACCTATCAGTATGTCCCAAACTTCCTGCCCGTCAGGAAAAAGCAACAGAGCTGATCAAGCGTTACAAAACTGAAGAATTTCTGTTACACATCGGGTCTTCCATGGGGGCATTATAGATCCTGGAGCCAATACATAAAACGGTCCCAATTCCTTAGTTCTTTCAATTATTTGCATCAACTAGCTTCTTTCCACAGCATCAGCAAAGGTTTCATGCATACTTCTATTTGCTTCACTCCCATGTTGAGGCATGCTGTTTCAACACTGCAAATTATTTTCCTTTAACAGTCCATTAAATTCATCCTATATCATCCAAAATTCAATCTGTAATTTGTTTGTAATTTTACTGATGTTAACCGATTCCCTACTTCTTTTACAATTTTTGTTTCAGTTCATTAGCGTCAAAGCAGTTTTAAAAAGTCTATCATTTTTAGTATTTGGTCACCTTTTAAATCATTTGTATATGTGTTGAGCTAAAACTAAATCATAGTTTGCAAGTCTGATTTTGCTTCACCCGGACTGCAAAATTTGTGCATCTGCATCTACATTCAGTTTTTCCTTTAAACCCTGAGCCCTTTCATTTTCATAATCATGCTTGTTCATTCCACTTCCACCATACTGCAGTATATCATCTCTTCTACTTCTCTCTTTCTTTTCCTATTATTTTTAGTTTTTCTTCCAAATTTACCTATTTCCTTTCAAAATACTGTTCCTTATTTTTGGTTTCATATACTGTAACTGAGATGTAGCATAGCTACAGTGCCAGTACATATCCTATTACTCTAAGTACTTCATTACCGAATCCTAGACAAAGACATGCTGTGCTCTGGTCAATATTTCGTGCCATCCACCTTTTAAACTGGAGATAAGCCACAGCTGCTCACATAATACCCTGCCAGTACTCCTACAGCAGTGCCGACAGTATTAATGCAGCCCTTGCTCCACCACGTTTATCAGCATACACTGCAATGGTGGCATTGTCAGAATCTCGGACTGGATCTGTTATTATAGAATACAGGAGATTTGAATATCAGTAATCCTGCTGTGATATAAAACTGAGCTATTGTTCCCACTGAGATCCGAATAATACTGCGCTTGGGTGTCAAATCCCGTAAAGCCACTGATCAGCTGCGGTGAAAGATCCGCAATATTTTGTTGAAATTCCCTGGAATGATAATGTCAGTTCGAACACAGAACATTCTACACCAGTTTTAATATTGTCAAATATACCGCGAACAATAATGTTGATACAACACTAAGTTCGAATGAAGTTTTTAGGATCAGATGCTCCTGCAGCACTCCATTAGGATTTATAATAACGGACCGATCTGTACTCCATTTGCAATTGTACATTTATCAAATTTTGCAGTGAGAGAATTCGGTCCTAATACTAGCATTATTGCTCCAAGAATATTATCATTATAAGTCTCTGTCGCAATAATGTCATCATGTATATGTTATCAGCCATTTAGGCAGTTTCAGGTCATCCAGTCTCTTCTTTAGGTTTCCCTATTTTTGGGAGCCAGCTTATCAGCAGCCCAGATTGCAAACATCTGTTGATGTCCTATAGCAAATCCCTGCATTTTCAGTCAGTCTTTTGAGTCGGCTCAACTGAAAGATTTGATCTACTGCCAATATGTTCCTGAAAAATAAACCTATAGGTACGATTCCCCACTGTTACGGAACAGAGACAGGATCATCCATGAAGCTGATTTGAGCCTGCTGCTGCATAAGTGTGTCCTGTCCCATGAACAATGTTCTTACTTTAGTAATTTTTCTAGACTAAAACTAATACTATATTTTAGTAAATCCGATTAACAAATGCCATCGTCAACCGATGCAGCCAGACTTGCCTTTTTGAAGGATCCTGTTCTATCATTCCTTCTAATCAACTTCATCAACAGCCTGCAGTCAAAATATGGATCTATAACTGCAGCATTCAGTTGAAATTTCAGTCTTTAATGCAGCCAGGATTGCTCGAACGTTGTTAGTCCACCTGCCCTACGTTTGCTATCATATATCTACAGTCATATGTCGATACACCAACTGTACTTCATCATATTTTCTTACCTAAAATAGATAACCTACGAAAACTAAAAGACCTACAAAAATTCGGTTTAGTTAATATATTCTGTCCAAACCATGTTCTATTGCCATTATTCATTTCTCCTTTTAAATTATTTTGTAATACTTACTTTTAATATACTTTTTATCCTCAAAAAATTTATTTTATAAGAATGATTTGAACGGTAAATCAGGTTCTATAGTGAACGCATCTTCAAATCTCTTGGGATACTTATTCCATGTCATCCTTGTTATCAGGGAATACAATTTTATCCAGGCTGCCATATATATGGTTTAAATTTGTATTTCATTCTGTCTTTCTGTAATTCCGCAATAAAGTAATTTCTTTTGGATCAGCCATAAAGTTAGACCATATATCAGTGATGTATCGGAGTACAACTTGTGTTTCAGTTCCTCAGCCACTCTCAGTACATCTGAGAGAAGTTAATTTATCGGTCATTCCTCTTGGATTTTCTCCAAATCCTACAAAGCAACATCAACCCTTGTTTTCCATTTCCTTTTACAAAATAGTTTTGAATGATGTGGATCTCCTGCATTATACATTACACCTGCCTTTGTTTTCTCTATCAGATAGTTAACTGCCATGTCATCCATATCAAATGGAAGCTTTGTCTTTAAAAACAACATCTTCCAGCCACTGTAGCAGCATTGTTCCTCAAAATGATTCAAGAGCTTTTATTTTTGCATCCTTGGCAGTTACTACATCCCCAGGTCTTACATGTTACAAGTCTGTCTTCAGGCACCATTTTCTCCATATGTCTGTACAAGTCTTAGGACCTACTTAAATTTTGCCTCAGGGCAATTTTGAAAGCTGCTGCCGCTACATTCTGATCTATGTGATCACCCAGCGAGTGAGTGCCATAAGAGCGATCAAGTTCTTTTTATTGCGAGGATCTATAACGCAAGGAGTAGTTCTAGGGTTGGGCTGTGATGCAGCCACATCCTACCGCTCTCTGATGCTGATGCTTGGTTTCATAACTTGTTTTTCCTGTTCTCTTTCCTGTTTGCAAAGATCCTTTACAGATATTTGCATTTCCTTCGGTCTTTACCCAAGTCCCATGTTTCCAAGCCACCACATTTTGGCTTTATCCAGATATCGTTTCTTCAATTTTCTTCATTTAACCAAGTTCCCCATTCAGGAAAAGTGACTTACAAAATCCAAGATTCTCTCGTAATTTCGTCTAATTTAGCCATGTCCTAAAAATAATTTTATTAGCATTTTTGTTAGTGATCTATTTTTGTACTCTGTTCATTATTTGTTAACAATGTTCTACGCTTGTTTTCAAAAGTCAATAGCCCTTTTAAATTCTTTTTGAATATGTTTTTGATTACTGAGATATCTATATATTTTCATTAGTATACTAAAAAGTTGCTGCAACACAATATTGTCCTTTTGAATACTAAAAAGATATGCTCTATTTTTAATTATAAACATGTCTTTATATAATTTATTGTCTTAAGTTTATCGCCGGTTAATCATTGTCTACATCCCATTTTACGATTCTTCCGCTTACTGCATCTATATCAAATTCATATTCGAGACCTCTAAAGTATATTTTCCTTCCTACACCATTCTTCCGTCTTCGGTCCAGATGAAGATTTCTTACATGTGAACTGTTTGCTCCTCGAACTCTTGCCAGTAAAGCAATAGCTCTCGCTCTGTTTTGCTCCTCTGTAGTTACCATTTCTGTGCTTCTTCTCACCCCATGATGCCCTATCTATCTTGATTTTCCTACAGCATTTGCCTGTGACTCCAATTCCCAGTATCATTATCCCTAATAATATTACATTCAACATTTTTCTTTTTCATAAGCAATCTATCTCCTTGATTATGTATCAAACCTGACCCTATAGAATGACTATATAGTTAAAATAGATAGAAAATAAAATTGATAATTTTACACTTCACTATTTTCTCTAACTTTTCCTTTTATATGGTGCCCAGGCGAGGTCGAACCGGCACGATATCACTATCGACGGATTTTTGGAGTCCGTTGCGTCTACCCATAATTCACGCTCGGGCATAACACCATTGTCCTAATGTAACACTTATACCACATCAATAGATTTTTGAGAGATATGTCAACTATCTATAATTTCAGCAACAGTGAGGCTAGTATACCTTTTGCACTCTGTTTCTTTTCCTTAATCTACAAAATATTTCCATATGTTTTATCTATTCAGCATTTACAATCGATTTTATACCATTTGGAAGCTGAACAACTGCTTTATTCCACCTTTTTATTGATTTCCCTCAAATTTTTCTTTATCCGTGTTGCATAAATTTCTTCAACTACCTGTAGAAGTTTGCATTTTGAGGAATTTCCTCATACACCATTCACTGATTCATTTCCAAATGATGATGATATCCGTCTGTTGAAGAAAATGCCTTCGATATTTCTGAAACTACATCAAGACCTAATTTCCCAACACTAGAAATCTTTATCATTTTCAATATCTGAAGATTCCATGTGAATATGCCTATTTTTGTTCCCTCTCAGAAATTGAGGGTCAGGCATGCCGTCGGAAATTCTAAAGCAGGTCCTCGACATCCAACCTGTTCCGTTCCCATGACAACATGACCATTTTTCGTTCCAGTTATGATAATCCCCTGTCAAGCATAAACTTTCAATCATTTCCTTCGGGATCTTGTCAGATAAATAAGCTTCGCCCATCAGCAGTCCCTGCTCCGTCAAGCACCATCTTGCTCCTTTACGCAGTTTCTTAAGTTTCCTAAATCTTTCCTTTCAGGTAATAAATACGCGATATGATACACATTTGTCTCATCATGTCCTTTTATTTCTTCATTTCCACAGAAATAAGTCTTATAATTTCTTTCGTTTTCAGTTCCTGGCGAAATTTCCCTTTTATCAGCATCATCCCTTAGAACTGTCATCTTTAATAGACTTAATATAGAAATCCTTCATCTTTTCGATATCTTTTTACCCTTAGGAGTTATAAAATCAAAATTTAATCCATATCTTTTTGCTGCTCATAGTATTCCTTCCCATTTTAAAAATAATACTTTTTATCATATACTATATTTGTATATAAAATATAGTAACACTTTAAAATGTAAAAGTCAATACTTTTCATATTACTACTCACTATATTTTATCCGTTTTTCCAACTTCCTCGTATCTTCCACTTCCAATAAGCTTTTCAGGTCAATATTGGAACGGATATTCCTTTTTCTTATTTCAGGCATAATCCTATTTATTTCCTTTTTTGTAAATCCAGCATTTTCAATGTATCTTCATCAGCACTGTTAATGTTGTATAAATTTTTCCCATTATAGTTTTCAGCAGGATTTTTATTTTTCTCTTCATTGACGTAAAAGATATGCCTGTTTCATTTCCTGCATCACCAAAACGTGGGAATATTTTTCATTTCCTTAATATCTGAAAATAATCCACTTCATCGAAATTCAATTATCTTTTCAGCTTTTGATTTTCACGAAATCCCGGTTTCAGGAGCTCATCATAACTGACACTGTTCATCAAACTTTTTATCCGTCTTTGACAGATCATTTTTCCTTCTTAGCTTTCTCCTTCTTATAGGAGCTTCTTCACTAATTTCTATATCAGAATACGCTTATCCTCAATATAGAGCCTTAAAAAGTTTCCCGCAGTTAAAAGTATTGCAAAAATACCAGCATGTTTTATTTTCATGTCCTTCTACCCCCTCAATTAATTTCCCTTTTATATTTTAATACCAGCCCTTTTAATTATTACTATTACTCAAATTTTCATCTTTGCTCAAACTAGATTTCTTAAAGCCTGCTTTTTCTCACTCCAGCCTTACTGGCAGTTCATTTTACCCACACTAACGGATCCTTTTGGATTTACGACCTCATACTATTTCTTTTTCTTCTTCATTATAATGTATGAGTTTTGTTATTGCTCCTGCACCGATTCCGATAACAGTCTTGTTTTTCCTCTATCATTTCAATATTATGAACAGATTCTTCACCTTCACAGAATATCAAGGTTTTTCTCCCACTGGAAACTGTTCTTCTGTCTGTACATGTAATAAGGATTCAGTTTCTTATTTTCTGTCACTTTATCTATTTTATCAAAAATTCTTTTCATAATCAAGCTCAATATAATGCCTGTAGTTTTCCTTATTCAGCCTGCTCGCATGGCAAGATTATGAATTGTAAAGGTTTTCAAGTTATATTTTTCCAGTTCTTCAACGTATATAAAATATCTTCTGTCGTCTCTCGGGAAGTCCCAGAATCAGATCCATATTAATTTTCAGTCCTGTTTCTTTAGACATACTGTAAACATTGTCAAACTCTTCCCTGTTATGATACCTGTTCCTAGCTTTAATGTCTTTTCATTAAAACTTTTGCGGATTGTCTTATTTTATCTACACCATGTTTTTCCAGTATTTGAAGTTTTTCCCTGTCTAAAGTGTCTATCCTTCCAGCTTCAAAGTGAACTCCTTAAGATTTTTGCAAATCCTCGTTATCCTTTACAGTCAGAAGGAGTTTTTCAATCTTCAGCCGAAAGTATTGACGGTGTCCCCCACCAATGTATATTGTATTTATCTTTAATTTCTGTTCCTGTGCAAATTTTCCTATTTCAGCTGTTTTCACTGTAAAGTGACTCAATATATTCATCATATCTTTTTCTGCATCCTTTTTCCTTCAGAAGATGCGCGGGAAATGAACAGTAAGTTACATTTTTGTAGGGCGAAAGCCACACTATATAGACTCCTACAGTTTCCCTGTCAGAAATTTTTCCTGCCTTTTTACTATATCAAAGAAGCTTTATCTTTTCTTCACTTACAAAATATATATTTTCAATATATCTGCTATTTTTCGTAGGAAAGTCCATATTTAAAATCTTCCCCAATCTTTGCAGGACGTACCGCAATAAGTGCTCCCCATTTATCATTCCCTTTCTTTTTCCAGAAAGCTTCAAAAGGGAAGTTTTTGCCATAACTTCAGCCTGATCAAAATAATCATGCCCTATTTTTCCATACGAAATTTCAATTTCCTTTACAGTTCTATCTATAATAACAGAAGATTTCACTGTTGTCAGCTGTAAAACTTTTCCATTACATCTAACATATTTTTATCTGCATTTTCAGATAAAATTTCATAATATTCAGGAAGAAGAACTCTTATAAAATTCTTCCAGCTTGTTCTTATTTATATCTATGTTTGAAATTATCATCTGTTACTTTACAACGTAAAACAAAATTAAAATAATTATTCCTACTATGATACGGTAGTATCCAAATATTTTAGAAAATCATTTTTAATATAATTCATAAATACTTTTTATCCTCCATGAGGCAAATATAAATGAAAGGACAAATCCTAAAAGCTATGAACCATTCGTAATTCCCAGTCCTGAACCGATTTTAATTATTTTCAGAAGAGTTGCACCCAGCATTGTAGAATTTGCCAGAAAAGAAAAATTCAGTTGCAGAACTCTGTTAAGCCCCAGAAGAACTCCACCAATAATAGTGGCGGCTGACCTCGAAGTTCGGTATCATTGCCAGACATTGGAAAATACCTATTTCTAGAGCTGTTATAACAGGAAGTTCAGCTATAGTTTTAAATTTTTCCTTTCTGCCTGATTCCAGCCATATAAGTAAAATTCCATAAACTACAAGCATTACTGAAACTGTCATTGGATTAAAAAGATGCTCATCTATAACATCATCAAAAGTAACCCTAAAACTACTGCAGGCAATGCCGGCGATAATTTTATCCACATAGGCGTTATTTCTTTTCTTTTCTGTGAAATCTTCGAGGGAAAAAGCTATATTTTATTCAGTAATACACAACAACTGATAATATTGCCCCAAGCTGGATTATTATTTCAAAAGCATTTACAAACTGTTTTATTTTCTGACAGCTTTAAAAACTGCTCCACTATTATCATATGTCCTGTACTGCTTACAGGGATAAATTCTGTCAGCCCTTCCACAAGGCTCCAGCAATACTACTTTTACAATATCTAGAATCAGCAGTTTTCTCCTTCTTTATTTTCCTCTAGCATCGACTGATGTCAAGACCCGTCTGATACTCTTATCTGATTTTTATGTTTATTTCCTTCATATCCTTGAACTGTTAAATCCTACAATTCCTGCAAGATTATTATTATCCAATAATTTGTAGCAGTGTCAGTTTCTCATCAGAAAAACTATTCCTGCAATTTGCCGCAATAAAAGGCATAAAAAGCATAAAATTCACAATTTCACTTGTTGTTTCAGCAAGCGAAAGAGACTTTTGTCCAGAAAAAGCAGAAACAAGAACGCTTGCCATCAGCGACGAGGCAAGGTATGACTCTCAAAAATTCATTTTAGGAATTTCCACGGTGACTTCGGAGAGTACAATACTATAAGTGATTGTCCTGCCAAAAGACTGAAAAGTCGTAGCTTCCTGAAGCTGAATACCTCTCAACAATTTCTTCTGTATAATATTATATATATTAGAAGCCGTTGATGCAAAAAGCATCAAATACCCCTGCATTAAATGAAAGAACTCCTTCCCACAGGGTCAGCACCAAATTCCTGTAAAAGCATAAAATTGAAATCAGCAGTAGATATTAATCTTTTCCTTCAGAAATATCCATGATAGCAACTGTAATAATCGGACTACATGCCAGAGTATACTTGCCGTTGCCGAGCTCAATATCCACGCACAGCCTTATTAAAGGCTATCATATATATCTGTAAATCCTGAAAATCGATATAAAAAGCATCAGAGCTGTCTTTCACGACGAAACTTTATCTTTTTATAAAAATAAACACAATTAAAAGTAAAAAGGAAAAACATACCCTCAGACGCCAATGTGACAGGATCATATAATATTTTCAAACCCATCTTCGTAAAAGAAAGGATATTCCCCAGCACTGATATAAAAGCTAAAATTTTTGAAGCACCGCTTTTATGACTTTCCATGTAAATCTTACTCATGATGACTCCTTTTCCGTATACTATCCTTCAGATACTATCTTCAAAATCTTTCTGAACTTTTTCATACTCTTTCCTGGTCTTTTCTTTTAAGGGGCTTCCCACTATCATGCAGTTTCTTACCTTTTTATGAAGCCCTATTTTCCCATTTTTACAAGCCTCTGTTTTGTATAAACTGACAGAGGAATTATTATATCCTGTTCCTTTATCTTGGCTGCCCATTTTTCTATTTTCTTTCCTGTTAAGGAAGTTTTCTTACCCTCAGATTCAGGTTTGTTTGTATATCTTCCAAATTCATAAGGTAATATGCATATTCATTGTAAAAAATTTCATTCTTTATAATTCTTATAAAAGCTTTCCTTTATACTCACTTTTCTGCCTTCACAGACTTCACTTCCGTTCCCACAAGTTCGATTCCTGCTTCCAGCTTATCTTCTATGAAGTAATCATGAAAAGCTTTCTTATTTCTAGCCAGTACCATTTTAATTCCCTCATCTTCTGTTTCTGTATTTTTCCAAATCTATTTTCCTCTTCACTGAAAAGGTACACTTCTATTTCCATTCTATCATAGGGCTCCTGTAACTATTACTTTCAGGTATCTCCCATTGTGTATGAAACATTATGTTTCCTGTCTGCAATTTTATAGTTTTTCTTCATCATAGACAAAACTGTCACTTACAGTGTTTTCATTATAAAACAACTTCTATAGGGTTTTCAAGCTCCATGAATATCTTATTTTATTCATTTCCGCTCAACCTTGCTATATAAGTCTTTCCTATCTTGTCCCTGCATATATTCAATCAGCTTTTATTTTACACTGTCTTCTTCAAACATCCCGGCTATTCTCTCTGTTCTGCAAATAGCCGCTGAAATCACTTCAAAGCTGGACATATATTTCGTTTTTCCTTGTCCTTCATAAATCTTTCTATTGATCTTCCCAGCATTCTATGTACTACAAGATCCGAATATCTTCTGATAGGCGAGTAAAATGCAATAATATTTCGAAGCCAGTCCAAAAATAGTCCCAATTTTTATTTGCATATCTTGCCCTCTGCATTGCCCTCAAAATAAACTTGTGCATGAGATATCCTTCGGAAGTCCTGTCGTTTTCTCAATAATTGTCTGAAATTTTCCGGATGAAGGTCATCCAGATTTTTATATAATATCCAAATTTTGCCGGAGATTCATTCAAGGACAGTTATCTTGCTTGTCAGGATCCTCATGCACCCTGATATGGCGGGTATTTCTTCCCAGAATAGCTTTTCAGCCACAACTTCATTTGCCTGCTCATAAAATCTTCTATAAGCTTTTCACTTCCCCTCTTTCCTTACTTCTATTTTCTTGACAAGTTTACTGTCATCAAAGTACAACCTTTATTTCAGGCAATTCAAAGTCTATGCTTCCTCTACGCTTTTTCGTATTTCTTATTATGTGGGAAAGTTCAAGCATTTCAGTAAGCATTTTATGAATGGCGCTATATTTTTCAATCAGTTCCTCATCACCTGAAAATATTTTGTTTACATCTGTATAGGTCATTCTGTATTTGGTTCATAACTGACTTGTAAAAATCATTTCTTGTACTTTTCCTCTTGCATCAAAATCTGTTTCTACAGTAAATGTAGCTTGTCCTCATACGGATTCAACGAACACAGGTTGTTTGAAAGTTTTCTCGGAAGCAGTAGGTGTTACCCTGTCAACAAGGTAAATGGAATTTCCTCTTTTCAGAGCTTCCGTATCGAGTTCCGTTCCTTCCCTTTACATAGTATGAAACATCAGCAATGCTCACATACAGCTTGTATCCAATATCAGTTTTTCAACGTATACGCATCATCCAGATCCTTTTGCATCCGCTCCGTCAATAGTGATAATATTAAGATGTCTCAAATCCTTCCTGTCCTCAATTTCCTGCAGAAAAATCTTCTTCTATCCTGTCGACTTCCTTTATTACCTCATTTGAAAATTTTTCCTGTATCCCGTTATCTATGAGAAGAGCGAAATCAAAGTTTCTGTATCCTGAGGATTTCCAATTATACTTACCACTTCTCCTTCAGGCTTTTCTCGCTGTCTCCCAGAAATATATTTTACTGCAACCAGATCTCCTGTTTGCGCACCTTTTGTATTTTTCTTTGAAATATATATTCCCTTGGAGCATTTTAGGCCTTACAAACCCAAAATTCATACTCTTTTCAAATACTCCACACAACAATGTCCCTGTCCTTTTTACAATCTTATAGACTTCACCTTCCCTGCTCTTATCAGGAGAGTTTACTGTCCTTAGAGTATTCTTATAAGAACCGTATCTCCGTTCATTGCAGTATTTTAAATAATTTCAGGTATAAAGACACTTTTTCTCCTGGAATATCAAGAAATCAAAATTTCCGTTACCAATTGAAATTTCTCCCTGAGGAAACCTTCCTTTTCAGAGCAGTGTGTATTTACCGTTTCTTTTTCATGTAAATTTCTCCATCTCTCTTCCAGCTGTTTTATAACCTGTTTATACAGCTTTCTTTTTCTGGCTCCCTCCAGCAGCTGTAAAATTTCCTGAAACGTGAATTCATATTCTTCCAGAACCTGTTTCAGATATTTCAGTTCTTTTTCTAAATTTTCATTTTTCACCCTATGTTAACTTTATTTTTTTATATATTAAAAAGAATTTCTGAACAGAATGATGTTCGGATGAATGATATTATCCTTTGAAATCAGATATTCAAGTTTTGTATCTATCTCATATTTTATTAGCCTCATCCAGATCAGCAAGTTCCCTTGCCTTTTCTACACCTTCAGTTTCTTCCGTCCTCTATCGCATCTGCAAGATATACTATCTTAGCTAAAGTTGACATATTACCGCTTCCTATAGTATGATACCTTACTCCGTCAAGTATACTCATTGTCGACACCATAAATATCATAGTTGTTTTTAGCAAATTCTGCACCTGCAAAACCATGTAATACTGCTGTCGAATGTGACATTTCATCTCTGACTAGGATATTTCCCTTTACCAGATCAAAGCATACGTGAAAGCTCAAAAACTTTGCTATATCATGCAGATAGGCGAACGCTTCCACATCCGTTCATTTTTCACCATGAATTTTTGCCAGCCTTTTTGCACATTTAGCAACTCTTTCAACATGTGCATATCTTTTCTCGTCAAGATGACTTTTACATTTGCCTAATTTTTCTGTGTCCATTTCTGTCTCCTTATATATGAAAAGCAGGCAATTATTGAATAGTGCCTCTCCATCTATCTGTATATTTATTCCCTGTATACTAGGAAAATTATTTGAAATTGTTCTTGCTATCGACTGCGTAAACCCGTCAAACAGATCACTTATTTTTCTTAGTCCTGAAAATGCTTCATTTAATTTTATTATAACTATATTTTTACCGTCAGTTTTTAAATTATACGCACTCAAAACTTCATTTCCTTTGTCAGAAAAGGAGAAGCTTTTATAACTCATTCTGTGTAGTCTCCTTCTATAAGATCTCTGCTGTTTTCTCATGACTGCTCCCTTTCTCTTAATCTGCTTTGTCTGGGGATTATAAACAAATATGGATAGTTTTCAAGTGACTGCTGATTTTTCAGCAGGCGCTTTGTAGCCACTTTGAATCAACAACTACATTTATTGTTTCATTATTTTCTTATCATATTCATTTAATGCAGTGCACCACCTGATAAAAGAACAAGCAATATTACAATAAAAATTTCTTTTTAAAAAAGTTACTTTTCTTTTTACATCTGATGTTCCTTTTCTCTTTCTTGTATCCTTGCTATTCCATCCATAGTTTACTCTATCAAATTTTTCATTATTTTTATTATTCCATTTCATCTGAAAATGTCTTCTTATTGCATCTGCTATGGCTGTACGCTCTTTCCTGACTCATAGTCGTTTTCACAAATTGTGACACGTCTGAATAGTTGGTTGCAAATCAGCTCAATAAGTATCGAAGGAGAATTGCTTCCTCCCAGCACTGCAAAGTTTGCGATTCTACTCCTCTGTCTCTTACTGAGGAAGTTGTTGTGCAGTCCATCCAGTACATCCTGTGCCAGTGCGGAACTTCTTGTCTGATTCATTCTGTAAATTAATATCCTTCTAAAGCATAATCAGACATTGCAACTCCACTGTCCACTGTATTGTCAAACTTTGCTACATCTCTGCTGTAATTATCAGCATCCTTTTTAGCATAATAGTGAGACTTCTGTTCCACTTGCTGAAGAATTTCCACCTGAATTCAGGTGAACACTCTACAAACAGGTCTGCGATCTTACATTTCCTATTTCAGGTCTTTCCTGCAATGTTTTAAATACATCTGTTGTTCTTGTCATTATTACATTGTAGTCTTTTTCAAGTTCTTTTCAAGTTTTATACCTATCTGCAATGCGAGGTCTTTTTCCTGTAACCATTTCCTACAGCTCCTGAATCATGTCCTCCATGACCCCGGATCCACAACTATTGTGTATGTTCCTTTTCTGTTTGAGCTAGGTCTTCTGTCTGTGGTATCTGGGTTCTTACAGAGTTCCTTTCCCTGCTTCCTGTTATTCTGTCACCTGTTTTACTTTTTGCTATCTGAAAGAAACTGCATTCAGTTGTTAAATTTTACCGCCTGAAATTCTTTTTGAGTTCAGTACAGTATAGTCTGTTCCATCTTTCAGGAAAAAGTATATTTCAATCCGTTTCCTGATCCATTATACTTACCCTGAATCTAAATGAGGGTCATTTAAAATCCTAGGATCACCACGCACTCCTTCTGACATCCGGCATATGTCAATATCAGTACTGCTCCTGTACTAGTTCTCACCTTTTTACTGCTTCTATGCTTACCTGTTTATTTTCTCTTAATGTTCCTGTGAATACTCCACTTCTGTAATCCATTTTTCCAAAGTTTCTGAAAATACAGACTGTACTCATTAAAAAGTAGCAGAAGTACAAATATTTTTCATATCTGAGTTTCCATTATAGTTTTAAAAATTATCTGAAAAATACACGATTAATGAAGAAATTCAAATTAATAAAACCTTATTATTTATGCAACTCTTGAAACAGCACTTTTTGATATTGTCATTTCACATTCTTATCTGTTACAATTTCTACAATTGCTTCAGAAACAGATGCTATTTTTCCATGTATTCCAACCTATTGTAACTATCTCATCTCCTATTTTCAGGCTGTCCAGCATTGTTTCCTGTGCTTTTTCCTCTTTCTTCCTGAAAGTATCTGCAGTAAAAATAGAACCACCATAAACACAACATATATTAGTATCCATTGAAATGTTCCCCATTGCTTTTGCTCCTTAATCTTTAATTTATTATTTTCTATAAAGTATACCACAATCATATCCCTTTTTCAATTTTTATTTGCTGGTTCTGAATATGTTAAATTTAAAAGGATTAACTTCAGCCCTGTGCAGAAATTAATCCTAATCGAGTTAGTTAAATTAATTTGTCCAACTTTTTGGGGTCAATACAATTTATCATCTTTTTGAAATTTACTCTCTTTAACTTCTCCACTCTATTTTTAGCATACAATACATCAAAGCTTGAAGCAGTTGTCTTGGGATTTTTATCTTAGATACTAAGTTAACATATTTTTAACTATTCCCAATTGCTTTTAAGAGCTCCGGATATTCTCTTTTTCTATCTAAGATAGTTCTACTAAACTCAATTATGTCATAAAATAATTTGTTTTTAATCTTTGCTTCTTGTATTTTGAACTAAAAACGACATTTCTATGGACTTCTCAACTATCAAAATAATTTATTTCTTTTTCAAGTCCCAAGAAATAGGTAGTATTACTATTAAATAGTACTACATGAATATGATTTTTACCTTTTTCTTGTCTTCTTCACTTGAATTTTTATGTCTAATACAGCAGTTTACTAAATATATCTACCACTACACCTTTTTCATATTCTCCAAACTTATAAATAATAAGTTCCACTTCTCTACTTAGTATTTCATCAAATGATACATCCATCCACCAAGCATCTGTTAAACCTAATGACATTCCATATATATAAATAAATCAGCTTGTTCTAAATATGAGTTATACTTTCAGCATCATATCGACTCAGTATGCTTTAACAAGTCTTTTTCCCTCTTTACTTTATCATATTCTTCCAAATCAATTCCAAATAATACTGACCCTAGAATATCTTGAATTCCATCGGATGGGTGTTTCTGAAATAATGGCCATGATGAGTAATTTGTCTCATACAATATGGTAATCTATAGCTAAAAATAAAATTTGTATCTATCCATCTAGTGTCGGTGCGGATCAAATTGTAATTTATCTAAAGAGATATAGTTATCTAATAACGAAGTATAATTAAAGTTTGCAAATACAAAATTATACAAATGATAATGATCCAAAACCTCTCTTTAAACTTAAAATTATTTTAAAATCTTCTAAATCCTTTAGAAATTTCCCTAATGATTGAATTGATAATTTATCTTTTCCTTACTTCTTCATTCAATTTTAATAATGTATCTGCATCTACTAAATCATTGAGGAATTTAGTGAAAATAACTCTGAAATTCATCTACAGAATTTTCTAATTGTAATGACGATTATATATGAGTGAGAATTTAATAATTCTTTTATCGTATTTTCAAAACTCACTCCAATTTTCTTTACCTTGATTTTTATCTTCTTTCATTTTTCTGATATAAAATATTGTCTTCACTAAAAAGATTAAAGTAATTTATGTAGTCATAAAAATCCACATAACTTGTTGTTTTTCCACGCATTTTACCTAACTTAAACTAATACAGAAATATCAAATCCATTCCCCACTAGAACAAATATATTGTGTTGCTTTTTTAAGTGCAGAAAATGTAGTCTTATCAAATTTTTAAACAACTATATCGCCACCTATAAATATAAAAATTTTATTATAATTGTGTTATTTTCTCCTACCTAAAGCTCCCTCAGGGAGTTGTAGCTCGTTCCGTTCCCATTCGTCCTTGCTATGTCTATCTGATCCACCCCTGAAGCTGTCCGTGTGACTTTCGTTCCACACTTGCGGATCTGGACTATTTCAGAAAAATATGTTGAAATTAAAAACAGCAGCAAAACAAGAGCCACTGTCTTCTGACCATAGTCTGTATCTAAATGTTCTTCCCCACTTCTTAAACTCCATATTTCGACCTTCTTTCTTTATTAGTTTTGTATTATTATTTGATTATATCTTCTTTTTAATCTTTGTCAATATTTCATTAAAATTTTTAAACTTTTAAGCCTTTATATACTAAAAGCCAGTTCATCCTTATTAATAAAGCATTCCTTCAAGTATAAAATTATACCTTTTGATTCCTTTAGTTTTTGTAATGGAAATGCTATAATTTCTACTGTCGGACTTTTTCGGATAAGCTTTTTATAAATCTGTCAAATTCCCTGTTGTTCTTTTCAAGTATAGACGGATTTTTACCTGATGACACTGTTGGAGTATTATCCATTCCCAGAGATATATGTATTTCTATACTGAAGAACCTTTTCCTTAACATAAGATCTTCGTCAGCATCAGGATATTTTTCATAAAATTCTCCCATACTATGATTCTATCTCCCAGTTCTTTAAAAAGTAATTGTAATTCCTGCATCATCTGCAAAATTTCCTTCATTTTTATCAGCAGTGATTTTCAGATATTCCTTAGTATGGCATCACTTACATAATCTTTAAAAATATTGTAGTAAAAATCAGGACGTGCTCCCACAGCATATGTCCCTTCCCTGCATATTCAAGAATTAATCCATATTTATTTAAATTTTACTGTTAATTTCATTCAGTTCAGCTTTTGTTAAAAGATTTGCTACGTATATTTTCATTCAGTATTCCATTTCCATTTTCATAAAAATATTCCGATGTTTCATTATAATACTGGTTAGCCCGTCTGCTTCCTTCTGATTTGACGATTTGAGCTTAGCTATAATATTATGCTTTCAATTTCATTCAGCATCTTTTGATTAAGAAAAGTCTTCTGATTTCTTTTCACTTACCACTGTATTTTCTTGAAACAGCTTGCCTGCACACACTTCCACATTTAAAATAAACCCAATAATTCCTAAAACAAAATAAAAATTTTTCATAATATGCATCTCCTTTTACCTAGATTTTCATTATTCAATATAATTATATTCCACTTATTGTAGAAGAGCAATTTTATTCATTATTCAATATCAAAGTATATTTTTCTGTCTTCATATTTTTAAAAGCATGGGATATGCTTCCACGCCTTTTCCAGTGCCTCGTAAAAAGTTTCAGAAAAATTCCCTGTCTATGTTATATTCAGGAGCAAAATATTTCCGACCTTCTGAATATGAGGATTATTACTGCAGCCCTGAATCCTTCTTCTTAAGTTCCATAAGTTCACGGAGATGCTTTACAGCCCCTCACTGAAGGTGCTCCCGGAAATTTTGCAGTATTTTCTTCCACCAGTGTACATCCCTTTATTTCTATATATATTTTTCTTTTCAGTTTTCCAATGTAAAAATCCATCTTGCTGTTATTATATTTCATTTCCAGGCTTTATATAATGAAGGTTTTTCCAAACGGCGAAAGTTTTTCATTATTAAATACTGATTCTGCAATATATCTGTGAAAGGCTGTGTTTATAAGGACTGTTTCACCATGTACTCTTTACAGCGATGACATCCCATTTTTGTCTTTCTTTTCCTCTTTATCAGCCTTTTTATAGTAAGTTCAGCTCCTTCAACAAGGAGTTCCTTCAGTCTTCCTGTATCGTGAAGATGGGCAAAGTCTTCTCCCTTCCTTTTAAATTCAAACCTCACTGTAAATCTTGTAACTCTTTCCTTAAAAATTACAGTTTCGTCATAATCTACCATCGATGCTTTTCCCTGTCATTATTTTTCATCCGATTTCCTTTATCGTTTTATGTTTATATATTTTTATTTCTGCAAATTTTTAATTTCCATGTATCTCTATATTCTGTGTATCTCATATTTTTAATACAAAGGTTTATTCTGGCCTATCTCCATTTCCATAATAATTTTTCAAATTCTGATTTCCTTATAATCCGCTGGTTACTGCTCCCCTGAATTTAAGTGCGGAGAATAGAGTTCCTTTATAAAAAGGCCGTCCACCAGTACATCTATGTGCTTCAGGCGAGCTTTCTTCCCTGTTTTCCAGTATATCTTCTATCGTATGACCCTGTATAGACCCATATATTTTTCCCTGTCTTTTCTTTAAAAATTTTTAGCACTTCAAACATTTCGACGGGATTAAAACAAGGGATCTCCTCCGCTTACTGTAATCCCGTCGAGCAGCTCATTACTGTTTAGCTTCTTCCACAATTTCCTCAAGTTTCCCATATGTCAGTTTTCTCCATTACATGGATTCCAGGACTCCTCATTTATGACATCCGGGGCGGGCATGCGGACATCCTGAAAAATATATGGAATATCAGTCCTCCCCACTCAACTATCAGTTTCCTGTATATTCCGAGTATCCTTAATGTAAATTCTTTTTCTTCACAGTTCCATGGCATCACTCATTCCATGTTTCTACTCTGTCTTTTTCTTCAGCTTTCTTTGCACTGTTCCAGCTGTCCAGGATCTCCAGTCAGATACCCTGTTATTCTTCTTATTTTGGATATGTTATGACTTCCGCATACAGGACATTCGTTTCCTATTATTGTTTCCATACCCAGTCCCTGCATTTATCAATCGGATGGTTTGAACCGTATCCGATACCTGTATCTCTCATCACTTTCTATTTTCAGTATTACACTTACATTTTTCCTTGCTTCGTCAAGTTCCACATATGTAATGTAGTCATCCTGTGATCACAGCATGCATGGCCTCTTTTCTCTATCTATCAAATATTCTATATTTTTCCTTTAATCAATATGAAAAAGGGTTTTACATAATCCCTGTCTGTAACGTCTGCTATTTCTCCGAATTTTCCTCATCAAGTCTTAGAAATCTCTTTCCTGCCAGACTTTCTGCAGGAGTTGCCAGGATAGAATAGTTCCAGTCCATATTTCTGTTCAGTTCATCAGCAATCCCATTCATCATTTTACAGTATCATAAAGAGTGCTGTACGCCAGATCACTAGCTTCAAGGATCCACACATCAAAAAGAGCATACGCTGCATTTGAGCCTCTCCATAAATCCGCTTATTCCAAGCGTGCCTGGAAAGCAGAGACATCCCTGTAAGTTCACTGTCTGAATCCGCACTCAACCCATTTCCTTTTCCATAAATTATTCATGCCTCATGAAAGGGAACTGTTTTCCCACAGTGCAGTTCTCTGAGAAAACCTGTATCTCTCGCATACGGCTGCCTGCAGTAAAATATGTCATCCCCTTAACAACTTTTCACTGAAAAACCCTTTTACAAGAAGTCTATGCACTTTTTCATACATTTCTTCCCGCCCACTCAGAAAACCTTCCTGCCTGTTTCATTTCTTCATTTCTTTCTCATCCCTTTCTTCTTACTCAGTGGCAATTCTGGAAAGTTGATACCTGTCAAGCAGGTGCTGCCTCTTCCAAGACTTGTTCTTTTCCCCAAAGCAGATTTTCAAAACCCTTGTTCTGCATCCCATTGCTGCCACTTCATATTTGTATTTTAAAGGATCATTTATATATCGTACATCTCATGTCTGTTAGCTCCGTATCAAAGGCCTACAAAGTTCAGGAAAAGCCTGTCTGTCGTTTCGTAGTATGGCACGCGAACAAGCTAGACTTCCAGTGGGTGCGCAAATCCGTTTTCCTCCAAAATCCAGCCGCAAGATTTTGCAATATCCCTATCTAGCTCTCAGCGTCCGATTCCATCACTTCCGTCAAAATCTTTCCATTGCATATCTGTAATCTTCTTCTGTATAGCTAACTCCTTCCTTTAACTTTGAAAATCGACAGGAACATATGAGGTTCCCTCTTTTCCAAAGTCCATCCTCGGTAGCCTTCAGGAGTTCCCTTTATTACCATTCTTCCTTCTCGGAAGTGTACTCGTTCCATAGTTTATCAGAAAAGTACAAACCTGATTTACATCACGTGGAATGCATTGTGTAAGCAGACCCGTAAGAAACCCTTCCATTGCCTGGTAAGTGTCAAGCCTCCCACCACCGTGGGCAATTTCGATCAGTCCTTTTATCCGATCCTCAGTAGTGTGAAAATGCAGCTGTTTCCAAGTAAATTCGTTCCTGTCACTGCAGGCATACTGTATGTATCTCATTTGTACCCATGAAAGATTTTAGCCTCCCTGTCTGTTTCCACTGCAGCACAATCCAACGAGAGAAAAACCTACATATCTATATCACGAAATGTTCATGGAAATCGACTCTCACTTTGCAACACCTCTGCCATGTAGCACCGGAACGCCGGAATTGACTCAGTCCGGCCACGTGCTGTTCATTCTCGCTCGTCCGAAATAATTATATGTGGCTTGGTGTGGCGCAAAGTTGACATCACTTTCTTTAGCTTCCTTATGAATCCAGTGTTTTGTCTTGGGAATCCATATTCAAACATAGGTCTGCCAGGTCAGCACTGAAGACATGTCGTGCTGTTCTGCATGGATAATAAATCCAGATCATGAATATATCTCGCTCATTGTTGTGCGCTTCCTGCAATCTCGTGGAGAAACAAGATCTTTCCAAGGTATACATCTCTCGACACTTCACCTGCAAACCCTACCTCATCCAGACCTGCACGGAGCTGCGAGAACATACTTGGCACTTTTCTACCATATTTACGTCAGTCCTTCCCTGACTGTAATCTCATTCCGTCAATTATATGTTCTCAGAGTTTCCAGATATTTGCATTGCTATTCACTCCCAATATTACCTAACTCATGTATTTGATACAATTTTTGATTCTTTCTGTTTCTTTCAGTATTCCAAGCTCTTTCTCAAAGAACAATTTCGCATATAGTCCCATTTATAAGTATAACACACATTTGGTATTTTTCTCAAGTTTTACGTACTTTAAATTTTTCAGGTAGAAACCATCTCAAAATAGACCTCGTTTCTAACAAAAATAAAGACTAAAACATAATAGTCCGTTTACATTAATATTTGAAGGATCTTTGAATTTTGAGATCTTTACCGTTATTAAAACCATCCACATCCATCCAAATAACAACTTTCACCTAGTTTCTTCATTATTTCTCCTAAAATGTAGCTCAAAACATCCCCCAAAAAGCAGGATATCTCTTTATTAATCACTCTCACATTTCTTTGCATAAACAGGAATAATCGCACCACCGTCAATCATTCTCCAACTATTTCTAGAAAAGTCAATTCATTGAAGATTTTGATCCCTAGTATTTTGCATATAGTGAAGGAATATCAGGAGTTCCAAACTCATCATTTACTTCATGTATAATTTCAAATTCACTGTGATTAAAATATCATTCTGAAAGTAAGGTCTTATATTCTCAAATCTTTTCTTTCTTTTTTTGCTGTCAACATTATAGTATTTACCATCTTTATAATAAATTTTTCTTTTTTCTGGTTAGTATCATTTAGCATTATTTATCACAACTCCAGACCATAAATCAGGAAGTTTTTTTAACGTTATTTTTGATAATATTTATTATTACCTTTATTATAATAATAAAATAATTCATATCGACATAAACTATCAATAGTATTGTTTTTGTTACTATAAACTTTCTAATCCTTTATCACAAATTCAGATTGCCTTTTTTTTTCACGAAATAACCAACAATATAACAAATAATATTAGTAATTTTTCATTTTTATCCCTACTTTCGTATTATCTTGTAAAACCATTTCCATTTTTATATTCCTCTTGATTCTTTCCATTTCTTTACTTGCTTATCAGTAGGAAGTCCCTATAAAATCATTAAAATTTTATCACTTTTTCATATCACTCTTTGCCATATCAGCCATTCAAATGGTGCATTATTCTTTATCAAACTTTCATTAACTTTAACTCCATTTTTTAATAAATATCAACCCCCTTTCAAATTTCAGTATATAGTGTTTTATTCAAAAATAAATCAGCATGAGCTAATTTCTGCTCCAAATTATATCTGTCATTCCTGAACCTGACCATATATTTTGAAACTCATCCAAAGTTTGTTTTTCCTTCTTTAGATAATTTAATATAGCTTCTCCTACTTTTTTGAAATTAGGTTTGAATGCATAATATTCGCAGTTCTTTTTTCATTTTTTGTCATAAGAACTTACTCCATTACTTCTAAAATGATTATGTGTAAAACTGTACTTCCTATTTTCATTTTAACTGTAATCAAAGTTTACCTTTCATTATCAAATTCTCCAAGGTACAGCAACTTTTTCTTTTGGTCTTATTCAATAATCTATAGTTGTTGTCAATTTAGTTAAAACAATTTTCAGTTATATCATGTCCATAATTTTTAAGGTTATTGGTTCTTTTATTTCATAATATAATTTCCCATTTTTTATTTACTATTCATAGTTTTATTTTTTATACCTGCTTCTATTGCTTCTTTATTAAAGAGTTTGAGAATTCTATTTACAGAAGAATTGCTAGTAATGTATTCTTTGCTTTTCAAGATCTTTTTTTTTTTTCTTTTATCATAACATTATCCTTCTTTCTAGATTATTTAATTAATTTAATTTTAAAAATATAACTGATATATTGTAATTGTATAATATAAACATAAAATGTCAAATAAATTTCATGCCATATTCTTATCTAAACTTATTATATTATCAACATTCTATACCTTATTATGTATGCAAAATCTTGACTTTTCA
>BNJT01002295.1_pt1 | contig 26917 bp, 37 predicted proteins | sample 8540491 | NCBI WGS metagenome assembly BNJT01 (sample SAMD00202455, study PRJDB9452) | human saliva metagenome | host: Homo sapiens | reverse complement strand
CAGCTATTGAAAAAAATCCCAACCTAATTATTTTTTTATCTGAATCTAATTAACCCTAATTTCATCATAATTTACACCTATTTTTAGACCTTCTTTCTCATATTTCATTTTATTTGAAATATAACCCAAATTATTTACCTTCTAAAGACTTTTTCCCCTTTATTTCCCCCTCAACCCTAGGGATACCCTTGAAGGAATTTTAAGAGTCTAAAAGGTTGAAAAACACCTCTTTATAACCTAAAACTTAAAGGTGTCCTCATACCACTAAATACCACTTGTGCCAAACCTTCTAAAGAGGTGTAACCTCTTTTATCGCTGTTTAAAGGCTGTTTTAAGCCTTATCTTAAAGGCGGGGTATAATTACATTCAAAGGCTCATTTAAAGGGTTTAAAATCGGCTTGACTAAGGGGTATAACGTAGTTACCTCCTTCTTTATACCTTAGGTTGACTTAGAAGGTAAATTCTTACCTCCCTCTTAATATACTCACCTACCCCGCCTGTAATTACTGTTTCTAACCTTCATCTTACCTTCTATTATACTTATTTTCAAACTCATACTTACTTATAAACTCCATAAAACCACTAATACCAAGGCTTTATTGCATTTTATTACGTTTTACTCATACACCCGAAACCTTATAATACCAAGCCTTTTCTTGAGGTTTTGTTGACCTCAAACATAACTCACACTAAAAAAAGCCCCTTAGTGTTACCTAAGGGGCTTGTATCAAGGGTTTAAAAAATTTTTAAACATCCATATTTATATTTTAGTAAAATCTCCAAGTACCGTAGTCAGTTCCACTTTCTAATTCCATACTTGCTACATATCTTCGTTCTCCACTATGGCTTACATACGAAATCCACTCATACCCATCTGCGTAGCAATAATGTGTGTAATTGAACTCCTCTCCGTTTTCATACGTAGCTACTACCTCAGCATCTGTTGAAGGAGCTGACCTCACGTTTAATACATCAACACCAACTGTGAATACCCTCGGCTTATCTAACTCGAATAAGTCAGTTGTTACAGGGTTACTAGCTGCTGTATCATCTACTGGGAAATAGAACCAACCAACAATCCCGTTGAAGTCACGGTTAACATATCTAGCAGGTCCTCCTACATACAATGCATCCCAATTCCCATCAACGTTTTGCTCGATAGTTTAATGTGTAACCATCAGAGTCCTCATATACTACACCTGTATGACCGTAGCTATGACCCGCGATATATGTTGTGTCTTGAACAAATACCGCACCTGCTCTTGGTCGGCTATTTACATTGCCAACCTCATTATACTCAACAGTATACCCTAAACTAGCTGCACTATTTAATAGGTCAATCGCATTCCCCCATAATGTCTTACCAAAGAATAACACTGATAAGTAATTTGGCATATCAACACATTGAGTTCCATATGCTCCATCTTGGTCAACCCCAACTCCTAAGTTTGCAATTCGCTTCGCTTCATTTACTATATCTACTGTTCTTACCATAATCTTGTTTCCTCCTAAATTTTAAATATATCTGTTACTTATACATAATCCAAACTCACACCTCATTAAAACCTTTGATTTTTGTTTTGAAACGTTGATATAACAACGTTGTTTTAAAATGTCTAAAAAATGGTTGATTTTAAGAAGTGCGAGTTAACAACGTTCAGAGGGTTTTTACACCCTCTAAACATAACTCTCACTAAAATTTCATTTTTAACAAAACTTAAGTGCTTGAAAGCCTTATATAACAACTGTTTTAAGGCTTAAAAATTTTTACAATAAAGTTTTTTCGACTATCGAACTTAATTGATAGTGAATATCGTTTATTTACCTCCCACAGGACGTTCATACCCTAAGGCACGTTCACTATCTCCTAACCCTTCAGTCGTTGGGTCTGTAACAACACCTAAAATTGTCAAAACCCCACACACTGCATTGATTAACTCAATTGAATTTTCGTTTAAAGCATTGACATTTAACTGAATACCAAACACTTTAGCAACTACTTGAACAACCAACAGTAAAGCACTAGCTAAGGCTAATATGAATCTTTTATTACGAAATCTCACTTTCCAATTTATCATCTAAAGTCACCTCCCTTCTAAATAACATTTAAGCTAGGCGGCCAATCATCATCAGTTAAATAACTAAATGAATTGATGTAAACTCCTAAATTGCTATTAGTTACAGAAAATTCATCAAGTTGAATTTCAACAACCAAACCGTTATTTTTAGTACTCAACCTTAAAAATGGATGTGGACTTTGTGAACTACTATACGCATAGTCAGTCCCACCTTGAGAGACCTCAGGTAAAATCATTTGAATAACCTTTTGAGTTGGTCGCCAACCGAATGTTGCAACTCCATTAAACATCATAAGGTAATGTGTAGTTCTGTCTGCGTTATATAAATCAGTAAACCTTGCCAAGCCCTCATCTTTTTCATTAAAGAACCTCACATTGACTAAGTTATTAACTCTTCTTAATTGCATTTTAGTACCTGTCACAGCGTTTCTAAGAGGAACATCAATCCAACCAGTATCACCATCAACAACCTTCCATGAATCTTTAGTTTTTAGCCACCTAATAGCACCATTTGTAACATCTTCATCTATATAAATAGTACCAATTTTAGCTGCTTTACCATAAGGTGCTCCATTACCTCTTAACTCACTTCCACTAGTATTTAACGTTGCTTTGAAATCTTCAAATTCTGATTTGTTCAACTTATTATTTAAGGCACTTGTAGTTGCTACAGATTTCAGTTTTTCAGTTAAATCATTAGTTGTTACATAATCATTTAAGTTAGGATGTGGTATCGCAGATACCACCTCCTCAAGTTTCTTATCTAACGCATCTTTAGTTAGTAATCCTTCTAAACTTTGATGTTGTTTTAAAACCCTTCACTATCCACCTCTTTCAAGATTTCAGTTTTTAGAGTTTCTAAAGCTGTATCCTTAACAAACCCACTTATATCTGGTATTTCAGTTGATTTTGCATACCCACTTAGGTCTTGGTGTTCAGTTATAAACCCTAAATTATTAACCTCATTCAATATATCTGTTTTTGCTTGTGTTAAAGCCTTTTGACTAACCAAACCTGTCAAATCATCCCTAACTATAAATGACTTCTTAAGTGTCGCAACTTCCTCGTCTAAAACATCTCTCGTCAACACATCAACCCGATCCACTACTATTGAGTTTTTGAAGTATCGTTCTTTTTCAGGCAACTCTTTTACTTTATCGATTTCTGAAAGCTTCACATCAAATTTGAATTTGAACACATCAGAATCAACTTCCGATCCATCTAAATACAAATAACAAACAACTGGCTCATCTCTTGTTATTAAAGTGTTATCAAACTTAACTTTGATAACACCTTCTTCAACAAGCCCTTCAGTTTTCCACACTTTCTTACTCTTTAAAAACTTAAATAATGCAATAACCCTTTCATCCGTCAACAACTCATCTTCGACCTTAAACTCAAAATTACCGTTATTTCTGTCGTGAGAATAGACCTCACTATATGAATCCTCAATCTCTCTAATAGAAGATGTATTTTTAAAAGACAACTTAATAAGTTTTTTCACTATTTACCACCACCATTACTATCATCATCAAAAGCATCTCGAATTTTTTCTAATCGTGTTCTAACCCATTTAGGAATTGGTACTCCTATTTCAGCTAAGTTTTCAACTACAGATATCCCATAACTCGCTACAAAGAAAATAACAAAACCTTTTGCTATTTCGTCAAAACCAATTAAATTCAGGTAAGGGTACAACGAAATACCCAACACCATTACTAACAGGTGCTCCAACACACCCCTTCTTCCAATTGTCGAATTTAATGACTTAGTAACCCATGCTTTACCTAAACCTGTTAGTATATCTAACAGAATTACCGCAGCAAACACATGGATATATACATCTCCTAATAATTCGTAATATCTTGTTATAAATTCATTTAATGTAATGTGCATTTACACTCTCCTCTTTCTATTTATTTATAAAAAAGAGAGCGACTTAATCGCTCTCTCTGTAATTATTCAACCGCTAAGTGTTCTAATTCCATATCAATCAGACATTCTCTGACTTTTTCCTTAAGGAATTTAGGTACTTGCTTGAAAGTACGTCTACCCTTAGCAATATTAATTGCGAATAGCATTGCCATCATCAGACTCACCTCCTTTATCGTTGATTTCAGTTGCTTCATCGCTTTCATGCGAATCACCCCCCGTTTGAATTGAACCACTCATTTGTGTTATTAAGTCCATTAACGACCCTTGAGTTATGTCAAGTTCTTTTTTTGACTTCATCAAGTTTAGCTAACTTTTTATCTACTAACTTCAATTTTTCATCTAACTTCTCAAATCGCTCATTTTCAGCTCGATTTGGGAACGTTTCTTGATAGAATTGCTCAAGTACCTTACCGACTAACAACTCATCTTCTACAGCACTTAAGTCACCTTTTTAAGACCCTTGTAATTGTAGTCATACCATCTTGAATTTGTACCCTCGTTTGCTTAACCACACCATTTTCTTCAAAAAATCTTATCTTTAAAATTAATTGTGTACATCTTCATCATCTCCTTTTTTTCAGTTGTTCATTGATAGTTTTTAAGATTTCGTTATAATTATCATTAAGCTGTATCAACTCTCTATTTTTTTCCAATCTAGTAATATTTCTGATAATAAACCACTCATTATAATAGGTGGTACTTGATAATCTTTCGCTAACATCTCGATAAATTTTACTAAATCACCCTTTACATTAGCAACTTTACATTCCATAGGCATAGTCATAGCCTCACCCCCTTTAAATCAAAATACCGTTTTTAAATTTTAATTCGTAATACCCTTCACCTGTACTATCCATTAAGCGATAAGTATCAGTTCGACCCCCTTGTTCAAATGAAACCTCATCCAAATCTATATTTACAAACCTCAAAGCATTCCAATGCATGTCAATCTCACAACCAGCGTTTAAAGTATTTGGTCTGAAATCAGCAAATAATTTATTTGAATAAACCCACTTATATGTATAAGCATCATCATTAGTTTTTTCTAATTGCGCCCATGCCATATAACCACCTTGAGGGTCTAAGTTAAAAGTTATACCTTTTACTTTAGGGTCTTTTAGATATTGACTAGTTCCTATATTACCTAAGTCATAACCATCACGCCAAAATTGATAATCCCCCTCATCTATTCTCGCTCTTTTCCAACCACGTTTATCATAGAAAGTTAAACCACCAGTCTCAAACTTTAAAACAGTAGAAATATTATTCCAAGCCAATCTCACTGAATCAGCATTTTGCGTTAATTTAGTACCGAAGTTACCATCAGTAACCGCTGTCTCAACTTTGTTTTTCAAAAGTTTGATTTCACTGCTGACTTGCTCTTTTGTCATGTACTTATCAGATAACGTTTCAGCCACTTTTAATTGTATTTCGTCTTTTGACTGGTTGATTAATGATGTTAAGTCTAATGTTTCGTTGTTACTTCCATATGTTAACCCAATGTTGATTTCATAGACCCTAATTTTCGTAAGGTCAAACTTTGTAACATTTTCAGTGAACTCAAGGTTGATTACATCACAACCACCAACGTTTGTTCCATCGGTTCGGTAATATAGAACATTTTCATTAGTCTTCAATTTAGTGTAAACACCATCTGGGATATTCCCCTCTGTATTTGCTTGAATCACGTAATCCTCAACAGGTAAGGCAATTGCACCTTTTATATCTCGAGTAGTATCGAAAACTACTTTATAGTACTGCCCAACACTTGCTTTTAGTAGTCTTTAAAGTTAATATCTTACCACTACCGCCTGCAATTACATCGAATACCTCTTTGTCAATACTCTCTTTAAAGTCACCTTCCCAAACTTCAACCTTCTTCAATTTTGTATTATCACCTAAAAGGTCTATATTTACATCACTTCCAGTAGATGATGATTTGAAAACAAAGAAGTTAGTTCCAAAGCTCAAAGGCTGAGTTAACCTCTCTTTACTTGTATATATTCGACCTCGTTTGTCAGGTTGAAAACCTCGAATATCAGCTATTAAAGTATATACTTTTCCTTCCTCGAAATTACCATTATCTGAATTAAATCTTAAATCTGACCCATTTTTTGACTTGTCTTTCAGTAAGTTTTTACGTCTTACAGCTAATCGATATTGTTTTTCAGTCTTCTCACCAATTTCTGATTTGAATTTCTCTAAAGTACTCTCGAATGTACTATATTTAGTTACTATTTCATCAATCAATTTAGTATTCGGTAAGTTATCAAGCCTTGCAAAACATGTTGTTTTTAACCCTTGATACGACACATCAAACTTAGCAGTAATTGGCGACCCATCTGTTTTAGTACCATCTGAAAGCAGCGAATTTATCAGCTCTCCCGCATTATTATAAGTAAATCCTCTAGAGTTCAACCCATGTTGATTACCACATTCTAATTTACCACCTAATACATACCCATTTGACAAGCGTTCACCATCATAAAATACATCAACTATGAATTTTAGACCTTTTACAGTACTAGCCTCGTAAGTACCCTCAATTCGAGCATTAGCAGTCAATGAATGAGCTTTTAATTCACTTACATGTGGCATCCATTCAACAGGCACAATATCACCCAAAGCCATATAAGGCTCTGCAATCTTGAAATGACCGTTCTTTGTTGTGAATATGTAGAATAAGTTATCACCTGCAGAAGTGAAGTCATTTTGAACTGTATGCGTAAACTCCTTAACTACCCATTGGTTTCTTGGTGTGCCACCATCTAAGTTAAATCCAGCCATTTGCCTATTACCAATATGTGATTTAAGAGCCAAATGCATACCAGCATCTACTGTTACATCATCATAAATATAAATAGGCAGTCGAATTACTATCTTATCGCCTTTTTTAAACTCTTTTTTAGAGCTAATAAATGAAATACCTCTCCAAGCGTTTCCTCGTAACCCATTGTTGTTAACCTCAAGTGAATTACGACCGTTATAATCATTAGTTATAATCTTAGGACTAGCACCATTTAATGTAAATGCACTAGAATCAGGTATTTCAGTTTTTAATAACAAGTTGAAAGTTGGAGATGACTTACCATCTCGACCATCTCGACCATCTCGACCATCATCACCTCTAGCTCCTTTAGCACCATCAGCACCTTTAATCTGACTCCAAACATATTCATTATGGTCTGCTGGAGCTATTTGACTTTCTCCTGTATAAATACCCATGTATTTAGAGTTCGACTCAAAATTCAAGTTGCTACCATCGGGGTTGTTAGAGTAAGCCACATGCACATACGTGTTAACCCCATCATCACCTTTGACTTTAACCATCTGTAATCACGAGGGTTTTGACTTGGAAGTGGGTCAGCACTTGTGTAAGTACCAATGTATTCACGGTCTGCACTATCTCCAGTACTAAATCTAACTGAACCATCTTCACTATCTGCGTAAGCCACGTGCATATAATTACTTACCCCAGCATCGCCTTGAATTTTAATCCATTTATAGCCTTCTTTAGTCATTGGCACTGCTGGACTATCACTTATATGAATACCAATATGAGACATACCTTGTGAATTTTCTGTGCTAAAACCAATACCTTGCGGGTTATTAGCATATGCAACATGCATATATGAGCTTTCGCCCCTTAACTCATCTTTTTTGCTCTCAAAGACCTTTGTAGCAACCTCTTGACTGACTTTTCTAATACCATCAGCATCTACTTTTAAGTCATTCACTATTGCTTTAACCCCATCAGCTGTTACAAAGTCTTTTCGAATACTACTGTGAATAGCATCTTTCATCTTTGTAAAGATATTTTGAGTTGTTACCTCTCCAGCCTCGAACTCTTGTCTAAACGTTTCATTCGACACAATTTCATTAATAAAAGCCTTATCTATCACAGCGTTTTTAATTTTAGCAAAATTCAAGCGAGCTTGAATCGCATCTATCATTTCAGCCTCAGTAATTATAGTTTTCAATTTGCCAATATCAGCCTCAACAGCTGCAAATATCTTTGAACGTACCTCCTCAGGTACAGCACTATCTTTATCAAAGAACGCTTTTTTGACTTCTAAATTGGCTTTAGACGCTTCCTCTAAGTCTCTCATTTTAGTCTCTAAGTCAGCTTTGTCTTTCTTAAGAATACCAGCTAAATTCTTTTTGAATTTTAAAGGCATCTACAGATGTTTCAATTTTTCTCATTTACAGCATCCCTAACCATATTAGCTACAGCTGTACCAAAGCTAGGTTGGATAGCACCAAATCCTATTGTTTTTAATTTTTTACGCATCGGAGAAAACGTATATTTTGTAATTTTTTTCTTAACATCTAATCCAAAGCGGTCATGGAATACCGTTACTGTATCGAATATCTTAACTGGTACATCAGGCTTTCCAACAACCTCTATTTCAATAGTATCTTCGATTAAGTCACATAATGTATTTCTATAGTACTGCTGACCATATTTTACTAAACCTTGTAAATCTACTACATCCTGATCATTTACTTCTAAGTTGCCCTCGTATATGTATTTATATTTATCAATCAATGGACTATCGACAGTTGCTCGTATTACCCTTTCTTCGCCACCTTCAGCCTCAGCTGGAATTGTCTTAGTAAAGTGAATTCGAGTTCTTAAGTCTTTAATCGATTTCTTTTGTTGATACCCCTTCAAATTCTTTTTATACATGAAAAGAGCCTCTTTTTCAGTACCGCCATTACTTTGTAATTTTATTCGATACTTATCACGTATTAAATCACCACCCCATTGACCCATTATTGAATGTGAATCCTTAAATAAAGCCTCTGCGACAGTTACATTCTTAACATTGAAAGTATGTAATGAAGAAATATCAGCTGAAAATATGAAATCGTGAGGTCTAATAATTGACCTTGCTAATTGCTCCATTACTCTTGTTCCATTAGCGTTTTTAACGCTAATTTCAGTAATTGCATAATTATTTAATAGTGTAGCTACTTGGTTTGCGTAAACAGTAATATAAGTATGTTGGCGCTCAACCTCGAAAATCACAAATTCTTGTTCACCATGTAAATCATCAGCGACTAATAACGTTTCTTCCTTTAATGATTTCCACAAAGGGTCTTTTACCGGGAATTTAAAACTTAATTGATAAGTACTGTTCCCCTCATGCACTATTTCATCGCCATATACTGAATTAAGAGGGGTTAACCCCTCCTTTAGATAAATCACACACGCCACCTCCAATTACCATAAATCTTAACTTTTGTAACACTTCCTATTGTTCTAACACCTTGTGTACCAGGTTGAATTTCGAAGAAACCACCTCGTACCCTCCAAGAGTTTTTAGGATATCCATTACTATCATAGATATTTTGCTTTTTATGTCTACAGTCAATTTTGACCTTATTACCAGTTATATTAAGAACCATTACTTGGTCGCCTATCGTTAGCGTTACATCTCCAGTACCCTCAATTTCAATAATCGGTTCTGAAAATACATCACCTATGTTTTCAACACTTCCATTAGCACCTAAAGTTACAACCCCTGAATCTAAAGCATATCTGAATGGGTCGAATACTAATTTAATAGTAACTAACCATCTACTTTTACCTTGTCTCGCATACTTCATTTCAACGAAATTAGCAATATATTTAGAGTCTGATATATAATCAAACTCCAATATATTATCAAAATCTTTAAACGCTGACCTCAATTTTGAAATCTTATCAAATTCTTTAACTGAAATTTTAAGCTCTCGTTCAGAGCTTTCGTAACCTTCATCTTGAACGACATAGCTACCATTTGCTCCATATATATCAACTGTTTCGACAACCCTCTTTTTAGCTGTTTGGATATCTCCCATCTCAACTAATAGATAGTCATCTGAATTAAATTCAACACCATTTATTTTTAACATTTTAGATACCCTCCCTTCTTACAAAAGTCATTTGTCTATCATATGAGTTCTTAGCTAAAACCTCACCATCAAGATATGTATTATTATCTTTGTTGGAGATTTTTTCTAATAAACCTTGAACCACAGTTAATGCGTTAATCACTTCGCTATTTTTATCATCTAATGAAAAATCAGCCATACCAAAGGCATCCATGCTTAAATCTCGAGATACAACGCTACCAAGCTCAACAGTAGACATCTCTTGAGTGAATTCTTTGTTAATTTCATCGGCCATGCCGCTTACTGTCTTTTTAACAGCGTCAAATTTGTCGTTTAAACCTTCATTTAACCCACGCATAATAGCATTACCAGCAGGTATTAACAGCTTTCTGTCATACTCAATCGGTCCTTTGTGGTCTCGTATCCAGTTAGCGATACCACCTATGAACTCTTTTACATTGTCGTAAGCTCTTTTTAAACCATTCAAGAAACCAGTAATGATTTCCCAACCAGCATCCCAAAGGTTAATATCTTTCAAACCACTAAAGAACCTTTCAACTTTCTCAACAGCTTTTCGAACACCTTCTTTTAAATCTTCCCAAGCTCGCTCAGCTCCTTCTACGATACCTTTTATTAAACCACTTACTGTTTCTTTGATACGCTCCCAGCCACTTCTAACAGCCTCCTTTATCGACTCCCATAATCCTGATAAAAACTCTTTGAAACTGTTGAAAATGTTAGTTGCTGTTTCTACAATACTGTCCCAAGTAGTACTAAAGAACTCTTTTACGCTATTCCATACTGTTTCGACTGTTGTTTTAATACCATCCCAAAGGGTACTAAAGAACTCCTTAATGCCATTCCAAACAGTCTCAACCGTAGTTTTGATAGTATCCCAAGTGGTACTAAAGAACTCCTTAATAGAGTTCCATACTGTTTCTATTACTAATTTAATTCCATCCCATAAAGTACTAAAGAATAATTTAATACCGTTCCATACTGTCTCAATTGTGGTTTTTATTGTTTCCCAAGTGGTACTAAAGAACTCCTTAATAGAGTTCCATACTGTTTCTATTACTAATTTAATTCCATCCCATAAAGTACTAAAGAATAATTTAATACCGTTCCATACTGTCTCAATTGTGGTTTTTATTGTTTCCCAAAGGGTACTAAAGAACTCCTTAATGCCATTCCAAACAGTCTCAACCGTAGTTTTAATACCTTCCCATAGACCACTAAAGAACTCTTTAATGCCATTCCAAAGGTTCGTTAAAAACTCAACAAATGACGACCATATCTGCTTACCAAGTTCAGTTTGGGTGAAGAAATAAATCAACCCAGCTACTACAGCAGCGATTGCTGCTACTAACAATATCATCGGATTAGCCATTAATATGTTAAAAAAGCCAGCAGCTGCCGGTTTAATAAAATTAAAAACAGACTGTAACCCATTAACTGTACCTTTAAATACTTTCATAAATTTATCAGCATTTTTAATCTTATCAATTAGATTTGTAACTCCGTCTGCAGCTTTCAAAGATAAAAACAAACCTATCAAGGCTGATAAAACAACTTTCAAAATACCAGCCGCTGTTTCGTTTTCTCTGAAATAATCAGTCAAACCTTTCACAATATCAGCCGCTCCCTTAACCCAACCTGAGAATGTCGCAAATGCAGCACTTAAACGTTCCACAACCCCTGCAGTATCATCAACACCAAGTAATTCTTGGATAAAATTTAAAACACCACTTGCTATATTCTTCAAAGTTTCATAAACAGTACTCAATGTGTTCTTTATATTTTCAAAAGTCGTGATTATGTTCGCTGCAGTACCCTCATCAATACCAAAAGACTTCATCAAGTCTACAGCACCTTCTTTAGATAAACTACCCGTTAAAAAGCCAATAACACCCTCGAAAGCACCTCGAATACCCTTCAACGTTGTTTTTATTTTTTCGACAGTACCTTTACCCAAGATACCCTCTAGCTGATCAGCTATTCCACTTAACGCACCAAAGACCAATGCAGGAACACCTTTTAATAAGTTACCAATCATTGGCAATAAATTACCAACTAAGAAAGTCGATACTGTTTGCCCTAACTGCTCTAATGAGGGTTGGATGTCCTCACCTAATGCTAACTTACCTAAAAGGTTAGTAAAAGCAGCCTTCATTGACGCAAATGAACCTTGTAAGGTTGTTGCTGCCTCTTTAGCTGTCGTTCCTGTTATTCCTAACTCACCTTGAATAACGTGAATTGCCTCATAAACATCGCTTAGATTATTTATGTCATACTTGACACCTGTTAATTTTTGAGCGTCTGCTAATAGTCGCTCCATCTCTTGTTTTGTACCACCATAACCCAGCTTCAAGTTGTCTAGCATAGTATAATTCTTCTTAGCAAAACCTTGATATGCGTTCTGAATTGACTCCATAGATGTTCCCATCTTATTAGAGTTATCCGCCATGTCCACCATTGCCATATTCGCAACTTTGGCTGCCTTCGCAGTATCACCACCTAAAGAACTAATTAAACTTGCACTAAATCCTGTTACGTTTTCCATATATGCGTTAGCAGATAATCCTGTTGTTTTATAAGCCTCATTCGCATATTGTTTTACCGCGTCAGCATTGTTTTTAAATAAAGTTTCTACACCACTAAAGACTGTTGTAACTTACCACCCTCAAGGATGGAGTCTTTTATTAATGTTCCTATACCAGCAGCTACTATAGCACCTTTGATAGAAGACATTAAGCTGTTCCCAGTACTCTTACCAGCAGAAACAATATCACCTTGCATCTCTTTTGTAATCTTTTCAGATATACCTTTGGCAGAAGGTAATATCTGTATATACGCTTTACCTAAATTAGTAGCCATATATTACCCTCCTTCCTTTAATATTTTATCTTTCATTTTCTCGAACTCCTCGCTAGTTTCAAAAGCAACCCCTTCATTTACCTTAGGTGGTTTGTTAATACTCTCAAGAATTGACTTAGGTTTATTTCGCCCTTTAGAACCGTCTTTTGTTTTTGCCCAAATCAGAATACCAAGTCTATCAACTATAGATGCTAACAACATTGAATCTAACTTAACTTTTTGACCTGACATCTTTAACATAATTCTTGCATTATCTCGTAAACCACCACAAAAAATAGCCACCGTTAATGGTGGCATATTTTTATAATCGTAAATTCCGTATGTCTCAGCTAAATCGCATATAACTGCATCTTCATCAAGCCTTAGCATACCAGCGAGGACTACTAGTTTTTTAATCTCACCTGAGCCTCGAAAATGTCTTGTAATTCTTTTGTGATTTTTTCAGTATTTATTGTACCATCTTTTTCTCTAAGATGATTTTTTAATTTATTTGTTTGCTCTTTACCTAAAAAGTAATTTTAGCACTTTTGGTAAGACTAATGGGTTTTCCTCCATTTCCCCTAAAACCTCAACTAATTCATAGTTGTTTAAATTGTTAACTGGGATTGAGTACGCAAACCCACTCTTAGTTACTCCAACCAAATCTTTCATGTTCTACCTCCTATTAAACTGTTCCTTTTTTAATATACTCATAGTGAGTATTTCCATTAGCATCCGGGAATGCATTTAATGTTGTTTCATACCCAACCATTTCAGAGTCCGTATATGTAATTTCCCCAACTTCTGTTACTTTCCCGTTAGGAATTACAATACGTTTAAGAATACCACCTTTTAGAATCATCTCAATAACAACGCAGTGTTGCTCTAATTCTTTTGCATTGGCTTTAATTGTGATACCTGTTGTTACATCACCTGTAACGTTATCTGAACCATAAATCTCTTTTAATACATCAACGTTCAACGACTCAATTAGTGTGTAAGTGAATGTATCTGATTTCTCTGTTTGCACAGTATCAACAATATCTCCACCCCATGCTTTTAAGTTTTCTGTCTCAGCTGTATTTTCGTTTGTTAAACCGTCCTCTGAAACGTACCCTAACGCTTTGAACGCTACATTTAATTTTGTTGTTGCATCTTCTGGTAATGCTGTACCAAGAGGTGCTGAATATATAGCTCCACCAATCTTAGGTTTTGCTGCAGTAACATTTTGTACATCTGCCATTTTTTATATCTCCTTTTTATTTAATAATGTTTTACGTCGAATACTGCTTGGTATCTATACTGTTTAGTTTCTGAATCGGTAAAGTTATAATCACTATTCAACCTAACCCCCGAAACTTCATCAACATATACCAAGTGGTCTATTATTTCTTTAACTTTCTCATTTAATTTTGCCGCCTCATATAACGACTCCGCGTAACTTTGAATTGCTATTACTGACGAATTTAATAAGTTATCTCTTTTTGCTACTAGTTTTTTTCAATTAAAATATATCGTTTAGGTAAGTTTGGTTGGTGTTCTAATACCACAGGTATTTCTACTTTTGTGTCTAAAAAAATTTTTTTCAATATTACTTCTATCATTGTCCTAAAGCCTTTAATAATGTGTTATTTTTGTTATTATCTCGTACAGCACCTCGTGTCATAGCTTGAACTCTAACTGTAGTTCGGTTACGACCAACAACGGTACTTGTTTCATACCCTTTTCCAGCATTGTTCTTGATTTTATTTGCCTTAACCTCAAGAATAGCCGTCATTTCTGGGCTTTTCATAAGTTCCGCTACACCAGCACGATTTAATATAAATTTGTTACGCATAACGTTCCACCATCACTTTCTTATGCCATTTTAGAGGTATCATTGACTCAATTCCTTGTTGAGCAATTCCTATTGTTCTCCATTTTTTTCCAAAAAAGATTACTTCTTTATTTTCCCAGTCGTTAGTATCTCCTTTAGGAATACCTAGAATGTATTCAGCTTTCTTACCAACCAAATTTACACTATTAGTAATGTCATCAGTAGACGCAGGCGCAACAATCACATCTTTAACCCTTTTCTCTTTATCAACAAAAATAGGATGACCAAAATCATCTACACCGTTTTGAATTTTATCAATTAAAACAATATCAATTCCTTTAATTAATACCATAAAAATCAATTGCTCCAAATCTTTGTCTTTTAAGCCCTAAACGTTTTAATTCATTATCTTTTATGAATAACCCACCACCAGGAACTAAAAATGAACCTGATACTGAATATCCAAGAGCTGACTCTGAATATTGAGTCATTGGCTCTTGCCTAGTAGAAGTCATTAATGTCCTTGCTACTATGTCAACCAATACCGATTTAACTACGTAAGCATAACTTTCATCCGCTTGAACCATTAAATCAAGGTCTTTCTTGACTTTCTTAGCTTCCACACGTAGAACGTGAGAAACTGTAGTTAACAGTTTCTCAGCACGTTCCTCTTCGTCACTTTCTAATGCTCTCCAAAGTACACTTAAATCATCAACCGTAGCAAAGGGTTTTAATTCTGACATTAAAACACCTCCTATTTCTCAGGTTCTACTTCTTCAACCTCAACCTTTTTAGGTTTTTTAGGTTTCTCAGGAGCTTGTAGAAGCTCCCAATCACCACTTAGTTCACTCTCGGTTTCAATCGTAATACCTGTTTCCTTATTTATGTAAACCTTCATAATCTAACTCCTATTATGCTTCAACTACACGAGCGAATGCATTCTCGTCAAGGATACTCCATCCAATGTAAGCCTCAGCACGTAAGCAAATTTCGTTATATGCTTTAAGGTCACGACCAGAACCATCTGGGTCACCGTATTCAATTATTTCCATTGGAATATTCTCCGCATAACCCCATTTGAACGCATTTTGGAAATCCCCAACAACAGCATGGTCTGCTTTACCACCGTCAGCTTTTTTAACAGCTAAAGTTTTGTTTATATCTAAATCTAAACCAAAGAAGTTTTCAGGTTTTTGACCCATCTTGAACTCAGGGTATAAAGATACACCATTTTTATCTTTTACTTTAGATAAAGATTGAGCAGCTAACGGAGATAAGGCAATACCAGTTACCTCTTTACCGTCTGCTATAATTGTTTGAACAGCAGCATCTAAGTTATCATCAACAATAGCAGCTGCAAATGTTACCACATTTCCAGTTACTAACCCATCAAATGAGTTTGTATCTTTAAAAAGTACCATCAGTTAATGATTTAGGCTCTAACCCATGTAACGCCGCAATATCAAATGCCTCAGCTATTCGTTTTTGCGAAACCTTCAGCATAGTATTGTAAGTAATTTAATTTCTTTTCATCAGACGCTAACATAAATTCGTCTGTGATACGTGCTTGATAAACGAATTTAAAAGGCTTGATAATCTTAGATGTTACAGTAGCTACACCTGCTTGTTTTTGTTCACCCTCACCAACGATTTGTGCATTACCGTCTAAATTAAATACGAATTGCTCCGCACCACTAAATGGTATTGGTTGCTGTGTTGATAATTTAGCTAAAGTCGAATGACCTTTAACTTTACTCATTATATCTAATACTAACTCTGGACTAAATAATGTCCCTTTTTTTGTTGCTTTACTTTCTGTCATAATTTTTTTAGTTCTCCTTATTTTAAAAAAATTTTTTTATTTTAAATTATTTACTACATCTTGCCAAGCTGCACTTACACCACTTTTAACGGGTTTTTCTACATCTGCAAGAGGTTGTTTATATGTTGGTTGATTAACAACCATTAATGACGCTAGACGTTCAGCATCCTCAGTTAAACTTTCCTCAGTATCACCTTGTAATCTATCAGCTAAATCAAATGGTAAGTTATACTTAATAGCTACTTTCTGTTTCAAGGCTTTAGTTTCCCAACCTCGTATCCCGTTTTCAAGTTCTGCTATCTTATTCTTATTATTACCCTCGATTTCCTTCTGTTTATCTAGTAACTCAGTTAATTTTAACTTCTCCGTCTCTAAATCTTGAACCTTAGCACTTAATGAATCATAATCAGCATATTTAGCTTTCACACGCTCAATACGATTTTTTATAATTTCATCCAATTGCTCTTGCGTTTCAATAATTTTAAATTCTGACATATTATATATCTCCTTTTCCCGGTTTCCCCGACCGTTCGGTAATTTTTAGGTTGGTTAATACCTAACCCTAGTTTTTTTCTTAGGCTTAGCAATACTGCAAGCCCAATGCGCCAATAAGGCGCTGTCTAATAACGAAATATCCATATCATCAAATTGCGATTTATACCCAAAACCACCATTACTACCAATATTACGTTTTTCGCAATTAGTAGCTACTTTCCTTAATGAAGGTTGATTATTGTGGCACAACGTTTTTTGGTAAATACCTTGCTCAAACGTTGAGTTAGCTACTACTATCTCTTTTACTGTTGGGAGTACAACTTTTTTAATTTTGTTATGTTTTAACTCCTCTTCAAGTACCTTTTGCCCACTTGCACCATCAACCACTATCTTCTTAATATCAGCTTTTTTCAAGAAATCTATAAGCCACCTAAAGCCATTTCTAACGCTCTGGCAATCAATTACCTCAACAAAAATCCGATCATCTTTAGTTCTGACAGCTATACTCATACTAACATTAGCTCCATCATTCCCAAATTTAATACCTACGAATAACTTTCCTTTGAATTTTGGTTTTCCGTCAATTTTTAACGAGTCCCATTCTTTTTCACTTATTACAGATTTTTGAGAGAAGGTCGGCCAATACCCAAGCCTCTGAACGTTGTGGTCTAACTTGTCCTCACCTAACTCCGCCTCAATTTTACGTTCTGTTAAATGATAACCTAATGAAGGGTTGGTTAAATACCAAGCCTCAACATCATCAATTTCCTTTTCTTCTTCCACAGACCACTCAGCCCAGCCCGAATATTTGCTAGTACCAAATAGACAAGCATCTCGAAACTTAGTAAAAACAGTACCAACTGATACTGGTGTTGGAGGTGTCCCACACATAATGGTTAAAGGGTTTGGGCTGTCAGTCACCGTATATTTAAGGGCTGACTCTTGCTCTAAAGTATACTCTTGAGCTTCATCAATAACCATTAAATCGAACCCCTCACCTAATCCACCATTTTTGGTTCTTGTTCTGAATTGAATTACACCTTCAGTAGCATAAAGCTCAATACGCTCTTGACCTTTAGCCTTAATTGAGTTGAAATCCTCTCCGTCTTTATACCCCATCTTCTCCAAGTACTTCTTTACTTTTTCAAAAGATGAATGAGATGTGCTTATTCTATGTGCTGTATGTAATATATTCAAACCTTGATGTAACCCCCAAAGCTCTAAAATATATACTATTTCAGTTTTACCATTTCTTCGAGGTAATGAATACCCAAACTTTTGATGAGTCCAAAGACCATCTTCATCAACAGCCATTATGTCTTTTAGAAGGTACTTTTGCCAATCATAAACCTCTAATTTGGTTTTCTGATACAAATCAATAGCTTCTTGATATTTAGTTTCGTTATATTCTAAAACCACCGATTGAGAGGGGGTTTGACTGCCATATCGTACCATATTACAAGTTCTCCTCCACTCCAATCACTTGCCTAGTTTAAAGACTTGCGACAGGTCAAATTTTTATCCTTTTAAATCACTTAAAGTATAATCAAACTTCTTGGTGTGTACATCTTGCCTAACACCCTTTTTAGGAACGTACTCAACCGTACACTTACAATTTGAATGCCTCCTATAAACATCTTTAGGCACGTCAGGGTAAGCATATACCCCAACTAGATTTTTACACCACTTACAACAATTGCCACCCTCTTTTCTAGTTACTTTAGCTCCTAATCCAACATTATGATGAAATTCAGCATTTTTACGAATCATATCATCAACAATACTCTGACTAAAGTTAACAATAGGCGCATTTAACAACCATTTCGACTTTTCAAAATCTTCCGTCAATAATCTACTTAATAACCCCTCAAGACGACTTTTGTTAAATTCAGGAACTTGAACAGCTAACCCAATATCAGCTTTTTTATTCAACAAACCTTGAACCAATACACCTTGGTTAGTGATTAACCTATGATTTTCTAAAAGTCGATCATTTAAAATTTCCTCAATTATATCTTTAGGGTCGACTATTATGTGCTTTTCAAAAGCATCAGCTAAAGTCTCCCCAACCGCTAATGCAAATTCATTTACATCTGCGTAAGTTTTTGCGTTAAAATCTATATCCTTCAATTCTTGCTCAAAAGTTGCCGTTATTTTTTGTAAATCTCATTACTCATTGTTATCAACCAACACTTCCGTATTATTTAACATCATTTCAGCCTCTTCTTTCGTTCGACCCATTGACATTAGTAACAATACCCCGTTTTCCTTAGAAACTACCCCTTTTTGATAATTACTCAAAAGTGAAGTAATCTCATAAGTGGATATTATCCTGTTTTTTTGCTTATCTCCACTATCAGTAGGTTTTGTAGCAACTTCCTCAACCCTTGGTACAGCGTTTAAATCACCTTTTATACCCGTTAAGTCACGTACAACCTTAGCATCTAAATACCCAGGAATCGCTTGGTTTAACTTAAGCACACCATCACCAATTAATGTTAGCATATTTGCATCAGCCTCGAATAACGGCTCCCATTTAGGTTTCGTTTTTATGAAGGAACTTCGCTTGTAATGAAAATCATCACGTAAGCAAGCAGCTACGTAAGCAACATTTATAAGCCCACTACCTAGCGAACGTTGAGCCTTGCGACCCGCAAGCCTTAAGTTCTCATGTGACGCTTTAATTGCCTCGACACTTGAAGGGTTATCCGATACAAATCCTAAATCATCAAGTGTTAACCCCGTCTCACCAGCAAATAATGCCGCCGCAGTCCTTAATTGTTCTGTAAAAGGCGACATTGAAGGTGTTGTGAACTGCCCAACAGTCGGGTTATTACCATCCCCACTAGCTGTGATTTGCAACATGCTAGAAATTGTTGCCTTCCAAGTTTCTAATGGTTCAGCATCTTCATCCATACCCAATATGTATTTTTGAGGAAATGAATAAAACTCAGCTGTAACGTCAGCTCTCTCAAGGGTTCTTTTGGCTAATTTTTGATAATACATACCCGATCTTGTAATTCTTGACCTTCCAAAAGGTCTTACGCTATCTGGAGCATGTATTATTGGTACTAATAAAGGTATACCCGCAGTATTTGGAATTACTGTCGTTTCTTTCGATTTTGAATCAATTATGACTGTTTCTGAATCTGTAAAATACGCCTCAATTACTGCTTTTCCATAATCATCTCGTTTCAAAACAGCATAGCCCTCAGTTAATAGCCCTGTTATTGGGTCAATTATACCCGTAGCGTTAGACGCCTCAATTACTTGTAACCTTGGAATACCCTCATCGCCTTTTGATATGTAAACAAAACTACAACTTGCTATTAAAGAGCTTAATATTACTGAATCGAAGAATATATCAGGGTTATTTTGTTCGAAAATCTCATTAACCCTAAATTCATCATTCTCAAACTCCCTAAACACCAACCTATCAGCTAAACTGTCTACAGCCTTAGTACACCAGCCAAGAACCGACAAATATTGTTGCCTTAACGACATCGGAATTGTGATACCCACTTGCATTTCCTCATGCTTCATCGCATATTGCTTATATCTTAAATTTGTTCGGTAAGTGGTTGTTACCAACTTATCTCGTAAGTACTTAACTCCTTTTCTCTCCAAATTTTTCACTCCTCTCCTCCTATAGATATAACTCTCACGAAAAAATATGTACAGTGACGGCGTGAAGTTCTGCGCGTAAACAGGGAGGGAGATACCCCCCAGCCTTGATAAATCAACGTCTTCCAACTAAATTTTAATCTAAAACCTTGATAAATCAACGTTTTTAAGCACTTTTTCGTGTTTTTGCCCTTTTTTGCACTTTTTTGCCCTTTTTCGTGTTTTTTGCTGTTTTTTACTAAATTTTTTGTTATTCACCCTTATATGATACCCAATCAAGAGTTTGTGGCAAGTTCCTATTGCCAATCACCTCAGTCTTCTTGGCTTGTCCACCTGCAAAGAACTTATCCGACTTCTGCCTGTTGCATTGCATGTGTGCCAACTGTAAGTTGTCAAGACTTGAAGGGTGACCACCTTAGCTATTGGAATTATGTGGTCGATGACAGGACTTAAAGGGTCAGGAAACTTTACCTTCTTATCAACTAAATGACCACAAATACCACAAGTGTTTTGGGTTTTCAAAATTCTTTTCTTATTCTTTTCAAACTCGGTGCGATGCGCCCCGGTCTTATCTACACGCATGGTGTTTTCCTCCATACCCCCTCTAAGATTTCAAGTACCCCCGGGGTTTTTCTCTCAACTTTCTTATTAATCTCTTATGAATACATATACCCTCATATACAATAAAAAAGAGTGTTAACTACACTCTATTAATGAAGAAGACTAGACGAGGTTGCGAACGAACAAATGAATAAAAAAATGTACAACTTGGTTTTCTCTTTTTCTCTAATGAAGGTAGAAACTTTAACTAAAAATAAAAATGAATGGACTAACTACCTCGCCTAATCTTCATAATACTATATTACCGCATCTTGACTTATATATGTTTATATTTAATTAAAAAAATGTTTATATAAAGTTAAAAAAATGTTTATATTTAATTAAAAAAATATTTATATTAAGTTAAAAAAATGTTTATACTCTCAAACTATCTTTGATTAGAAGTAAATACCTAAGACCTCCTCAAATATAAAAAAATAATAGGCTTTAATCAATACCAATAATATACCTCTAAGCCTATTTACTTCTTATTATTCAATTGTTAATACCCTTGCTTATGAAGGTACACCTTAACCTAAGCTAACCCCTCGTTGACCTCACTAACCTTATTGACCTCCTCAGGTAACCTCAATACCCCAAGGGCTTTGGCATGGTAAACATTCCTTGAGTTAGTCGTTAAGCCCATGATTTGCTCAACATCACCCCAATCTAACCTTTCAATGTACCTCAAGGTTAATAGCAAGGAATACCGAGGGTCACTAACCTCATTAATGCAAGCAAAGACTTGGTCTTTCCTCTTGACTAACTCAACACATGTTAAGTAAATATCCTTCTTATACCTGTCAGTCTTGTCTATTAAGGACTCGATACCACCCTTGCCTAAGCCTCCCTTCAATTGCTCCTTTGAATAGTCTATTGCACTTACACCAACTTTGCGAGCTTCCTCGGCTTTTAGTACCCTTTCTAAACTTTCTATTCTATCTATTAAATACCCAACACCTTCTAAAAATACCCTTTTCTTATCGTTTGAACTTCTACACATCTTTAGCAACTACCTCCTTAACCTCATTATTCGAAAAAACTATAAAAACCCACTAATTTAAAACCTTCTACCTCTAACATACCCTCTGGGGTTTTTTCGATATGAAGGGCAACCCCTTCTTTATTTGAACCCTCAAGTTTACCTTCTCTAGCTAAATCCTCAACAAATACCCTGTTCAAGCCTTTGCTTAAGCCCTCTGTTATTCCAAGGCTTAGGTCAACCTCAAATATATCAGCTAAGGACATACCCTCTAAGGCTTTGTAAACCTCACTTAAATCGTTGATTAAATCAACTAAATGTAACCTGTGGTTTATCTTAGCTTTAAAATCATCCCTCAAAAGACCATAGCTTAAGGCATCCTTCAATACCCTGACTTCGTTACTATCCAAAGCAAGTAGAGTCGATTTAGAAAGGTCTATTGAAGGACTCCTTCTAACGAACCTCCTCACTTTAAATACCGAAGGGGTTGAAGGGGTTGAGTTGACCTCTTGAGGTCTTCTTACTAATAAGCAATCTTTCACATCCTTCCAATATATGAAGGTAAATGACTCATATCCTTCTAAAAACCCATAAATGTCTTTTTGTTTCCTCAGTAATACCGATTTCTGAAATCTCATTTTATTCAGTAACCAACCCATTACCCTTTCATCTTGTAAACCAGCGACACCTGCTGCTTTATAATCAGTTAACACAACCATTAAGCCTGCTAGACCTCCTAGGTCTGTCTCAAACCCCAACAATATCTGCTGGGCTTTGGTTCTTTTTATTTTATAGTTCTTATTGTCTAACATAACAGTAGACCTCCATTCATTTTATTTTATTTTAATTAAACCTTCTGAAATTAAAGGCGTTGCCAACTCGGGTTGGGGTGGAATTAAAGAGTTTCCCACCTTCCCGGCTTGTATTTTTTTAATATTATTTAACAAGTCATCAATTATGTTTTTATCCCTCATATACTTATAAACCAAACTCTTAATGCCCCTTCAAACTCTATTTAGGTTTTTAAAACCTATTAAATCAAGGTTTTGTAAGTTTTTAGCTTTTTTTATTTGTGAAAGGTTTTAAATTTTTTTATATCCCTCAAAAACCTTTAAGTATCAATGGGTTTTGATACCCTTGTGTATTTTTATTTTTAAGAAAAAAACATAACTCACACTTAAATTTGCCTGAAAACACCCCAAAACCCTTGGGGCTGTAAGAGAAAAATTTTTATTTAAAATCCGTCTGAACGATCTCCATAAATTCATCTTCACTTAAATAATTTAATCCTAACCCTTCCATCTCTTTGACGTACCCTTCGTAGACCTCACTTGCATTAGCTCCGTCAGGGTCTAGTTCACTTAAATGTTTCTCTAAAATTTCAGTAAAATCGTCAGAATCAGCGTTTGATGTGATTTCATCTTCATCTTCAAAGACTTCATCGACTTGGGTATATTCAATTTCAAAATCTTCATCTTCTTCGTCCTCAAAAATACCCTCCAAATCACCGCCTCGTGTGATTTCACGAAGTCCCTTCATCACTTCTTCCTTAACCTCGTTTAATGAAGGATATACCCTCGGTGTTTTTGTTTTCGGTTCAAGTTTTGGTAAAGGTCGAGGACGCTCAACCTTAACCTCACTTAAATCACCTGTATAAATTTCCTCCATTGTTAACGTTCTTTTTTCCATTGTCTTTCTACCTCCCATATTTCTTATTTAAAGCATTTACTGTAGCCTCAAATTCATCTTTAGCTGTTAACCCAAGCAACCTTCTTTGTTCATATACCCTTATCTTTACTCGTTTACCTGAAACCTTATCAATTATGACCCCTTTAGGGTTCATTTCTGAAATTGTGTAATTCTCAAACAAGGCTAATTCTAATCCATATCTCCCAAATACCAACACCACATCTCCACGTTTTAGATTTTCGATATCAGTATGGAAAAAATGAATGTCATCACTTAAATCACCTTCAAAACCTTTAATTCTCACCATAGCAACTAACATGTTGCGTTCACCTCCATCTTTAGCTTTCTTAGGGCAAGTCCATGCCTTACATTCTCAGACTGCGTACACCACTCTAAATTGTCAATATGATTATTAGTTTTACATCCATCCTTATGGTTGACATATTTCTTACCAACCACTGGTGGGATAAACACCATTGCTACTAGTCTGTGGACGTATTCTTTAACACAACCTCCACCCTCTTGATGTAAAGTTACCTTTTGATACCCTCTACCAGCGTTGTAAGGTTTAACCAATCTTATTTTGTTATTGCAAAAGGATAATACCGCACCCTCTTTGTTAATCGCATATCTTTTGTCAAATCCTGGAATAAATTTAAAAACTTCATTGTTCATTTTTAATATCCTCCGTTACCCTCTTATTTTATTCACTTAAAAAAATTAACTATTAGCATTAACCCTAGCACAACCCCAACTATCTGTATTTCACTTAAGTTTGCTAAATACCCAACTCCAAATCCTAAAATGCAAATCATCATTTTTAAAATTTTTAATCTATACCCTCGTATACTCATTTTTAACACCCTCTATCTCTCAATCTATTCACATGATTAATGTAATTGTATACCCTCTTTTTATTGAATACTTTATTAGTATTCAAAGTACCTTGAACATAAAAGTGAGAATCTTCTAATCTCTCAATGTCCTTCAAGTAATTGTTGAACTTATCTTTAGACCCCTCTAATCCTAGTTCAACCATTAACTCCTTACGACTTACCCAATTCTCAGGGTTTTTTAACTTGTCTGAAAATGCATCGTAAATCTCAACCAAATGTTTTCTACCTCCTTACTTTACCTCGCCAAAATGTTCATTACGTTTTATTTGCGTAAAAAAAATCAATACCCTCGTATTTTGTTTTATAAAGTATCTCAAGATTTTTGATTTGCAAAGCATCTGGAAATGTAACCCCACGCTCCCAATTGCTCAGCGTTGCACTTGAAATGCCTAATTTATCAGCGGCTTCCTTTAAAGTTAGCCCGTTTAATACCCTCAGCACCTTCAATTTATATTTCGCCATATAAATCGCCCTCCTTATTTCTTATAAGAATATAATAACGCATTCTACGTGTTCTGTCAACAAAATATTAAAAAAATTTCAAAAAAACTCGAAAAAAAGTTAAATATTTTAAAAAAATAGGTATTGACAAACCCATGCTAGATATGATATTCTAGAGTTACATAGTTTTAAACCCAATTTTCGTATGTTTTTTTGAAAGGAGATACCGAAATGACTGATAACATAAGTGAAAAAAAGAGATATTTGCAAACAATTTAAAAACTCCTTATTAAGCAAAAAAAGAATGAATTACAAAGAGTTTGCAGCTGCTATCGATACCAAATATACTACCGTGCTGGACTGGGTTAATGGTCGCAATTTTCCTCGCATTGAAAAATTAGAAGTGATTGCTAATTACTTTAAAGTACCTAAATCTAAACTTTTAGATGAACATTTAATGACAGTTAAATCATTTGTAGACATCGAAACCCTGTTGAATGATACCCTAAATTCAATCGAAAATTCAGATAACATCATCTATAAAAAAATGAAACTTAAAAAAATGATAACGTCACTTTCGTTACAAAAAAACCCTCCAACAAATTATTGAATTTTTAAATGAAGAACATAGCAATTACAAAAAACGACAAGATTTTGAAAAAATGTTAGCGTTAATGACAGCGAAACATAAAGAATATCACGAGTAATGAAGGAAAAGAGGTGACCTCATTTGTATATTGAAGAATTAAATAATGGTAAATTCAAGTATATTCAGTCTTTCAAAGACTTGAAGGGTAATACCAAGCGAATCTCCGTTACTAAAAACAACAAAAACGAGAGCTACACAAAAGCAAGCCCTCGAAGAACTTAATCAACGCATTAATGAAATCCTGAATACCGATCCAACCAATAAAGTCGTTAAGACCCTCAAAGACGACTTTTTAAAACTTAAGAAGGATACCCTAACACCTCATACTTTCCTTCTATACAAAAAGACACTTGAATTAATACCTGATGATGAAATCCTAAAGGACATAACTAAACTTAATTACGAACGTAAAATAATCGAGTTTCGAAATACCCACTCCTTCAAGACACTTAAAGTGAAGGTTGCTATCTTAAACAACTTCTTCAAATATATAAAAAAATACCACCTCAATTCCTTCGAGGTTCACCTCGAATATACACCCACTAAAGACGAAAAAGCACAGGAAATCCAAAAAGTGAAGTTCTTAGAAAAAGATGAAATTCAACCAACTTTAGATAAAATCAAAAATAATACCGTGAAGTGTATTGCCATAATCCAATTATATACAGGAATGAGAGTCGGAGAAGTGTTGGCACTTACCCCTCAAGACGTTGATTTCAATAATAAAACTATCAATATCACCAAAACCAAAACTCAATTTGATACCATCACAGCACCCAAAACGTTGACATCTATTAGAAACATTGAAGTCTCCTCAAATACCCTCAACATTATTAAAGACTTCATAACCCAGAAGGAATTCATATTCGATATCTCGTATAACACTATATCGTACCACTTATCTAAAAATTGGACTGAAATCACATATCTTCAGACATACCCATGTTGCCCTTCTTATTGAACAAGGCATACCAATTAAGGTAATCTCTAAAAAGACTGGGTCATACCAATACCCAAACTACCCTTGAGATTTATACTCATGTAACTAACAACATGAAGGACAACCTCCGTGAAAAACTAGAAAACCTTTCCCCTTTTATTCCCCCTCATAACCCATAAATATAACAAAAAAACCCTTAGGTATCAGTAATACC
>BNJT01002759.1_pt1 | contig 26977 bp, 40 predicted proteins | sample 8540491 | NCBI WGS metagenome assembly BNJT01 (sample SAMD00202455, study PRJDB9452) | human saliva metagenome | host: Homo sapiens | reverse complement strand
GACCCGATTGGGTTGGAAGGTGGGGAGAATCTTTATTGATTTGTGCCGAATGCGCAGGAGTGGGTTGATCCGCTCGGATTATCTAATGCTCAGGTGCCTGTAATAATCCATGTGATAATGATTCCTTAGATTGGACTTCTCATGAAGGAAAACATGTTCCCCCTAAAAATTCATCTTGGTCTAAAAATCCGTAAAAGCTACAAAAAAATGGTGAACCTGCAAAAATATAAACCTGAAATTCATATTGAATCATTAGAAAGAACTGCTTGGACAAAAGGAACTCCAGTTTCATCATTTGGTAAAAACGTACATTATAAAGTATATGATGCCGGAAAAAATTATTGGTGTATCAGAAGGGATAGACACACCATACATACGAGTTGAATGCTCTCAAGGAGTAATACATGGTCATCCAATTACAAAAAAAGAATACTTGAAAAGATTAGGAGCAATTTGAAATGGAACCTAAAATTGATTTTAAAGATGGCATTATTACTTATGAAAAATTTATTTTGGTTATTCAATAACACTAATAAATTAATCAATAAACTTGAATTTGAAGAAGATTTATTACAAGTACAGTTCTTTAATGAAAAAAATATTTTTAGATGTTGGGTGGTATCCCCATATCGGTAGAAATGGAAAAATTCAAAGTTTACGTAATTAAAAAAATTGTGATTGGCAAAAATCCATTATTTATAAAAATCTGATAACACAATTAATGATTTAATTACCACTATAAAACAAGGGAATTAAATGTATATATGATCATGAGCATCTACAACAATAATGGCAAGTTGAGAGAGGACGTCTCAACAATTCCACAAAGTTATCCAACCTGACCCACAGCACCGACCAGCGGGCGGGGACGACGCATTTCGAGTACGACAAACTGGGCAGGGATTACCAAAGCCGGTAGCGAACGGTTCGCCTTCGACCCCGCGCACAATATCCTGTCTGATAACAATAGCCCTACCGTACCCGACAACCGCCTGAAAACCTACAACGGCACGACCTATTACTACGACAACTTCGGCAACCTCATCCACCGCGAACTCGTCGACGGCGAAGTGCAGAACTATTTCTACGACCTGCATGACCAACTGGTTAAAGCCGAAATCTTCAAAAAAGACGGCTCGAAAGAAACTTGGTCCTACACCTATGACGCCTTGGGCAGAAGGATAGGCAAAGGCCGTCTGAAAAAAACGAAGAAGTTTCAGGTAGCCTCGAAGAGGAAACCCGCTTCGTCTGGGACGGCAGCCACCTCTTACAGGAAGTACACCCGGACGGCAGATATACCTATATCTACACCGATCCCGACAGCTACGAACCTTTGGCACAGGTACGCAACTGGACCAACGAAGACGGTGAAAGCAAACAGCAAACCCACTACTTCCACTGCGACCAAATCGGTATCCCGCGTGAGATGACCGATAAAGACGGCAACCTAGTTTGGTTCGGCGATTATTACGGTTGGGGCAAACTGAAGAGCGAAACCAAGGTAACGGATAGCGCTTACCAACCCTTCCGATTACAGAACCAGTATGCCGACCGTGAGACCGGGCTGCATTATAACTTCTTCAGGTATTATGAGCCTGATGCGGGTCGATTTATCAATCAGGATCCGATTGGGTTGATGGGGGGAAGTAATTTATACCAATTTGCATCAAATACTGGCTTATGGATTGATAGTTTTGGGTTAAAACCCAAGAAAAAATTACCATGCATTCAAAAATTACGAGACGCATACCCAAATTTTAATGTAAAACCAAGCGCGCGACCCAGTGCTGAACCCTATGCCCTCAATCAATGTGCAATTAGGGTTTCTTATGCAATGCAAAAAGTTGGAATTGACATAAAGAAATTATATCCAAAAACCAATCAAACGTCTGAAGGATACGCACGTTCATCAAAAAGGTCTTGCAGATTGGATTTGGAAGAATTACGACGAACCACAGAAAATATCCGTGCAAGATTTTCAAAAAAATGCAAAAAAATATGAAAGGAATATTTTATGAATTACCTAACGAAGGTGGTATTGGCCACATTGATGTTATCGATAAAGGAGCAGTTGGATCAGGTTTTTATGCAGCTAAAGAAGTTTGGTTTTGGCCTATGGATGATTGCTAAAAAGATATTAATAATTATTTCACTACTTGCATTTTTCTCCTATCGCTATTTCAAAGAATATTAATAAGATAAATTTTTTTCACATGATCCAATTATTTCTAAAAAAATAATGGAATCATTTTTGAATAAAAAAATTCCTTAGACTTTCCAGTTGAGAGCATTGCAATAAAAGATAATAAAAATATTAATTAAAAACATATAATGCGGAATATGCACCTGTACAGCTAACAAAATAGGAGATAATTACTATGAAATTAAAAAAATTTATTTTTACATGCTGGAGGCGATTTACTTTTTACCCAAAGGAGTAGATGAAAAAAACTGATGGTATATAAAAAGCGGGAAGTATAAATTAAAATTATTTACCAACGAAAAAAAGGTATAATAAAAATATATTATAGTATATTTTGAAAGCCCTATAAGAAATAATACATATATTTCAGAACAAAAAAATTCATACTATCAAAAGGCTTTTATTGAAATAAATACTAGATTTTTTTCTAAATTAAAATATTTGAAAAAAATTTGACTAAATATATTCAAATTCTGATGTTATTGGTAGGGGTATGTAACTGTAAGATCGCTTGAGATATGCTCTTCAGACGACCTATGTTCAGTATTACAGAAGATTTCATTTTTGGCTTATAGAAATTTTGAAAAAAATCATAAAAAGCAAGCCGTAGCCCGCGTGAAACCTCCAATCCCGATGTAGAGTGTGTACGGTACGCACGCACACGGGTTCTGCTTTTCAGACGGCCTCTATCTTACAACAGGAGCACACCCCATGGCCGTCAATAAAATCGCCCAGTAAAAGCAGCAAGTTCCGCGTTGTCTTTACCGTACCCGATTTCTGCTGGCCGCCTCCACCCGCTCCCCCTTCCGTTCCACCCATTCCCTTCCCACTCTTCGCCGACCTCGGCGGTGCCAAGACCGTCGCCAAAGACGTACGCCTCAACCGCAAGCCTGCTTTTTGTCTTTAAAGCCAGTAAGACGGACAAGACTTATGGCGACGAAATCGCCCTTCCGGGCCGTAAAGGGGTAAAGAGCCGTACTGCCACCAAACCGGCCTGGCCGATGCGCCACTCTTCCTCGGTTAAAATCCGCAAACGCTATATCGTGCGCACCGGCGATATGTTCCATATGAACGGCAAGTTCAGCAAAAGACTCCCCCCTAAAACCTGTCTGTCCTGTAAGGGTGCAGTGAGTACCGGTCGGCCGGTGAATCCGATACACGGTTTGAAGTTTTTGGAGGGTGAAACCGACTTTGCCTTTGAAGGCATTTTGCCGCTGGTATGGAGCCGCAGCTATTATTCCGACCAAGACGGTACCGGCTGGCTCAGCGAGGGTTGGAGCGTACCGGGCTGCCAACGCATTATCCGCGATGCGGCCGGATTAGCCTATATCGACGATCAGGGCCGTTTGTTCCCTTTGCCGGAAGTGGATGAAGATGACGAAGAGCCGGTATTGTTCGAAAGCGAACAGATTTGGTTCGGCAAAAATCCGGACGGGCATTATGTCATTGCTTCGCTGGACGGTTCGATAGCGTTGCGCTTTGCCCCTTTGGTGGTGGCGGAAGACGGTTCGGACGAAGACTCCACCCTCTTCCCTTTGGTCGCGGTAGAAGACGCCAACGGCAACCATCAGCGTTTCATTTATCATCCGCTGACCGGTCTGCCGCAATACATTATTGACGGCAACGGCCGGGTGTTCTCGCTGAACTTCGGCAATGTGGCCGATGAGCAGTCGCCTAAAAATGCGGCTGCTGTCGGTGTCGCTGTTGGAGGGTTTGCCCGCCTTTGGCGAAACGGTCCGGGTCGGCAGTCCGCTGGTCCGCTATGAATACAACGGCAGTGGCGACCTGATCCGCGTCATCGGCCGCGACGGCAACGTCAAACGCAGCTTCGGCTATAAGAACAATCTGATGGTGTCGCATACCGATGCGGCCGGATTGGTATCGGAATACGAATACGACCATTACACCCCGACCGGCAAAAGTCATCCGCAACCGGACTTCCTTGGGCGAGGAATGGCGTTTTACCTATCACGAAGGTTATACCGAGGTAACCGACGTATTGGGCCGTACCGAGCAATATCATTACGACTACAACAACGAGTTGACCAAGCGGGTGTTTGCCGACGGCAGTACCAACCTGATGGAACGCGACGACTCGGGCCGTCTGCTCCAGCCATACCGATGCAATGGGGCGCGTTACCCGGGTTATCAGTACAGCAACGAAGGCCAGGTGGAAAGTATTACCCGTCCGGACGGCGTCATCCTGCATTTCGACTATGACGACAACTACCGTCTGATCCGCAAAAGCGATGCGGAAGGCCGTTATCACGGCTATACCTACGACAAAGCGGGCAACCTGCTGACCCATACCGACCCGCTGAAACACATCACCCGCTTCGAATATGCCGGCAACGGTCTGTTGCTGTCGGTAACCGATCCGAACGGCAGCAATACCGCCTATCACTACAATGAAAACCATCAGCCCGACCGGATTACCGACTGCTCGGGTTACGAAACCAAACTCTCTTACACCGCCGAAGGACGGTTGGCGCGCATTACCGATGCGCTGGGACAGCATACCGAATACCACTACGACGCCAATCAAAACCTCACCCTCGCCCTCTATCCCGACGGCAGTAAAGAGACCTTCGGCTACGATGCCGCAGGTCGTTTAAAAAACCCATACCGACGGCGAAGGCCATACCACCGCCTACGAATACGGTCAAGACGGTCTGCCGACCCAACGCACCAATGCGCTGGGCCATACCTTTGGCTATCATTACGACAAAGCCCGCCGCCTGATCGGCCTCACCAATGAAAAACGGTGCGCGCTACCGCTTTGCCTATGACGTCCTCGACCGATTGATTGCCGAAAGCGGTTTTGACCATAAACTGACCGGCTACCGCTATAATGCCGGTAACGAACTGGTCGAGCAGTGCGAATACGGCGATGACGCCACCCTTGCCGCCAAACTGATGGCGCAACTGGGCGGACAACCCATTGCCCAAAAAGACACCGCCCCACTTTCAGACGGCCTCGACAGCCAAACCCCGCTGCGGATTACCGAGTTCAAACGCGATATATTGGGCCGCTTAATCCATACCCTCGCCCGCAACAACGACAAGGTTCAGGAAACCGTTTACCAATACGACCTGGACGGCAAGCTCGTCCGTGCCGCCAACCGCCACAGCATCACCTGCTTCGACTACAACGGCAACGGCCAAATCATCGGCCAGCACCAATGGAAAGTGCCGACTAAGGAAGAGAACGCCCGAAACGGTTTGCCCGAAACCGACTGGCGCGATGCGCAGTACGACATGCTGTACCTGCCCGTTACCGAAAGCATCCGCTACCACTACGACTTCAACGGCAACCGTACCGCCACCGTCCTGCCCGACGGCAGACAAATCAACTATCTGTATTACGGCAGCGGCCACCTGCACCAAATCAGCCTCGACGACGAAGTCATCACCGACATCGAACGCGATCAGCTGCACCGCGAAATCTTCCGCACACAGGGTAAACTCGCCAGCCGCTACGAACTCGATCCCTTAGGCCGTCTGAAAAGGCAAATTGCCGCACTCAACGACCTGACGCAGACCGAGACAGAGAAAAAAATGCAGTAACATCGGCTTATGCCGTCAAACGCAGCTACGGCTACGACCGTACCGGCAACCTGACCCACAGCACCGACCAGCGGGACGGGGAACGACGCATTTCGAGTACGACAAACTGGGCAGGATTACCCAAGCGGGCAATGAAGTGTTCGCCTTCGACCCCGCGCACAATATCCTGTCGACCGCAACCAACGATGCCGTCCCAGACAACCGCCTGAAAACCTACAACGGTACCAGCTATTACTACGACGACCTCGGCAACCTGATCCACCGCGAACTGGCAAACGGCGAAGTGCAGAACTACTTCTACGACCTGCATGACCAACTGGTTAAAGCCGAAATCTTTAAAAAAGACGGCACGAAAGAAACTTGGGTGTACAGCTACGACGCCTTGGGCAGAAGGATAGGCAAAGGCCGTCTGAAAGACGGAGAAGTTCCAGAAGGCCTCGAAGAGGAAACCGGATCCGTTTGGGACGGCAGCCACCTCTTACAGGAAATCCAACCGGACGGCAGGTATACCTATATCTACACCAATCCCGACAGCTACGAACCCTTGGCACAGGGTACATAACCGGACCAACGAAGAAGGCGAAAGCAACCAGCAAACCCACTACTTCCACTGCGACCAAATCGGCATCCCGCGTGAGATGACTGATAAAGACGGCAACCTGGTTTGGTTCGGCGATTATTACGGCTGGGGCAAACTGAAGAGCGAAACCAAGGTAACGGATAGCGCTTACCAACCCTTCCGATTACAGAACCAGTATGCCGACCGTGAGACGGGGTTGCATTACAACTTCTTCAGGTATTATGAGCCTGATGCAGGGGCGGTTTGTGAGTCAGGATCCGATTGGGTTGTTGGGTGGGGAGAATTTATATGCTTTTGGACTGAATACGAAGGCGTGGGTGGACCCATTAGGCCTTGCTTCAAAAGCAACTGCAAAAATGCAACCATATAGATTTTCAGATGTTAGTGTAAAAGGACCTCATGCTGATATTTTTGTAGGAAATAAAAAAGTAACAGAAGCCCTTTTAACCTTAGATGATAAAGGAGAATTAATATGGAAACGTTTTGGTGATATGAAAAGTGCTACTTCCAAAGAATTGAAAGCTGCTGATAAATTAATTTCTGAACTGAAAGACAACTCACAAATTATGTCATCAGCAAAAGATCAGCTTAAAAAGGCTCTGACTGATTTTGAAGGTGATTTAAATGACCCAAAAAGTAGCACTAGGAGAAAAGATATAGCTAAAAGAGGAATTAAAAAATTTAGGAAAATGCTAGGAAAATGTTAATGAGGTTATTATGGATATCACATCTTTCTTAAAAACAGGCAGATTTAAAGATTTGTCTGTGGGTATGTCATATAGTAATTTTCAAAAGCGGAAACAATTCAAACATTCGTCTAAATGGTTATACGATGACGATAATATAGAAAGTGGTTTTTTTCTATTTTTTTGGAAAAGGATTAGAAATTGGTTTTAGGGATGAAGTTATTTATTTACTATCAATAGATCCTTATTTCAAAGGTGTAACTATTACTAAAAAAATATAAAAATTAATAGGAAATTAACTATTGAAAAAGTTTGTAAAATATTTGTTTTTTTGCCGGTATTAAATGGAAATTTGTATCAAGGGAGGAGTGGGAACATGAGTGTGAGATAAAAAAACAGAAGGAGGAGTTTCTATTATTTTCACATTTGAATTAGATGGTTTAAGAATCTCTAAATTTTCAGTCTCATAAAAAAATAAACGTAATTATGTCGAACCTTCCCCACAAGGTCCCCTTTTTTTCAAATACAAAAAAACTCTAAAAATCTAAATATTTCAAATATTTAGAAAGCGTAGGTTGGGTCGAGACCCAACCAAACATCAAGGTCGTCTGAAATCAATTCTCAGACGACCTTCCCTATAATTTTTATCCAAAAAAATACCGACAGAGGTATGCCTGGAAAAAAATAGTCGGTCAGCAATCACCAATGAAAAACGGTGCGCGCTACCGCTTTGCCTACGACATCCTCGACCGATTGATTGCCGAAAGCGGTTTCGACCATAAGCTGACCGGCTACCGCTACAACGCCGGCAACGAACTGGTCGAGCAGCGCGAATTCGGCGACGACGCCACCCTCGCCGCCAAACTGATGGCGCAGCTGGGCGGACAGCCCGTCCCCCAAAAAGAAGCCGCCCCTGCTTTCAGACGGCCTCGACAGTCAAACCCCGCTGCGGACTACCGAGTTCAAACGCGATATATTGGGACGCTTAATCCACACCCTTGCCCGCGATAACGACAAGGTTCAGGAAACCGCTTACCAATACGACCTGGACGGCAAGCTCGTCCGTGCCGCCAACCGCCACAGCATCACCTGCTTCGACTACAACGGCAACGGCCAAATCATCGGCCAGCACCAATGGAAAGTACCAACTAAGGAAGAGAACGCCCGAAACGGTTTGCCCGAAACCGACTGGTGCGATGCGCAGTACGACATGCTGTACCTGCCCGTTACCGAAAGCATCCGCTACCACTACGACTTCAACGGCAACCGTACCGCCACCGTCCTGCCCGACGGCAGACAGATCAACTACCTGTATTACGGCAGCGGCCACCTGCACCAAAATCAGCCTCGACGACGAAGTCATCTCCGACATCGAACGCGATCGGCTGCACCGCGAAATCTACCGCACACAGGGTAAACTCGCCAGCCGTTACGAACTCGATCCCTTAGGCCGTCTGAAAAGGCAAATTGCCGCACTCAACGAGCTGACGCAGACTGAGACAGCTAAAAAAATGCAGTAGCATCGGCTTATGCCGTCAAACGCAGCTACGGCTACGACCGTACCGGTAACCTGACCCACAGTACCGACCAGCGGACGGGAACGACCCACTTCGAGTACGACAAACTGGGCCGGATTACCAAAGCCGGAAACGAACTGTTCGCCTTCGACCCTGCGCACAATATCCTGTCCGATCACAATAGCCCTACCATCCCCGACAACCGCCTGAAAAACCTACAACGGCAACAGCTATTACTACGACCACTTCGGCAACCTGATCCATCGCGAGCTGGCTGATGGCGAAGTACAGAACTATTTCTACGACCTGCATGACCAACTGGTTAAAGCGGAAATCTTCAAGAAAGACGGCAGTAAAGAAACTTGGACGTACACCTACGACGCCTTGGGCAGAAGGATAGGCAAAGGCCGTCTGAAAGACGGAGAAGTTCCAGAAGGCCTCGAAGAGGAAACCGGATCCGTTTGGGACGGCAGCCACCTCTTACAGGAAATCCAACCGGACGGCAGGTATACCTATATCTACACCAATCCCGACAGCTACGAACCCTTGGCACAGGTACATAACCGGACCAACGAAGAAGGCGAAAGCAACCAGCAAACCCACTACTTCCACTGCGACCAAATCGGCATCCCGCGTGAGATGACTGATAAAGACGGCAACCTGGTTTGGTTCGGCGATTATTACGGCTGGGGCAAACTGAAGAGCGAAACCAAGGTAACGGATAGCGCTTACCAACCCTTCCGATTACAGAACCAGTATGCCGACCGTGAGACGGGGTTGCATTACAACTTCTTCAGGTATTATGAGCCTGATGTAGGTCGGTTTGTGAATCAGGATCCTATTAGGTTGGAAGGTGGGGAGAATCTGTATGCGTTTGCGCCTAATACAAATAAGTGGCTTGATGTCCTAGGTTTAAATAAAAATCTGCCCGCACCATATTGGCCTCCTAATAGAGGCGCTTTAGGTGAAGTGAGGAGCATTACACTTCCGGTTGGCACTCTTGTTGATAGGTATGGTTATTCAGGAGGAACTTTTGTGTCTCCAGTAGGAACACCATACCCTATGAGAGCCTTACCTCCTGGTTCTAATCAAAAGCCTTATACCATATATAGGGTACTGAAACCAATTGATAATGTAGCTGCAAGTAAAATTATGCCGTGGTTCGGAGAGATTGGATTAGGAACACAGTATGAATTACCAAAATCTGTTAAATCATATATAGAATCTGGGCATCTAGAAGAGGTGAAAATAGGAAAATGTTAAAAATTAATGAATTGAATTCATATCTTAAAAATAAAGGAGTACCAGAAGATAGTTACTCAATCAATGAAGTAAATGATGAATCATTATGTATTGTTGAAGAAAATAAAAAATGGCATATATTCTATTCTGAAAGAGGATTGAGAACCGAAGAATATTGTTACCAAGATGAACATTTGGCAATTCTATATTTTATAAATCGGTTATCAAAAAAATGTTAAAAATTTTCTTTTGAATGAAAAAGCAAACTGTAGCCTGTATGAAAACTTTTTAATTATGGTATGGGGTATGTGCGTAACATACACGCGGCTTCTACCTTTTTAGGCGACTTCTAAATCTTCTTTGAAGGCATCTGAGCTATCGATTTTTTTAACAATTTCATTACTGATTACAGTAGCATCAGCTTATGCCGTCAAACGCAACTACGGCTACGGCCACACCAGCAACCTGACCCACAGTACCAACCAACGGGACGGGTACGGTCCGGTTCGAGTACGACAAACTGGGCAGGATTACCCGAGCGGGCAACGAAGTGTTCGCCTTTGATCCCGCGCACAATATCCTCGACATCCTGATATGACGGTTGAGATCTTATCCTGTAATACAGGAAAAGGAGCAAACCCTCTTGAACAACAACTTTTGCTAATGAATTAAATACTACAGTTAAAGCACCAAATGAATATCTTTGGTTTTTCAAGTAGCGGAAATTAACACCGATGGGAATGAAGGCTGATCGCTCGCAAGATACAAGCAAACTAGGCACCATGAGGATCTTTACTCCTCAAAGTAAAAAAATAAGTAAGGAACGTGATAACTATGGAAATACTGAAAAATTTCTTAATTTTATTTTTTTGTTATCAACCCCTTTAATATCATGTAAACAACATCCAGAAAGAAATGAGAAAAATGACTGACTTTATATCAACAGGTAGTACTTATTGGATTCCAGATGAAGAAATTCAAATTCTCGAAAAAGAACGCCACTAATGGAGATAAAAAAACTCAGCATTCAAATTATATCAATACCATATGTTTGTATCTTTTAGATCAAGATTTAGAATTTAAATGGCTAGAGATAGCGGCAAAAAAATGGACATCCAATTGCCCAATCCAATTTAGCTGATTTATTTTTTTCACACAAGGCAATAAAGAAAAAAAGCCATATTTTTGGGCTAAAAAGGCACATAGAAATGGTACCAAACTACCAGAAGAATTAAAAAAATACTAATAAATATCAATTAATTAATAAGTTTGAGCAGATTATCGTTACAAACCTAAACCTTCTGAATGAGGATTAAGCAAGCCGTCCCTAATCCCGACGTAGGGTGTCCGATAACAATAGCCCTACCGTTCAAGACAATAGTCTTAAAGAATATAACGGCAGCAGCTATTACTACGACCACCTTGGCAACCTGATCCACTGTGAACTGGCAAACGGCGAAGTACAGAACTACTTTTACGACCTGCATGACCAACTGGTTAAAGCCGAAATCTTCAAAATGACGGCACGAAAAAGACTTGGCCCTACACCTACGATGCCTTGGGCAGAAGGATGAGGCAAAAGGCCGTCTGAACAGCTAAGAAAGTTATTTAAAAAAATTAAATAACTATAAACTTTTAAATATGGAAATGTGAAAAATAAGCCATCACTATTCTTTAGTGATGGCTTATTTCTAAAAGTAACTAGCACGCCCACGGGGAATCGAACCCCGGTTACCGCCGTGAAAGGGCGATGTCCTAACCGCTAGACGATGGGCGCAGAGATTTTTCTGTGGCGCACCCGGAGCGATTCGAACGCCCGACCCTCTGGTTCGTAGCCAGATACTCTATCCAACTGAGCTACGGGTGCATCAAGAAAGATTTGAATTATAAAGAGAGGGCTATTTACTGTCAAGCGTTTTATTTGGAAAAACTTGCAGACAGCGTGTAAAAATGCGCATTTGCTATTGAATTTACAGAGAATAAAAATGTCAGATTTCGCACGCTGGCCGCTCTTATCGAAGCATTTTCCCGTTTGGGACGGCCTGTGGTCGTGGTGGATTTGGAGACAACCGGTGGAAATTTCTATCAAGACAGGATAACGGAAGTCGCCCTTGTTCGTTTTGAGCAAGGACGCGCCACACATTACGAGCAATTGGTCAATCCTTGCCGCAGCATACCCGAATTTGTTGCCAGACTGACCGGAATTCATGATGAAACGGTGAAAAAAACGCGCCTGTCTTTGCCGATATTGCAGCCGATTTGTTGCCGCTATTGCAAGGTGCAGTGGTTGTTGCCCACAACAGCCGCTTTGACTACACCTTCCTGCGCCACGAGTTTGCCCGTATCCATACTGACTTTGCCGCACCCTCGCTCTGTACGGTTCAACTGTCGCGCCGCCTGTATCCTGAGTTTTACAAACACAGCCTCGACAGCATTATCGAACGCACCGGTATTCAGACGGCCAACCGCCACCGCGCCATGACTGATGTTGCCGCATTGTGTGATTATCTCGAATTAAGTCTGGCAGAAAAAAATCATCAACAATGGGACGAACACGTCCGTATATTGATGAATCCGAAAAATGTTGCCCACTTGGCTGCCTGATTTGCTTGCCCAACAGCTCTATGCCCCTGCCCGACAGTTATGGCGTATTGGTTTGGTTTGATCATTTCGGCAAAGCCCAAGCCATTGAAGCACACGAACGCGCATACAGCGAAACCGCTACCCTGCTGCACAGTAAAAAAACTACCGCCGCATATCAAAGCCGCAGCCTCCATTCGTTTTATTCCGGCAGTCGGACAGCTCCATACATTATGGCTCAAAGCCCAGACCATGCAGGGAATACCAACTGATGCCGTCTGAAAAAGTCCACATCGTTTTCCACCGTCCGCTTTATCGCTGACGAACACGGCAGCCTTCAAGCACGCATCGTCTTGTTAAACAGCGGCACCAAAAATTGGCGCCCTTACGGTTTGTTTGCCCACAAAAAAGCAGCCAAACGCGCTTTGATGCAATGGTCGCAAGAACACAGGCTCTGCCCAGATTCGCTCAATATTTTGCCGACCAGCTACGCAAAGGGCGAACCCTGCCCAGTCGAGGCCGTCGGCAGATGCAATGGCAACTGTCGCCAGCCAAATGGTATCAAACATCAAAACCAACGCATTACCGAACTGGCCGCCCTGCTCCCCGTAACCGATTGGGGCAAAGCGCACGAAATTGAAATTACCGAAACTGACCCCCTGACCGGAAACAGCATTACCCTGCTCTGCGCCGGCGGCGCGTTGGCATTGCCTGATGGAAGCTGGTATTTCGACAGCAGCCTGCCTCTCGTGATCAAAAACAAATTCAGGCAAGACAAAGAAAATATCCGTTTGATTGCTTAAAACAAGGCCGTCTGAAAAAAACTAAATCTTCAGACGGCCTATTGTGAATAACTTTCCGCTTTACTCTCAAAAATAAAAACTCTGCCTAAAATTTTAATCAGAACTTATTTTTTTATAATAGCAATCAAATATTAAACCAATTTATACACAAGCTGTTCACACAATTTTCAATGAAAGCTGTGTATACCCAGCTCAACGAGTGAACCATGAACAACCCTGAAATCATCTTCTTTGACATCGACGACACCCTCTACCGCAAATACACGGATACCCTGCGTCCTTCAGGTTTGCCCAAGCCATGCGCGCATTGAAAGCCAAAGGCATTTTGACTGCCATTGCCACCGGCCGTCCGGAAGCCGCTATTCCTGCCAAAGTCAAAGCCTTGATTCAAGAATGCGGTATCGATATGCTCGTTACCATCAACGGCCAATATATTTCCTTTCGCGGCAAACCCCTGCAAAGCTACCCCTTGAATATTGCCGACATCGAAACCGCCATCAACCTGCTTGAACAACACAAAATAGACTACGCCTTTGTCAACAACCGAGAAATTGCCGTTTCCTCACATTCGCCGCGCGTTGTCGAAGGTTTATCGCATATCCTGCCCAACTTTCTTTAACCGACAAAGAATATTTCCGCAAACAGCCTGTTTATCAAATGCTGGTCTTTGTGGACAAAGGAAGAAGAAAAAAATCCTGCAACCGCTGACCCGGCAACACGGCTTCAAAATCCGTCCGCTGGCATGAATATGCCGTGGACCTGCTGCGCAAAGAAGGTTCAAAAAGCACGCGGCATCGCTCACGCAGTGAAAAAAACTGGGGATTGATATGAGCAAAGTAATGGCATTCGGCGACAGCTTCAACGACTTGGAAATGCTGTCAACCGTCGGCTTTGGCGTTGCCATGGGCAATGGCGAAGAAGCAGCCAAAGCGGCCGCACAATTCGTCTGCCCAAGCGTCGATGAAGACGGCGTCTTGCGCGGCTTGCAAGAATTGGGCATCATTTAAATTTCAAATTAAAAGGAAAAGGCCGTCTGAAAAAAATGTTCAGACGGCCTTGTTCTATCTATAAACGTTCTGCTTACTTCGGCAATACCAAAAAGCTAATCAGCAATTCTTTAAATACGAATCCAAACACACCCAAGCCCAAAAACCAAGAAGAGCATGGCAATGCCGAATTTGCCGGCTTTGGATTCTTTACCTAAGTTCCAAACGATAAAGCCCAAAAAGATAATCAGGCCGCTCAGTAGGATTTTCATTGCCCATGAGGCGAATTCTGCTTCAGTCATATTCTTTCCTTGTATGCTTCAGATGTGTGTCCGTAAATTTCAGACGGCCTTACCGCAACAGGCCGTCTGAAATATCTTTTTTAAACTTATTTGTTCAAGACTTGCTTTCAAATCTTCAATCAAATCGTCAACGTATTCCAAGCCGACAGACAGGCGCACTAATCCCGGGCGGATATTGGCGGCAAGTTTTTCTTCAGGCTGCATACGGCCGTGGGTTGTTGTCCACGGGTGGGTGATGGTTGAGCGCACGTCGCCGAGGTTGGCAGTACGGGAAAAGAGTTCTACGCCGTCCACGATTTTCCATGCGGCTTCCTGATCGGCGACTTCAAAACCGATGACGATGCCGCCGCCGTTTTGCTGTTTGCGGATCAGTTCGGCTTGCGGATGGTCGGGCAAACCGGTGTAGTACACGGCTTGGACTTGCGGCTGTTGTTGCAGCCATTGGGCGATTTTTAACGCATTATCAAACTGTTTTTCCATACGCAGCGACAGGGTTTCCACGCCGCTCAACAGCTGCCATGCGTTAAACGGAGACATCGCCAAACCGCAAGAGTTGCAATACATGGCAACTTGCGTCATCAATTCTTCCGAACCGGCCAACACGCCGCCCATCACGCGGCCGTGACCGTCAATCGCTTTGGTTGCGGAAGACACGGAAATATCCGCACCGTGCTTCAAAGGCTGCGAACCGGCTGGCGACAAGAGGCTGTTGTCCACCACCAAAAGCGCGCCGATGCTGTGGGCCAGTTCGGCCAACGCTTCCAAGTCGGCAACTTCGCCCAAAGGATTGGACGGGGTTTCCAAGAAAAACAGTTTGGTATTGGGCTTGATTGCCGCTTTCCATTCATCTACATCAACCGGCGATACATGGCTGACCTCGATGCCGAACTTAGTTACGATATTATTGATAAAACCGACAGTCGTACCAAACAGACTGCGGCTGGAAATAACATGATCACCGGCTTTGCAAGAAGGTAAAAAAACGCTGCTTGAATTGCGGACATACCGGTCGAAGTGGCCACTGCGCGCTCTGCGCCCTTCCAATGCGGCAATGCGTTTTTTTCAAAGGCGGCAGTAGTCGGATTGGCTGTACGGGTATAGGTAAAACCTTTGATTTTTTTAGAAAACAAATCAGCAGCATGTTGGGCGTTTTTCCCACATGAAGCTGCTGGTCAAAAAAACAGAGCCTGATTGTGTTCATAATATTCGGTTTTGCTCTTTGCCACTACGGATGGCAAGCGTTTGAGGATGAAGTTTTTTTGCTCATTTTTTTCAATCTACCGTATGTTTTGATGGGCGCAGTAAACAATACGCCTGTTTAATTTGTTAACATTTTGCGCTTATTCCCTGTCATCTTTCAAGCAGGAGGCCGTCTGAACGGTTATTGATAAACCTGTCCGCCGTGCTTCAGCCAACCGTCTTCATGACGGCCTGCCGGGTCATGATGCGTCCAATGGATAACGCCGCCCTGCTCCGACCATTCATATTCGCCGTAAAACGCTACTTTATCGCCTTTTTTCAAGCCTTTAATCTTATCGGCAAGTCGATATTGTGCGCCACCAAAAGCGTCTGACCGCTGGAGAGCTTCAAGATAAAGCGTTGATGGCGCGTGCCTTTGTTGTCATCCGGCAGGGTTTTTCCATACCGTGCCCTCGCCCTCAACCTGAATATCGCTTTGTTCGTTTTTCAAACGCCTGTTTCAAAAACCGCTTCTGCTGATTGTTTGCCCGAGCCGGTTTGCTGTTGAGTCGTATCGGCGTTTTTCTCCGCCCGCATTGTTTTTGTTTTTGAACGGCTTCTATTTTCTGCTGATGCTGCGATTGTAGCGGCTGCTTGTTTTTGCATTTTTTTGATAGGCAAATACGGCAACCAAAGCAATCAGCAATACAATGATTTTTGTTTTTTTATTCATAACAATCTCAAAAAATGCCCGATTCTGCATCGGGCATATCAACTATTTAGAAAGGATATTTATCACGAAAACGTGAGCCGCCATTATACACGCTTCGCAAAAATTTTAAGGGAAATTTATGCCAAAGGCCGTCTGAAACTTTTTCAGACGGCCCGGATCTCAGCGGCGGTATTTCATTTCAACCTTCATATCGTCCAGAATACGTTTGACGTTGTGTTCCAATACATCTTCCACCAAACCCGGCGCCTGCTCGTTGAGCATTTGCTGCAACTGGTAAGTGAACACGGCCATTTGTTTTTTTGCACGGCAATCCGAATCATGCCGTTGACCGCATCGGCCACATGGGGGCGCAAACGCTTAATCAGACGCTCGGTCAAATCTTTTTCAGAAACGCAGAATACTTCCCGACGGCCGATCGCCTGCGGGTTCAAAAACATTGATATGGACATTGACGGCCGGTTCTTTTTTTCAGGTTCAAGGCCGTCTGAAACCGCCCCTTCAGCCGCTTGCGCACCATCATTTTCCGGTTTTTCAGTTTCTTCCACTTCAGCCACATCAAAAATCTACGGCACCCGATTTCGGATTCAGTCTGACGGTGCGCGTCGATTCGATATGACGGTCTGAAGCCGCAGCCTGCAATGCCGATTGCGCGCTCAACCAGTTGTCCTGCAAGACCACCATCGCATCGGTTTCCACTGCTTCGCCATCTTCGGCAAGGGCGGTATTGTGTTCCAGCTGCCAACGGTACAAATACTCCTGCAGCACTTTTTCGCGATTGTCGGCATCCAGTTTATATTCTTTTTTAGGCGCGGTTTTAGGCGCGACATCGACAGCCTCTTCCGATTTTTTGACCAATGGCGCATGGGTCGGCGCGGTATTGAATTGTCGTGCCTGACGCAATCTTTCCAAGCGTTTTTTTCCCAATTCAGGTCTTCTTCCTCGAGGGGCTGTGGGGGTCAAGACGGTTGTTTTCCATAATAATCTCGTTTTTTCATTTTTATTGTGAACCGCATTCAAACAAAAAACGCTTGAACTGCGGCCGATGGTTGGACATATCCGGCAAGCCGGCGCAAGCGTAACATTTTAATATTAATTCACTATATAATCACTATTTTATTTAATACACCCTCAAGGATACATCATGAGCAGCATCGAACAACGCCTCGAATACTTGGAAGAAGCCAACGACGTTTTGCGTATGCAAAACCACGTCCTCGCCACCGCCCTCAAAGGCCTCATCCGTTCCCTGCCCTCCGACATGGCCAACGATGCCGTAGAATCCATCCAGCTTGCCTTTGAAGACGCGTTGGCGGAATTGAGCTATGAAGACAGTCCGCACACCGACCTCTTCCATGACGTAACCTACGCATTTTTCCGAGAAAAAGACCACTAATTTCAGCTAGTTTGTTCACAAAATTATGCTAAACTAAGATTTTATCCGTTAACATTTTATTAAGAAAGCACATATCATGAACATGAAAAAATGGCTGGCCACTGCCCTCGCTTGTTCCGCCCTTGCCCTGACTGCCTGCGGCGGTCAAAGCAACAATGCCTCTGCTCCTGCCGATAAAGTGTACCGTGTCGGCTCCAATGCCGAGTTTGCCCCATTTGAATCTTTGGATTCTGCAGGCAAAGTGGAAGGTTTTGACGTTGACTTGATGAACGCCATGGCTAAAGCCGGCAACTTCAAAGTCGAATTCAAACACCAGCCATGGGAAAGCCTCTTCCCTTCTCTGAACAACGGCGACGTGGACATCGTTATGTCCGGCGTAACCATCACTGACGACCGCAAACAAAGCATGCTCTTCAGCGATCCATACTTTGAAATCACCCAAGTTGTCCTCGTTCCAAAAGGCAAAAAAGTGGCCTCTTCCGAAGACCTGAAAAACATGGCCAAAGTCGGCGTGGTAACCGGCTACACAGGCGACTTCTCCGTTTCCAAACTCTTGGGCAACGACAATCCGAAAAATCGCCCGCTTTGAAAGCGTTCCCCTGATTATCAAAGAATTGGAAAAACGGCGGCCTGGATTCCGTAGTCAGCGACAGCGCGGTCATTGCCAACTATGTGAAAAAAACAACCCGACCAAAGGCTTGGATTTCATCTCCCTGCCTGACTTCACCATCGAAAAACTACGGCATCGCTGCACGCAAAGGCGACGAAGCAACCATCAAAATGTTGAACGATGCGCTGAAAAAAAGTACGCGAAAGTGGCGAATACGACAAAAATTTACGCCAAATACTTTGCTAAAGAAGGCGAAAAAAAGGCGAAAAAGCCGAAAAAAAGCCGAAGCAGCCAAATAATTCCGGTATGACTTCTAAACTTAAGGCCGTCTGAAAACTTTTCAGACGGCCTTTAATCTGGTTAACGCCATTAAACGCAAGCGCCCCCTATAATCCGCTTGTTTTTTTACCCTTCAAATGAAAGACACGCCATGATCAAACCCGGGTATCCTCAGCCTCGCTGCCGCAACTGCTTTGGTTGCCTGCTCCGCTTCTGAAAAACAAGAATCTCCTAACGTCGGCGTGGCCAATCCGGCTTCCGAATTCTGCGTAAAACAAGGCGGCAAATCTGAAATCAAAAAAGACAAAGACGGCAACGAATACGGCGTGTGCCACTTGCCTGACGGCACCGTAGTCGAAGAATGGGAATATTTCCGTCAACACAACAAATAATTGTTCAATCACATAAAAAGGCCGTCTGAACCCAAGTTTCAGACGGCCTTATATATTGCGCCCTATCACAGGGGCATTTTTAACATAACTAAAGCCTCTTTAACAAAGGGGCTTTTTTTATGTGCATCGTCTTCTATACAGTCAATCCAGAACCTCCAACATTCCCAAAAATCTTTTTATTGTGCGCATCTTTAAAGATGATGAAGACTGCACGCAATGTCTTAAAAACAATCAACTTCCCTATTTCATCTCCAGATCATCTTTTTTATGCACAAAACGTCGCTAACGAATATGGCCGTTTATATGTAAGTGGAATCATGAATAAGGAGCATCCCCAATGAAAAAGGAATTGAACACAAAAGCGCGTATAGCCGCCTTTGGCGGTGGCAGCGCAAGCGACACGCCAAAGGCGGATTCACGCGCGCCGATGGCTCCCCCCTCATCTAACAGGGGGGTACAGAAACCGAAGACGCCGGCGCATTCCAAGAAGCCTTTGAATGTTACGAAACCTATATCTTGGACGGTAAAGGCAACCTCTTAGGCGTTCCGCTCCGTCGCGGTGTATCCGATTCTGCCTTTATCGACCAAATAAGCTTTTCATTCCACGAAAAAACCTTTTTCGATAAGTACGGTGTACGTGTAAGCCTTTTGGAAGACGAAGATTTCATTCGCGCTGCGTCCATGCTCGCCGAAGAAGTTTTCGGTTTCGGTATCTACAAAGAGTCCAAAGGGTCGGGCGGTCGTTTCTATGAGCGTTGCTGGTTGATGGGTTCGGAAGACGCCCTATACGGTCGCGTCCACTTCGGTGGACAACAAAATACCATCCTTTTCGAACTGACCGGCACAGGTTGCGGTGTCGCAAAAGAAGGCTGGGAATCCCTGACTTTTCGCATTTCTGATTAATGCAATCCGCCCAAAAATTACACGTGTTGACGTAGCCAAAGACTTTTTTTCAACGGCGAATACAGCCCGAACCAAGCCCGTGAAGACCGCAATAAAGGTCTGTTTACATGCCATCACGTCAAACCCAAAGGCGAATGTTTGGGTTCAGATTGGGAAGAAGATGACGAAGCCAAAATGACCAAAAGGCAAGACATACGGTATCGGTTCCCGTGAATCGTCCAAATACGTCCGCGTCTATGAAAAAAAGGCAAGCAGTTAGGCGATAAAACAAGCACTTGGACGCGCTTTGAGATTGAATTCAAAGCAAAAGACATCGTTATCCCTTTCGAAGTTTTGCAGAATCCGGGCGAATATTTCGGCGGTGCATATCCTATTTGCGAACGCTTCGCCCAAAAAGGCAACACGCATACACGCAATTAAAGAAGACAAAGTCATTTCAGCCGACCGTTATCTTGAATGGGTTAAAAAAACAGTTCGGACGTGCGGCAAACGGTCTGAAATTCATTTTCCCCGAACTGGACAAAGCCAAACTGTTTGAACTGATTGAGCCGAATCATCATAAGTTGCCCAAGTCTTTGGCTCCCGAAGCCTACGACTGCGCCTTTTTTTGAAAGCCCAAGCCATTCATGAGCAGCCAGCATTTAAACCGTACAAAGACCCTTACGACATGTACGAATATTACGCGCATCTGGAAAAAGCAGCTCGAGCAGCAAAAAAACGTCACAAATGAAGAAAGCTATAACAATTTCATCTACGACAAATTCGCAAGACTACCGATTTCATGGGCTTAAAGCGTCTGCCCGAAAGACGTTAATAACACAAGGAAACCAAAAAAATGAACATCCAACTTCAAGGCCACATCGTTGGCGTTAAAAAAATTCAATGGACAAATCGAAGGCAAGAACTTCGACTATTGCCGCCTGATTGTCGCGACTCCCTTAGACAGCTCCCAAGGTAACGCACTGGGCAGCTCTACCACTGAATACGATTTCGGCGGATCTTCCAATTTTGAGCAGTTCCGAAACGCCCAATTTCCGATCGAAGCAAACCTCAACGTAGAAATCGTTACTACGGGCAAAACCCAAAAACTGAAAGTCATCGGTTTTCAAACCGTTAAGAAAGGCTGATTGAATGCAGAAAGTCTATGTTGTCCAGTCCGTATCAACAGGGGACTTTCTGTACCTTTCCCCTGAAACGGGTGACATCGGACATACAAAATTAATCACCAATGCCGATTATTTCTACGACTTCGAAGAAGCGATTAACGCAGGCTTGGAAGAAATCGGCAACCAATATGAATTTGTCGTATTCGGATTTTTGAAAGACTGATTTTCAGCGTTCGGCGGTCGCTGGAAAAAAACATCATTATTTCCGCCAAACACTTTTATAAGGAAAAACATCATGAAATTGATGAACACTTGCCGTAAATACGGCGCAAAACTGGCCGTTGTTGCAGCTGCACCTTTGGCTTTGGCTACACAGGCATACGCCGCTCTTGATGGCGATGCAAAAGCAGCGATTGAATCTGCCAAAGCAGACGGCCTCGAGGCAGGTTGGTTGGTAGTCGGCGTATTTGCCGCGCTGTTCGTTATTGCCATCGTGAAACGCTTGTTGCGCTAATAGGTAATTAAGATGTACTACCAAGTCGGGAATAAATGTCTTGAGTAAAGCCAAGCTGAAAACGTCTATTTCAGCTTGGTAGTACCTCAAATAACCCAAGACGGCAAAAATCATCAAACCTGAGTACAACGGCACATTATGGAAACTGAACGGACAGACGATTAAAGCCGATTTACCCAAATGCGATCCAAGTGAAAAATTTAAAAAAAGCGGTTTAGATACAGGTTGGCTTTTTATTCGGCGTGATGGCAGCTGTGTATTTCGTATCCATTTTGAAAAAGGGCTCTCAAATGATGGATTTTTTTATTTTTTTATCTTGGTGTGTTTGTTCCGGTCGTGGTGGGCTGGATGATTTTTAAATAGGTAATGATATGGAAGATGATTTTGAGTATGAACAAGGAGCTAGTTATGGCGGGGCAGATTATGGCTTCGGTGACTTTATGGAGCCTGACTCTGATCATGAAACGCATGAAGAGTATATGGATAGGGTTTGGTCAGATGGTTATGACCAACATCAGGATTATTTAAATTTCCTTATTGATGCCGGTCTTATGCCTGAAGATAGTACGGTTGAAGACATGATAGACAGTGGTTATGGTTCGTTTTAATGAAGAAGCGATATAATCTAACTTTCAGCAACCATTACGAAAGTTAGTATTATGCTTTTCAAAAAAATGAAAAAAAGATTTTTTTCTATATCTCTGAATTTGAATTGGATGCGCTATCTAAATTCTATTTAGATAAACCTTTATCTTATGTTTTTTTATTTATTTTTTTAAAAAGAAACTGAATATTTAAAAAAATTCTCAATGAATAAGTGTATGAATTTTTTTATAATAGAATTGTTTTTTTGAGAAATCCTGTTTTGAAATTCTATTTAAAGATGATTCAGTTTTCAGTATAGGAAATGGCGAAATAAATGTTACTGGGGTTTAATAATAATTTTTTTCTGTTTGTATTCAGCTTTAATTCCTATGCTACAGATTTACAGGTTAGAAACGGGAAGCTAAGTTATCCGTTAACTAAGGAATTTAATGAAAATGGCTTTAGAGCATGGAAAGTAATAGGCGGTGGTATAGAGCAGGAATATCAAGCTAGATTTGATAAAAAGTTTACATGTAAGAGATGTCTCAACAGGCTTTAGATCTACCTCAACTGTACCTGTAACGTTAGAAGCACGAGTATCCCGAAAAAGTTGTCCTTCAAGGCGCATATCGACTGGTAAAAGCAGGTGCAAAACTTGCTTTAAAAAGGTCTTCCCTATGTTGGAGCTGCTTCATATGCATATGATGCCTATCAAGCCGTAAACCCCACATTAGAATCAGCAGGTTATCATTATTCTGAAAATGCCGATGCATATCTTAAAGTCTATGATAACGCTCTATGTTTGGATAAATTTATGAGCGAACCCGGTTATTATTCCTGTGTTGGCGTAGATTCATCTGTAATGCTTGCTCTTTCAAAGGGGGAAAAATCAGCAAAAAGATGCTCAAACCCTCTTAACAATGCAAGTTCAATCCGACTATGGAAAAAAATTCATAAAGATTTAATGGATGCCTATTATAAAGATGATAAATATTCTAGTGTTTCGCCCGATTGCAGATGGAATGGCTGGGGTGTTAGTTGTCATATTCAAACTTTAGCTTTAGCTTATAGATTTAGAAAATAATTATAGCGAAGAACTAACGCCAGATAAGTTTTTTTAGAAATTGCTACAAATACAATTGATTCAAATCCTACACCCTTTATCGAAGGATCAGGCAGACCAGACTACAACGAAAAAGTATCAGTCCCTGCCGGTACTGTTGTAACCATTGGCCCTATCACTCCCGAAAAACGGCAAACCGGTTCAAGTTACTATTACTTTCGGCCAAGATTCAAACGGCAATACAACCGCTGAAGTTGCCACAACTCAACGTCCTGATTTAACACCGGGCGGATCTGAAGCACCCAATACAAAGCCTGATCCAGATCCTAAGCCTAATCCTGATGGCAAGCCTGATAAAAAAAGCCAGATGATAAACCCGAACCAGATGGTAATCCTGATAAACGTCCAGATGATGATCCATCTGATAAAAAGGAAAGAAGATAAAAAAAGAAGACAAAAAAAGATGACAAAAAAAGATGACAAGAAAGAAGAATCAAAAAGGCTTACTTTGTGATTTTTTTCCAGACATTTTAGCTTGTGACAAAATGGGTAAACCTGAAGAAGGTATGTTCGATGACATTAAAATTCCTCAGGTAACTGATGAAAAACACATGGGATAGTGACAACTTCTTGCCGCCAAATGGCGTCTGTCCTCAACCTAAAAAGTTTCAACATTTGGGGCAGGCCGGTACAAAGAAGTTATGAACCACTCTGCGTTTTCATGGAAAAAAAGTTCGTTTTGCTGTTCTGCTCGGATTCATCATCATGTCAGCGTTTATTGTTTTTCGGATCTTTGAGGAAATAAGAGGTACCTATGCCATTACTTGCAGGTCTTATACCTTTATTGGCAATTTTGCTCAAAATGCTGATTGTCAGAATAATTATTGCTACTGGCATGACGTTTGTAACATATGCAGGCTATATTATTGCGCTAAATAAATTTAAAGATTACACCTTGAATGCCATAAATTCTATGCCGTCTGATATTCTTAATTTACTTTTTAATCGGTGGTTTTGGCCAAGGTCTCGGTTATTTATTCGGCGCATTCAGCTTTTATATTGGAATGAATACATTAAATAAATTAACTTTTATTATGCCAAGGTAGCTTTATGATTTATTTGTTTACTGGGAATATGGGTACTGGCAAAACTTCACGCGTCGTGTCCATGATTTTGAACAATGAAGACGGTTTGTTCAAAAATGAAGCTTGAAAGATGGTACCGAAGTAGATCGCTCGCTTTACTTCTGCCATATCGACGGCTTGGATAAACGTAAATTTAACGCGCATGAACTTACTGAAGAAGAAATCATGTCTGCACCGTTGCGCGATATTATTCCGCAAGGCGCCGTCTTGATTGTTGATGAAGCGCACTATACCTATCCTGTTCGCGCTGCCGGTCGACCTGTTCCGCCTTATATATTCAAGAATTAACCGAACTCCGACATTACGGCCATACGGTTATCTTGATGACCCAGCACCCAAGTCAGCTTGACGTATTTGTACGTAATCTTGTGTCAAAACATACGCACCTTGAACGCAAAGCCGTGGGTATGAAGCAATATACCTGGTACAAATGCGTTACCAGCCTAGATAATCCTGCCGCAGTAACAGGCGTTGAATCATCAAGCTGGAAGCCGCCAAAAGAAGCGTTTAAATATTACAAATCATCCAGCCAGCATCAGAAGTTTAAAAAGAACATTCCGCTTGCTGTATGGGCTTTAGTAGCTATTTTTTTGGTTTTATGGCTTGGAAAGGTTACAACGTCTATCAGATTTATAAACGAGGTAGCGGCCAATCTGAAGTAGTTCAATCTGTTTCTGATTCCTCTGCAAGTGAACCACAGTCAATCCCTGAAACTGACCAATCTAAAAAGTCCGCAAGATATAAATTCAAACCTTAAGCCTACAGACTTTGTTCCGACACTTGCCGAAAAAGCCTGAATCAAAACCTATTTATGACAATGTAAGACAAGTTAAAACCTTTGAATACATCGCCGGTTGCGTTGAAGGTGGTAATAGTGGCTGTACTTGTTACAGTGACCAAGGCACGCCGCTGAAAGAAGTTACTAAAACCATGTGCAAAGACTACGTGCGTAACGGTTTGCCATTTAACCCTTACAAAGATAAAACCCAAACTACACAGTCAACACAGCCCCAAAAACCAAGCTAAATCCAATGATAATAGTCAAGTTTTAGCACTTGGCGGAAAAATCTCCGCAAAATCTCATGTATGACGGTTATGTAGAGGCAGGGGAACAATTCCAACAACGTGGAGGGACTGTAGGGATCTAATTAATTAAGCTGCTTTTTACTGTGTTGATGTAGCCCAAAAAGGCGAAATCAATATAGTAAAAAAAGTAGCACGAGTGCGGAACGCCCGCTACTTTGAATAATAGGATAACTATCCGAAGCTGTAAGCCCTTTGATTCAGACGGCTTACAGGTTTGGATTAACTACCAAACCGAAAAAAACGCCCATCTTGAAACGGCCTAAGTCATCAGACTGTAGAAAAAGATGAAGAGGGCGTTTTTTTATTGTCTGAAAATTGAGTAGCATCAAAGAACACACAGAAGTGTGAATCTGCATAGTAAGGGAAATGATGAGAAACGCTGTCGGTTTGGATATATCGCAAAAACACCTTTGACGCTGCCGCTATTGTCAACGGTCAACGTAAGCAAGCTCTATTTGACAACAGCATCAACGGCTTTGAAAACTTCAAAGACTGGCTTGACGGTTTTGACTGTGAATTGCATATCTGCATGGAAGCAACCGGCAATTACTTTGAAGACGTTGCCGACTATATCGGTCAGTTTTACACCGTTTCCGTTATCAACCCCTACAAAATCAGCGAATACGGCAAAAAGCCGCTTTCACCGCACAAAAACAGACAAACAAGATGCAAGGCTTATTGCCGAATATTGTCATACGGCCATGCTCAAAGACTTACCCGCTCGGCAAAAAAATAAGCATAGGTCATTACCGCTTGAAACGCTTATTGGCTCTGTACGAACAGCTCAAAACACAAAAGACCGCACAAAAGAACAGGCTGAAAGTAGCTAAAGACGAATTTGTTCGAAAAATCCATCATGCTCAAATCCAAGAATTGGATCAACACATTCAGCAAGTCGAAGCAGAAATACAGGCAATCACAAATAGCAATCAAGACTTGAAAGCTGTTTCAGATCGTCTGCAAACCATTCCGGCCATTGGCAAATTAACAGCTGCTATACTCACAAACTATTTACTTAGTGGTGACTTTAAAAACCGCTAATCAATTCACCGCCTTTGCCGGCTTGAATCCGCAACAAAAAGAATCAGGAACCAGCGTAAAAAGGTCGTTCAAGCATGACACGCTACGGAAACAGACGGCTAAAAATCAGCTCTGTTCATGCCTGCTATGGTTGCGCTCAACAGGAATTACTTTCCCGATTTCGTTAAACGTTTGAAAGCCAAGAACAAACCAAAAGATGCTGATATTAGGTGCGCTCATGCGTAAGCTGCTTGTCGTGTCTTACTACGTCCATAAAACCCAAAAAAACCTTACAATCCTGATCGCTACAAACTTAATTAGAGTTTGCACAAAAATAACAAAGCTGTTTTTGCCTGAATGTCAAGCAAAAAAACAGCTTAAAAACTGCTGCGCCCTGCGTAATTGCATAAAAATAAATATCAATAAAAAAATCAATATATTATGAAAAATTTCTAAAAAAATGGGGATAGATTTTTAAAAGTAGCATCTTTTCTTTTAAACAG